>Ga0213875_10000281_pt1 | contig 49818 bp, 46 predicted proteins | sample BarmaccomBMRX_R8_FD_160105 | JGI IMG/M metagenome (GOLD analysis project Ga0213875, IMG submission 160105) | Root-associated microbial communities from Barbacenia macrantha in rupestrian grasslands, the National Park of Serra do Cipo, Brazil - RX_R8 | ecosystem: Host-associated > Plants > Roots...
CGATTCCGGGGGCCGGCCGGGATGCGGTTGGGCCGCTTTCGGGACTGCTGGCCGCCGTCGGCCGTTTTGTCAGACCCGTCTGCCATCATTCGAATATGGATTCGAACGGCGTGTCTATCCGGGACCAGGCGCTGGCCGAGCTGGCCACCCTCGGGACCGGATCTGGTGATGCGCTGGCGCTGCTTCGCGAGGTTCGCCGGCTCGCGGTGTTCGCCGACCAGGTGCTCGGCCAGCTGGCCCGGCTGGTTGGCCTGGTCGACTCGACCGGCGCCTACGCCGAGGTGGGGTACACGTCGGCGGCGGCGTTCCTGCGGCACGGGTGCGGCCGGTCCGCCGGCCGGGCCGGGGAACTGGTCGCGGTTGGGCGGGCGCTGCCGCGCCTGTCGGCCACGGGCAAGGCGATGGAGGCGGGCGAGGTCTCGTTTGACGCTGCTCACGTGATCTGCCGGACGGCCGACCAGATCGATGACACGGCCGTGGCGGGGGCGGCTGAGCAGCAAATGTTGTCGGCGGTGACGGTTGGGCGGCCTGGGGCCCGGCCGCCGGACGAGGAGGGCTGGGTGCGGCCGGGGTTGGATCCGCGGGAGTTGCGGCGGCTGGGTGAGGACCTGGCCTACCGGGCCGACCCGGACGCGGTCGAGGAACGGCAGAAAAAACGGTTCGAACGGCGGTACCTGTCCTTCGGGCTGACCCTGGACGGGGCGGGGACGATCAGCGGGGCCTGCAGCGACGGCCTGTCAACCGAGATCATCAAGACCGCCGCCGAAGCGTTCAGCCCCCCAGGCGGCACCGAAGATAACCGCACCGCCGCGCAGCGGCGGATGGACGGGCTGACCGCCGCCTGCCAGGCCGCCCTCGACTCGGGGAAAGCCGGGAGCCGGCACCAGGCGATGCCGCACATCAGCGTGCTGATGGATGCGGACGGTAACGGTAAGCCGGGGGCGGGCCGGACCGTGAACGGGGCCCTGCTGACCGCGGCGCAGATCCTCACCCTGGCCTGCCGGGCGGAAATCTCGCTGATCAAGTGGCGCGACGGGCTGCCACTGGACGTGGGACGCCGGTACCGGACCGAAACCCCAGCACTGCGGCGGGCCTTGACCGCCCGGGACCGGGGCTGCCGGTTCCCCGGATGCGGAATGCCCGCCACCTGGTGCACCGCCCACCACATCAAACCCTGGCACCGGGACGGACCGACCCGGCTACCCAACCTGGTCCTGCTCTGCTTCGTCCACCACCACTACTTCATCCACCTGACCGGCTGGACCCTCACCGGACAGCCCGACCGGAAGCTGCGCTTCACCCACCCGAGGGGGTCGGTCGTCTTGGAGAGCCCGCTGCCTGGTCGGCCGGCCAGCCGAAGCCCTTAGTCCGGGCGCGCCGTGGGGCGCCCACGAGGAGGAGCGGTCCGGGCTAGCGCCGGTGGGGCCTGCGCGGATCGACGGCCGCCCGGTGCTCGGCCTCGGCTTCGGCCTCGGGGCCGGAGGCTTCCAGACCGTGCCAGCGGGCACGGCGCATGTCCACCCGGAAGGAGGTTCCGTCGGCCGAGGCGCGCAACGGGGTGCCCTCCTTGCGGTACTGGCGCAGGGCGGCCCGTTCGTGGCCCGGCACCATCGAGCCGTCGGAGTGAATGACCCGCCACCACGGCACCGTCCCGCCCGCGGTCGACATCACCCGGCCCACCCGGCGGGGCCCGAAACGACCGAGATACTCAGCGATATCCCCGTACGACATCACTCGCCCGGGCGGGATCGAGTCCACCACGTCGAGCACGTCGCTGGCGAAGTCGTCCAGCCGAGCCGGGCCGTCCTCGCCGTCCGGGTCAGTCATCGGCATCCGGCGTCGGCCACCAGCCGGGCGGCCGCTGCTGCTCCTGGGAGACCGGCAGCGGGCGGGTTGCGGACTCGTAGGCGCTCTGCGGCGCGCGCGGGCTGCGGTCCTGGGGCTCGTAGTCGGCCGAGTGCTCGTGGCGGCCTGGAAGCTCGTAGGAGTCTGGAGACTCGCGCGGGCTCTGAGACCCGTGGGCGCTCTGGGACCCGTGCGCGCTCTGGGACCCGTGCGCGCTCTGGGACCCGTGCGCGCTCTGCTGCGGTTCTGGGCGGGTCGCTTGCGGCTCTTGAGGCTCATGCGGCTCATGCGGCTCGTAGCGAGGCTGTGCCGTCTGAGAGGCGTGGGGCAGGTATGCCTGCTGGGTCTGCCGTGCCAGGGCGTCTTGCTGGGACGCCGGGTACTGCTGGCCAGCCGGAGGTGGCTGGGGGCCGCCAGCGTGGTGGGAGCCGCGAGGCTGAGGGGACGCGGGCCACGCGGGCGGCGCGGGCGGCGCGAGGGACGCGGGCCTTGCGGGCGGCGCGAGGGACGCGGGCCTTGCGGGCGGTGCGGGGGACGCCGGGGACGCGAGGGCACCGGGTGGCATCGACGGGGCAGAGGGTGCGAATGGTGCTGTGCGGGCCGGTGAGTCGGGGGTGGCTGACGAGCCGGGCCAGACGGGTGTGGCGCGGGTTGCCGTAGATACGGAGGGCGGGTGGCCGAACGAGGACGCCGCGACCGGGAACGAGGTGGTGGCCAGGCTGCGGCGGCGGAGTTGCCTGAGGACCGCCAGGCGGCTGACTGAGGCGCCGACCAGGACCAGGGCGGTCAGGGCGAGCACCGAGAACAGGATGAGCTGGCCGGAGCCGCGCGGGGCGACCGGGCTGACCGCGGCGGCCGAGGGGCCACCGCCGAAGTTGTTGCTGGCGGCGGTGCCGGTCTGGGCGGCCCGCTGGCTGGCCAGGTGGCGGGCGGCGGTGAGGGCGCCGGCCGCGTTCACGGTGCCGAAGCCGACTTGCTGGTCGTATCCGCCGGCTGGGCGGTAGCGGGTGGTGGAGGTCAGGGCCTTGGCCAGCAGGTCGGGGGCCAGGCCGGGGTAGCGCGCCTTGATCAGGGCGGCCACGCCGGCCACCAGGGCGCAGGCCGGGCTGGTGCCGGTGACCAGCCAGTACTGGCCGTCGCGGCCCTGGGCGGAGATGTTCACGCCGGGGGCGGCGACCTCGACCGAGAGGTTGTCGCTGGAGAAGCCGGCCACACTGCCGGTGCTGCTGACGGCGGCGACGCCGATCACGCCGGGGTAATCAGCCGGGAACTTGAGCGGGGCGTAGCCGTTCTTGCTGGCCGAACTGGTGTCGCCGGAGTTGCCCGACGACGCCACCACCGCCACGCCGTGGCCGTAGGCGTACTGCAGGGCCTGGCGGACGCTGGCGCTGGGGGCGCTGTAGCCGATCGACATGCTGATCACGTCGGCGCCGTGGTCGACCGCGTAGCGGATGCCCTCGGCCAGCGAATCCTGGACCTTGCCTTCCTGCTCGCGTTCGTAGGTGCTGTAACCGGGGTCGTTGCGGTCGGGGATGACCCGGACCGACAAGATCTTGGCCTTGGGGGCGACACCGATGATGCCGTCCTCGCCGCCCGGGCCGTGGCCGTGGCCGGCGATGACCGACGCCATCCAGGTGCCGTGCTGACCCCAGTCGGGGTTGCTGGGCTTGGTGGCCACGTCGGTCAGGTCGGGGCCGGTCAGCACCGAACCGGCCAGGTCGGAGACGTCGGGCGCGACCCCGCTGTCGAGCACGGCCACGGTGGCGCCCTGGCCTTCGTCGCCGGCGTCCCAGGCCGACTGGACGTTCATCATGTCCAGGGCCCAGTTCTGGCCGTCGCGGACCGAGTCGGCCGACGCGACCGGGGCGGCCGCGAAACCGGCCGTAGCGGCGGTGCCGGCGCAGACGGCGGCCAGGCCGAGCGCGGCCGCCAGGCGCAACCTCAGCATCCAGGCGTCCCGGGGCAGTGCGGAGCCGGCGGCGGGGTGCCCATCGTGGCGGCCACAGAGTCGGCCACGCCCTGGGCGGCCGCGGTCATCTCGCCCTGGGCGTAGCTGTCGTTACCGATCGAGACCCGCGGGCGGCCGTCGGCGTAGCCGGCCGCGTACATGATCACGTAGGGGCCGGCCGCCTGGCTGTGGGTCAGCTGGCGCTGTTCGTTGCCGAACGAGGCGGCCAGCGTGCCCGGGAAGCCGGCCGCGTCGACGCCGGGCGCCGATGAGCCCGCGGCGGCGTCGAGGGCGGTGGCGGCCGCGGTCGCCTGGGCCGCGCTGGCGAGCACGGCCACGCCCACCGTGACCACGTAGGTGGCGGATTCGTCGGTGTAGGTGGAGCGCAGCAGGGCCTGGCAGCCGTGCTCGTCCAGAATCCGGGCGGCCGCTCCGTCGGTGCCGGCCGCGCAGGTGGCCTGGGGGGCGATGCCGACCCGGGCGGCCTGCAGGTTCACGCCGGTCAGGTCGTCGACCACGCCGGATGAGAGCTGGTAGTGGACCGTGCCGGGGAAGATTTCACCGGCCGGCAGCGTGCGCCAGCGCTTGGCGACCTCCCAGGCCATGATCTGCCGCTGCTGGGTGGCGTTGAAGTGCCGCGGCAGCAGGTTGATGGCCAGCCCGGCCAGCGAGACGACCAGCCCGATCCCCCCGAAGATGGCCGCGATCAGCGCGGCGGTGGCCCCGAAACCGCGCCGGTGCGGGGGACGAACCGTGCCGGAATGACGCTGTGAGCGGGGCCCATCACGCCACGCATCCGGCTGGGTTGACACAAGGGAAATGGTAAGGCCTGGTCTGGGCGGGCTGACGACTGTTTCAGGCCGATCGCCCCTCAGTCAGTCCCTGGCCGTGATCGATCCGCAGCCAGCGGGTGATCTCCAGCGAGCGCAGAAACGGCAGGTCGTGGCTGACCACGATGAGCGCGCCCCGGTAGCCGGCCAGGGCGCTGGTGAACTGGCGGACCGAGGCCAGGTCGAGGTTGTTGGTCGGCTCGTCGAACAGCAGCAGCTGCGGAGGTGGGTCGGCCAGCAGCAGCGTGGCCAGGGTGGCCCGGAACCGTTCGCCGCCGGACAGCGAGCCCGCGAGCTGGGCGACCCGGTCGCCGCGGAACAGGAAGCGGGCCAGGCCGGCCCGGATCTCGTTCACCGACGCGGCCGGGGCGGCCCGGCGGACGTTGTCGAGCACGCTGAGTGAGTCGTCCAGCAGGTCGAGACGCTGCGGGAGGTAGCCGACCCGGGTCCCGGGGCTGGCGTCCGGGTCGGGCGGGGCGGCCGCGGAGTCGCCAACCGTGCGCACGGTGACTCCGGGCAGCTCGGTCTGGCCGACCAGAGCGCGCAGAAAGGTGGTCTTGCCGGAGCCGTTGGAGCCGGTCAGCGCGATGCGTTCCGGGCCCCGGACGATCAGCTCGTCCAGCGGCGGTGCGGACTCTTCCGGTCGGACTTTTTCAATATGTGCGTGTGAAAGGGCGGTAAGACCGCGAGCCTGCAGGATGGTGCGGCCGGCCGGGACCTCGGTGCCGGGCAGCTTGACCCGGATCACCGCGTCGCCCTGAGCTGCCTCTTTGGCTTCGTCGAGCTTCTCGCGGGCCTCGGACAGCCGCTGTTCGTGGGTGTGGCGGAGTTTGCCAGCTGATTCCTGGGCGCTGCGCTTCTTGGCGCTCATCACGATCTTGGGCTGGCCGCCGGACAGCTGCTGCTGGCGTCCGTAGCGTTCGCGGCCGGCCTGCTTGACCTGGTTGTCGATCAGGTCCCGGCGCTGCTGGCGGACGTCGGCGGCGGCCGCCCGGACCGCGCGCTCGGCCGCCTCCTGCTCGGCCGCGAGGACCTCTTCGTAGGCGGGGAAGTTGCCGCCGAACATCCGGACACCGCTGTGCCCTCCACTGGTGGACAGGTCGGCGATCTGGCCGACCCGGGCCAGCAGTTCGCGGTCGTGGCTGACGATCAGCAGCACCCCGGGCCAGTTCTCGACGGCGGCGTAGAGCCGGTGGCGGGCGTCCAGGTCGAGGTTGTTGGTGGGCTCGTCGAGCAGCAGCACCGGCGGGCGGCGGAGGAACAGCGCGGCCAGGTGGACCAGCACCGCCTCGCCGCCGGACAGGCGGCCGACCGGGGCGTCGAGGTCGAGGTGGCCGAGGCCGAGGCGGGACAGTTCGGCGGCGACGCGCTCCTCGACGTCCCAGTCGTCGCCGACCGCGGCGAAGTCGGCTTCGGCCACCGAGCCGGCCTCGATCGCGTGCAACCCCTGGCGGGTGGCGGTCACGCCGAGCAGGTCGGAGACGGTGGCGGCGACGTTCAGGGTGAGGTTCTGCGGCAGGTAGCCGACCTCGCCGCCGGTCCGCACGGTGCCCGATCGGGGGCGCAGCTCGCCCGCGATCAGCCGGAGCAGGGTGGTTTTACCGGAACCGTTGGTGCCGATCAGGCCGGTCAGGCCGGGCCCGATGGCCAGGTCGAGGCCGTCGAACACGACGGTCCCGTCGGGCCAGGCGAAGGACAGGCCCATGGTCACAAGGGAAGTGGACATGTTGCGGCTCCACAGAGGTCGGCTGGGCGCGGCGGATCGCGGCGCGCGGCGGCGGAACCTCAGTGACGCAACGGATCTCCCTCGGACGACGTCAGGGCGTGGCCAGTGTAGGCACACGCCCTGACGGGAGTCGAGCTATTTATCAGTAGGTGGGCAGGCTGGGGTCGACCTGGCTGACCCAGGCGAGCACGCCACCGCCCACGTGGACGGCGTCGGAGAAGCCGGCGTCCTTGACCACGGCCAGCGCCTCGGCGCTGCGGGCGCCGCTCTTGCAGTGCAGCACGATGCGCTTGTCCTGGGGCAGCTTCTCCAGGGCAGCGCCGGACAGGAACTCACCCTTGGGGATCAGCGTCGCGCCGGGGATCGAGACGATCTCGTACTCGTTCGGCTCGCGGACGTCGACGACGAAGATGTTCTCGTCGTTGTCCATCATGTTCTTTAGGTCCTTGGCGGTGATCGTCGAGCCCTGGACCGCTTCGGCGGCTTCCTCGGAGACCGCGCCGCAGAACGCCTCGTAGTCGATCAGCTCGGTGATCGTCGGGTTCTTGCCGCAAACCGGGCACTCGGGGTCCTTGCGGACCTTGACCGAGCGGTAGGTCATCTCCAGGGCGTCGTAGATCATCAGCCGCCCGACCAGCGGGTCGCCGATGCCGGTGATGACCTTGATCGCCTCGTTGACCTGGATCGATCCGATCGAGGCGCAGAGCACGCCGAGGACACCGCCCTCGGCGCAGGACGGCACCATGCCGGGGGGCGGCGGCTCCGGGTACAGGCAGCGGTAGCAGGGGCCGTGCTCGGCCCAGAACACGCTGGCCTGGCCGTCGAACCGGTAGATCGAGCCCCACACGTACGGCTTGCCGAGCAGCACGCAGGCGTCGTTGACCAGGTAACGGGTGGCGAAGTTGTCGGTCCCGTCCACGATCAGGTCGTAGGGACGGAAGATGTCGAGCGCGTTGTCGGAGTCGAGCCGCTCCTCGTGCAGCACGACCTCGACCAGCGGGTTGATCTCCTTGATGCTGTTACGGGCCGACTCCGCCTTGGGCTTGCCGATGTCGGAGACGCCGTGGATGATCTGCCGCTGCAGGTTGGACTCGTCGACCACGTCGAAGTCGACGATGCCGAGCGTGCCGACCCCGGCCGCGGCCAGGTACAGCAGCGCGGGCGAGCCCAGACCGCCCGCCCCGACCACCAGCACCTTGGCGTTCTTGAGCCGCTTCTGCCCGGTCATGCCCACGTCGGGGATGATGAGGTGCCGCGAGTAGCGCTTCACCTCGTCCACGCTGAGCTCGGCGGCCGGCTCGACCAGGGGTGGCAACGACACGGTGCTGGCTGACAACGGGCTCTCCATCAGGTGGTCGCGATCAGGGGGCGCGCCCACCGGGTCGCGCCAACCTACATAACTGGGACGGCCTGGAGCGCATTCCCCACCGCGGCCGGCTCGCGCAGATCGTAGCTCTGCTCGGGAGCACTGACCATCTGGCGGAACTCGGCCGCCACCGCCTCGGGCCGTTCCATCTGGGCCACGTGGCCGGTGCGGGGCAGCACCACCACCCGGCCGCGCGGGAACGAGCGGGCGGCCCGGCCCGCCATCCGGGGGTCGACGATCTTGTCGTGGCTGCCGTAGATGACCAGCGCGGGCGCTTCCACCCGGGCCGCGTCCCGCCACAGCGAGTGGCGGCCGAGCCGCAGGTACTCGGCCACGATCGAGCGGGCGCAGCGGATCAGCACCGCGTCGCCGTAGGCGAGCGTGTCCCGCCGTTCGGTCTCGGCCACGTCGGCGGCGATGCGGTCGGGGTGCACGCAACGGCCGTCGTAGTAGATGGTGGCGATCGACGCCTCCACCCGGGCCTGGGCCGACATCTTCTGCACCCGGTTGAGCAGCCAGGAACCGAACTTGGGCACGCACAGGGCCGGGAACCGGGCGGTCACCGGGCGGACCCACAGGTCGGGCATGGCCGGCGCGACCAGGGTGACCGTCTTGATCAGGTCGGGGCGGGTGGCGGCCACCCGGGTGCAGACCGCGCCGCCGAACGAGTTGCCGACCAGGTGGACCGGGCCGCGGCCGCGGTGCTCGATCAGCTGGGCCACCAGCGCGGCCTGGCCGCTGACGGTGCAGCTGGCCTCGGCAGGCGCCGAGAAGCCGAAACCGGGCAGGTCGAGGGCCTCGCAGCGGTAGGCGGGGGCATCCGGGCCGCTGGCGGCCGGGTCGCTCAGCAGGGCCATCAGGTCGGTCCAGTTGGTGGACGAACCGCCGAAGCCGTGCACGCAGAGGACCGGCTCGGCGGCCGTATTGGTAGCGGTACTGGTGGCGGCCAGGGTCGCCGGTGCGGTCCGGACGTATACCGCGGTCTCCCCGAGGCTGACGAACTCGCCAGGCCACACCGGTGTCGGTGCCATCTACCGCCTCCCGCCAAGGTGAACAGGTCATTCTATTCGTTCAAGGTTAATCAACCGAGCGTTCACCTAAAACACCCAGACGGGTAGTTCGCGTCACAGTTGGGCGGGCGGACGGTGGCGGCGGGGGTGATTTTGGGACTGGCGGGGCGGGTGTGACTCAGGGGTACCGGGCACGGATCAGGGCTTCGAGCTGGTCGCGGTAGCGGTCGTGGTGGGTGGCGGGGTCGAAGTCGCGGGTCAGGGCGGTGATGCGGTCGGCCAGGGCGGTCAGTTCGGCGTCGGCGGGCGCGGCGGCGGGGAGGGGTGCAGCGGGGCCGGCGTCGGAGGGCAGCGGGGCGGAGATCTCGCCGGTGGGCGGCGGGGCGGTGATCTCGTCCGGGGTGAGCAGGGTCTGCAGGACCAGGGTGTGGCCGCGGGGCCAGACGGCGGCCTGGGCCTCGCGCTGGCGCAGGGTGATGGTGGCGATGGCGGTCTGGCCGGTGCGGGCCAGGGCCTCGCGGAAGATGGCGTAGGCGTGCGGGGCGGGGGTGCTTGCGGGGCTGAAGGCGCTTGTGAGGCTGGAAGTGTCTGTGTGGCCGGGGTTGTGGCTGCGGGCGTCTGGGCTGAGGAAGTAGCTGCGGGAGATCAGCAGCGGGTCGATGGTGCCCGGGGAGGTGAAACTGCGCACGTCGATGCGGTGGCTGGCCTCGAGCGGGAGGCTGGCCAGGTCCTCGTCGGTGAGCGGGACCAGGGCGCCGTCCGGGCGCTGGTAGGCCTTGGCCACGTCGGCGTAGGAAACCTCGGCGCCGCAGGCGGTGCAGCCGCGGCGGACCGCGATCCGGCCCCCGTCGGCCACGTGTGTCTGGCGGAAGGCGAGCTCGCGCGGACGGGTGGCCGGAGCGAGCCGGACCGGGATTTCGGTCGGGCCGAAAGCGAGCGTTCCCGCCCACATACTCTGCATGGCTCGGGTAGTACCCCCGCGGCCGAGCTGGTAAAAAGCAGGTCAGCGAAAGAAGGATAAACCGCCTAAAACGGTCGCAAACGCGACCGGAACCGGCCAAGTGCGGGGCTGTCACCAGGCATGATGACCGATCCCTGGCTTCCGGGGCGAAGCGGGGGGCCTGCCTGAGATGATGGAGGGCACCTGCGCAGCCTGGAGCGCGGTTCCGGGCGGGGGGATGGGAAGGTGAGCCAAATGCCCGAGTTCGATGTTGTCGTGCTCGGCGGCGGGACCGCGGGCGTGCACGTCGCGGCCGAGGTCGCCACCGGCGGCCGGTCGGTCGCGCTGGTGGAGGCCGGCCTGGTCGGGGGCGAATCACCGTACCTGGCCTGCCTGCCCTCCAAGACGTTGCTGGAGGCGGCCGGCCGGGGCGAGGCGTGGGAGAACGCCGTGGCCCGGCGGGACGAGGTGACCAACCACCTCGACGACAGCCCGGCCGCCAGCCGCCTGACCGAGGCCGGGGTCACCCTGCTGCGCGGGACCGCCCAGGTCACCAAGCCAGGGACCGTGCAGGTGACCACCTACCCGGAGACCGACGCGGCCCCGGACGCGGTCACTCCCGGTCAGACCGTCGAGATCAGCTATCACGACCTGGTGCTGTCGACCGGCAGCGAGCCGGTCGCGCCGCCGATCGAGGGGCTGGCCGACATCGCCGCGTGGACCAGCGCGGGCGCGCTGAGCAGTCCCGACCTGCCGCGGCGGCTGGTCGTGCTGGGGGGCGGCTCGGCCGGCTGTGAGCTGGCGCAGATCTACGCCGCCTTCGGCTCCCAGGTGACGCTGGTCGAGGCCGAGGACAAGCTGCTGCCGGCCGAGGCCGCGTTCACCGGCGAGATCCTGGCCGAGGCGCTGCGCCGGACCGGGGTGGACGTGCGGCTGGGCTCGGGGGCGGTCAAGGCCGAGCGGATGGACGAGGGGCTGGTGCTGATCCTGGCCGATGGCGGCCGGATCGAGGCGGACCGGGTGCTGCTGGCCACCGGGCGGCGGCCGCGGGTCGGCGGTCTCGGCCTCGACCGCCTGGGCGTGGACGTCAAGCCGGGCACCCCGATCCTGGTCGACACCACCGGCCGGGTGGTGGCCAAGGGTGACGCCGACGCGGCCGAGGCGGCCACCGAGCGGCCGGACGGGCTGTGGGCGGCCGGGGACGTGACCGGGCTCGGTACTCACACCCACACCGCCCGCTATCAGGCCGCAGTGGTGGCGGCCAACATCCTCGGCCAGCGCCGCGAGGCCGACTACCGGGCGATCCCGCGGGCGGTCTACACGAGCCCGTCGGTGTTCGCGGTCGGCGCGTCCCCCCAGGGTGCCGCCGAGGCCGGCATCGACCTGGTCACGGCGGGGGCCGACCTCTCCGGCACCGCCCGCGCGCTGGTGGCGGGCGAGGACGCGGGCCGGGTCGAGCTGTACGCCCACCCGGAGTCGAAGCTGCTGCTGGGTGCGGCCGCGGTCGGGCCGAACGCGCCCGACTGGATGGGCGAGGTCACGGTGGCGATCCGGGCCGGGGTGCCGCTGCCGGTGCTGGCCGACACCGTGCACGCGTTCCCGACCTACAGCGAGGCCCTGGAGCCGGTGCTGCGGGAGCTGGCCGGTAAGCTCACCGCCCAGCCAGGGGACAACGGTCCCAGCCGCACGGGTTCGGCGCCGGCCGACTCGGCCCCGGCGGGCACCGCTTCGGGCACCGGGCCGGCCGGGTCTGGTGGGCCGGGCGGGGGGGCGGCCCGTCGGCCGGGCTCAACGGCCCGGCCGGTGACCACCGCGAGCTGGCCGGGGGCGGGGTGACCAGCGACAACGGGACGCGGCGGACCGCGGTCGCCGAGCCGCGTGACCCCGAGCCCCGCAGCGCGGCCGATACCGACGCGAGGAGTGCCGCGAGTTGAGCGAGATGGACATCGAAAAGCCGGCCGACGACGCCAGCGAGCAGGCCCGCGACCTGGTCGAGACCGACGAGGAGACCCCCCGGCGGCGCACCGAGCTTCCGTTCGACGCCAACGAGGCGGACGCGGCCGAACAGGAGATCACCGTCGGCAACGACGATGACGACTACCGTTGAGCGCGGGGCCGGGCTGACCGCCGCGGGCTGGGAAAGTGGCTGGCCGGGCGGCTTGGACTTACGATGGCCGGAAGCGCGGATAATCATCCGCCGTTCCGCCCTACACGTTCGGAGACACTGGTGACCGCAACGTCCGACGCACGACCGCGAGGCGCGCGGCTGCCCCGGCAGGCTCGCCGGCGTCAGCTGCTCGGGGCAGCCCAGGAGGTCTTCGTCTCCCAGGGTTACCACGCGGCCGCGATGGACGAGATCGCGGAGCGGGCCGGGATCAGCAAGCCCGTGCTCTACCAGCACTTCCCGAGCAAGCTGGAGCTTTACCTGGCGCTGCTCGACGAGAGCGTGGACGCCCTCATCGACACCGTGCGCAAGGCGCTCAGCTCCACCAGCGAAAACAAGCAGCGGGTGGCGGCGACGTTCGGCGCCTACTTCGGGTTCGTGGCCAACCAGGGCGGCGCCTACCGGCTGGTGTTCGAGTCCGACCTCAGCAACGAGCCCGCGGTGCGGGAACGGCTGGACCGGTCGGTGCAGGAATGCGCGGAGATGATCAGCGAGGTCATCAAGGGCGACACTGACATCCCCGAGGAGGCCGCGCACCTGCTCGGGGTCGGCCTGGTGGGCACCGCGCAGGTCAGCGCCCGCTACTGGCTGCGCACCGGGCAGCGGATGCCGCAGGAGGATGCCGAGCAGCTGATGGCTAGGCTCAGCTGGCGGGGGATCAGCGGCTGGCCGCTCAGCAGCTGACTGGCCGCTCGCGGTACGGGCCGCCGGTACCGGCCGGGCTGGTACCAGCCGGGCTGGCCGACCAACTCATCAAGCTCATCAAGGAGCACCGTGGAAGTCAGGATCGGAGTCCAGTCCGCCCCGCGCGAGCTGGCCGTGGAGACCAAGTCCTCGGCCGAGGAGATCGAGCGCGACCTGGCCGACTCGCTGGCCAACGGCGGCCTGTTCACGCTGGCCGTGGACAAGGGCGGCAAGGTGCTGGTGCCGGCCGACAAGATCGCCTACCTGGAGTTCATCGGGGCCGAGGGGCGCCCGATGGGGTTCGGCGCCTGACGGTTTCCGCGGGGGTTTCCGGGCCGGCGTAAGTCCTGGTATCGGTCCTTCTACCACACTTGTCCGCGCGTTGTGAGCTGGCCGGGAAGCTCCCTGCTACACTTTGCGTTATCCGTGATAAGGATGCGGCAGCCGCAGCGCGCCCAGCCGGGCGCCGGCAGCGGCTGCTGGATCGGCGGGCGTTTTCGGCTGTTTCAGCGTCAGCGAGACGGCGTGACCAGCGCGCACGGAGGCGCGCGGCCACCTCGGCGTCGGCGGCCTGGCCGACGATATCGCTGGCAGTGTGGCTTTGCACGGCCAGGGAACGCCCCCAGATACGGACCAGCGCCGGGTAGGTCCTGACCACGCGGCGACATGACGACGGACCCTCCATCCGCCGGCCCGAGGGGGACGGCCGGACAGAGGGGATCGATGGAGGATGAACCCCCTGACAAGCGAAATATTGGCCGGGCAGCGAGCGGCGGAGGACTCTGACGCTCCCAGTGAGGCGCCCGGCGGCCCCAGTGCCATCGACGAGGTGGCCGAGCAGACCATCACCACCACTGACGACCGTACGGACGACGCGCACGCGGTCCCGTTCCGCGACCTCGGCGTCTCCGACACGATCTGCCAGGCCCTCGAGGCCGAAGGCATCTTCAAGACGTTCCCCATCCAGGCGCTGGCGCTGCCGATCGCGCTGGGTGGTTACGACATCATCGGCCAGGCCCGCACCGGTACCGGCAAGACGCTGGGCTTCGGCATCCCGCTGCTGCAGCGGCTGGCCGACGGCGAGCCCGCCGCCCCCAAGTCGCCGCACGCGCTGGTGGTGGCGCCGACCCGCGAGCTGGCGATTCAGATCGCCGACGACCTGCGGATGGCCGGTTCCGGCCTCGGCACCCGGGTGCTGACCCTGTACGGCGGCCGGGCCTACGAGCCGCAGATCGAGGCGCTGCGAGCCGGCGTCGACGTGGTCGTCAGCACCCCCGGCCGCCTGCTCGACCTGGTCGGGCAGCGGCACCTGGAGCTGGGGCACGTGCAGATGCTGGTGCTGGACGAGGCGGACAAGATGCTCGACCTGGGCTTCCTGCCCGACGTCGAGCGGATCCTCCAGCTCACCCCGGACAGCCGCCAGACCATGATGTTCTCGGCCACCATGCCGGGCGAGGTGGTCACGCTGGCGCGGCGTCACCTGCAGCGGCCGACCCACGTCCGGGCCGAGACCCAAGACGCGCCGGCCGCGGTGCCGCAGACCCAGCAGCACGTGTTCCGCACCCACCAGATGGACAAGATCGAGATCCTGGCCCGGCTGCTGCAGGCCGAGGGCCGGGGCCTGACGATGGTGTTCACCCAGACCAAGCGGGCGGCCGACCAGGTCGCGGGCGCGCTCAAGACCCGCGGGTTCGCGGTCGCGGCGGTGCACGGTGACCTCGGCCAGGGCCAGCGCGAGCAGGCGCTGCGGGCGTTCCGGGCCGGCAAGGTCGACGTGCTGGTGGCGACCGACGTGGCCGCCCGTGGTCTCGACGTCGACGACGTCACCCACGTGGTCAACTTCGAGTGCCCGGACGACGAGAAGACCTACCTGCACCGCATCGGCCGGACCGGCCGGGCGGGCAAGGACGGGGTCGCGGTCACGTTCGTGGACTGGCGCGACATGCAGCGCTGGAAGCTGATCGACACCGCGCTGAACCTGGGCCAGGCCGAGCCGGCCGAGACCTACTCGACCTCCGACCACCTGTACACCGAGCTCGGCATCGCCCGTGAGGTGACCGGCACCCTGCCCCGGGCGCTGCGCAGCCGGGCCGGGCTGGACGCCGAGGCGGTCGAGGACATCGGGGAGACCGGTGGCCGGGGCGCCCCGCACGGTGGCCGCGGCGGTAGCGGTGGCGGCGGCCGGGGACGGAACCGGTCGCGGCGTGACCGCGGGCCGGGCGGCGACGGTCACACGACCGGATCGGGCGGGCACGACGACACCCCCCGCGAGCGCAAGCCGCGGACGCGGCGGCGCACCCGGCGTGGCCAGGAAGTAGGGGCCGAGGGCGCGACGGCGGCCAGCGGAGCGGCGAGCGCTCCGGCGGCAGCCGACGGTCAGGGCCCGACGGCCAAGGCGGCCGAGGCCGGTAAGGGCGGGGCCGCGGGCAGCGGCCGGACCCGGCGCCGCCGGTCGCGCGGTGGCCAGTCGGCGGCGGCGCACGAGGGCCACGCGGCCGCGACGCACGAGGACCACGCGGCGTCGCACGACGGTCAGTCGTCGGCCGCTTCTTAAAGGGCCGGCACGCGAGCTGGCCAGCAGGTCACTTCCGTCTTACCGGCGGACCGGACCGGCTGGCCAGCCGATGCACGCCCGTAATCCGGTCGTCATCGATACGTGATTCAATGACATCAGTGACGTTCCTCCCCACGTCCGTTCCAGCATGGGCAATTTCAGCTCGGCTCGTTTAAGGGTTCCCACGGTGAGCACACCCACGTCCCTCAGCCTGCCTGACAACGTCCGGCGCTCGGTCGTCGAGACCAGCCGCGGAAGCTTCGCGGCCCTCGAGGCGATGCCCGGTACCGGCGTCTGCGAGCGGCAGCCCGCGGTCCTCGTCCCCGGTTTCACCGGGAGCAAAGAGGACTTCCTGGCCATCTTGCACCAGCTCGGTGCGGCCGGCCGCCGGGTACTCGCCATCGACCAGCGCGGGCAGTATCAGACCTCCGGCCCCGATGACCCGGCCGCCTACGCGATCCGCGAGCTCGGGGCCGACGTGGCCGCGGTCGTCGACGCGGTCGCGGCCCGCGTGTCCGGGGCCAGCCACCACGGCGCGGCCGGGACCGACGGCGGGTCCGGGCGGGTGCACCTGGTCGGGCATTCGTTCGGCGGCCTGGTGGTGCGCGAGGCGCTGCTGGGCGGGGCCGGCCGGGTCGGCTCGGTCACGTTCATGAGCTCCGGCCCCGGCCAGCTGACCGGCCCGGCCGCCGCCGAACTGACCGGTCTGCTCGGCCTGCTGGACGGCGGCAGCCCTGAGGTCATGCGGCACACGATCGAGCAGGTCTGGGACACGACCCTCGAACCGCAGGCGGCGGCGGGCGGGATCAAGCCCGACATCGTGGCGTTCCTGCGCGAGCGGATGCTGGGCAACTCGCCGGTTGGTTTGCAGGTCATGGCCCAGTACCTGCTGCACGCGCCCGACCGCACGACCGAGCTGGCCGGGCACCTGCACGCGCCGGTCCTGGTCCTGTACGGCGAAGAGGACGACAAGTGGGCGCCGGCCGCCCAGGAGGAGATGGCGGCCCGGCTGGGGGCCGAGCGGGTCTGCATCCCGGCCGCCGCCCACTCCCCCGCCGTCGACGCGCCCGAGACCACCGCCAGCGCGCTCAACCGCTTCTGGCACACCGCCGAGGGCGGGCCCGACCAGGCTCGGCAGCGGGCGGGCCAGGAGGCCTACCGGGGCTAGCCGGCGGGTGGGGCTGGCGCGGCTGCCGAGGCGCCTGGGGCGCGTGTGACTCGCGGGCGTGGTGTTGCGGGTGTTACGGGCAGGGCGTGGTGGGCGTGGCGTTGCGGGCATGGTGGGCGGGGCGTTGCGGGCGCGGTGGGCAGGGCGTTGCGGCGCGGTCAGGGCTGCTCGTCGGGCAGGCCGTCCCAGGGCTTGCGGGAGGACGAGGCGGCCTGGCCCTCGGGGCAGTGCTGGCGGAAGTCGCACCAGCCGCAGCCGAAGCCGGTCTGGGGCGGGAAGACCTCGTCGTAGCGCTCGGCGGGCAGGCCGCCCTTGAACGCCTCGTCGGCGGCAGCGCACTCGGCGGCGATGTCCTCGGCCCGTCGCAGGTGCCGGGCCAGCGTGTCGTCGGTGTGCTCCCAGGCCAGCACGGTGCCGGTCGGCAGGTGGTGCAGCTCGACCCGGTGACAGGTCCGGCGCAGCGACCTGGCCGCCGCCACCGCGTAGACGGCCAGGGCCAGCGAGCTGCGGGCGTCGTCGGTGGTGAGCAGGTGGCGGCCGGTCTTGTAGTCGACCACGACCAGCTCGGTGCCGTCCTCGGGGACATCGTCGGGGAAGGGACGCTCGTCCAGCCGGTCGATGCGGCCGGACACCGCGATGCGGTCGGTGCGGGTGGCGACCGTGCGCTCCACCCCGCGGGGCTCGTCGGCCGGGTCCAGGGTGGCGGTGTAGGCCTCGACCATGGCCCGGGCCCGTACCTGCTGGCGGGCGGACTGGGCGTCGTCGGCGAAGCCCTGGTTGATCCACCCGTTGTCGAGCAGGTCACCGGCCACCGACACGGTCCGGCGGTCCAGCGGCAGCCGCCACCAGGCGGCCAGCGCGTTGTGCACGCTGGCGCCCACGCTGTTGTGCGCCCAGGCCGGCCCCTTGGCGGGCTGCGGGCGGTCCAGGTAGCTCATCCGGTAGCGGCGCGGGCAGTCCAGCCAGGCGGTCAGCCGGGTCGGCGTGCACGAGTACAGCTTCTGCGGCATCCCGCCGAAGCTGAGCTGCTCCATCGTGTTGCTGGTCACCCTGTCTCCGTTGCTTTTGCGCCGTTGGCAAGCTATCAGCCGGTACCGACAGTGCGGGTCTGGCTGGGCTGGTCTGGTTGGGCTGGCCTGGTTGGTCAGGCCTGCTTGGCGAAGGCCAGCACCGCGGTCGCGATCAGCTGGACGGAGATCGCGGCCAGCAGCAGGCCGCTGATCCGGGTGAGCAGCTCGACGCCGTTGTCGGTGAGGACCCGCTGGATCACGGTGGAGAACCGCATGGCCAGCCAGATCACGACGAAGACGGCCACGATGGCCAGGGCCAGCGCCAGCGCGTGGCCGAAGTTGTGCACCTGCCGCGCGAAAAGCATGGTGGCCACGATGCCGCCCGGCCCGGCCAGCAGCGGCGTACCCAGGGGCACGAAGGCCACGTTGGTGCGGGCTCGTTCCTCCGAGGTGGGTTCGCTGGACTTACCGGTCAGCAGCTCCAGGGCGACCAGGAGCAGCAGCAGACCGCCCGCGCCTTCCAGGGCGGGCAGGCCGACGCCCAGATAGTGCAGGATCGTCTGCCCGAACAGGGCGAACACCACGATCACGCCGAACGCGACCGCCGCCGCCTGCCAGGCCAGCTTGTGCCGGGTCCGGGCCGACCGCCCACGGGTCAGCCCCAGGAACAGCGGCACCGTCCCGGCCGGGTCGATGATCACCAGCAGGGTGACGAACACCTCGGTGAAGAACTTCACGGCACCCCCTGACCTGCGGCTCTTGGATAACGACGCACCAACCATCAGCGTCGGGCATTATGCCGCAGGCCGTGATCACGCGGGAGGCCGAGGGGGCGGCCAGGCGCGCTTGAGCATCATCTACGGTTCACCCGGGTTACCCATGATGGTCAGGGGCGCTTGACCGGGCGGGATCAGCATCGGGAAGAACAGCGCTTTCAAGGGAGATGCTGACCATGCCTCTGCATGACCGTGATGCCATCCGGCACCGGCTCGAAGAAGTCGTGTTCGCGCACCACACGCTGAGCCAGGAGGTCCCCAAGTACAAGTTCCCGCGCGAGGAGATGTCGGCCAAGTCGGCGTTCCAGGTCGTCTCGGACGAGCTGATCCTGGACGGGAACGCCCGGCAGAACCTGGCCACGTTCTGCCAGACCTGGGCCGAGCCCGAGATGATGGCGCTGATGGAGCTGTCGGTCAGCAAGAACATGGTCGACAAGGACGAGTACCCGCAGACGGCCGAGATCGAGCGGCGCTGCGTGCACATGCTGGCCGACCTGTGGCACGCGCCTGACTCGATCAACACGGTCGGGGCGTCGGCGGTCGGGTCGTCGGAGGCCTGCATGCTGTCGGGGCTGGCGGCCAAGTGGCGCTGGCGGCAGAAGCGGCGGGCGGCGGGCAAGCCGATTGACCAGCCGAACCTGGTGTGCGGGCCGGTCCAGGTGGTGTGGCACAAGTTCGCCAAGTACTGGGACATCGAGCTGCGTGAGGTCCCGATGGCGCCCGGCCACTACATGATGGACGCCGACGACATGCTGGCCCGGGTCGACGAGAACACGATCATGGTCGTGCCGACCCTGGGCGTCACCTACACCGGCGAGTACGAGCCGGTCGCGGAGATGGCGGCCGCCCTCGACAAACTGCAGGAGGAGACCGGGCTGGACATCCCGCTGCACGTGGACGGGGCCAGCGGCGCCTTCCTGGCCCCGTTCTGCGCACCCGACCTGCGGTTCGACTTCCGGCTGCCGCGGGTCAAGTCGATCAGCACCTCGGGCCACAAGTTCGGGCTGGCCCCGCTGGGAGTCGGCTGGGTGCTGTTCCGCGACGCTGCCGAGCTGCCCGAGGACCTGGTGTTCCACGTGAACTACCTGGGCGGCGACATGCCCGACTTCCAGATCAACTTCTCCCGGCCGGCCGGGCAGGTCATCGCCCAGTACTACAACTTCCTGCGGCTCGGCTTCGACGGCTACCGCAACATCCACCTGGCGTCCTACGAGGTGGGTCAGTACCTGGCCGAGGAGATCGTCAAGCTGGGCCCGTTCGAGCTGCTCTGCGACAGCAACCCGGAGACCGGCATCCCCACCGTGACCTGGCGGATCGCGGAAGGCGCGGACCCCGGGTACACGCTGTTCGACCTGGCCGACCGGCTGCGGGCGCGCGGCTGGCAGGTGCCCGCCTACACGCTGACCGGGACCGCTTCCAGCATCGCGGTGCAGCGCATCCTGGTCCGGCTGGGGGTCAGCCGGGACATCGCGTCGCTGCTGCTGGACGACTTCCGGAACGCGATCGCGCACCTCGATCGGCACCCGGTCACGGTGCCGCTGACCCACGACGAGGCGGGCAGCTTCAACCACATGTAGCGGGTCACCGGCTGCCGCCAGCCGGCGAATGGGTCCCGGGCTCAGCTGAACCCGGGACCCATGGCCGTCGTCATAAGTGAAGAAGAGCGTGCTTTAAGCGCTTTGTTACTTATTTTGCTTAGTATTCCAATTGACGACATGATGCCGGTATTGGCGAGAATCTCATTCAGGTAACGTTCAGCCAAAACTCAACTTGGACTTGTGTCACCAAGGTGGCAAGGCTACTGTTCCCTGCCTAAGGGGATGAGCGCGTCCGGACCGGAGCCGCAAATGGCGATTCGTCAGGACGGGAAGTCATGACAAATGACCACCGCTATTACATTTACGCGCCAGCAGTGAGCCCACACCGTGCGCACTGAAGGCGATCGGGGTGCCATCGGGTCCGCGACGAACGTGCAGGTCCGCGGGCTGCGAAGTGGTGACCTGTGGACGGTGCTGGCCCTTGGCCGGCGGGTCTTCCCCACGGACCCGTGGACAACTGACAGCGCGGGCGGATGGCTGGCCCGGTTGACCGATGGCGGCCGTGCCCCTTTTTCCGCCTGGCTGGCAGGGATTTTCCGGCTGGCCCGGGTCAACGAGGCCGCTAATCTGGCCCGGCTCACCTGTGCGGTGGCCTTCGGCCGGCCGTCCAGCTTCAGCTGTTTCGTCGCCGAGGCGGACAAGACCGTCATCGGATATGCGGCCGTGAACTCAACCGGCGCGGGCATTGGCGCTATCTCGGTGATCGCGGTGCGGCCCGAGCACGAGGGCCAGGGGGTCGGGAAGGCGCTGCTCACCCAGCTCGCCGCCACCGCCGCGGCGCACGGATGTCAATCGGTCACCTTGTACGTGCGGGCCGACAACGCGCATGCGCGAACGTTTTATGAACGGAACGATTTCATCGAGGCGGGGAGGCTGGCGGGCTATTATCAGCCGTCCGCCACCGACGCCATCGTGATGCGCCGCGACCTTCCGGGCGGCTCGAGCCACCCGTAGCCGGCCACCACCGAGGGCGGCCCGCGGCCGCGGTCAGCCGCCGACCTTGGTGGCGTCGGCGAGGATGGCGACGACCGCGGCTACCGCCTCTTCGGCGTCGGAGCCGGTGGCCGACGCGGTCACCTGCTGGCCGGTGGTGGCGCCGAGGCCCATCACCGCCAGCACGCTCTTGGCGTTGGCGGTCTTGTCCCCCACGGTCAGCGACACGTCGGCGGCGAACTTGGCCGCCGCCACCGCCAGCTGGCCGGCCGGCCGGGCGTGCAGGTCCCCGTCCAGCGTGATGACCTGCTCACAGCTTGCGGGCATTCCAGGCCTCCTCCGCCGCGCCCCGCACGGCCTCGATGTCGGCGCCGGCCGCCGCGATCACCGTCGCCGCCACCACGCCCTCGACGAACGGCGCGTCGGCCAGCACCACCGGGCCGGGCAGGTCGTCGGGGTCGGCCAGCAGGGCGCGGACGGTCAGCACGGCGCTGCCCAGGTCGGGGATGATCAGCACCCCGGCCCCGCGGTCGGCCTGCTTGACGGCGTGGGTGACCTTGGCGGCGCTGGTGCCGAGGCCGCCGTCGTCGGTGCCGCCGGCCGGGATCACGGCCACGCCGTCGGGCCCGCCGGCCACCTGGCTGGCCAGATCGGCCGCGCCGGCCGCCAGCGCGGCGCTGTGCGAGACGAGAACGATCCCTACTGTGGCGTCGGGGTTCATGACCTATCCTGAATGGTGTTCGACATTGCCGAAAGGTTTACATGATTCAGTCGGTGGACCGGGCCGCGCGGATCCTGGCCGTTCTCGGTGCTGGTCCGCCCCGCCTGGGGGTAACCGAGATCTCGGCCCGCCTGGGGCTGGCCAAGCCGACCGTGCACGGGCTGCTGCGCACGCTCGAACAGCACGACCTGGTGGCCCAGGACCCGGACACCGGCAAGTACAGCCTCGGCCCCGGGGTGGTATCGCTCGGCAACAGCTTCCTGGGCGGTTCGGAGCTGCGGGCGCGGTCGCTGCGGTGGACGGAGGCGCTGGCCCAGCGGGCCGGGGAGGCCGTGTGGGTGGCGACCTTGTCGGGCGAGCGGGTGATCGTGCTGCACCACGTGTTCCGGCCGGACGACACCGTGCAGATCCTCGAGGTCGGGGCGACGATTCCGTGGCACGCGTGCGCGCTCGGGCACGCGATCGTGGCGCACCTGCCGGCCCCCGAGCAGAGCCGGGCGCTGGCGGCCGACCTGGTCGCGCTGACCGGGCAGACCAAGACGACCCGGGCCGCCCTGGGCCGGGCACTGACCCAGGTCCGCAAGCACGGCTACGCGGTCGAGGACCAGGAGGCGACCGTCGGTGACGCCGGCATCGCGGCCCCGATCTTCGGCCGGGACGCGGTCGTGGCCGGCTCGGTCGGGCTGGTCGGGGCGGCCGACCGGCTGCTCACCCCGGCCGCCCGCCCGGACCTGATCCGGGCGGTGCAGGAGGCGGCCCGGGCCATCTCCCGTGATCTCGGGGCGGGGCGCGGGGACGCGACCGGCTCGGTGCTGTCGGCGCTGAGCTGAGCTGGCACGGGCTGACCGCACGCGGGCTGACGTCACGCGGGCTGACGTCACGCGGGCCTCGCGGGCGCTTCGCTGAGGGCGGCGGCCGCCTGCTCGGCCGCGCGGGCGGTGTCGGTGGCCGCCACCTGGGTCGCGACCTGCGGCAGGCGGGCCGCGCCGACGCTGAACGTGCGGATTCCGACGCCCAGCAGCAGCGGCAACACGTCCGGGTCGGCGGCGGCGTCCCCGCACACCGAGACCGGGAGGCCGGCGTCGGCGGCCGCCGTGGCCACGGTCTGCAGCAGGGTCAGCACCCGGGGGTCGGCCGCCAGGCCCGGGCGCATGCGGGGGTCGGCCCGGTCGATGCCGAGCACCTCGCTGGTCAGGTCGTTGGTGCCGATCGAGAAGAAGCCCGCGGGGCCGGTGAAGGCGGCCGCGTTGGCCGCGGTCGACTCGACCTCCACCATCATGCCGAGGAGGGGGGGCCGGGAAGTCTGGGCGGCGACTTCGGTCAGGGCCACCTTGACCTGGGTCAGCTCGGCCACGGTGGACACCATCGGGACCATGATCCGCAGGTCGGTGTCGCGGCCGGCGGCGAGGATCGCGCGGAGTTGGGCGCGCAGGGCCTCGGGGGCGTCCAGGAGGGCGGTCAGCCCGTTGTCGTGCGCGGCCGAATTCCCGGCGGCCGCGGTCCCGGCCAGGAACGGCGGGACCTTGTCGCCGGAGAAGTCGAGCAGCCGGACCACGGCCGGGCGGCCCGCCAGCAGCGCCAGCGGCGGGGTCAGGGCGGCCTCGTGCTCGGCCTGGGTGGGCCAGCCGGTAGCACCGACGAACGGGATCTCGGTGCGGAGCAGGCCGACGCCGGCCGCGCCGGCCGCCAGGCCCATCCGGACCTCGCGGGCCGAGGCGGCGTTGACCAGCAGCGTGACCGGCTGGCCGTCGGCGGTGCGGTGGGCCGGAGTGCCGGGGGTGGCGTCCGGGGCTGATGGGGCGACAGAGGTCTTGGCCGGGAGGTCGGCGGGGGCCGGGTCCACCACCAGGCGGCCGTCGCCGGTGGCGTCGACCAGCGCGAGGTGGCCGGCCGGGGCGTCGAGGACGGCGGGGTCGGCGCCCGCCAGCATGGGGAGGCCGAGGCCGCGGGCGATGATGGCGGCGTGCGAGCTGGCGCCGCCGGAGACCGAGACGATCGCGGCCAGCCCGGCGTCGGCCAGCCGGATCAGGTCGGCCGGATCGGCTTCCGGCCCGACCAGGATGAAGTCGCCGTCCGGGGGCGGTACGGCGGCGGCCGCGGTCAGCTGGGCGACCACCGCCCGGCCGACCTGGCGGACGTCGTCGGCCCGGGCGGCCAGGTCCTCGCTGGGCAGCGCGGCCAGGATGGCGGCCTGCGCCTCGGCCGTCTCGGCGACCGCGGCGACCGGCTCGGCCCCGCCCTCGACGGCGGTCACGGCCGCGTCGACCAGGGCCGGGTCGCCCGCCATGAGCCCGCCGATCTCGACGATGGCGGCCTGGTCGGCCCGGCCGTCGGCCCGCAGCCGCTCGGCCAGCGCGAACCGTTCGGCGGCGACGGCCGCGAACGCCGCCCGGACGTCGGCCGCGGTAGCGGCAGTGGCCGATGTGGCTGCTGGGGCTGAAGTGGCCGGGGTGGCCGGGGTGGCAGGGATGGCGGGGATGGCCGGGGTGGCCGGGCTACTCAGGTAAACCTGGCCGGTCGCCACTCCTTCGGAGACCACCCGGCCCCGGAACGTCTGGCTTGGGCTCACGGGCTGGCCAGCACGGCGTCCCGCAGCGCGGCGAGGATCAGCGCCGACGACGCCGCGCCGGGGTCTTCGTGGCCGACGCTGCGGGGGCCGAGGTAGCTGGCCCGGCCCTTGAGCGCCTGCATGGAGACGGTGGCTTCGGCCCCGGCCTGGGCCGCCGCCACCAGCGCGCCGAGCGCGTCGGCGGCCGACTGGCCCTCGGCCACCGCCTTGGAGAACGCGCTGGTGGCCGGGGCCAGCACGTCGACCATGGTCTTGTCGCCCTCCTTGGCCGCGCCGAGCTGCTGGATCCCGCCCAGCGCGGCCTCGAGCGCGGCCGCCAGCGCGGTCAGGTCGACGTCGGATGTGTCGCCCAGCGACTTGCCCGCCCGCCGGAAGGCCGTCCCGTAGAGCGGGCCGGACGCCCCGCCGACCTTGGAGATCAGCGTGCGCCCGGTCAGCGTGAGGACGGCCCCGGGGGAGGCGGGCGGGTCGGCTTCCAGCGCGGCGGCCACCGCCGTGAACCCGCGGTCGAGGTTGGCGCCGTGGTCGGCGTCGCCGATGGCCGCGTCCAGCTGGGTCAGGTGGTCGCGCTGCTCCCGGATCACGGTCGCGATGTCCGTGATCCAGGCGCGGAAGACGTCAGTGTCCATGGTTTCTCCTCCGGGCGGCGCTGGTGGCAGTGCTGATGATCAGCGTCCCCAGCGGAGCCCGGGTGTGTCTACCGGTGCGTCCCACAACCGGGTCAGGGTGTCGGTCAGCTGGGTCACCGTGACCGAGAAACCCTGCATGTCGAGGCTGGTGATGTAGTTGCCGACCAGGTTGCGGGCGACCCGGGCGCCGTGCCCCTCGATGTAGCGCTGGACCTCGGCGAACATCACGTACAGCTCCATCAGCGGGGTGCCGCCCATGCCGTTGACCATGACCAGCACGTCCCCCGACAGCGGCATGTCGTCGGCGATGGCGTCCATCACCGTGCCCGCCAGGTTGTGGGCGGTGGTGATCGTGGTCCGCTCGCGGCCCGGCTCGCCGTGGATGCCGATGCCGAGCTCGATCTCGGACTCGGCCAGCTCGAAGCTGGGCTTGCCCACGGCCGGCAGCGTGCACGAGGTCAGCGCGACGCCGAACGAGCGGGACCGCTCGTTGACCTCGCGGGCGACGGCGGCCACGTCGGCCAGCGAGGCGCCCTCCTCGGCCAGCGCGCCCGCGATCTTCTCCACGAACACGGTGGCGCCGACCCCGCGCCGGCCGGCCGTGTACAGCGAGTCCTGGACGGCCACGTCGTCGTTGACGACGACCGAGACGACCTCGATGCCCTCGTCGTCGGCGAGCTCGGCCGCCAGCTGGAAGTTGAGGATGTCGCCGGTGTAGTTCTTCACGATGTGCAGGACGCCGGCGCCGCCGTTGACGGCCTGGGTGGCGGCCAGCATCTGGTCGGGGACCGGCGAGGTGAACACCTCGCCCGCGCAGGCGGCGTCGAGCATGCCGTAGCCGACGAAGCCGCCGTGCAGCGGCTCGTGGCCGGATCCGCCGCCGGAGACCAGCCCGACCTTGTTCGGCCGCGGGGCGTCGCCCCGGATGACCACCTTGTTTTCGGCGTCCAGACGCAGAGACGGGTGCGCCGCGGCCAGGCCGGCCAACGCATCGGTGACCACATCGTCGGGTGCGTTGATGAGCTTCTTCATACCGTGCCCTCCAGCTCGGGCGGCCGCCATCGGCCGTCCCCACAGCCTGTTCGATATTGTCGAACGCGGTTCTGATCGCAACCTATGGCGGCCGGGTGCGCACGTCAAGGGGTGTGCGGGGGGCGGGGTGAGGGGCGGGCGGCCGGGTCCGGGTTGGGGCCGGTGCGAGGGGTGGGGCGGGTGCGAGGGCTGGGGACCGCAGGGCCCGGCCGTCAGCGCCAAGGGCGAGCGGAGCGGGCCGCCCAGTACTCCTCGGCTGGCTCGGCCAGCCCCAGGTCGGGGACCGGGCCGATGTCGAGCGCCCTCAGGTTCGAGTTGAGCTGGGCGGGGGTGACCGCGCCGGACAGGACCACGGTGGCCCAGGGGTTGGCCAGGGCGGCGGCCAGCGCCAGCGCGTCCTCGGTGACGCCCTGGGTGGTGGCCAGCTTGGTCAGGGCGGGCGGAGCGGCGCCGCCGGGGACCAGGCGGCCGTTGGCGACCGCCTCCTTGATCAGGATCGGCCAGCCGGCCGCGCTCGCCTCGGCGGCGGCGGGGCCGACTGACGGCTCCAGCAGGTTCCAGGTGACCTGGGCGGCGGTGAACAGCGGGGCGCCGCCGATGGTGATCGGCCGGGCGCGGCGGATGGTGTCGGCCTGGCGCGGGCCGCTGGTGGTGAGGCCGACCCGGACGCCCTGGTCGCGCAGGCGGCCCAGCGCGGCCAGCAGGGCCGGGTCGTCGAACAGGCCGGAATCGAGGGTGGCCGAGTGCACCTGGTACAGCGCGAGGTGGTCACCGAGCAGGGCCCGGCTCTCGGCCAGCTGGGCGGTGAACATGGCCAGCGAGTGTTCCTTGACCTCGTGGGTGGCCGCGTCCAGCTGCCAGTCGCCGACGTAGCGGTAGCCCCACTTGGAGCCGACGACCAGGTCGGGGTGGCGGCGCTCGGCCAGCCAGCCGCCCAGGAACTCCTCGGCCCGGCCGTAGGAACGGGCCACGTCGACGTAGCGGACGCCGGCCGCGTAGGCGGCGTCGAGCACCGTGAACGACTGGGCCCGCATCCCGGCCACGCTGCGGTCGGGCAGGTCGCCGGGGCGGCCGCCGGTGATGTAGGCGGGACGGCCGAGGGCGGCCAGCCCGAGCCCGATCCGGGAGACCAGCGGGCCGCCGGGGCCCAGGGTCGTGGTCGCCATCGCCATCGTCACTCCTGTGGTCCGCGGCCGCCGGGGTCGTCTCCCCCACCGGAACGGTAGCCCGGATGGACCCCGGTGATCAGCCCCTGGGTCTCGGCCACGCGGGCCAGCAGGTCGTGCAGGACCGCCTGCTCGGGGGCGGTCAGCCCGGTCATCAGGTCGGCCTCGTGGGCCTGGCCGGCCTGGCCGAGCTCGCGCATGAAGCGGCCACCGGCCTCGGTCAGGAACAGCGCGTGGTGGCGGCGGTCGTCGGGGTTGCGGCGGCGCTCGATCAGGCCGCGCTCCTGCAGGCCGTCGACCAGCGGGACCAGCCGGCTGGGCGGGGTGCCGAGCTGGCGGGCGAGGGCCTGCTGGCTCTGGCCCGGCTCCCAGGTGACCAGCCGGAGCAGGCCGGCCTGGGCCGGGGTCAGCGACAGGGCGGCGATCCGTTCGGCGAACCGGGCGGCCGCGTGGGCGCCCAGCTGGGCCAGCAGGAAGGCGTTACCGGTGCGGCGGCCGGGCGGGGCGGCCGAAGCGGCAGAGCCGGACGGGCCGGGCTCGGCACCGGCTGGGGACAGGCCTTCAGGGCCGAGCGGTACGGAGCCTCCGGGACCCCCGGCCTTGGTCACCATGCACCTCATCGTATCCGCTTGACAATAATGTACACACTTTAATTATTATCCAATGTACACGATCTCGTACCTACCGGCCGGAGGACGCCGTGACCGATACCGAAACGCCCGCCACCCGGGCCGCCCGCCGTCAGCAGGGCGGGCCGCCGCTGATCGCCGTCGGGCTGGCCTACGGCGTGCTGATGCTGACCGGCGTGATCTTGTCGATCAAGACCCCGCCGCCGTCGGCCGGGGCGGCCACGGTGCTGGCCTACGACCGCGGCCACCAGACACTGCTCCAGGTGGCCGCCTTCTTCGGGTTCGGGGCGGCCGCCCCGCTGGCGATCTGGTCGGCGACCGTCTACCGGCGGCTGCGCACGCTCGGGGTCACCGCCCCGGGCGCGGTCATCGCGCTGTCGGGCGGGCTGCTGGCGGCGGCCTCGCTGGCGCTGTCGGGGCTGATCGGCTGGACCACCGCGCAGGCCGCTCCGGTCGCCGGCCCGGGGCTGGCCCGGGCCCTTTCCGACCTCGGGTTCGCGGCCGGGGCAGCCGGGTTCGTGGTGCCGCTGGGGCTGCTGATGGCCGGGGTCAGCGTGCCCGCGCTGCTGCTGGGGCTGACGCCGCGCCCGTGGGCCTGGTTCGGCCTGGTGGTGGCGGCCGTCTGCGAGCTCTCGGCGCTGGTGCTGCTGACCGGGGCGCTGGACGTCACGCTGCCGATCGGCCGGTTCGCCAGCCTGATCTGGCTGGTCGCGGTCAGCCTGCTGCTGCCGCAGACCCGGCACGGGGTCCGCCGCCCGGCGGTGGCGCCGGTTCCGCGGCCAGTGCCGTCGTGAGAAACGGGAAAATTAAATTACCTGGCGGGCGGCGGTGAAATTCGGGGGGCCGGGCGGTCTGTACCAGTGACGGTGTGGGCCGTCCCCGGGCCGACCGCTGGGCAGCCAGCCGAGATGAGGCAGCGTGCAGACCGAGTACCGGCTGCTGGAGTGCGCGGTCGCCTACGCGCTGGCGGCGGCCGGGGCGGCGACCCCGGAGCGGCGGGCGGCGCCGACGCCGTGCACGGGCTGGGACCTGGGCACGCTGCTGGATCACCTGGGCGACTCGTTCGACGCACTGGCCGAGGGGCTGTGGGTCCGCGCGGTCGGGGAAGGGCCGGAGGACGGGGCGCCGGGCAGCCCGGCCGGGACCGGCGACGGGCTGGCCCAGCGGGCGGCGTCCATGCTGCTGGCCTGCGCCGAAGTCCGCGGCGGGCAGGAACCGGTCGCGGTCGGCGACCGGCGGCTGACCACCAGCGTGGTCGCGATCACGGGGGCCATCGAGGTGGCGGTGCACGGCTGGGACGTGTCGGCCAGCTGCGGCCAGCCCACCCCGGTGCCGTCGCGGCTGGCGACCGAGCTGCTCCCCTACGCGGCGCTGCTGGTCCCCCGGCACACCCGGCCGGGGCTGTTCGCGGCGCCGGTGCCGGTCCCCCGGCGGAGCTGCGCGGGCGACCGGCTGGTGGCGTTCCTGGGGCGGCCGCCGGGCGGATTAGCGGGCTGAACCGGTCACCGTGGTCACCGGGCCGGTGGCCTGGGCGACCAGGCGCTGGTAGGACTCGGCCGGGGTGGTCCCGGCGCCGAGAATGTGGCCGGTGAGGGCGCCGTGGTCGTCGCTGCCGCCGGTCGGGACCAGGCCGAGGGCGGCCGCCAGCACCCGCAGGCGGCCGCGGACGGCGGGCGGGTGGTCCGGGTGCCAGACCTCGAGGCCGGTCAGGCCGGCCGCGGCCAGCGCCCCGATACTGTCGTCGGAGACCTCGTAGCCGCCCGAGCGGGCGTGCGCGAGCACGCTGACCCCGCCGGCCGCGCGGATCAGGTCGATCGCGGCGGCCGGTTCGAGCGCGTACTTGTCTTCGAAGGCGCGGCCGCCGTCGCCGATCCAGTCGGCCGTGAACGCCTCGGCCGGCGCGCTGATCGTGCCGGTGTCGGCCAGCGCGCGGGCGATGTGGGGGCGGCCGACCACGCCGTCGCCCGCGATCGCGGCCACCTGGTCCCAGGTCACCCCGGTGCCGAGGGCGGCCAGCTTGCCGACCATGACCCGGGCCCGGCGGACACGGTCGTCGCGGAGGCTGGCCACCGCCTCGGCCAGCGGCGGGTAGGCCGGGTCGAACAGGTAGGCCAGCAGGTGCAGGCTGCGGCCGCCGAGCGTGGCCGACAGCTCCATGCCGGGCACCAGGGTAAGGCCGGGCGGCAGGGCGGCCTCGGCCTCGGCGTGGCCGGCCACGGTGTCGTGGTCGGTCAGCGCGACCACGTCGAGGCCGCGGGCCCGGGCGCGGGCCATGACCTCGGCGGGTGGGTCGGTCCCGTCGGAGGCGCGGCTGTGCGTGTGCAGGTCGATGCGCACCCGGCCATGCTACGCAGCCGGGCCCGGAAAACCCGGCCGTAAAACACTGACGGGCGGCAGGCCTGGTGCCTGCCGCCCGTCAGGGGCCGGTGACTCTACCCCGTCACCCCCGTGTGGATGTGGGGCTTAGTGAAGCACGCCCGTGTGCTCGGCCCACTCCTGGTTGTCGAACACGGTGCCGTTGGAGTAGGTGTTCAGCGGCTGGACGTTCAGCACCGGCCGCGGCATGTCGTTCGGGTTGCCGGCCGGGTAGTTCAGCACCTCCGGGTTGGAGAAGTTGTTGGTCGCGCCGTTGATCAGCGGCGCGTACCGGTGGTTGGCGGTCTCGTCAGCCGTGTCGACGGCCCACAGCGTGTTGGAGTACCGGCCGCACGGCTCCAGGCGCACCTTGTAGCCCGGCTGCGGGGCGACGCCCGGCCAGGTCGACAGGCAGAAGCCGGAGTTGCGGCCGTACGGCGAGTACTCGTACTCGTACGCCTCAAGACTGCCGTAGGTGTGGTCGAATGCGCTGCTCACCAGCCCATGGTTGGTGTAGAAGCTGTCCACCGTGCCCGCGGCATACACGGTGAAGTCCAGGGCCGGGTCGCTGTTGGAGCCCTGGAACAGGATGCTCTCCTGGCCGGCGGCCGCGCGCTGCTGGTACACGTCGACGTAGTCGTGCGTGCCGAACTTCTGCGTGTACAGGCTGACGCAGGAGTCGCCGCAGGACGGAGTGGCCGCGCTGGCCGTGAGCGTGCCGGCCATACCAAGGCCGCCGCCGACCATCGCAAACGTGGCGGCGCCGGCCGCGATCTTAGCCTTGACTGACATTCGGTTTCCTCCCCATGGAAAGGACCGTGCCGGAGCACGGTGTGGCAGGGGGACCACCCCCCAGCGGCTGACAGCAATCTGTGTCCAGTTAGCTCCGGAGAGTGCTGGCAACTGCTCGTGAGTGGTCCATATGAAGTTGGGTCCAGTGATTTGCGGTCAGCGAGTCCGGTGAGTTGCGGACACACTGAGATGACGCTGCAGAGAGTAAGCGGGTTGACACGCTCCGAGCATTAATTGCTGTCTGTGATCAGATCTTTATCTTTTCCGTGATGGAAACCTAACTGACAGTGTCGATTGCTGAGCGTACCCCAACCCGTGTCAACCGAACCGTGCCAACCTTAACGTCGTTGTCCTGCGAAAAGTCCGCCTGTGAGGGGCGCCGGGACACGTTGCTGGACCGGAGGGCGACATACCGTTGCTTGTCACTTTAAGTGACTGAAATCAGGGTTTTACGGCCCTTACGGGCGACTGGTCACGCGCGGTCAGAGCCGTTCCGGACGGCCACGAGTGACATCGAACGTGCGCGGGGGAAGCATTGGTTCGCGCCTTTTATGGATGAAAAAGGACCCACGGAAGGACTGTGCTCAGGTCATGACTGGTCGCCGAATCCCCTGTGTCGGCGCGATCATCCGCGACGGCGACGGCCGCCTGCTGCTGATCCAGCGGGGACACGATCCCGAGGCCGGGCGCTGGTCGCTGCCCGGCGGCCGGGTCGAGCTCGGCGAGACCGACGCCCAGGCGGTGGCCCGGGAGATGCTGGAGGAGACCGGGCTCGTGGTGACGGCCGGGCGGTTGGTGGGGGCGGTGGAACGGCCCGGCGGCGGCGACACCGTCCTCGACATCCGCGACTACGAGGTCACGGTGACCGGCGGGCAGCTGGCGGCGGGCGACGACGCCGCCGACGCCCGCTGGGTGGCACCGGGCGAGGTGACCGCGCTGCCGCTGACGACCGGGCTGGCCGCCGCGCTCCGGTCGTGGGGGGTGCTCGACGGGGACTAGGACTCCGGCGGCGAGTAGGACTCCGGGCGGCGCAGGCCCGCGGCCCGGCCCTTGAGCGCGATCCGGATCGCCATCTTGCGCATGGCCTCGTCGATCATCTCGTCGTTGAGCATGACCGCGCCCCGCTGGTCCACGTCGGTCGCGTGCTCGTAGGCGTCGAGGACCAGTTCGGCCCGGTCGTAGTCGGCCTGGCGGGGGGTAAAGGTCTCGTTGGCCGCGGTGATCTGGTCCGGGTGGAGGACCCACTTGCCGTCGAAGCCGAGCGCGGCCACGCTGCCCGCCGCCCGCCGGAAACCCTCGACGTCGCGGACCTTGACGTAGGGCCCGTCGATGGCCTGCAGGCCGTGGGCCCGGGCGGCGACCAGGATCCGCATCAGCGGGTAGTAGAAGGCGTCGCCCGCGTAGCCGGGGTCGGCCTGGCCGACGGTCAGCGACGGCATGCCGATGCTGGCCATGAAGTCGGCCGGGCCGAACACGAGCGCGTCCAGCCGCCCGGAGGCGGCGGCGATCGCCTCGACCTGGGCCAGGCCGGCGGCGTCCTCGATCTGGGCGTCGATGCCGATCGCGCCGTCCCGGCCGGTGGCCTGCTCCAGCTGGGTCAGCAACAGGTCGAGCCAGACGATGTGGCCGGGGTCGGTGACCTTGGGCAGCACGATTACGTCGAGGGCTGGCCCGGCCCCCTCGACCAGCGCGACCACGTCCTGGTAGGCCCACGGGGTGGTGGCGTCGTTGACCCGGACGGCGCGGATCCCGGCCTGCCAGGAGCCGGTGGTCAGCGCGGTCACCGCGTTGCCGCGGGCGGCGTCCTTGGCCGACGGCGCGACCGCGTCCTCGAGGTCGAGGAACACCTGGTCGGCGGGCAGGTCACGGGCCTTGGCGATGAAGCGCTCGCTGCTGGCCGGGACGGACAGGCAGGACCGGCGGGGGCGGTACGAAGCTGGCATAGCCGGAGCTTAGAGGGATGGCTACGCCGGTCAAACACCGGATGAGCGGAATGTGAACTTATCGGCGCAGCGGTCCGCGGGCCTCAATTCGCAACATATGCCTGCCTATTCTTGCCCTGCCTATGCGACGCCATCCCGCACGTCTTCGTGCCGACCACGGCCGCGCCCGGTCCGCCGTCTGGCTCACGATCGGCGCCCTGGCCGCCCTACCGGTGGCGGCCTGCGGCAGCGGCGCCGCTTCCTCCGCTACGGTGGCGGCGGCTCCGGCCGGGGCGATCAGCATCTCGACCGGCGCTTGCGGGGGGAACTGGCACCTGGCCGCTCCGGGTCCGCACACGTTCCAGATCTACAACGCGGCCGCCGCCTCGGCCGAGGTCGAGCTGATCAATCCGGCCACCGGCGCGGTCTACGACGACATCGAGAACCTGGGCGCGGGCACCACCGATCCGATGGCGGTCAATGTCGGGTCCGGCTCGTACGCGTTCCGCTGCCTGATCGAGGACACCGACTCGATCACCGGGCCGACCGAGAAGGTCCCCGGGCACACGCCCGGGGAGACCGCGATCCTGCCGGTCACCAACAACGACCTGCTGGGCCCGGCCGCCGCCTACCACACGTACGTCACCGGCGGCCTGGTCACGCTGGTCAGCCAGGTGACCACCTTGAATAAGGCGATCCAGGGCGGCAACCTGGCCGCCGCCAAGTCGGCCTGGCTGCCGGCCCACCTCACCTACGAGCGGCTGGGGGCCGCCTACGACTCGTTCGGCAACTTCGACGGCGAGATCGACGGGCGGGCCGACGGGCTGGTCGGCGGGGTCAACTCGCCGGACTGGACCGGCTTCTACCGGCTGGAGTACGGCCTGTGGCACGGGCAGAGCGCCGCCACCCTGGCCAAGCCGTCGGCCCAGCTGCTGCACGACGTGAAGGGCCTGCAGGCCGAGTGGCCGAGCGACCAGGTGAGCCTGCTGGACATGGGACTGCGCACGCACGAGATCCTCGAGAACGCGCTGCAGTTCCAGATCAGCGGGCACGACGACTACGGCAGCGGCACCACGCTGGCCACCACCGAGGCCAACATCGCCGGTACCGAGGTGCTGCTGACCGAGCTGAACTCGATCCTGACCCCCCGCTACCCGGGCCTGCCCGCGGTCCGCACCTGGCTGAACCGGCTCCAGCAGGAGATCGAGACCACCCGCACCAGCCACGGCTGGACGGCGGTGAGCCAGCTGCCCGAAAGCACCCGGCAGGCCATCGACGCCGCCGCCAGCCAGGCGCTGGTCGAGCTGGCCCCGATCGCCGACATCACCGAACCGCGGAGACAGTGAATGCCTGAGGAGCACGAGCAGTCCGGGGCACTTGAGACTCCTGAGGTTGATGGGGCGCAGGGGGTTGATAGGGCGCAGGGGGTTGACGAGGCGCGGGGGGTTGATGGGGCGCGAGGGAGCGCGGAGCGACCTGGTCGGCGGTCGTTTTTGCGGGGGGCGCTCGGGGCGGGAGTTGGCGCCGGGGTAGCTGGCGTCGCGCTGGGCGGGGTGGGCGGTTACGCCCTGCGGGGATCTCAGCCGACCCCGGAGGGCCAGGTGGCGGCCGACCAGGCGGCCGACGGGCGGCTGCCCGCGGTGCCGTTCCACGGTCGCTACCAGGCCGGGATCCTGCCCCCGCCGCGGCCGGCGACCACGGTCGTCTCGTTCGACGCGACCGCCGACGGGAACGGCGAGCTGACCGACCTGATGCGGGCGCTGACCGCCCGGGCCCGGTTCCTGACCGCGGGCGGGCCGCCGCCGCCGACCGGGATCCAGGCCCCGCCGTCGGATTCGGGCACGCTCGGCCCGACCGTGGTGGCGGACGGGCTGACGGTGACCGTGGGCGTGGGTTCGACGCTGTTCGACGACCGGTACGGGCTGGCCGCCCGCAAGCCCGGCCGGCTGACCCCGATGCGCACGTTCCCGGACGACGCCCTGGACGGGACCCAGTGTGACGGGGACGTGGTCGTGCAGCTCAGCGCCGGGCACGCCGACACCGTGCTGCACGCGCTGCGGGACCTCACCAGGCACACCCGCGGTGCCATGCAGATCAACTGGCGGATGGACGGCTACTCCAGCCCGGCCCGCCCGGCCGGGACCGTGCCGCGCAACCACTTCGGGTTCATGGACGGTATCTCCAACCCGGCCGTGACCGACGCCGCCACCATGAACAAGCTGGTCTGGGTGGACGCCAGCACCAGCGGCGAGCCGTCGTGGGCGGCGGGCGGCAGCTACTTCGTGGTCCGGCTGATCCGGATGCTGACCGAGTTCTGGGACCGGGTCTCGATCGCCGAGCAGGAAGAGATAATCGGCCGCCGCCGCCCGTCCGGCTACCCGCTGGACGCGAACTCGATCGACGCCACCCCCAACTTCGCGCTCGACCCCAACGGCGGGGCGATCCCGCTCACCGCCCACCTGCGGCTGGCCAACCCGCGGACCCCGCAGACGGCCGACAGCCGGATCCTGCGGCGGGCCTACAACTACGACCGGGGCATCGACAGCGTCGGCAACCTGGACATGGGGCTGCTGTTCACCTGCTTCCAGCAGGACGTCAAGCGCCAGTTCGAGGCGACCCAGACCCGGCTGATCGGGGAGCCGATGGTCGACTACGTCACCCCGTTCGGCGGCGGCTACTTCTACGCGCTGCCCGGGGTGGCCGACCAGAGCGACTGGTACGGCCGCGCCCTGCTGGCCTGAGCGCCTGGTCTGAGCGCCTGCCCTGAGCGCGCGGCCTGAGCGCGCGGCCCGATTCGCGGGCGGCGCGCTCGTTCGCAGCAAACGCGGCCGCGGTTGCCCCAAAACGGTACTGACGTGCGTTTCTGTCAATTTTTGTCGGCGCGTTTGCCTCCTGGCCACCTTTGCTTCGCTGTCGCATCATCCGGTTTCGAGAGATTTTGTCCCGTTGCGGAGAGGGCGGGCCTGCGCGCCCCACCCGCGCGCCAAAGTCTGCTGACTCAGGGAGAAGAGGGACGCATGGGCGACAGCCCAGTCAACGAGCCGGCCGGGAGCCGGCGGCGGCGGTTTCGGTTCCGCCCCATCCTGACCGTCGCGACCGCGACCGTGCTGGGGGCCGGGGCCGCGGTGGGCGCCACCGTGGCCAGCGCCAGCACCGGGCACGCGGACGCGGCGCCGGCCCCGGCCAAGGCCTCGGCCAGCGCGTACCGGGTCATCGCGCCGACGTCGAGCCCGATCAAGCACGTGGTGGTGCTGTTCGACGAGAACGAGTCGTTCGACCACTACTTCGGCACCTACCCCTACGCCACCAACACCGACGGCACCACGTTCAAGGCCAAGAAGGGCACGCCGTCGGTCAACGGGCTGTACACCAAGATCACGTCGAGCGGCCCGACCGGCCCGCTGCTGACCAGCAACGCCAACAGCTACAACCCGAAGCGGCTGACCCACGCCGAGGCGCTGACCTGCGACCAGAACCACGCCTACACGCCGGAGCAGGAAGCGTTCGACGGCGGCAAGATGGACAAGTTCGTCCAGTACACCGAGACCGACACCTGCACCGGCGAGTTCGGTGAGCCGGGTCTGGTCATGGACTACTACGACGGCAACACGGTCACCGCGCTGTGGAACTACGCCCAGAACTACGCGATGAGCGACAACAACTACGACAGCCAGTTCGGGCCGTCGACCCCGGGCGCGCTCAACGTGATCTCCGGCAACACCGGCGGCGGCTACGCGGTCAACCCGACCACCGGGGCCAAGACCACCGCCCCGGGCTCGGTCAGCACGCTCGGCAGCAACGGGACCGGCAGCATCTACGGTGACCTCGACCCGGCCTACGACGACTGCTCCGACAGCAGCCACACCTCCACCAGCCCGGTGGGCGTGGAGACCGGCCAGAACATCGGCGACCTGCTGAACGCCAAGCACGTCACCTGGGGCTGGTTCCAGGGCGGGTTCGCGCCGACCAGCACCAACAGCGCCGGTTACGCGGTCTGCGGGGCCGAGCACGAGAACGTCGGCGGGGCCGAGGTGGCGGACTACTCGCCCCACCACAACCCGTTCCAGTACTACAAGTCGACGGCCAACCCCAAGCACCTGCCGCCGTCGTCGGAGGCCATGATCGGCCGGACCGACCAGGCCAACCACCAGTACGACCTGTCGGACTTCTACACCACGCTGAAGGACGGCAACATGCCGGCCGTCAGCTACCTCAAGGCGGCCGAGTACCAGGACGCCCACCCCGGCTACTCCGACCCGCTGGACGAGCAGAACTTCATCGTCAACACGGTGAACTCGATCGAGAAGTCGAAGTACTGGAAGTCGACCGCGATCGTCGTCACCTACGACGACTCCGACGGCTGGTACGACCACCAGAACTCGCCGCGGGTCAACGGGTCCGACGACCCCGCGACCGACCAGGCCGTCTGCACCTCGACCCCGGTCAAGCTGGGCACCCAGAACGACCGCTGCGGCTACGGCCCGCGCCTGCCGCTGGTCGTCATCTCCCCCTACACCCGGACCAACTACGTCAGCCACAACGTGACCGACCAGGCCTCGGTGGTCAGCTTCATCGAGAACAACTGGCTGCACGGCGAGCGCCTGGGCGGCGGGTCGTACGACGCGACGTCAGGCAACCTGGCCGGGCGGGGCGGGGTGCTGGACTTCAGCACCTGGCCGCACTTCCAGCCGCTCATCCTCAACCCAAGCACCGGCGCCGTCGTCAGCAAGAACTAGCGCCGCCGACCAGAACCACGAGGCCGCGGTGGCCGGGGCAGCAGGCTCCGGCCACCGCGGTCGCTTTTGCTCCCAAGGGATCACACTGAGTACAGCGCCAATTACGGGGCGTCCGTTACACCCCGCGTTTCGACCTGCTGCCCTACGGTTCGTAGCATGTGGGCATGACGTCCCCCACCGTGTCCTCGCCCACGGCCGAGCAGGTGACCCGCGCGCTCGCGACCGTGAACGACCCGGAGATCCACCGGCCGATCACGGACCTCGGCATGGTCAAGAACATCGAGATATCCCCGGACGGCACCGTCCGCGTCGACGTGTACCTGACCGTGGCCGGCTGCCCGCTCCGCGACACCATCACCCGCGACGTCACCGCCGCGGTGAGCGCCCTGGAGGGCGTGTCCCGGGTCCGGGTCGAGCTCGACGTGATGAGCGAGGAGCAGCGCAAGGCGCTGCAGACCCAGCTGCGCGGCGGCCAGCCCGCCCCGGAGATCCCGTTCGCCCAGCCGACCTCGCTGACCCGGGTGTTCGCGGTGGCCAGCGGCAAGGGCGGGGTCGGCAAGTCCTCGGTGACGGTCAACCTGGCGGCCGCGCTGGCCGCCTCCGGCCTGTCGGTCGGGCTGGCCGACGTCGACATCTACGGGCACTCGGTGCCGCGGATGATGGGCGTCACCGGGCGGCCGACCCAGGTCGAGAAGATGATCATGCCGCCCAGCGCGCACGGGGTGAAGGTCATCTCGATCGGGATGTTCAAGGAGGGCAACTCCCCCGTCGTCTGGCGCGGGCCGATGCTGCACCGGGCCCTGCAGCAGTTCATGACCGACGTGTACTGGGGCGACCTGGACGTGCTGCTGCTCGACCTGCCGCCCGGCACCGGCGACATGGCGATCTCGGTGGCCCAGCTCCTGCCCAACGCCGAGCTGCTGGTGGTGACCACCCCGCAGCTGGCCGCGGCCGAGGTCGCGGAGCGGGCGGGCGCGCTGGCCACCCAGACCCACCAGCGCATCGCCGGCGTCATCGAGAACATGTCGTACCTGCTGTGCCCGCACTGCGGGGAGCCGACCGACGTGTTCGGCTCCGGCGGCGGCGAGACGGTGGCCTCGGCCCTGACCCGGATCACCGGCACCCCGGTCTCGCTGCTGGGCCAGGTCCCGATCGACGTCCGGCTGCGCCAGGGCGGCGACGAGGGCCTGCCGCTGGTGCTCAGCGACGCGGCCGCCCCGGCCGCGCAGGAACTGCGCAAGATCGCCGACGGCCTCAGCACCCGCGCCCGCGGGCTGGCCGGGCGGTCGCTGTCGATCTCCCCCCGGTAGGGGGCGGCCCCCCGGGTGAGGGGGCGGGGGCCACCGGTCAGGTGGCTTCCATGTCGAACGGCGGCTCTTCGCCGGGGAGCAGGACCGAGGCGCCGGCGTAGCTGGCCGAGCTGGCGGCGGCGGTGTGCCCGTTGGTGCTGCTGCCGTTCAGATCGAGCTCGCTGAGCAGGTGCTTTTGCACGAAGTGGCGCGGGTTCAGGTCCTCGATCTCGAAGTCGGCGAACTCCGGGCCGAGCCCCTCGCGCAGGTCGGACTTGGCGCCTTCGGCGATGCGCCGCAGCTCACGCAGGGCCTGGCCGGCCTTGGACGCCATCTTGGGCAGCTCGTTCGGGCCGAAGACCAGCAGCGCGATCACGGCCAGAACCAGGATCTTCCCGAACGACAGATCGAACACCGGGGCGTCTCCATCGGCAACTAACGTGCGGGACGGTTCTCGTCCCGGGCTCCACTTTAGACCGTCTCTGGTACTGACGGGCAGCCGCGAACCGACCGGCAAGCGGCGGTTCGCGGCTGATTGTTCACCGGAACGGGCTGGTGACCAGCCGGGCCAGCCGGCCGAAGCCGTGGGACAGCCGTCCCCAGAAGCCGGGCGGGGGGTTGTAGGGCAGCGCGTCGACCGCCTTGGCCACGGCGGCGGGCGGGGCGTCGGCCATGACCGTGTACACGAACCCCTGGCCGGCCCAGGTGACACTGCGCTGGTCGGGCTGGCCGGTGTAGACGGCGCGGCCGTCGAGGGTGATCTTCTGGTAGCCGGCCAGCCCGGGGGCGAGGTTGCCGCGCTGCACGAACAGCGACACCACGAACAGGCCGTCCGAGTAGCCGAGGTCGAGCACGGTGCCGGAGCTGGTGCTGGTCTCCCCCGCCTCGAACATGACCAGCTTGCCCGGCAGCTGACCGGGAACCGGCCAGCCGCGGGCCCGCATCTGGGTCACGTCGGCGGGCGTGAGCTGCTGGGCGGCGCTGGCCGAGGTGACGGCGGGCGCCGCCGACCCGGACGAGCCGATGGTGAGGTTGATGAAAACGTCCTCGCCGATCAGGTGGGCGCGGGCGTCGAAGGTCTCCCGGCGCAGCGGCAGCTTGGTCGCCGAGTCCAGCCAGAACCGGGCGGCCAGACTGCCGTCCTCGCGGACCGCGTCCACCAGCAGCGCGGGCCGGTTGTCGGCCGAGCTGGTGCCCATGTAGGCGAGGTCGTAGTTGGCCCCCAGCAGCGCCACCAGCTGGGTGGTGAGGCCGAGCACCCCCTCGGGGGCCTGGCTGTCGGTGTCGTCCGACACGCTGACCGCGCGGGCCTGGGTGGGGGCGGCCGCCCCGTCCGACCCGGACTGGATGACGGTGCTGCCGCCGCTGCGGTGCCACACGTTGGCCACCAGCGTGGTGCTGCCGTTCACGCCGGTCGTCGAGACCATCTCCACGCCCTGGTAGGAGACGGCCGAGCCGGCCTGGGCGGCCTGCTGGAGCAGGGTCAGGCCGGGGCCGCCGTCGACCGGGGCAATCGGCTTGAGCTGGGCGGGCGGGCCTTCGGCGGCGGCCGACGCGTCGGCCGCCTCGACCGTCCGGGTGGTGTGGCCGGCGCAGCCCGCGACCAGCAGGCCGGGGCCGGCCACCAGCACGATCGCCGCCAGCGAGGCCAGCTGGCCCCGCCGTCCCATTCTGTTCACGAGCAGCAGGTTCACGGCAGCGGGGTCGAGTTCGTGACCTCGGGAGCGGGCACGCCGGACGAGCCGCCGGGCGGCAGCTGCCCGGTGGTGAGCGCGTGCTGGACGCTGTACAGCTGGACCTGAGGGGTGATCCGCGGGCCGGGGGCCTGCTGGTCGCCGCCCATCGTGAACGCGGTCACGCTGAGCCCGGCGACCATGCACGAGACGACGCCGAGCGCCAGGTAGCGGCCCCGGTGCCGCCGGTGGCCGGGCCGCTGGCCGTGGGCGGCCGGCGCCGGTGGAACCGGCCGCCGGGCCGCGGGCCCCGCGCCCGGGCCGGCTCCGGCTCGGCCCGTGACTCCGGTGGTGGCTCCGGCCCGGGAGACGGTACGAAAACCGGCTTGGGGCCGGGTCGGTGAGCCGGTCATCCGGCGGGCCCGGCGGCGGGGCGGGACCGGGGCCCCCGGCTCGGCGATGCGGGTCAGCCGCCGGGTCAGTGCGTCGCTGGGGAGCACGTCGTCCAGGTCGCGCATGCGCTTCTTGAGCGCCCGCAGGTCGTTGGCCTCGGCCCGGCAGGCTTCACAGCCGGCCAGGTGGGCGTGCACCCGGTCGCGTTCGGCAGCGCTCAGCTCGCCGTCGATCAGCGCCGAGAGCCGGTTCCCGAGATGGCTCATGGCGCGTCCCGCTCGGCTCCGGAGCGACTGGGAGTGGCCCGGCCGCCGGCCGGGCGGCGCGGGCGGCGGTGCTCGAGCGCGGTCCGCAGCTGGGCCCGGCCCCGGTGGATGCGGCTCCGCACGGTGCCGATCTTCACCCCCAGGGTGGCCGCGATCTCCTCGTACGACAGGCCCTCGATGTCGCACAGCACCACCGCGGCCCGGTACTCGGGGGCGAGGTCGCGCAGCGCGGCCTGGATGTCGCCGTCCAGGTGGCGGTCGTCGAACGCCTCGGCCGGGGTGGGATCCCCGCCCGGCAGCCGGCCCTCGACGTCCTGCCCGAGGCCCTCGAACCGGATCCGCTGGCGGCGCCGGGCCATGTCCAGGAACAGGTTGGTGGTGATCCGGTGCAGCCAGCCCTCGAACGTCCCCGGCGTGTAGCTGGCCAGCGAGCGGAACACCCGGACGAAGACCTCCTGGGTGAGGTCCTCGGCGTCGTGCGGGTTGCCGGTCAGCCGGTAGGCCAGGCGGTACACCCGGGTCGAGTGCGTGCGGACGACGTCGTCCCAGCTCGGTGCCGTCCACTCCGGCGCCGGAACCGGAACCGGAGCCGGAGGCGAGGCGGGCCGCGAGCCAGCGTCGTCCACGCCGACCTCCCTCACCTCGTCCCGAACTGCCGTTACCACCATCGTGCCCGCGATTCTCCGGTTGTGCCACTTACCCGGCCAAGGTCCCGGCGGACCGGGCGACCGCGCGCCCCAGCGGGGCGGGAAGGGGTCGCTTACCTGCCGACTTGCCTAACGGCCGACCCGGCCGAATTGGTTCCCGAGCCTGGCGGCGGGCGCTAGGCTCCCTGTGCGGTCCGTTTTCTGCCCGGGAGGAATCATCGCGACGGTACACGCGGCCCTCGGCTACGCGGACGGCTACCTGCCCGAGGACGAGCCGCTGCTGGCGGCCCGGGCCAACGCCGACGATCTGGGCGGCTGCGAGCCGATCCGGCCGGCCACCGGGGCGGCGCTGCGGTTCCTGGCCGCCGCGATCGGGACCCGCACGGCGGTCGAGATCGGCACCGGGTGCGGCTCGTCGGGTATCTGGCTGCTGCGCGGGATGCGCCCGGACGGGGTGCTGACCAGTGTCGACCTCGAGCCGGAGTACCAGCGGATGGCGCGCAAGGCGTACGCCGAGGCCGGGTTCGTGGCCAACCGGTACCGGCTGATCCTCGGCCGGGCCCTCGACGTGCTCCCCCGCCTGTCCGACGGCACCTACGACCTGGTGTTCTGCGACACCGACGTGCGCGAGTACCCGGACTACCTGGAGGCGGCGCTGCGGCTGCTGCGGGTCGGTGGCATCGTCGCGTTCGACGACGTGGTGATCCCGCCCGAGCTGGCCGGCCTGGAGGCGGCCGAGACCGACTGGGGCGGCCCCGACCTGCCCCAGGTCCGCGAGGTGGCCGAGATCCTGCGGGCCGACGACCGCCTGACCCCGCTGTTCCTGCCGGTCGGCGAGGGCCTGCTGGCCGCGGTCAAGCGCGCCTGATCACTCCGCGGGCTCGGATTCGGGTCCGGGGGCCAGCCAGCGCAGCAGCAGGCGGGTGCCGAAACCGGTGCCGCCCTTGGTCAGCTCGCCGTCGTCGGACCCGGAGCGGGACGGGCCCGCGATGTCCAGGTGGGCCCAGCGGCGGCCGCCGGTGAACTCGCGCAGGAACAGGGCGGCCACGATCGAGCCGGCCTGGCCGTTGCGGGCGCCGTTCATCGCGCTGGGCACGTGCGCCAGGTCGGCGGTGACCGAAGTCAGCGCCGTGCCGTAGTCCTCCGGCAGCGGCATCCGCCACAGCCGCTCACCGACCGCCCGGCCGGCCGCGGTCAGGTCGGCCGCCAGGTCGTCGGCGCTCGCGTACAGGGCACCGATCTGGCCGCCCAGCGCGACCCGGACCGCGCCGGTCAGGGTGGCCAGGTCAACGGTGGTGCCAGGGTCGAGAGTGGCGGCGTAGCCGAGCAGGTCGGCCAGGACCAGGCGGCCCTCGGCGTCGGTGTTCAGCACCTCGACGGTGCGGCCGCCGTAGCTGGTGATGACGTCGCCGGGGCGCATGGCCGAGCCCGACGGCAGGTTCTCGGCCGCGCCAATCAGGCCGGTGACCCGGACCGGGACCGCCAGCGCGGCCAGCGCCGACAGCACCCCGATGACGGCGGCGCCGCCCGCCATGTCGGTCTTCATCGCCTTCATGGCCTCGTTGGGCTTGAGCGACAGGCCACCGCTGTCGAACGTGATGCCCTTGCCGATCAGCACCACGTGGTCGCGGGCGCCCTCGGGCTGGTAGCTCAGCTCGATCAGCCGGGGCGGGTGAACCGAGCCGGATCCGACCGCGAGGAGGCCGCCGAACCCCTCGGCCGCCAGCTCCGCTTCGTCCCGGACCCGGACCGCCAGGGCGGACCGCCCGGCCGCCGCGACCGCCTGGTCGGCCAGCCACGCGGGCGTCTTGACGTCGGACGGCGTGTTGACCAGGTCCCGGGCCAGCGACACGGCGGCCGCGATCACGCCGGCGCGCTGAGCGGGGGAACCCGCCGAAGTCAGCAGCCGAACCGACCGGCGCCCCTTTATTCCATGATCAGAATCGTCGTGGTCGTCGCGGCCCCGCAGGGCGAACTTGTAGCCGCCGAGCAGCACGCCTTCGACGAACGGATCGGTATCGGTGTCGTCCGGCAGCGCGGCCAGCGCGGTGGCACCCTCGTCGACCTGCCGGGCGAGCGCGGCTCCGGCCCGGCGCAGGTCGGCCTCGGTGCCGTCACCGAGACCGAGCAGGACCAGGCGGACCACCCCGTCCGCGGTCCGGGCCGCCACCTTGACCGCCTCACCGGGCTTGCCGGACAGCCCGTAGGCGGTCACCACCTCGGCCACCGTGAGGCCGATGGCCTGGCCCAGGGCGGCCGTCCCGATGCCGGTGACCGCGTCCCAGCCGGCGTCCTCGTCCTGCAGCCGGGGGCGCCGCACCGGGACCGCGACCAGGGCCGCGCCGTCGGTACCGCCGGGCGCCGTCAGGACGTCGTCGACCGCCGCCAGGTGCGGGGTGACATCGATATCTACCGGCAACGTCAGCCGACGACCGTTTTCAGGGCATCGCCCAGCTTGGCCGCCTCGTCAGCGGACAGTTCGACCACCAGCCGGCCACCGCCTTCGAGGGGCACACGCATGACAATGCCACGTCCCTCTTTGGTGACCTCAAGCGGACCGTCGCCCGTCCGCGGCTTCATCGCCGCCATCCTGCACTCCTTCTCGTGAAATCCGCGCCGGACTCTTGCCTTGCCCACACCCCGCGGTCCCAGCGTCAGCGGCGGAACCGGCCAGTCTCAACCGTCTCTGTCAGTCGCCCTATTATCCCGTGTTCAGACGCAGAATGGTAATGATCGCGTTCGGGCGAGGCGTCTGGGGTGCTGCGACACTGGGTTTGTTACCTGGTTTCCCGCGTGTCGGCCCCGCCGCCCGTGATGATCCGGAAGGACTCCGATGACCGACAGCGTGCTCTACGAAACAGCCGGTGACGTGGCCGTGATCCGGCTCAACCGGCCCAAGGCGCTGAACGCGCTGACCACCGAGATGAAGGAAGGGCTGCTGGCGGCGGTCCGCCGGGCGGCCGCCGAGCCGGTCCGGGCGGTGCTCCTGACCGGTCAGGGCCGAGGTTTTTGCGCAGGTCAGGACCTGGTTGAGCACTCGGGCCAGCTGGAGTCGGGCGCCCCCGCGCTGAACACCGTGCGGGAGCATTACAACCCGATCGTGATAGAGATCGCCAGCATGCCCAAACCGGTGGTGGCGGCGGTCAACGGGGTGGCGGCCGGGGCCGGCGCGGGCCTGGCGCTGGCCTGCGACTTCCGCATCGCGGCGGAGAGCGCAGCCCTGGTGATGTCGTTTTCCGCGGTCGGACTGGGCCCGGACACCGGCGTGTCGTGGACGCTGTCCCGGCTGGCGGGACCCGCCCGCGCCACCGAACTGCTGATGCTGGCCGAGCCGGTGCCGGCCGGCCGGGCGCTGGAGCTGGGCCTGCTGACCACGGTGGTGCCGGACGACGAGCTGCCGGAGAACGCGCTCGACCTGGTCCGGCGGCTGGCGGCCGGCCCGACCGCGGCCTACCGCGCGATCAAGCAGGAGGTCCTGTTCGCGGCCGCCCACGGGCTGGAGGATGCGCTCGAGGAAGAGGCGGTGCTGCAGGAGGAACTGGGGCGGACGGTGGACCACCGGGAGGCGACGGCGGCGTTCGTCCGCAAGGAGCGGCCCAGGTACGTCGGCCACTAGGCGGCCCCGGCCGCCTACCGGCGCAGGTGCTCGTCGAAGAAGGCGAAGATGCGGCGCCAGGAGTCTTCAGCGGCCGACTCGTGGTAACCCATGTGGGCGGCGCCGGCCAGCGGGGCGAGGGCGGCCGAACCCTTGTGCATGAAGCGGTGCCCGGCCTCGGGGTAGACCTTGATGTCGTGCGGGACGCCCAGCGAGGTCAGCGCCTGCTCCAGTCGGCTGGGGGGCTGGGCGCCCATCGGGTCGCGGGCGCCGAAGCTGCCGACGACCGGGCAGGCGCCCTCCAGGAAGGCCTCGGCGTCGGCCGGGACCTCGCCGTAGTTGACGCTGACGGCCGCGAAGCCGTCGCGCGGGGCGCACAGCAGGGCGAAGCCGCCGCCCATACAGAAGCCGATCACGCCGGTGGTCCCCGAGCAGTCCGGCCGGGACGCCAGCCAGGCGCGAGCCGCCTCGATCGCGGTGAAGGCCGGCCCGGTCTTGGCCCGCAGCTGCTGGGTGGCGCCGCGGACGCAGCGGACCCAGTTCTTGCCGCCGTACAGGTCGGGCGCGAAGGCCAGGTAGCCCTCGCTGGCCAGCCGGTCGGCCTGCTGCCGGATCCCCTCGGTCAGGCCGAAGGCTTCGTGGATGACCACGACCCCGGGCCAGCGTTCCGGGGGCGGGACGCTCCCGGCACCACCGGGTACAGCCAGATGACCATGAACCATGCCGCCGTCGCCGGGATAGGGGAGATCAGGCATGGGCACAATGTCTCATACCGTCCGGACCCGGTTACCGGGCGCCCCGGGGGTCAGCCGGCGGGCGCCGCCGGTCAGCCGGCCGGGTCAGCCGGCGAACGTGACGACGATCAGGAACACGTTCAGGGCGACGATGACGGCGGCCACCGCCATGCTGGCGACCGTGGTCAGACGGCGGTTGACCAGCGCCCCCATCACGTCCGGGCGGCGGCTGAGCAGGACCAGCGGGATCAGCGCGAACGGGATGCCGAACGACAGCACCACCTGGGAGATGACCAGGCTGGCGGTGGCGGGCAGGTTCAGGCCGAGTACGATCAGGGCCGGTGTCATCGTCACCGCCCGGCGGACGAACAACGGTATCCGGCGCTGGATGAAGCCCTGCATGACGACCTGGCCGGCGTAGGTGCCGACGCTGGAGGAGGACAGCCCGGAGGCGAGCAGCGCGACCGCGAACGCCAGCGCCGCCCCGCCGCCGACCAGGCGGCCGAGCCCGGTGTGGGCCGAGGCGATCGCGTTGGCGGCCGAGAATCCGGTGCGGGAGAACAGGGCGGCCGCCACGTACAGCATGGCCAGGTTGATCAGCCCGGCCGCCCCCAGCGCGACGAGCACGTCCAGCTTCTGGAACTTGAGCAGCTCGCGCCGCTCGTCGTCGTCGGAGCAGGTCACCCGGGACTTGGTCAGGGCCGAGTGCAGGTAGATGGCGTGCGGCATGACGGTCGCGCCGATGATGCCGCACACCAGCAGCAGGCTGCTGGGCGCCAGGGTCGGCACCAGGCCGGCCGCCATGCTGCCCGGGGAGGCGTGCACCACCGCCAGGTCGTAGGCGAAGCCGAGCGAGACGATGCCGAGCAGCGCGGTGATGGCCAGCTCGAACCGGCGGTAGCCGCGGTGCTGGAGGCCGAGGATCCCGAACGCGATCACCGCCGTCATCAGCCCGGCCAGCAGCGGCGGCACCCCGAACAACAGGTTGAGGCCGATCGCGGCGCCGACGAACTCGGCCAGGTCGGTGGCGATGGCGATCAGCTCGGCCTGGCCCCACAGCACCCGGGTGACCGTCCGCGGGAACAGCTCCCGGCACAGTTCGGGCAGGTCACGGCCGGTGGCCACGCCGACCTTGGCCGACAGGTACTGCACCAGCATCGCCATCAGGTTGGCGAGCAGCACCACCCAGGCCAGGCCGTAGCCGAACTGGGCGCCGGCCGAGACGTTGGTGGCGAAGTTGCCGGGGTCGACGTAGGCCACGGCGGCCACGAACGCGGGCCCGAGCAGGGCCAGGCTGCCGCGGAACCGGCCGCGGGAGCGGAGCAGGCGCAGCCCACTCCGCTCCGCGTATTCCGTTGGAGCCGACGGGTCGGCGGCAGAGCCAATGCTGGAATCGCCGGTCAGCGGGACCAAGTCAGCGGAACCTCATGTGTTCGACCAAGTCAGGCGCTACGAGCCTAACCGACCGACGGGCCCAGACCCAGAGACTGCGGGGTGCTGGAGTCCGGTGACGGCTGGTTGAGGCCCTCGTCCAGCGGCCCGTACTCGGTCATCAGCGCGGCGCTGCCGCCCCAGGGGGTCTGCTCCTCGGCCACCAGCGTGTTGGTGGTGAGCAGCAACCCGGCCACCGAGGCGCCGTTCTGCAGGGCCGACCGGGCCACCCGCAGCGGGTCGATGATGCCGAGCTCGATCATGTTCCCGTAACGGCCCTCAAGGGCGTCGAAGCCCTCGTCGACCGCCATCTCCTTGACCTTGGCCACGACCTCGGTGCCGTTGTAGCCGGCGTTGGCCGCGATCAGGTAGGCGGGCTCGGTCAGCGAGTGCCGGACGATGTCGGCGCCGATCTTGTAGTCGCCCTTGACGTCGAGGCCGTCGAGGGCGCTCTCGGCGTGCAGCAGGGCGGCCCCGCCGCCGGCCACGATGCCCTCGGCCATCGCCGCCCGGGTCGCCGACAGCGCGTCCTCGACCCGGTGCTGCAGCTCCTTGAGCTCGGCGTTGGTGGGGGCGCCGACGCTGATCACCGCGACCTTGCCCGACAGGGCGCCGATCCGCTCGGTGAGCACGTCCTCGTCGATGCCGAACTGGGCCCGGTCGCGCTCGGCCCGCATCTGGTTGAGCCGGAACTCGATCGCCTCACGCGAGCCGGCCCCGCCGATGATCGTGGTGCTGTCCGCGTTCACCTGGACCTGGCGGGCCCGGCCGAGCTGGGCCACCGTGATCGTCTCGAGGGTGAACCCGGCGTGGCGGCTGTGCACCTCACCGCCGGTCAGCGCGGCGATGTCTTCCAGCTTGTGCAGCCGCCGGTCGCCGAAGCCGGGCGCCCGGATGGCCACGCTCTGGAAGGTGCCGTTGACGTGGTTGTGCACCAGCATCGAGAGCGCGGTGCCCTCGACGTTCTCGGCCAGGATGATCAGCGGCCGCCGCTCACCCCGCATGATCTTGTCCAGCAGCGGCATCAGCTCCTGGACCTTGGTGATCTTCTCCGCGGTGAGCAGGATGTACGGGTCATCAACCACCGACTCCAGGGCGGCCGGGTTGGTGACCATGTACGGCGACAGGTACCCGTTGTCGAACTGGAAGCCCTCGACGAAGTCGACCCCCATGCCCGGGACCGGGGACTCCTCCACGGTGACGATGCCGCCCTCGCCCACCGTGTGCAGGGCCTTGGCGATGACCCGGCCTACGGTGTCGTCGTCGTTGGCCGAGATCGCGGCGACGCGGGTGTAGTCCTCCTCGGTCTCGATCGGGTGCGCGACCCCCCGCAGGTACTCGACCAGGCGGTTCACGGCCAGGTCGATGCCCCGCTTGACCAGCACCGGGTTACCGCCACCGGCGATCGCCTTCATGCCCTCGTGCACGATCGCCTGGGCGATCACGGTGGCGGTGGTGGTGCCGTCGCCGACGATGTCGTTGGTCTTGATCGCCGCTTCCTTGACCAGCTGAGCCCCCATGTTCTCGAACTGGTTCTTCAGGTGGATCTCGCGGGCGATCGTGACACCGTCGTTGGTGACCACCGGCGTACCGGTGATTTTCTCCAGGATGACGTTGCGGCCTTTGGGACCGAGCGTCGACTTCACGGCTTCGGCCAGCTGGTCGACGCCGGCCAGCAGCAGGCTCCGGGCTTCCTCACTGAAACGCAGTTCCTTGGCCATGGGTTGGTCCTCCTGGGACTTACGTACGTATGCGAGTTACGGGACGAGAATGGCGCGGCCGCGGACTCGCCCCGCGTCGAGATCGTTGAGCGCTTCGACCGCGGCGTCCAGCGGGTAGGTCCGGGTGTGCAGGGTGACCTTGCCCGCCTGGGCCAGCTGCATCAGCTCGGCCAGTTCGTTGTAGGTCCCGACGATGTTGCCGATGACGTTGCGCTCGGTGGAGACGATGTCCAGGGTCGGGATGTGCAGGGTGCCGCCGTAGCCGATGACGAAGTACGAACCGCCCGGGGCGGTCATGTCCCAGCCTTCGTTCTCGGCGCCCTCTTCCGCCACGAAGTCCAGCACCACGTTGGCGCCGTTGCCGTCGGTCAGCTCCTTGACCGCCTCGACCTGGTTGCCGTCGGCGACCACGGTGTGGCTGGCGCCGAGCTGCTCGGCCAGCTTGAGCGCGTCCGGGTTGCGGTCGACCACGATGATCCGGGTGGCGCTGAGCGCGGCCAGCGACTGGATGCCGATGTGGCCGAGGCCCCCGGCCCCGATGACGACGCAGGTGGTACCCGGGTAGAGCAGCGGCAGGGCCTTGCGGACCGCGTGGTAGGCGGTGATGCCGGCGTCGGCCAGCGCCGCCACGTCCTTGGGCTGGGTGGACGGGTCGAGCTTGATGCAGGCCCGGGCCGAGGTGAGCAGGTACTCAGCCATGCCGCCGTCGGTCGACAGCCCCGGGAACGTGCTGTTGATGCAGTGCATGTCGTCGCCCGCCCGGCAGGCGTGGCAGAGTCCGCAGGTCGGGGTGGGGTGCAGGATCACGGTGTCGCCGACGGCCACGTTGGTGACGGCCGAGCCGACCTCGGAGACCCAGCCCGCGTTCTCGTGGCCCAGCGTGTAGGGCAGCGGCGTGTTCATCCGGCTGTCCCACTGGCCGAGGATGATGTGCAGGTCGGTCCGGCAGACCCCGGCCCCGCCGAT
>Ga0213875_10000282_pt1 | contig 49689 bp, 48 predicted proteins | sample BarmaccomBMRX_R8_FD_160105 | JGI IMG/M metagenome (GOLD analysis project Ga0213875, IMG submission 160105) | Root-associated microbial communities from Barbacenia macrantha in rupestrian grasslands, the National Park of Serra do Cipo, Brazil - RX_R8 | ecosystem: Host-associated > Plants > Roots...
TACGGGGGGCTCACGGTGCTGGACGGCGTCGCGCTGGGGGTGCCTGCGCGGGGGCTGTTCGGGCTGTGCGGGCCGAACGGCGCGGGCAAGTCCACGCTGCTCGGCATCATCGGCGGCAGCGTGGCACCGTCCCGCGGGCGGGTCCTGCTGGACGGCGCCGACGTGACACGGCTGCCGCCACAGCAGCGTTTCCACCTCGGGGTCGGCCGGACGTTCCAGGCGGTGCACCTGGTCCGCGGCCGCTCCGTGCTGGACAACGTGGCGGTCTCCTGCCTGTCCTCGCACCACGCCAGCATCGTCTCGCGCGTCGCGCGCAGCCGGCTCGCCGACGCGAGGGACCGCGCGGCGCAGACGCTGCGCGGGCTCGGGATGGCCGCGATGAGCGGCCGCGACGTGTCGTCGCTGACGCTGGAGAACCAGCGGATGGTCGAACTCGCCCGTGCCATCGCCCCCGGGCCGCGGCTGCTGCTGCTCGACGAGCCGGCCTCGGGGCTCAGCGAGCGCCAGCGCCAGCGGCTCGCGGAGCTGCTGCGGGAACTCGGCGAGATGACGTGCGTTCTGCTCGTGGAGCACGATCTGGACCTTGTTGCGCAGGTCAGTCACCGGATCTTCGTGCTCTCCGGTGGCCGCCTCATCTTCGACGGCGCCCCCGGCGACTTCCGTGCCTCCCCCATCGTCAGTTCGCTCCTCGTCCAAGGGGGTTGAGAAACCTTGCTACGAAGACAGCCACTCATACCGTTCGCCCTCGCCGCCGCCGTGGTCACGGCCGGCATCCTGGCGGGCTGCAGCTCTGCCTCCGGCGGCCCGGGTGCCGGCCCGGGGGCGTCCGCGAAGGCGCCTATCGTCGTGTGCGGCGATCTGGCGCTGTCCGGTCCGTACGCGCAGATCGGCGAGACGGACAACTGGGGCGCCACGGCGTACTTCGACCACGTCAACGCGACTGGCGGCATCCTCGGCCACAAGGTCAGTTACACGGTGCAGAACAACCAGTCCTCCGCCTCCGAGTCCGAGCTGATCGCGCGCAAGTGCATCCTGTCCGATCACGCCCAGTTCATCGTCGGGCCTGAGTCCGGCGCGGACACCGAGGCGGCGCTGCCGACCGCCATCGCCTACCACACGATCCTGATCAGCCTGTCCTCCGGCTGGCAGACCAACGGCTACCCGGCCAGCGAGCTGAACTCCTGGGGATTCCCCGGGTTCTACGACGTCTTCTACGAGGACCAGCTCGCCTCCGTGCAGAAACTCATCGTGCCGCGGCACTACACGCGGGTGGCGCTGCTCGAGGACAACTGCGGCGCGGTCTGCCTCGCCAACCAGGGCACCGTACAGGCGCTCGCGAAGCAGTACGGCTTCAAGCTGGTCTCCACGCAGACCGACCAGGTCGGCGCCACGGACGTCACCCCGCAGGTGCTCGCGCTGCTCGCGGCCAGGCCGCAGATCATCCTGTTCGGCCTGGTGCCCGGGACCGACTCGATCACCGCGATCCGCTCGATCCGCGCGCAAAGCCCGGACATCCCGATCAGCGAGTGCTCGGCGTGTGAGCTGCCGAGCTTCATCGCGGCGGCGGGCGGGGCGCCGGTGATGCACAACATCTACGTCCTCGGCTCGATGCAGGACTGGCTCGCCGCGGCGTCGCAGGGCACATCGGCGGAGGAAAAGGCGACCGCCGCGGGGCTCCGGGCCTACTTCGCCGGCATGAAGGCCGCCGGGTACACGAGCGCCAACCAGCTCGACAACAGCCAGGAAGGCTGGGACGCGGGGCTGGAGATCGACTGGGCGATCACGTCGTCCGGATCGCTCGGCGAGACCACCGTCATGCAGAAGCTCCAGCACCTGGACATCAACACGCTGGGCATCGTGTGGACGCGCACGCCGTCCAACTACGAGAACATCTCGCAGGTGCTCGCGGCGATGGAGACCATTAGCGCGAACGGGGCCGTCAGCCTCTACAGGTAGCCGTTCTCAGGCCGGTTCAGGCCGGGTGGTTGCCGCCGCGGGCGATGGCGAGTTCGCGCCGGAACCGCTCGTATTCGGCGATCTCCCGGCCGGCCGGAAGCAGCACGAGGTCGCGCGCGACCTCGCCGACCCTGGCCTGCATCAGCTGATCGGCCTTGTCCCGCTCCCGGTCGGCCGCCAGGAGCACCATGTTCTGGCAGCCGGACGAGGTCAGCCAGCCGAGTAGCAGGATCGCCACCACCATGACCGCCAGCCACGGAATCAGCGAGGAGTCGCTCACCAGCGCCGACGAGTGCTTGTGCCCGGCGAGCGCCGCGATCACGCCGATCCACGCGAGCCCGGCGACGGCCAGGGCGATGAGCAGCCACTGCCAGAACCGGATCAGCCGCCACCAGCCGGTCATGCCGGCACCCGACGGCAGGGCTTCGCGTACCGCCGCGCCAAGCGCGGCCCTGGCGTCGGCCGTACCGGACCTGGCGGCATCCCGTACCGTACGCGACCAGGGCTCCGGCAGCGGGCCGCCCACCTCGTCGGCGAAGACAGTGATCGCGTTGTCGATATCGGACTGCTGGGCCTGCCCGGCGACCGCGGCCGCGATGGACCGGGCGTCACGATCCGCGCCGGACGCACGCAGTCCCCGCACCGGGTCACGGCCATGCCGCCAGCGGGCCAGCCTGGCCAGCGGCCACTCAACATAGCGGACCGCCTGCGCCTCCCGCATCGCCTGCAGGGCGTCGGTCACCGCGGACAGCCCGGCCGCCCGCGCGAACGCCTCGGTGAGCTTGGCCGCCGGGCCCGGGGGAACGCTGGCCACCGGGTCCGGCTCGGCGGTGTCCTGGTGCCCGCCGTCCAGGGTGGCGTCATCCCACGGCGGCCGCGACGGGGCGGAAGCGCGGTGATCCTGCGCCGTCTCCCACACGGCGTCGCCGCCCCGGTCACCGGCCCAGGCCTCGGCTGGCTCGCCGTCCCCGCCGGCGCTGTCGCCGGCACCGCCAGCACCATCGATGGCGTCGGTCCCGTCGGCGCCGCCGGTACCGTCGAGGGCCGCATCTTCCCACGGCGGGCGCGCCGACTCCCACGGCGGGCTCGCAGGTGCCGGATCCTGTTCCGCGGCGTGCCCGGCAGCCGCCACACCGGTCATCGAGCCCGCGACCGCGCCGGGGATCTCGCCGTCCGCGGAGTCCGCGGAGTCGGCGGCGTCCGCGCCGTCGGCGGCGGCGGCGTGACCGTCACGGCCGGCCGGCGCGGGGAACATGCCGGGATCCGGGGTGACCGCCTCGGCCTGCTCCCGGCCGGGAGCCGCCGGCCGGGCGGCGTGTACGGCGAAGCCGCCGAGCACCGCGTCGATGTCGGCCGCGATCCGCTCGCTCGCGGCCTGGCGGGCGGAGACCGCCTTGACGAGCACCGCCCGCAGTTCGTCGAGCCCGGCGCCGGTCCGCGCGGACACCGGGAGCAGGTGGGTGTCGGCGAGACCCTCGGAATCCAGCAGCCTGCGCAGGTCCGACTCGCAGTCGGATATCTGGTCCGGGGAGAGCAGGTCGATCTGGTTGAGCACCACGGTGATCACGCTGGCGTGCCCGGCCAGCGGGATCAGGTAGCGGCGGTGCACGGCAGCGTCGGCGTATTTCTGCGGGTCAAGGACCCAGATCAGCATGTCGGCGAGCTTGCTCAGCCGGTCAACCGCCGCCATCGACGCCGTGACCACCGAGTCGTGGTCGGGGAGATCGAGCAGGAGCAGCCCGGTCAGCGCCGCCTCGCCCGCGTCGAGCGCGCTCGCCCGGCCGTACCGGTGGCGGCGCTGGACGCCGAGCCAGTCGAGCAGCGGCGCCGCGCCCTGCATGCCCCACACGCAAGCGTGCACGTGCCGGGTGGTCGGCCTGGTCACGCCCGCCGGGGAGAAGTTCGCCCCGGAGAGGGCGTTGAACAGCGACGACTTGCCGCTGCCCGTCCCGCCGGCCAGCGCGACCACGGTGTGCGACGCGGACAGCCGGAGCCGCTCGCCGGCCCGTCGCAGCAGCGCCTCCGAGTCGCTGATCAGCTCGGGGCTGAACCCGCCGGTGCGCCCATCGCGGGTGATTCTGGTGCTGCCGATGCGCACGATCTGGGCGAGCGCGTCGAGCCGGGCGGGCAGGTTCATCTGGGGCATGCCCGCCCCGGGCAGGGGGTGCGGGGCCACCGCCGCGGGCGTACTCATCGCTTCCGTGGTCACCGCGCCGCCTCCAGCGAGTACTCGGCCTGGTAGAGGCGGACCGCCGCGACCTCGTCGACCGGCCCGGCGGAATCGATCACCTCCACGAAGCGGAGCAGTTCCTCGTCCAGCAGCAGCCGGACGCGTTCCAGCAGGTCCGCGCGGGCCCGCGCGGTGATCTCCGCCAGCTCGACCGTGCCGAACACGGAGGTCAGCAGATCGTGGGGCACGGTGATGATGTCGGAGTCGGGCGCGCCACCGGTCTCCGCCGCGGGCTGGGACCGTTCCGTCCCCCCGGTCCCCTCAGTCCGCTCCGTCCGCTCCGTCCCCTCGCCGAGCATCGCGATGAGCGTGACCAGGCTCAGCGGTTCGCTTTCGTAATCAGGGCGGCCGCCGCCCCGTTTCGCCGTGTTCTCCGCCTGTACAAGCCGCATCAGGTGATCCTGCCACGCGCTGACCGCCCGGGCGACGCGGGGCGGCAAGTCGGGCGACGAGCGGTCAATGTTCGCGCCGTGCTGTTCCGCCGCCCGCGCCTGCGCGGCGTGGCTGTCGGGGCCGAAGGCCGATTCGAAGACCTGCTCCGCGCGCTCCCCCTCGGCGCGCACGGCCGCGGCGTGTATCAGGAGGGCCGCGCCGGCCGGGTCCGCGCGCCAGCGGGCGGCAACCTGTTCCGCGGCACGGTCCGCGACCGACACCACGAGCGATTCCAGGGCAGAGCGCACCGACGAGTCGAGCGCCGCGGTGCGGGTCACGCCCTGTCCCCGCATGACCTGGCCGCGGCGGGCGCGCCTTCCCTTACGGGGCACCCGCCGGGAACGCAGCGCGGCGCCGAGTTCGCCGCTGACCGCGTAGTCCTGCCAGCGGGCGGTGATCTCGCCGCTGAGCAGCGAACCCTTCCGTGTTCCGCCGTCGAAGTCGGCGAGCGCCCGCCGGTACGCGTCCTCGGCGTCTCGCCGGAGCTTCGCGCGCAGCGCGACCTGCGCGTCGACGTGAGCCGCCAGCTTCGGCACCCTGATCTTGAACGTGTCGAGGACGCCGGACATCGTCTGGGTGAGCACCGCGACGCGGCGGTCGGTGCGCTGCGCTGTGTCCGCGAGCCAGTCGCGGATCGGCTCGAATACCTCGGTCGGCAGCATGCCGTCCACGATCCCGGTCTCCTGGATCACGAAACGGTCCGTGGCGGAGATCCCGTTGGCGTCCAGCATGGCCGTGAAGTGATCGACCAGTTCCGTCCGGTGGCTTGGCGGCACTCGCGACAGCACGACGCCCAGCGCCGCGCCGCGTTCCCGCGCGTGCTGCAGGATCTCCCAGACGGGCGCGTCCGCGTAGCGGCCCGCGCTGGTCATGAACAGCCACAGGTCGGACGCGTCGAGGAACTGGTAGGCGAACTCGTGGTGCGCGCGGACCACCGAGTCGATGTCCGGCGTGTCGAGCAGCGCGATGCCCTTGGGCATCCCCTCGCTCGCCGCGAGGACGAGCAGCCCGTCCCGTCCCGGCCGGGCCAGGCCCTCCTGGCGCACCCGCGGCAGCGTGGGCAGGAACATGTTCTCGGCGAACCATTCGATGTCTTCGGGATGGCAGGCGAGCACCGGCGAGTTGGTCGTCGGCCGGCGCACGCCGGTCACGCTCACCTGGCTGCCGACGATGCTGTTCACCAGCGTCGACTTTCCGGCGCCCGTGGAGCCGACGAGCGCCACCAGCACCGGCGCCGCCGACTGGCGCACCCGCGGCAGCAGGTAATCGTCGATCTGGCTGAGCAGCTTGGCCCGCTCGGCTGTCACCTCATCGGCGCCGGGCAGCTCGAAAACGAGCGGGATGGCGGCGATCCGCTTGCGCAGGTTGAGCAGAGTCGCCTCCAGCAGCCGCGCGTCGACCCGGACCCGTGGCACCGCCCTCGGCGGTGCCGCTACCGGTCCCGGCCCGGGTTCGGCTACCGGTCCCGGCCCGGGTTCGGCGGGCCGCGCCTCTACTTCAGCGCCGCCATCCGGATCGCCGTTACCACCGTCTTCTTCAGTTGCCGCGTTTTCCGCGGCGCCTGCTTCGTCGTCAGCAACCTCGCTCGGGGGGACGTCGGCCACGTCCTCTACATTCCCTCCGTGAGGGATGCCGGCACCACGGTCCGGCACTGAATCGCCACCAGACGCTGTCACGGAATTGACCATATCTGTCGCGGCTGCGGCATTGGCAACGTTCTGTCCGGGCAGCGGCGAAGCCGCCACGCCCTTTGGTTCCATCGTTCCCGCCTGGTCTATTGTTCGCGAGGGGAAAGCGGCGTGCCGGGGCCTCTCGGAGCCGGGTTCGCGGGATCTAGACGTCCCGGATCCGCGAGCCCTGCCTCCCGCGCAAGCCCGGCCAGCTCGGCCGCGATGGTCACGACGTCGCCCACGACCACCACGGCCGGAGGCCGGATGCCCTCCTCGGCCACTCGCCTCTCGACGTTTTCCAGCGTTGAGTAGATTGTGCGCTGCGTGGGCATGGTACCGTCCGCGATCACGGAAACGGGAGTACTTGCGGGCCTGAAGTACCGCATCAGGGCTTCGGCGACCGCACCGATGCGGTCGACGGCCATCAGCAGCACCAGCGTCCCGGTACCGCGCCCGAGTGATTCCCAGTCAACAGTAGACCGCTCGTCGCCCGGCGGTACATGTACGGACACAACATGAAATTCCTGGGCGGCCCCGCGGTGCGTCACCGGTATCCCCGCGGCCGTCGGAACGCCCACCGCGCTGCTCACGCCGGGCACGACCGTCACCGGGACGCCGGCCCGCAGGCAGGCGAGCATCTCCTCGGCGCCGCGCCCGAACACGAACGGGTCCCCGCCCTTCAGCCGCACCACGAACCGTCCCGCCCGGGCGTGCGCGACGAGCGCCTCGTTGATCGCCTCCTGGGCCATGGAGCGGCCGTAGGGAATCTTGGCGGCGTCGATGATCTGCACGTCCGGGGGCAGCTCGTCCAGGAGCGACCGGGGCGCAAGCCGGTCGGTTATCACCACGTCGGCCTCGGCCAGAAGCTGCCGGCCGCGGACCGTGATGAGCCCGGGATCGCCGGGGCCGCCGCCGATCAGCACCACGCCCGTGCGCCGCCGCCTGGTGTGACGCGCGCCGAGCGTTCCCGACCGCAGTCCGCCGACGATCGCGTCCCTGATCCGCGCGCTGCGCCGTGGGTCACCGCTGAGCACGCCGACCCGCACCTCGCCGGCGCTCCCGGACGCCGGCGTCCACGCGGCCGACGCGGCGGCGTCGTCGGCGCGGACGCACCAGATCCGCAGCGACTCCGCCTCGTCGGCGACCGCCGCGTTCACCTCGGCGGGCCCGCACGCGCAGGCCAGCCACGCACCGGCGCAGTCCCCGGGCGCGTAGCCGCGCGCCAGCCAGCGGATCTGCCCCGCCGTCGCGAGGTCCTCGAGCGAGGCGGTGACCTCCGGCGACACGACGCGCACCACGGCGCCGGCCGCGAGCAGCGCGGGTACCCGGCGGGACGCCACCGCTCCCCCGCCGGCCACCATGACCAGGCGCCCGCGCAGGCGCAGCCCGAGCAGATACGGCTGGTCGTCCGCGGCAGCCATCAGCGCCCTCCCTCAGCGATCGTCCGTCAGTCCTTGTCAGTGCTTCCCAGTCAGCACCCGGGGCTTCCCAGTCAGCACCCGGGGGTCAGCGCTCCCGGGTCAGCGCTTGCCCATCAGCGCTTCCCCGTCAGTGCTTCCCCGTCAGTGCTTCTCCGTGACGCCCGCGGAGTCGAACGTGGCGACGTCGCGCAGCGCCCGCGCCGCGCTCTGAATCAGCGGCAGGGCGAGGACCGCGCCGGTGCCCTCCCCCAGCCGCAGGCCCAGGTCGACCAGGGGCTTCAGGCCCAGGTGCTCGAGGGCGACGGCGTGACCGGGCTCGGCGCTCCGGTGGCCGGCGAAGCACGCCGCGACGGCGTCCGGCGCGAGCGCCACGGCGGCCAGCGCCGCGGCTCCGGCGATCACGCCGTCGAGGACGACCGGCACCCGCAGCGCGGCGGCGCCCAGGATGAACCCGGCGAGCGCCGCGTGCTCGAACCCGCCGAACGCGCCGAGCACGCCCACCGGGTCCGCCGGATCGGGCCGGTGCCTGCCCAGCCCGCGGCACACCACGTCGATCTTCCTGGCGTAGGTCGCCGCGTCGATCCCCGTGCCGCGCCCGGTGGCCTCCGCCGGGTCGGCGCCGGTGAACGCGCAGATCAGCGCGGCCGAGGCGGTCGTGTTCGCGATGCCCATGTCGCCGGTGACCAGGCACCGGTTGCCGGCGCCCGCCAGGTCACGCGCGACCTCGATACCGGCGGTGAGCGCCGCTTCGGCCTGCTGCCTCGTCATCGCCGGTCCCGCCGTGAAATCCGCCGTGCCCTTCGCGACCTTGCGGGGCAGCAGCCCCGGCGCCGGGTCGAGGTCAGCGGCGACGCCGACGTCGACCACGGTGACCTCCGCGCCGGCCTGCGCGGCGAACGCGTTGACGACCGCTCCTCCGCCCAGGAAGTTCGCGACCATCTGCGCGGTCACCTCCTGCGGCCAGGGTGTCACTCCCTGCGCGTGCACGCCGTGGTCGCCCGCGAACACGGCGACGGCGGCCGGCTCCGGCAGCGGCGGCGGGCACTCCCCGGTCAGCCCGGCCAGGCGCACCGACACGTCCTCGAGCGCGCCGAGCGACCCGCTCGGCTTCGTCATTCGTTCCTGGCGCTCCCGCGCCGCCGCCATCGCGGCGGCGTCCGGCGGCGCGATGGCGGCCAGCACCTCGGCAACCGGGTTCACCACGTCCTCCCCTGAAAACCCCCGGCTGCCGAACGAGCCGTGGTGCACGGCCCAGGCAACCGGTCTCCTGTTCGCCCATCCGGCGCTGGCGAGCTCCGGCTCCGCCGCGAACTCGCTGACGTAGCCCACGCACAGGTAGGCGATCACCTCGAGGTGCGGCGGCAGCCCGAGTTCGGCGGCGAGCTCGCGCGCGTCGAAGAAGCTGACCCAGCCGACCCCGAGGCCTTCGGCGCGGGCCGCCAGCCACAGGTTGGAGACGGCGAGCACGCTGGAGAAGTCAGCGGTGCGCGGCTGGGTACGACGTCCCAGCGTATGCCGTCCGCCGCGGGTCGGATCGCAGGTGACGACGATGTTGAGCGGCGTGTCGAGGATCGACTCGATCTTCAGGTCGCGGAACGCGCGCGCCCTCGCGTTCGGCAGGTCCTTCGCGTACTCGTCGCGGTTTCGCCGCGCCAGCGCCGCGATCCGCTCGCGGTGCGGCCTGTCGGTGATCACGATGAAGTCCCACGGCTGCGAGAGCCCGACGGACGGCGCCTGGTGCGCGGCGCCGAGCACCCGCCGCAGCACCTCCTCGGGCACCGGGTCCGGCAGGAACCCGCGGCGCACGTCCCGCCGCTCCGCGATCGCCCGGTACACGGCCTCCCGCTCCGCATAAGCAAACCCCGGCGCCCGCGCCGCGTTCTCACTCATGAGCCCCTCCGTTCGCTTCGACCCTCACGTGCCGCTGCTCTCCCGGCGGGTTCGCCTTTGGGTGCAATCCGGGCTGCCATAGCAGCGCGGATTGCGCCCAAACCGGCGCTGGGCTGGGCACTGCTACTGAGGCCGGCGTCGTGCGCCGTCTCCCCGGGGCGAAATGCCCGGTTTGCGCGGGTTCGCCCAGCGCGTGGGCGACGCGCGGGTTAGTCGGCATGGGCGTGCGCGCGGGGGTGCGCGGGGTCGTGGGGGTGCGCGGCGGGGTCGTGGGGGTGGTCGTGGGGGTGCTGGGGGGCGCCCACCCGGTGCTCGAAACCGGGCATCGGCGCCCGGTAGACGCACATGTCGCAGTTCATGCGGATGTCCCCGGACAGCGCCTCGTGGTAGCGCTCGTAGACGAGGGTGGCGATCTCGTCGCAGTCGCCTAGCACGCCGGTGCAGCGTATATCCAGTTCGGGGTGCTCGCGCGCGTAGCCGGCGGCCTGCCGCGCGACCCGGTCGGGCAGCACACCGGGGAAGAGGAAGTAGCGGGCGACGACGATCTGGCGGGCGCCGAGCAGACGGCAGCGCTCCAGGCCTTCGGCGACGCCTGGGCGCGCGAGCGAGACGAAGGCGGTCTCGGCCAGCGGGAAGTCCCTGCCCTCCCACAACAGCCGGGCGGTTTTCACGACGTCCGCGTTGGCGTCCGGGTCCGTGGAGCCGCGGCCCACGACGAGCACCGCCGGCGGCGCCGGCAAGTCGCCGGTCACCGCCGCGATCCTCACGGCGAGCAGTTCCTGCAGCACCGGGTGCGGTCCCAGCGGCCGGCCGTAGTGCCAGGTAAGGCCGGAGTGCCGGGCGTGTTCTCTGGCCAGCGCGGCGGGAATGTCGCCCTTGGCGTGCCCGGCGGCCGAAAGCATGAGCGGCACCGCCACGATTCGCTTACCGGACGCGCCGGCCAGCGCGGCGACGGCGGAGCGCACGGGGGGTTCGGAAAGCTCGATGAAACCCCCGGCGACCGCGGTTCCGCGCGGCGCGGCGAGCGTGGCGACCCGGTCCGCCAGCGCCGTGAACGCGGCGACGCCCGCGGGGTCGCGGGTGTCGTGCGCGGCCAGCAGCAGCGGCGGCCGGGAAACCGCTGGCGCGAGGTCGTACCCGAGGCGCGCGGAAGTGCTCCGCGACTCGGCGCCCCCGGCATGGCTGCCTGCCTCGCGGTCTCTCACGGTCTGCCGCCGGGAACGGCGGCGCCGGGGCGGGCCACGCGGAGGAGGGCGTTGAACGCGGCGACCGCGACCGCGGAGCCGCCCTTCTCGGAGACGTTCGTGAGCGCGGGCAGGCCGCTGGCGCGCAGCGCGTCCTTCGACGCCGCAGCGCCGACGAAGCCGACCGGTACCCCGATCACCAGCGCGGGCTCGACCTCCCGCCGGATGATCTCCTCGAGCGCGGTCGGCGCGCATCCCACGAGCCACACCGCACCCGGGCCGGCCTGGCCGAAAGCCAGGCGTACCCCCGCCGCGGTGCTCGTGATCCCCGCCGTCCTGGCCAGGCGCGCCGCCAGCGAGTCGCCCGCCTTGCAGATCACCTCGTACCGCGTGATGCCAGACGCCACCATCCCGACGTCGGCCACCACCGGCGCGCCGCGCCTCAGCGCGGCGACGCCCGCCGCGAGCGCGGCCTCGTCGCAGACCAGGTCGGTGGCGTAGTCGAAGTCGGCGGTCGCGTGGATGACGCGTTCGGTGACCGCGCGGGACAGCGGCGGCAGCCGGCTCAGGTCGATCCGCGACCGCAGGATGCGGTACGACTCCGCCTCGATTGGATTGGGGATGTCGCCGGGATCCGACGGATCGCCGGAGGGATCGCTGGGGTTGGAGGGGCTAAAGGTATAGGCGGTATCTTTGGTGCGGTTGGGGCTGGGGAGGCCTGTGGGATGCGGCTCAGTCATCGATCACCTCGATAGTGTCGGCGGGGCAGATCTCCACGCACTCCCCGCAGTCGTTGCACAGGTCCGCCAGGACCAGAAGCGGGCCGCCGGGGCGTACCGCGTGCTCCGGGCAGGTCAGCAGGCACGCGCCGCAGCCCCGGCAGCCGGCGCCGATCACCGCCGTCACGGAGCGGCCCTGCCGGCCGGAGTTTCCGCGGCCCAGGTGTACTCGCGCGGCGTCACCATCCGGCCCGCCACGATACGGGTGCGGGACGACCCGACGATCACCATCGTGCGCATGTCGGCCACGGACGGGTCGAACGACTCGAGCGAGGCGATGCCGTGCGCCTGGCCGGGCCGGGCCGCGTCCCGCACCCAGCCGACCGGCGTCGACGGCGGGCGGCACTTCGCCAAAAGCTCCAGCGCCCGCGGCAGCTGCCAGCCGCGCCGCGCGCTGGCGGGGTTGTAGAAGCACGCCACGAGATCGGCCTGCGCGGCGGCCACGATACGGCGCTCGATCACCGGCCACGGAGTGTGCAGGTCGGACAGCGAGATCACCGCATGATCATGCCCGAGCGGCGCGCCCAGCACCGCGGCCGCGGCGAGCGCGGCCGTGACGCCTGGGACGCCGGCCACGTCGAAGGACCCGTCCGCCATGTCCAGCGCAGGGCTGGCCATCGCGTAGATGCCCGCATCCCCGGAACCGATCAGCGCGACCGCCCGGCCGGCCCGCGCCTCCGCCACCGCCGCCGCCGCGCGCTCCCGCTCGCTGCCGAGCCCGCTGGCGAGCACCCGGGTGCCCGGCCGGAGCAGCCCGGCGACCTGCTCGACGTACTGGTCGAGCCCGACGACCACGGACGCCCTGCGTAGTTCCGCCACCGCCCGCGGCGTCATCAGGTCCCGCGCGCCCGGCCCAGTGCCGACCACCGCGAGCCGCCCGCGCGGCCTCGCCCGCGCGATCGCGACCGTGGCATGGGCGCTCGCCCGCTTCGGCAGCACGAGCGCGGCCCCGCCCCGCGGCCTGCCCGGCGAAGCACCCCCGGCCGGAGCGCCGCCCGGCGAAGCAGCCGGGGAGGGTCCGCCGGCCGGCGCGGCGCGGCCGTTCAGGGCACTGCCTGGCGAAGCATCCCCGGCCGCGCTGCCGGCCGGCGAAGCAGCCGGGGAAGGGCGGCCGGCCGGCGCAGCATCCCCGTTCGGGGCGCTACCTGGCGAAGCACCCGCGGCCGGGGCGCTGGCCGGGAATGCATTCGGGGAGGGGCGGCCGGCCGGCGCAGCACCCCTGGCCGGGGAAGCATCCCGCGACGGGCGGCCGGCCGGCGCGGCGCGGCCGGGCGCGGGGAGGTCATCGGCGATGCTGGCGGAGGCGCCGAGCAGCGCGGCGGCCTCGGCGACGCTGGGGGTGCCGGTTACGGCGCGCACGACCTCGCTCGGGTTGGGGACCGCGATTTCGGCCAGGGCCGCCGCGCCGAAGGTCATGAAACCCCAGCCCCGCTCGTATGCGGCCGCCTGCAGGCCGTGCTCGTCCGCCTTCAGGTCCGCCGTAGCGAGATACCGAACGGATAGTGGCGATACCCCGGCTTCACGCAGCGCTTCGTCAATCAGGCGGCCGGCCTCGGCGGCGGCGACTCCCCGGCTCGAACCCGCGCCGACGACGAGCGATGGCGGGCGGAATACCACGGTCCGTTTGGTAGACACGTGTTCGTCATGGGCGCGGTCGGTCACGATGATCGCGGCGGTGCCCGGCTCGGGCGCGGGTGCGGGAACCACGTTCGGGGGCAGCGCGGGCAGCGGCCACTGGTCGTCCATGGTCAGGGTCACCCGTTCGCCGTCGAGGATCGCCGCGCCGACGCCTGGCAGATCGCTGCCGGGCTCGACGGCGAAGCCGAGCGCGGCGGCGATCTCGTCGAGCGCCGGGGCGCCAGCCGCGTCGCTGGCCGTGGTGATCACCGGCTCGGCGCCGAGCGCGAGCGCGGCGCGGCGCGCCAGGTCGTTGGCGCCGCCGGCGTGGCCGCCGAGCACCGGTACCGCGTACCGCAGCGCCTCGTCGACGCAGACGACGCCGGGGTCGGCTTGCTTGCCGCGCAGCAGCGGCGCGATCAGCCGCACCGTCGCGCCGGCCGCCAGGAAGCACACGATCCCGTCGCACTCGGCGAACGCGCGCGGCAGCGCCGCCGCGGCGCTCCCCTCGTAGTGCCTGGCATCGGGCCACGCGGCGGCGAGGCGCGCGGCCGCGGCGCGGCCCGCCCTCGTCACGGCGACCAGCCCGATCACGTGCGCTCCCCCGTGATCGGCGGCGCGGTCATCGGTGGCTCGGTCGTCCGTGACCGGTTCATTCGCGACGCTCCCCCCACAGCACGAAGACCGGGTTGGCGGCGGCCAGCCGGAGCGAGCCGCCCGGCAGCGCGGTCAGCCTGGACGCCTGGAGCTGGGTGCCGTCGGCATGGTAGCCGTGCTCTGCCAGCAGGTCACGGACGGCCCTCACCCGGTCAACGGACGCGCACGTCACGACCAGGCGCTCGGGTCTCGCCCGCCGCGCCGCCGCGGCGAGCACCTCGTTGTCGCCGCCCCCGGCGAACACGGCGTCGGCCGGCGGCAGGTCCGCGAGGACCGCCGGGGCGCGGCCCTCCCTGACCCGCAGGTAGACGCCGTGGCTCGCGGCGTTGCGGCGGATGCGGGCACACTGCGCGGGATCGGAGTCGACGGCGATCACCCAGGCGCCGAACCGCGCGCACTCGACGGCGACCGAGCCGGAGCCGGCGCCGATGTCCCAGATGGTCCGCCCGGGAGCCGGGCCGAGCCTCGACAGCACCAGCGCGCGGACCTCGCTTTTGGTGATCATCGAGTCGCGGTGCTCGAACGCCTCCTCGGGAAGCGCCCAGCCGTGTGGCGCGCCCGGATGCCCGGCCAGCCACCTGACCGCGCTGGGCGCGGCCGGGTCGAAGGCGACCAGGATGTTCGGCTCGCCGAAGCGGGCCGCCGGGCGGGTGGCGAGGTCGGTGACGCTCTCGTCGCCGGTGCCGAGCCGCTCGGCGACGTAGACCTTCCGGCCAGCGGAGAGCAGCTCCGTGCCCAGCCGCTCCGGACCGGCCTCACCGGGCCCGGTCAGGATCGCGACCTTGGGGTGGGCCAGCGCGGCGGCGAGAACCTGCCGCGGCTCGCGCCCGTGCGCGGACAGGACCAGCGCGTCGTCCCAGTCCAGGCCGAGGCGGGCGAACGCGAGCGCCACCGAGGACGCCGCCGGGATCACCGCGGGCTGGATTCCCCTGGCGCGCAGCGCCCGCACGATGCCGAAGAACCCGGGATCGCCGGAGGCGAGGATCGCCACCGGGCCGGGGCCGGCGCCGATCTGGTCGAGGGCGTCGTCGAGGCGTTTGATCACGATGCGTTCGGTGGTGGGCGGCAGGTCCGCGCCGGCGGCGTCCAGGTGCCGGGCCGCGCCGGCGACCCTGGCGGCCTTGCCGAGGACGGCGGTGGCCTCGGGGGAAAGCGGGCGGCCGTCGCAGCCGATGACGGTCACGTGCTCAGTCACTGTTGTTCCTCCGGCGACGGGAGATTGGCCTGCTCTCCGGATGGAACGATTGCGGGCGACGCCGCGATCCTTCGGTGGCCGGTAAAGTCCACCATGATGACCTGCACCGATGGCGGCGCGGCGGGGGCGGGGGCGGGGCGAGAGGCCCGGGCCGCCGTCTCGGCCGCTGCCTGGGCCGCGAAACGGCTGAGTACGCGGGCCGCGCGCGTGCACAGCTCCTCCCCCGCCCGCTCCAGCAACCCGGCGTCGGCCCATAGCTCGGCGGCGTGCCGCGCGGTGTTCGCCGCGGCGACCGCGGCCGCGAGTTCCGGGTCGCCGCCGGCCGCGAGCGTGATATCGCCGAGCAGGCTGGTCGAGACCTTCGACCTGGTGTAGTGCGTCATCAGGACGCCGGCCGCGAGCTTGGTCAGCTTCCCGGCCATCCCCACGAAGGTCACCCGCGCCAGCCCGTGCTCGGCCGCCCTGCGCAGCGCGGCGCCGGTGAAGTCGCCCACCTCGACGAAGCACACCTCGGGCAGGCCGGGCAGCAGCTCCATGGCGCCCTTCTCGGTGCGGCCGCCGGTGCAGAGCACGAGCGTCGACTCGCCCTGGGCGGCAAGCACGGCGACGGCCTGCTCGACGCTCGCCCGCCAGGACGCGGTGGAGAACGGGCGAACGATGCCGGTCGTGCCGAGGATCGAGATCCCGCCGATGATGCCGAGCCGCGCGTTCGTGGTCTTGCGGGCCATCAGCTCGCCGCCGGGAACGGAGATGATCACGCGGACGCCGCGGCTGGCCAGGTCGACGGCCTCGCCGACCGCCGCCGTGATCATCTGGCGCGGCACCGGGTTGATCGCCGGCGCGCCGGGCTCCAGCCCGAGGCCCGGCTTGGTGACCACGCCGACCCCGACGCCGCCGTCCAGCTCGATGCCGGGGGCCGGACGCCAGCGCACCGTCGCGGTGAGGCGCGCGCCGTGGGTGACGTCCGGGTCGTCGCCCGCGTCCTTGACCACCACCGCCTCGGCGGTTTCGCCCTCCAGGGTGCAGCTGTCGACGGCGAACCGGACCCGCTGCCCTGCCGGGAGCCCGATCTCGACGGATCGCTGGAGCTGGCCGGCGTCCAGCGCTGTCACGGCGGCCTTGGCGGCGGCCGCCGCGCAGCTTCCCGTGGTCCAGCCGGTGCGCAGCGCCCGCTTCCTGACCCTGGCCGTCCGCGGCAGGTCCGGCTCGCGCAGCTCGGGCCCGGTCACGTGCCGCCGCCCTTGGTGCTGTCTTCCCGCCGGAGCTCGCGCCTGGCCTGCCGGTCGGCCTTGCGATACTCGTGAAAGTGCCCCGGGTGGTACAGGTGGGACCGGGTCCCGCCGGCGGCGAGCCCCGGGCCGACGAGCACCAGCGTGTGCTTCCACAGTTTGCGCGACCTGATCGTGGCCGCGAGCTCGGCCAGCTCGCAGCGGACGATCAGCTCGTCGTCCCAGCTGACCTGGTAGGCCACCACGCAGGGGGTCCGCGGCGGGTACCCGCCGGCCAGCAGCTCCTCCTGCAGCTGGCCCGACCTCGCCGCGGACAGGAAGAGCGCCATCGTCGTCCCGTGCCTGGCGAATTCGGACACCCGCTCGCCGGGCGGCATCGGGGTCTTGCCGCCGCCGAGCCTCGTCAGGATCACCGACTGCGCCACCTCGGGGATCGTGAGCTCGCGGCCGATCCGCGCGGCCACCGCGGTGAAGCTGGACACACCGGGCACGACCTCGGTCGGGAGGCCCAGCGCCGCGCACTGGTCGAGCTGCTCCTGGACGGCCCCCCACAGCGCGGGGTCGCCGGAGTGGATCCTGGCGACGCGCAGTCCTTCTTGTGCGGCGCGCCGGTAATAAGGCAGCACGCCTTCCATCGGCAGCCGCGCGGAGTCGACCGTCTCGGCGTTGGGCCCGGCATGGCTGAGGACCCCGGGGTGGACCAGGCTGGAGGCCCAGATGACGATGTCGGCGGCTGCCACCGCGGCCGCGCCGCGCAGCGTCAGCAGGTCGGGCGCGCCGGGTCCGGCGCCGACGAACCAGACCTTGCCGCTGGCCGGGGAGGCGCTTTCGCGGGGGGAGGCGCTTTCGCGGGCGGGTCTGCTCTCGCCGGGGAAGCCGTTCTCGCGGGGGAAGGCGCTTTCGCCGGGATAGGCGCTCTCGACGGCGGGTCTGCTCTCGCCGGGGGAGGCGCTTTCGACGGCGGGCGTCTGCTTGGACGGGGCGTGACCTGTTTCCTGAGGTACGGTTCGCAGGCCGCTGCCCGTGCGGGGTGGCCGGCGAGCGGGGACGATCAGCGTGGACAGATACGGGATGTCCGGCATACCGGCCAGTCGCGCGGCAGGGCCGATGGTCTCCCCCGGCAGGCCGAGCCGGGCGCCGACGACCGCGCCGTCCAGCCGCCCGGCCCCGGCCAGGTGGTCCCGCAGCACGTCCGGCGCCGGGCTGGCCGCGGCCCCGAGCTTGTACCCCACGACGGCGCCGCCCATTTCGAGTGCTTCGTCAAGCGCGCCGGCGCCCGCGTTGAGCGGGACGAGCGTGACCGGCTCGGTGCCCTCCGCCAGCGAGATACCCGCCCGCGCGGCCAGGTCCTGCATCGCGGTGATGCCGGGAACGGTCTCGACGTGGACCCCGGGTACCAGCTCGCGGACGGTCTGAGCCAGGTAGCTGAACGTCGAGTAGAGGTTCGGGTCGCCAATCGTGCCGAACGCCACGGTGGAGGCCCCGGCGGCGAACTCCCGCGCCACCGCGGCGGCGGCGTCCTGCCACGCGGCGGCACGCCGCGGTGTGACGCCTCCGGTGTCGTTGAGCGCGAACGCGAGCCGGCGGATCTTGCCGGCGGCCACGTACTCACCGATGATCGTCTCCGCGCGTCCCGGCTCCGGCGCGGGCTCGCTGCCGCCGGGAACGGCGAGCACGGGAACGACGACCAGGTCGGCGTCGCGCAGCACCCGGACGGCCTTCATCGTGATGAGCTCCGGGTCCCCGGGGCCGACCCCGACTCCAATGAGCCTGGCCGGTTTCACCGCCTCCCTCGCGGGCGCTTCGCTTGGTCGTGCCGAGGGCGCGCGGTCAAGGCGTGCCGAAGGCGCGCGGTCAAACGGAGCGGGAGGCGGGTCCTCGGCGCCGGGACACCGCCGCGGCCCTCCGGGTTCTCGCATGGTCGTGCCGGAGGCGCGCCAAGAGGCGCGGCGGCCCGGCGCCCGCGGCGTCCATGTTCGCTGCCTGCTCAGCATGCCGCGTGCTCCGCGGGGTAACGGGCGGCGCAGGCGCGCGCGAACCTGGCGGCGAGTGCCGGGTAGCCTGCCCAGTGCACGTGCAGGTAGGAGGCGATGACGGGGCCTTTGACGTGCCCCTCTCGCGGCCCGGATGTGAACCGCCAGGCGGGCGGGTCGCCGTGCGCGGGATCGGTGGCCGTGCGGTGGAACTCGTGGCCGTGCACCCGCTCCCCCGCGGACGCGAGCAGCCAGTCCGCGGTCGCGGTCGCGCGGCGGTAGCCGAGCGTCAGCTTTCCGGTCATCGAGGCGCGCACGCCGAGCACCCCGCACATCGGGTGGCCGTCCAGCGTCCGGGACAGGTAGAGGAGCCCGGCGCATTCGGCGACGACGGGTGCCCCGCTCGCCGCGAACACGGCCACCTGCTTCCTGAGCCGCTCGTTGGCGGACAGGTCAGCGGCGTACATTTCCGGGAACCCGCCGCCGAGCAGCAGGCCGCTCGCGTCCTCCGGCAGGTCCTCATCGCGCAGCGGGTCGAACGGTGCCACGCGCAGCCCGGCCGCGGTGAGCAACTCCACTTGTTCCGTGTACCCGAACGTGAACGCCGCACCACCAGCAACAGCCACGACACCTCCAGCCGTGGGCGACACGACGCCTCCACGCGCCGCGTTCCATGATCGCGGAAGTTGGGGTGTCGCATACGACCCCTGATTTCCGTGATCATGGTCAAGCCCGGCGGAGCCGGGCTTGGGGAGCAGGGCGGGGGTTACGGTGGAGACTGGAGTGGTCGCAGAGGCAGGTGTGACCGGTGGGCTTGAGGCCCGAGCGGTGGTGGGGGCGGAAAGAGTACTCGTGAGGGCTGCGGCGGGGTCCCAGGCGGCCTCAGGCAGGGCTGGAGCGCGGCGGGCGAGCGTCAGCAGGCCGTCGAGGTCGCACGACGCGGCGATCAGCGCGCCCATGCGGGCGATCGCGTCACCGGCGGCGGCCTGACGCTCGGCGGCCGGGACGAGGCCGAGGTGGCGGGACGGGGTGACCAGGTCGCCGGTGCGCCTGATCGCTCCGTAAACGGGGATGCCCGCCGACCCGAGTGCATCCCTGAGCAGCCGCTCATGACGGTCGGATGCCACCTGATTGAGGATCACGCCCGCTATCCGGGTCCGCGGGTCAAAACTGGAGAAGCCCGCCGCCACGGCGGCCACCGAGCGGCCGGCTCGGGCCGCGTCGAGCACGAGCACCACAGGGGCATCCAGCAGCCGCGCGACGTGCGCCGTCGAGCCGAACCCAGGATCGGCGGCGCCGAGGGCGGGATCCACGCCGTCGAAAAGGCCCATCACTCCCTCGATGACGGCGACGTCCGCGCCTTCGGCGCCGTGCAGGAACAGCGGAGCGATCAGCCCGGGGCCGCACAGAAACGGGTCCAGGTTCCGGCGTGGCCGCCCGGTCGCGCGCTCGTGATAGCCGGGATCGATGTAATCGGGGCCGACCTTGTGCCCCGACACGTCGAGCCCCCGTGAGCGGAAGGCCGCCATCAGGCCGCAGGCCACCGTGGTCTTTCCGCAACCCGACGCGGGGGCGGCGATCACGAGGCGCGGGACCGCTACCATTCGATCCCTTTCTGCCCCTTCTGGCCGGAATCCATGGGGTGCTTCACCTTGGTCATTTCCGTCACCAGATCGGCGCGGGCGACGAGCTTCGGGTGCGCGTCCCGGCCGGTGATGACCACGTGCTGGCTCCCGGGCCGGGCGGCTAGCACGGAGACGACCTCGTCGACGTCGACCCAGCCCCACTTGACCGGGTAGGTGAACTCGTCGAGCACGTACAGCCGGTAGGTCTGCGCCGCGAGGTCCCTGGCGATCTGCGCCCAGCCCTCGGCTGCCTGCGCGGCCTGGCTGCCGGGATCGCGCTGGATCCAGGACCAGCCCTCGCCCATCTTGTGCCAGGTCACCGGGCCGCCTTCGCCGCTCGCGCCGAGCGTCCGCAGCGCGCGTTCCTCGCCGACCCGCCACTTGGCCGACTTGACGAACTGGAACACGCCGATGGGCCATCCCTGGTTCCAGGCCCGCAGGGCCAGGCCGAACGCGGCCGTGGACTTGCCCTTGCCAGCACCGGTGTGCACGATCACGAGAGGACGGACGCGGCGCTGCCGCGTGGTCAGGCCATCGTCGGGCACGTGGGCCGGCCGTCCCTCGGGCATCAGGCCGCCCTCCCGCCGCCGTCACCGGCGCGCGCCGGGTTGTTGCCGCCGTACGCGGCGCGTGCCGGGTTGTGCATGCCGCGCGCGGCGTGCACAACGTCGCGCAGCGGGGCCGCCGCGAGCTCGCCGACGCTGATCACGGCGCCACCAAGCTGCCGCGCCAGGCGGCCGGCCAGCCCAAGCCTGACCGGACCCACCTCGCAGTCGATCACCACGCTCGCCACGTCCGCGAGCCCTCCGACGGCCCGCGCCAGGTCGGCACCGCTGCCGCTGGTAGCACGGCCGTCGGTGACGATCACGAGCAGGGGGCGGCGGGCGGGATCGCGGATGCGTTCGGCCGCCAGCACGCGGGCGGCCAGCGCGAGGCCCGCCGCCAGCGGCGTCCGGCCGCCGGTCGCGAGATCGGCGAGCCGGCGCGCGCCGGCCTCCACCGACGACGTCGGCGGCAGCGCGACTTCGGCGCCGCTGCCGCGGAACGTGATCAGCCCGACCTTGTCCCGGCGCTGATAGGCGTCGAGCAGCAGGGAGAGCACGGCACCCTTGACCGCGCGCATGCGCTGCCTGGCCGCCATCGACCCGCTGGCATCCACCGCGAACAGCACCAGGTTCCCCTCGCGCCCCTCGCGGACCGCCTCCCGCAGGTCGGATGACGTGATGCGGACCAGCGCAGACGCACCTACGGGCGCTGGCGCGGCGGGGAGGTCACGCGGATGGGGGGAGGCAGCAGCGGGGAGGTCGCGCGGGTGACGGGAGGCGGCGGCGCGGATCGTGGCGGGGAGGTGCAGGGCCTCCACGCGGCCGGCGGGGAGGCGGGCGCCTACGGTGCGGCCGTGGGCGCCGCGAGCGAGCGAGCGGCGGCCAGGGGCGCCGGCGCCGACGCCTGGCACGGTCAGCAGGCGGGCACGGAAGGGCGCCGAGGGCGCGGCCGGCTGTCCTTCAGGGTTGTGGGTGGTGCTGGAGTTGCTGATGTGGTTGGAGTGGTCGGGCTGGGCCGGGGTGGCGCTGTCACTGGACTGGAGGGAGCGGTCCCCGGATTGGGCGGCGCTGTCACCGGGCTGGGGGGAGCTGCCATCGGACTGCGGGGCGCCGCCGTTGGGGCGTGGGCCGCCGTGGGGGGACGGGCCGCCGGGGAGGCCGCCGTGGGGAGGCGGGCCCTCGGGGGGACCGTCGTGGGGGGACGGGCCGCCGTGGGGAGGCGGGCCGCCGGGGGGGCCGCCGTGCCCGTCTGGCGGAGCACCGTCCGGGTCGTCGTCGGGGTGCGGTGAGGCGCTGCCCTGGGGAGACGCCACCGCCCGTTTGGAAGAAGACTCTTTCAAAGCCTCCTCGAGGGCGGCCTCGTCCAGGCCGGGGGCATCGAACGGGTCCCGGCGCCGCCGGTGCGGCAGGGCGAGCCGCGCCGCCACGCGGATGTCCTCCTCGGCCACCTCGGGGCGCCCGTGCCAGGCGGCGAGCGCGATCGCGGTGCGCGCCGTCACCAGGTCTGCGCGCATTCCGTCCACGCCGAACGCGCCGCATACCGCGCAGATCTGGCGCAGCACGCCGTCGGGCAGCCGCACGCCGGGGAGCCGGTCGCGGGCGGCCGCCACCCGCGCGGCGAGATCGGCCGTGCCGGCGTCGAACCGCGCCGCGAACGCCACCGGATCCGCCTCGAAGGCGAGCCTGCGGCGGACCACCTCGGCTCGTTCGGCCGGATCCTGGCTCGCCGCCACCTGCACGGTCAGCCCGAACCTGTCCAGCAGCTGCGGCCGGAGCTCGCCTTCCTCCGGGTTCATCGTGCCGACCAGCAGGAACCGGGCCGCGTGCCGCACCGACACGCCCTCGCGCTCGACGTAGTTGACGCCCAGCGCGGCGGCGTCGAGCAGCAGGTCCACCAGGTGATCGTGCAGCAGGTTCACCTCGTCGACGTAGAGCAGGCCGCGATGCGCGGCGGCGAGCAGGCCGGGCTGGAACGCCGTCACGCCCGCGGACAGCACGCGCTCGATGTCCAGCGAGCCGGTGAGCCGGTCCTCCGTGGCGCCGACCGGAAGTTCGGCGAGCGTCACCGGGCGCCGTACCGCGGCAGCGCCGGACGGGGCGCCGGCCGCGGGAACGCCGGCCGCGGAATCGCCGTTCCCGGGCGGGGCGCCCGGGGCTCCTGGGTGCGGGCCGTCCGGGCACGCCGGATCGGGGTCCGCCGGGTCACACGCGAAGCGGCATCCTTCCACCACCCAGACGGGGGGCAGCAGCGCGGCCAGGCCGCGGACCACGGTCGACTTCGCGGTGCCCTTCTCGCCGCGTACCAGGACGCCGCCGATCGCCGGCGACACCGCGTTGAGCAGCAGCGCAAGCTTCAGATCCGGCATCCCGACGATCGCGGCGAACGGGTACGAGACCGTCCCGCCCACCGCCGTACGCTGGAGCACCATTGAGCCGCATCCTTCCCGGGTTTCCGCGCCCGAAGTCGGAGTCACGCGGTGCCCGGAGTCTCCTGGCTCCCGGATCGGCGCTCGCCCTGGCCTTCCCGCCCGGCCCTGGCGTCCCGGGGTGGTCCCCGGGCCGGCAGGCTCCGGCAGTGGCGCTCGTCAGGGGTCACTCCCCGGTTACAGTTGCGGGTCAGCCCCGGATTCTCACCGGTGTTCCTCCGCAGGTACCGCCAGCTGACAGCATCGCACATCCGGCCGAGAAGACGCCAACCGGCCTAACGGGCGTTACGCGAACCGGCTGCGGCCGCAGGCCTTCTGGCCCGCGCGAGCTGCCGGTGCAGGCCGCACGGGCAGCGAGCCGGGCGGGTCCTTGCATAAGGCGAACTTCTGAATAAGACACGGCGGGCCGGTACACTGGCGGCGCGCGCGGGACCATCGCCGGTGCCCGCTCCCGCCTGCGGGCGGTTACACATTGTGCTGATACATCTCAGGAATCTCTCAGCCAGGCCGGGTAGCTTTCCGCGGGGAGCACGCGGGCTGCCGGGCCTGCCGAGCTGAACGGAGCATGCATGGCGAACGAACCGCGTTCCCGGGACTCTGCTAGCCCGGGGGGGCGACCGCCCGGAGCCCACCGCGTGCTCGTGACGGGCGGCGCTGGCTTTATCGGGCGCCGCGTGGTCGGCGCCCTGCTCGCGGAGGGGTACGACGTCACCGTCGTCGATCACCGGGCGTACCCGGGCGCCGAGGTCCGCTCCGTCACCGGGGACCTGTGCGATCCGGATGTCGCCGCCCGCGCGGTGACCGAGGACACCGGGACGATCATTCACCTGGCCGCGGTGACATCGGTGCTGCGCTCGGTGGACGATCCGGTCAGCACGTACCGGCTCAACGTGGACGCCACCGCACGGCTGCTTGAACTGGCGCGCGAGCATTCGGTCGAGAGCTTCCTGCTCGCCTCGACCAACGCCGTCACCGGCAATGTGGGAAATGCGACTATCTCCGAACGGACGGTGCTTCGCCCGCTGACCCCCTACGGTGCCACCAAGGCGGCGGCCGAGATGCTGCTGAGCGCCTACACCTCCGCCTACGGGCTGCGTGGTGCCGCGCTCCGGTTCTCCAACGTGTACGGGCCCGGGATGGCCGAGAAGGACAGCTTCATCCCGCGCCTGATGCGCGCGGCCCGCGACGGCGAGGGCGTCCAGGTGCGCGGCGACGGGTCCATGAAGCGTGACGTGGTGCACGTGGACGACGTGGTGCAGGGCATTCTCGTCGCCTGGCGGTCCGGGCACACCGGGCCGCTGATCCTGGCGTCCGGGACGTCGGTGGCGGTGAACGATATGGTCGCGGCGGCCCGCCGGGTCACCGGGGCACCCATCCCCGTCGAGCACGTGCCCGTCGCGGCGGGCGAGATGCCCGCGGTGATCGTGGACATCGGCTCGGCCCGCGCGCTCGGCTACCAGCCGTCGTACGACCTCGACGCCGGCCTGGCCACGGTGTGGCCCGAGTTCGACCCGGCGCGGGCGGCGGAGGCGTAGCGGTGTTCTATTCCGATTCAGCCGACGCGAAGATCGACGCCTCGGCGCTGGAGACGCTCGCCGACGTCTACGGTGAGCGGGCCACGAAGCTTCCGCCGGTGGCCCTGGTGATCGCCGCGTACAACGAGGAAGGCGCGATCGGGCCCGTCGTGGAGGCGCTTCCCAAGACCGTGTGCGGGCTGGCCACCGAGACAATCGTGGTCGCCGACGGCTGCGCCGACGCCACCGCCAAGGAGGCGGACGCGGCGGGCGCCGTGGTCTGCGACGTGCCCGTCAACCGCGGCCAGGGTGCCGCGCTGCGGCTCGGTTACCGGATCGCCCGGGAGGGCGGCGCGGAGTACATCGTCACGACGGACGCGGACGGCCAGTACAACCCGCTGGAAATCGAGGGGCTGCTGGCGCCCGTGGTGGCCGGCGAGGCCGACTTCGTCACCGGCTCCCGGCGGATGGGCAGCGAGGAGACGAAGGACCCCATCCGCCGGGCGGGCGTGCGCTTCTTCGCCCTGCTGGTGAGCACGCTGACCGGCCAGCGGATCAGCGACACGACGTTCGGGCTGCGCGCGATGCGCGCCGAGGTGACCGGCGCCGTCCGCCTGGAGCAGCCGCAGTACCAGGCGTCGGAGCTGCTGATCGGCGTCATCACGCACGGCTACCGGGTGCGCGAGGTGCCCGCCACCATCCACAAGCGGAGGGTCGGCGAGAGCAAGAAGGGCCAGAACCCCTTCTACAACCTGCACCTGCCCGGGGTGAACAACGTCTTCTACGGCGTGCGGTTCACGCGGGTGGTCATGGGCACCTGGTGGCGGGAGCGCCGCCGGCGGTCGTAGCCGACGGTCGTGGCCGGCCGGCGGCAGCGGCCGTGGCCGGCGTGACGATGATCGTGGGTCAAAGGGCACCGGATACGGTGTCTTCTGACCCACGATCTTTCGTTTGGTCAGGTCTTTCGGCTGGTGAGCCTGACGGCTATTCGGCGAGGCCGGTGCCGTCCGCCGGCATGTGGCGGGCGTCCGCGGGGACCGTGCGAGCGCGCTTGGGCTTCGCGGCAGACCTGGCTTCGGGGGAGGTCTTCGCCTCGCGGGAGGTCCTCGCCTCGCGGGAGGTCTTGGCCTCGGGGGAGGCGGGTGCCTGCGGTGCCGCGGTGGCTTGCGGGGCAGAGGCTGCCTCGGCGGTGGCGGCAGGCGCCGCGGAGGGCGGCGCGGCGTCCGGCGCGACGTTGCCCCGGTGGCCGGGCGGGACCGCGTCCGGGCCGGTGGCCGCCGCCCGGGCAGCGGTCGTTGGCTCGGCGAACAAGATGTAATGGAAGATCACGAACCGCAGCAGGAACGTGAAGAAGTTGGCGACCAGCCAGATGAAGTCGACGAAGAGCACCTGCTTGGCGTGATGCAGGTTCATCCAGGAGGCCGCGTGATAGGCGAACTTGTTCGCCAGGGTGAGGATCACGATCACGAGCGCGGAGATCACCCAGAACGGCACGGTCTCCCGCAGCACATCCGGGCGGCCCTTGCGTTCCCACGCCCAGCGGCTGAGCACGTAGCTGACGACGGCGCCGGTGAACCAGCTCACGAGCGCCGCCGGGGTGGACGTCATGTGGAACAGCCCGTTGCATACCGTGAGAGTGATCTCGGTCGTCAGCAGCGCAGCGCCAGCGACCATCACGAAGCGCGTGAAGCGTACGCCCACCTTGCTGCGGAGCTTCCGCCACAGCCCCGTGAACAGCCAATTCTGCGACAGCGCCATAGATTTCCTCGAGTAGCCGGCCGACAATGCTGAGCGAACATCTATACAGTACGCATCTATAAGTACGGAAACCGCAGGCCAGGAGGTCACCTGGGCGAGCCCGCGCCCGGCATGGGCCCGTTGGGGTGTTTTCGGCACCCGCACCCATAGCACGCTACCGCCTGCCAGGGGCGGTTCGCTGCGAGACCCGCCGGTTCACCGCGCCACCGCCCAAGCGGTGGCACCATAGATCCATCGAACGCCGGACGTCGAAGGAGCGGCCGATGAAGATCTTGGTCCTGGGCGGAGACGGGTACCTGGGCTGGCCGACAGCCCTGCACTTGTCGGAGCACGGTCATGAGGTGGCGGTCGCCGACAACTTCGCGCGCAGGCACTACGACGACGAACTGGGCGTGGAGAGCCTCGTCCCGATCGAGCCGCTGCGGGCGAGGATCGCCGTCTGGAAGGAGCTCACCGGCTCCCGAATCGGCTGCTACATCGGCGACCTGACCGACGCGCTGTTCACGTACCGCATGATCGGTGATTTCCGCCCCGACGCGGTGGTGCACTTCGCCGAGCAGCGCGCGGCCCCGTACTCCATGATCGACCGCGGCCATGCCGTGTACACCCAGCACAACAACGTGCTCGGCACGCTCAACCTGCTGTACGCGATCGCCGAGATCGACCCGTCGGTCCACCTGGTCAAGCTGGGCACGATGGGCGAGTACGGCACGCCGAACATCGACATCGAAGAGGGCTGGCTGGACATCGAGCACAACGGCCGCCGGGACCGGGTGATGTACCCGAAGCGGCCAGGCTCCTTCTACCACCTGTCCAAGGTGCACGACACCCACAACATCGAGTTCGCCTGCCGCATCTGGGACCTGCGGGCGACCGACCTGAACCAGGGCGTCGTGTACGGCCAGCAGACGCCGGAAACCTCGCGCGACGAGCGGCTGGCGACCCGGTTCGACTACGACGCGGTTTTCGGCACCGTGCTGAACAGGTTCGTCATCCAGGCGGTGATCGGCCACCCGCTCACCGTGTACGGCAGCGGCGGCCAGACCCGGGGCCTGATCGACATCAGGGACACCGTGCGCTGCATCCAGATCGCCTGCGAGAACCCGGCCAACCGCGGCGAGTTCCGCGTCTTCAACCAGATGACCGAGTCCATGTCGGTGCGGGAGATCGCCGACACCGTCGCCCGCGCCTTCCCCGGGGACGTCACGATCGAGAACCTGGAAAACCCCCGCGTGGAGGCCCCCGAGCACTACTACAACGTCAGGCACACCAAACTGGTCGAGCTCGGCCTGGAGCCGCACCTGCTTTCGGACACGCTCATCGAGTCGCTGTTCGAGATCACCAAGCGGTACGCGCACCGGGTCCGCCCGGAGGCGCTCCGGCCGACCGTGAACTGGCGCACGCCGGCGTCCGGCTAACGGCGGCGTCCTGACGATGCCGCCCTGGATCTGCGCCACCTGCGGAAACCACTACCCTGCGGCCGATGCGCCGCCGGCCGTGTGCCTCATCTGCACGGACGAACGACAGTGGGTGCCGCCGGGCGGCCAGCGCTGGACGACGCTCGCGGAGCTGGCGGCGAACGGGCACCGGGCGGATGTACGGGAGGTGGAACCGGGCCTGCTCGGGATCGGGACGGAGCCGCCGTTCGCGATCGGCCAGCGGTCCCTGCTGGTGCGAACGGCCGACGGCAACCTGCTGTGGGATCCGTCAGGCTTCGTCGACGATGCCGCCATCTCGGCGGCGCGCGAGGCGGGCGGTGCCCGTTTCGTGACCGCGAGCCACCCGCACTTCTACGGCGCGATCGCGGAGTGGGGCCGGGCGCTCGGCGCCGAGGTACTGCTGCCCGCCGCGGACGCCGGCTGGCTGACCGCGGCCGCCGGCGGTCTGCAGGTCAGAACCTGGTCGGACGCGCTGAGTGTGCTGCCCGGGGTGACGCTGATCCAGTGCGGCGGGCACTTCCCCGGCAGCGCCGTCGTGCACTGGGGTCCCGGCGCCGGGGGCCGGGGCGTGCTGCTGAGCGGCGACACGATCTTCGTGACGCCGGGCGAGGACCGGGTGACGTTCGTGTGGTCCGCGCCGAACCGGCTGCCGCTGCCGGAGGCGGCCGTGACCGGCGTCGCCGCCGCAGTGCGGTCCTACGAGTTCGACCGCATCTACGGCGGCTGGTGGACGCCGGTGCTCCGCAGCGGGGCGAAGCAGGCCGTGGAGCGCTCGGCGTCGCGGTACATCGCGCACCTGCGCGGCGAGGCCCAGGGCGCATCGCCCTAGCCGTGGCTGGCCCAGCCGCGGCTGGCCTCGCCGCCCCCGGCCGCTCATGCCGCGGGTCACGCGGCGGCGCGGGGGAACAGCACGCGTGCCAGGCGATGGCCGCTCGACATCGCGGGCTGGTCCTGGCGGCCCTGCCGCCGCATCGCCGAGGCCTCCCGGCGTGCCCGGCGTGCCTGCGCCGCCACCTGGTCGCGCGCCGCGCGCCGCAGCGTCTCCTCGTGCTGTGCCCTCATCATCTGGTATGAGACGTACATCGGATTCTCCTCCGGTTATGGCGGGCGATGTCCCGCTTCATCCTCACTAGGAATGACTGGCGGCCGGATCGACAATCATCGGCACCGGAACAATCGGAGTAAATTCTTTGCGGGCACCAGCAAGGAGCAGCCATGCGGCTTCGACCCGATCGAGTGCGCGAACCTGGACGAGGCGATCGAGATCGCCGCGAAGCACCCGGCGGCGGCGGGCGGCGTGATCGAGGTGAGGCCGCTCTGGGAGGACTGAGCGCGGAGACCGGCACGGGTGTCACCCCGGAGGTCCAGGCGGCGGTAGACGGCGTGTTCCGCGAGGAGTGGGGCCGGATCGTCGCCACCCTGATCGGGATGACCGGCGACTGGGATCTGGCCGAAGAATGCGCGCAGGACGCCTTCACCCGTGCCCTGCGAACCTGGCAGCGCGACGGGATCCCGCCACGGCCGGGCGCGTGGCTGACCACGACCGCCCGCAACCGGGCCATCGACCTGCTGCGCCGCCGGGCGAACGAGGCCGCGAAACTGCACGAGGCGGCGCTGCTCGCGCCCGTGGAGCCGCCTGCCGGTGAGCCGGCCGATGCGGACGACAGCGGTATAGCCGACGACCGGCTGCGCCTTATCTTCACCTGCTGCCACCCGGCGCTGCCGCTCGAGGCGCGGGTGACGCTGACCCTGCGCACGCTGGCCGGCCTCACCACGACGGAGATCGCGCGGGCGTTCCTCGTCTCCGAGCCCACCATGGCCCAGCGCCTCGTGCGTGCCAAACGCAAGATACGCAACGCCGCGATCCCCTACCGGGTGCCGCCCGCGCACCTGCTGCCCGAACGCCTCGGCGGCGTCCTGGGCGTGCTGTACCTGCTGTTCAACGAGGGATACAGCGCGACGGCGGGAACGGACCTGCTGCGGCCGGACCTGTGCGCCGAGGGCATCCGCATGGCGCGGCTGCTCGCCGGGCTGATGCCTGGCGAGCCGGAGGCGCGGGGCCTGCTCGCGCTGATGCTGCTGCAGGACTCGCGCCGCGCGGCACGGCTCGACGACGCCGGCGAACTGGTCACGCTGGAAGACCAGGACCGTACCCGGTGGAACCACGCCGAGATCGGCGAAGGGCGGCAGGTGCTGGAATCCGCGCTGAGCAGCGGAAAGCCAGGCCCCTACCAGGTGCAGGCCGCCATCGCGGCGTACCACGCCAGCGCCCCCACGGCCGCCGGCACCGACTGGCGGTCGATCGCCAGGCTGTATGAGGAGCTCGCCCGGCTGGTTCCGACTCCGGTGGTACAGCTCAACAGGGCCGTGGCGGTGGGCATGGCTGAAGGGCCGGCGGCCGGCCTCGCCCTGGCCGATGCCCTGGCGGCGAGCGGAACGCTGGCCGGATATCACCTGCTGGCGGCCACCCGCGCCGACATGCTCCGGCGCCTCGGCCGCCGCGGCGAGGCCGCGGACGCCTACCGCGAGGCCCTGGAGCTGGCCGGAACCGAAACCGAGCGCCGCTACCTGTCCCGCCGCCTGGCTGAGGTCACCGGCGCGTGAGTGGGAGAGCGGGCCGCAGCCGTCATGACGATGGAACGCCGGGCCGGCCCGGACTCCCAAACCCGGGAGCCTGGCCACGCTCCCGCATGACCGGGGACACTCTCGTACCCGGCCGGGGCCGAGCTGCGCGGCGGCCGGGGGCTTCGCCCGGACCCCAGCGGAGAAGGGACGATACAGCTCTGACCAGGCCTGTGGCGGCGGGAGGCCGCGGGTGCGGGGGCGTGGCTGGCCGGTTTGGGTGCAGTTCGTGCTGCTGTAGCGACACGGATCGCACCCAATCCCCGGTTCGGCGGAACGGCTGGGCTGGGTTCGGGGCCGGAGGGAGTCAGAACACGATGGATACACCACGCCCATTGCTAGTGCCGTAACCGGCAACGTTTGCCCTGTCCCGCGAGCCGCGATGAGTCCTGCGGCGTCCGGCGGTCGTACTGTCGAACCCGTCACTGAGGAGGACTTCTGATGCGCAGCGTGACGTATTCGATGGGCGTCTCACTTGACGGCTACATCGCCGGGCCGGACGGCGACTTCGACTGGACGGCGCCCGACGAGGAGGTCTTTCGCTTCGTCACCGACGAGATACGACAGGTCGGCGTCCACCTGCTGGGACGACGGCTGTACGAGACGATGCTGTACTGGGAGACCGCCGACTAGGATCCATCGCTCGACAACTCAATGCTCGAGTGGGCCACGATCTGGAAGCCGCTCCCAAAGGTGGTGTTCTCCACCACGCTGTCGGCGGTGCAGGGCAATGCCCGCCTGGCCTCCGGCGGCGTGGCGGAGGAGATCGAGCGGTTGCGAGCCGAACCGGAAGAGGGCGATATCGCGATCGGCGGCGCGACTCTCGCCGGCGAGGCTGCCGCGCTGGGCCTGATCGACGAGTACCGGGCCAGGGTCTACCCGGTGCTGGCTGGCGGTGGCATCCCGTTCTTTCCCCAGCGCGAGCGCCGGGTGGATCTCGAACTCGTCGAGACCCGCACCTTCAGCTCGAGAGTCGTCTACCTCCGCTACCGCGTGGCGCGCTAGCCGGCTCATCCGCCGAGCCATGGGAAGAACGGGCGCTGTGCCCCTACCTGCCTCTACCCCACCCGGGGACGTGATCACCGTCCGCACCGATGACCGGGGAAGGCGCAAGCACAACCACCACCCAGCGCCGAGGAAGGTGCACCGGGGACGCCGCGCTTCGCACGGCATGCGCCAAGCCCAGCGCATACGGCGGACGCGGAAGGCGACCGGCGGCACGGGCCACTGGCCGGTCCGCGGTCACCGAAGCTGGACACATTTCCGGGGCGCGGACGCGCGGGATGCCGGAGGCCGGAGCCTGCCCCGCCGCCCGGCACCTGTCAACGACACTCGCAGTCCCGGGGGCCTGCGGGCCCCCGCAGACCCCGCACAACACGCAGCGCGAAACGGCCCCGCACGCGTCAGCGTGCGGGAACACTTCCGGTCAGCTCACGCCTCGTTAACACTGGTCTTCAGCGTCGCGGCGAACGCCCGCCATGACCCGCGCCCGAACGCGAGGCGGGGGCCGTCCGGGTCTTTGCTGTCACGGACGGCAATCTCGCAGCCAGCGGCGCCGACTTCCACGCAGTCACCGCCGTTGCCGCCGCTGTAGCTTGATTTACGCCAGGTTACGGCGCTATTTCCTTCCATTGCTTGTCTGCCACATCCTCTATCAAACTCAGGGAAGCGCTCCCTGGCAGCGCCTCCGTGCGCAGCGCGTCGAACATTAGCGTCACGCGAGACACCGTGTCGGCCTTCTCCACGGTCTGTCCGCCGTCTGCGTTCTCCAGGTACACGATAGCGCCCGAATCGTCCGGTTCCGCGATCACGAACGCACCCAGCAGGCCGGGATGGGGCAGCGTGCGCGGGATCACCTGGACAGTGATGTTCGGCCGCCGCGCCATCCTCTCCAGGTGCATCAACTGATTGTGCATGACCTTCGCGCTGCCGACCTCGCGGTGCAAGACCGCCTCATCCAGCAGCACCCACAGCTTCGGCGGGGGCGGCTCCTCCCGGGTAAGGATGGCCTGCCGTGCCAGCCGCGCCGTAACCCGCTCCTCAACCTCCTCGTCGGTGGTGTCCGGGTACGCCAGCGAGAGAGCCCGTGCGTAATCCTCCGTTTGCAACAGCCCGGGGATTAGGACGTGCTGGAACGTTCGCAGCGTCCGCGCCTCGGCCTCGTACGGGTGGAACGGGCGGAAGCCAGCGGAGAAAGGCACCCCCCGTAGCCGCTCCTCAAGCCGGGCGAACGTGCCCGGCAGGCTGAACGCCTCATCCAGCCGCCTGGCCTGGTCCTTCGTCGGGCTGCGGTGCTGCGCCTCGATGTTGCCGATGACCGAACCGCTGTAGCCGATCCGCTCGCCCAGCTCGTCGCGGGACAGCCCTGCGTGCTTGCGCATCGCCCGCAACTCATCCGCGAACAGCGCACGGTCGGGATCGTCACGCCCGGAAGGAGCCATGTCACGCCCTCTCTCGCCGAAGGGAGTCCTGTCACACATCGTCACGAGCCGTCACCTAACGCCCGCGACCTGGTGTGAACGGTACGCCGCCGGATGATGCTTGTCATGCGCGCCCGGGACCCTGGGTTTCACGCCCCGGGCGCGCCCCGGCCCGCAAGTCACCCGGCGGGCCGGGGGCGCAGGAAGACATCCCAGGAGAGACGATGCCGGGCATCAGCGAAATGGACGCCTACGGAATGCTGCGCGACGACTGGGGCAGCGCCTACCTGATCACCCGCACCCCCGGCGCGGTCAACCCCTACAGCGCGCGGCGTAAGGACGACCCCGCCGTGATCCTCGAGGCCGAGTCCCCCGGGGCCCTGCGCGCACTGGTCCGCGCCAACTACCTGGCGAACCCCGTCCCCCGGGGGGCAACGCCGTGACCACCAGCGCCTGCACGGTGCCAACCCTGGCGGACGAGCGGCACGCGGCACCTCGCTGGCCTCATTCGACTGTGCTGCCCCTGGGTGTCCTGCCTACGGCCCCGGCGTGCGTCAGGGCGCACGTCCGCCTCGTCCTGGCCGAATGGAACATGGCCAGCCTCGCGGACACGGCCGAGCTTGTCGCCAGCGAACTGGTCACCAACGCCGTCCTGGCATCCACCGATGCCGACGGGCATCCGCTGTACCGGGGCGGCACCCTGGCCATGGTGTACGTGCGGATGCTCGCTGACCATGCCCGGCTACTCCTGGAGGTCTGGGACACAAGCCCCGCCGCGCCCGTGCCGATGCATGCCGAACCAGATGACGAGAACGGCCGGGGGCTGCAGCTTATCGACGCGATGACGGACAAATGGGGCTGGACAAGCGTGGACGGCTGGCCGGGCAAAGTCGTCTGGGCCGCGCTGCCCGCCGCTCCGGAGAGACCGGATGACACCGCCGGCTGACCAGGCAGGTCCCTGCTGGCACTGCGGCTATGAACGGAAGGCGGACAGATGACCGGCGAGAGTGACATTCTCCTGCCTGTGCATGAAGTGGCGTCGATCCTGCGGCTGTCAACCCAGGCGCTCTGGCGGCTGATCCAGGCTGCCGACCTCGAGGTCCGCTGGGATAACGGCTTCGCGGTGCCCCGCACATCGCTGACCGGCTACCTGGAGGGCGCGCTTGCCAAGACCCAGGCCTTCACGGCGGATGACCCGTTCGATGATCCCATCCTCAGCCTGCTCGGCTACATGCAGGTCGCATGGACGCTCCGGCACCAGATCGAAGACGGCACGCTCAAACCGGGTGCCCGCGTCCGCGTCGCCGGCACCGCCGCGGTGACCGGGCGGGGCAAGGGCACCGTGCGCAAGGGCCTGGCGGTGCTCGTGCGGGCGGGGTACCTGCACCAGCTCCCCGCAACCGCCGGGTACGTCGTCGCTGACCGCGGCCAAGCCACAACGCCGGAAAGGCATGACGGCACGACCCGTGAGACACCCAAAGCGTTCCCCGGGAGTTCCCGATGACGAAAGAAGGCAGTGCCATCGGCATCCAGCCATTGGCGTAGGCCGGTGCCCGCGTTACTGGCGTTGCTGTTGGTGAGTGGTGCCGGGCCGGATGGCGGCTGGCGGGTCGGTGCTGCCGGACGGCGCAACGCCCCTTTATGACGATCCGCTTACGATGGCCGCGCTTTCCGGTGACGCGTCCCTGCCCGGCGGAACAATCGTCACATCTCGTACACGTGTGAATACATTTAGCGTCCGGGGTAGTTGGGACTGCGGGGAAGGCTGGGACAGGCATGAGAGCACAAGGGCACTCCACCGCCACCGCGAGCAGGCCGCCGCGCCGTGCGGATGCGGGGTTAATACGGCTGTCCCAGCGGGACATCGACGGGCTGCTGCTGTGCGGCGAGCACTACGGCGCCCCGTATGACCTGCTGGCGTCCGCGCTGCGGGTGCAGCCCGCGAGGGTGGCGGCGATCGTGGCCCGGTGGCGGCGCGCCGGGTACGCCGCGGCCGGGCGGCTGGGGCCGGGCCCGGCGTGGTGCTGGCTGACCCGGGAGGGGATGCGGGCGGCCGGGCTGGGGTTCCCAGCCGTCGCTGGGCCGGCTGGCGCACATCCGCGCGGTGCTCGCCGCCCGGCTGTGGCTGGCCAGCGGGCAGGCGTGGGCCGATGGGCGGGCGTGGTGGCATTCGGAGCGGCGGCTGCGCGCCGACCAGCCCGCGGCCGGGCGGGCCGGGCACGTGGCCGATGCGGAGATCCACTGGCCCAGCCTGCCGGGCAGCCCGTATGGCGGGCAGGTGTGGGCGGTGGAGGTGGAGCTGACCCCGAAACCGGCCGAGCGGACGATGAGAATCATGGCGGGGCTGCTGTCGCCGGTGCGGTACGCGCTGGTGGTCTACCTGACGGCCCCGGCCGCGCTGCCGGTGGTGACCCGTGCCGCCGCCTCGCTCCGGGCGGCCGAACAGCCGCGGGTCATCATCCGGAAACTGCCCGCCTCCGCGTTCGCCCCGGAGTCCGCGTCATGACGGTGTGGTCGGTGCTCAAGGTGACCGTGGTGTTGTGGCTGCTGCGCAAGGCGGCCAGGCTGGCCGGGCGGCTGCTGCTGGCCGCGCTGGCGGTCGCGGCGTGGCCGGTGACTTTAACAGCGGCCGCCGGGTATGTGGCGGCGTGGCTGCGCGGCTGGCCGCCGGTCCGGCTCGGCCGCGCCGCCGCGTGGGCGCTGCCGGTGACCGCGGTCTGGCTCGCCGCCCTGGTGCTGCGCGATCACCGCTGGCAGGCTCCGCCGCTGACCGCACAGTGGGAGCGCGGCTGGCGGCAGCTGAGCGCGCTCAGCCTGGTACGGACGTTCCTGCTGCTGGCCCCGGCCGCGGTCCCGGCCGGTCTCGGGCTGGCCGCCTTGCTGTGGGCGTGGCGGATCTACGCGATCACCACCGGGATCGGCGGGCGGCTGGCCTCCGCGCCGATGGTCTTCGACGCCCGGCAATGGCGGCGGCAGGCTCGCACCGCGCGGGGCCGGGTCGCCGCCCCCGGCGCGGTCCCGCTGCTGGCCTCCGGCGGGCGGATCCCGGTCGGCGGCACGATCCGCACCGTCGGCCATCGCTGGCACCCGGTGTTCACCGTGCCGCACCAGATGTGCGGGCGGCACATGGTCATCGTCGGCGCCACCGGATCCGGGAAGACGAACCTGATGATCCGGCTGTGGGCGGGGTGGTTCACCGCCGCCGCCCACGCCGGGCAGAACCCGCTGCTGGTGGTGCTGGACTGCAAGGGCGGCCGGGACGCCCGCCGCAAAGCCGACCGCACCCGCCGCCTGCTGCACGGCGCCGGGGCCCGGCGGGTCGCCATCTGGCCCGATGAGGCCCGGCTGACCCTGTGGGACCTGCCGCCGGACGACCTGGCCGTGCTGCTGTACCAGATGGTGGAAACCGGGGACGGCGCCGCCGCCTACTACGCCGACATCATGCAAGCCGTCCTCACCCTGGCCATCACCGCCCCCACCGGCCCACCCCACAACGCGGCCGAATTCCTGGACCGGCTGGATGCCCGCTGGCTGGAAGGCGCGTGGGCCAGGCACCCGGGGCAGGCGGCCCGGGCCCGTGCCGCCGCCCGGCACCTGCCCGACATCCAGCTCCGGTTCAGCACCCTGCTCGGGCGCCTCGGCCCGGCGCTGGACGGCCCCGGCACGCTCGCGGATGCCGACGCCTGGTACTTCATCCTGGAAGGCACCCGCGAACCGTCGGTCGCCGAAGCCCAGGCCATGGCGATCACCGAACTGGCCGCGCACACCGCCACCGACCCGTTCGGAGCGCCGCGCGCCATGCTGCTCGCCGCCGACGACTATTCCGCCGTCTCCCGCCGCGTCCCCCTCTCCAACCTGTATGAACGCGGCCGCTCCCTCGGCATCGGGGTGCAGGTCTCCGCCCAGTCCTGGCACGGCCTTGGCGGCAGCGAGGACGAACGGTACCGGATCGCCGCCACCGCCGACGGCGGCATCTGGGTGCTGCAAACCCCGCACCCCGAACCCCTGGCCGCGCTCGCCGGAACCCGGCGGGTCCTGGAGACCGCGCACAAATTCATCGGCGCCACCTGGGGCAATGAGGGCACCACCCGGCAACAGCGCGCCTGGACCGCCGACCCGGATGTGATCCGCCGCATGGACGTCGGGCAGGCCTGCTACATCCGCCGCGGCGCCGCCACCTTCGTCCAGGTCGCCAGGCCCAGACCCTCCCCCCTCACCCTCACCCCCGCACCCATCCCCGCCTGCCCGGCCATGCCGGTGCCCGCGCGCCGCACCGACGCTGTTCCGGACCCCGTCCCGCCCAGCCTGGATGACGTCTTCGGCCCCGGAGCCCCGCTATGAACCCCTTCGACGCCCTTGGCCTGCCCGCCCGCCCCGACCTGACCGACGAACAGGTCCGCGCCGCCTGGCGCCGGATCGCCGCCGCCACCCACCCCGACCGGCCCGACGGCGGCGACCCCGCCCGCTACGCCCAGGCCTCGGCCGCCTACGCCGAGCTGCGCACCCCCTGGGGCCGCAGCGAAGCCTACGCCGACCTGACCAGCCCCGAAGGACCCGGCACCGAACCGCTGCCGGTCATCCCCGGCGGCCCCCTGCCGCCACCCATGCAGGCCGCCCGGCTGACCGCCGCCATCGGCTGCCTCCCCGCGCGGATCTGGCACGGCCGCCCGCTGCGCCTGCTCACCCGCGCCCTGGCCGCCGCGCTGCTGTCGCTCGGCGTGCTGGCGCTGATCCCCGGCCAGCCCGCCGCCCCCGCCGTGATCACCGGGCTGATCACCTGGTTCGTGCTGACCGGCCGCGGCGACCTGGCACCCCCACCGCGGCGGTAACCAACCCCGTGCCTCCGGCGGGGCCGCGGGCTCCAGGATGAGCGGGCCGGCGCGCGCAGGCGCGGCCATGTGGTCTTGGCCACGGCCGGGCAGGCGGCCGGGGTCAGGTAAGGGTCTTCTGGAACCAGTGGTGGGCGTAGGGCTCGGAGTTGAAGGCGTCCACCTCCCGGTATCCGGCGGCCCGGTAGAGCGCGATCGCCTCGGTGAGCGTCTCGTTGGTCTCGAGGCGCAGCGTGTGCGCGCCGCGCTCCGCCGCCCGGGCCTCCAGCTCGGCGAGCAGGCGCCGGCCCAGCCCCAGCCCCCGGATCGCGGGCGAGACCCACATCCGCTTGACCTCCGTGGGCGCGCCGCCGTGGAACTTCAGCGCACCGCAGCCGACCGGGTCGCCGCGCAGGGTCGCCACCAGCAGCAGGCCCGCGGGAGGGGTGAGCTCGTCGTCGTCGGCGGAGATGCTGCGCGCTGGGTCGAAGCCGCCGTCGAAACGGCCCGCCAGCTCCGCGAAGTACTCCCGGACGCAGTGCCGCGCATCGGGGTGGCGCGGGTCAGCGGCGGCGATGCTGACCATCGACGCGGTGAGCAGCCGCTCGACCTCGGCCATGGCAGCGGCGAGGCGCCCGCGCTGCCGACCGCTGAGCGGGCGCAGGATGGAGGCCGCCCGCTCGTCGGACAGCCGGTCCAGCTCGGCGCGCTCGGCCAGGCCCGCCTGGGTCAGCCGCACCGTCCGGATGCGGCCGTCGCCGGGATCCGCGCCGACCACGACGAGCCCGCCGGCTTCGAGCGCCCGCAGCAGACGGCTCAGGTAACCGGAGTCCAGGCCCAGCCGGGAGCGCAGTGTCCTTACCTGAATCCCGCCGGTGCCGATCTCCCACAGCACGCGCGCCTGCCCGAGCGGCCTGCCGCGGGAGAGAAACGTGTCGTCGAGCGCGCCGATCCGCTGGGTCACGGTCCGGTTGAACCGCCGCATCTGGCTGATCATGGTGGCGTCCATTCTCTGACTTTAGTCAGAGAACTTGGCGGACGACACCACCCGCGGGGGGCACTGAGGTTGTGCTGCGCGGCCGGCGACGCCGGTCAGGTCAGCGCGGCGCGGATGGCCAGGCAACGGCGGGCGGCGCGCCTGGCGAACACCAGCCGGACGGTGGCGGCCGCCGCCGCCGCGGCGGCCGGGAGCAGGGACAGCTTTCCCGGTGCGACGACGAGCTGAGCGGCGAGCAGCGCGAGGCCGAGCCCCTCGGCGCACACCGCGCCGAACCCAGCGACCGCCGCGGCGGTGGGGCCCCGCCGCGGCCTGGCGGGCAGCCAGCGAGTGAGCCGGCCGGTGGTGGCGACAACGACAAGAGCGGCACACGCGGTGAGCACGGCCGCGACGGCGACCGGGTAGATGCCGACGCGAACGACGGGTGGCAGGCCTGCCTGCTGCCAGGGCGGGGCAAGGCCTACGCGGAGGTGGCTGGTCGCGGCCGCGGCGATCCACAGCAGGCCGACCAGCGGGCCCGTCACCGTCAGGGCGGCCGCCGCGCGGCGCGCCTGGCCCGCGGCGATCTCGGCCCTGAAGCCCTCGGCGACCAGCGCTGGGTCGCCGAATTCGCCGACCGCCGCCCGGGCTGCCTGGGCGGCTGACAGGCCGGCCGACCGCCGCGCGTCCGTGGCGTCCAGCAGCCCGGAGCGCAGCTCGGCCACGATGCCGGAGTGAGCCCGGGCCGGCCCGGGCAGCCGGGCCGTGACTTCGGCGAGATAGCGCTCCACCGCCGGCCCGGCGGCCGGGCCGAGAGGCCCTTGCACGCTCATGGCAAGCTCGCCGCGGGCGATGCGGGCCGCAGCAGGGCGGTGACGGCGGCGGAGAAGTCCTGCCAGGTGCCGCGCTCGGTGTCCAGGGCACGCCGTCCCGCTGTGGTCAGCTCGTAGACGCGGCGGCGGCGTCCGCCGGCCTCTGACCAGCTCGCCCGAACCAGGCCAGCCCGTTCCAGGCGGTGCAGGGCCGGGTACACGGTCCCGGTCGGCAGGTCCACCTGGCCGCCGCTGCGCACTCGCAGCGCCTCCATGATCGCGTAACCGTGGCGCGGTCCTGCCTCGAGCACCGCGAGCAGGATGCCGTCCAGGTGACCCTTCAGCGCTTCCGCTTTCATATGTAGCCATGCTACTCTTCCGATCAATGAGTAGTAATACTACATGTAGTGATTCTACTCAGCGGGCGGCCCCCGTCCGCGGCGAGGGGCCGTAACCGGGACATCAGGCACGACGGGAGAGGACACCGGCATGGATACCTTGACCGAATCGGCGGTCGCCAGCCGTTACCGGCCCCTGCGATGGCGGCCGGCCGCTTACTGGCTGGCCACCGCGGCGGTGGCCGGCGAACTGGGAGTCGGCGGCGTCTGGGACATCGCTCGCATTCCGTACGTCCGCGACCTCGTGACGCACCTGGGCTATCCGGCCTACTTCCTGGTGCTGCTGGGCACCTGGAAGGTGCTGGGGGCGGCCGCCCTGCTCGTTCCGCGTCACGCCCTGCTCAAAGAATGGGCCTATGCGGGCGCCTTCTTCACCTATACCGGGGCCGTCGTCTCCCACCTGACCACGGGCTACGCCGTCGGCGAGCTGGGACCACTGGCCGCGCTGGCCGCTGTGACCGTGGTGTCCTGGACGCTACGGCCCGCAAGCCGCCGCACCCAGCGGCCGGCCGCGCCGTGAACCATCCCCGCCGGGACAGCGAACACCGCGGCGACGGGAAACACGGGAAACGGCGACGGGAAACAATGCAGTGATACCGAACGTGGCGGGGTATCCCAGGAACTCGATGGCCCGTGCCGTCACGGGCGGAGTGGCCGCGGCGGCGACGTTCTGCGCCGTGTTCTGCACCCCGAGCTCGCGGCCGGCCCAGGGCATGCCCGCGAGCTCGGCCACGGCGGTGAACGCGAGGCCGTTGGTGCTCACGGTCAGCGCGGCGGCGGCGAGCAGCGCGCCCGCGCCGAGCGGCGACCGCAGCCAGGCGCCGGCGGCGGCCAGGCCCATGATCGTCGCTATCACGGCGGCGAGCTGCCGCATGGGGCGCAGCCTGCTCCGCTGGCGGCCGGACCACGTCCGGCCGCCAGCGGGGTGAGCGCGCCGGCCAGGTTCGCGGCCGCGATCGCCCGGCCCGCCGCCAGGATGACCCAGCCGCGCTGGTTGACGAGGTGTTCGAGCGCGAACCCGGTAACGACGAACTGCGGCACCACCAGCAGCGCGCTCGCGCCGTGGATCCGCCACAGCGTGGGCACGCGGTACGGATTCGGCGCGGGAACCGCGGCCGCCCGCGGCGGCCGCGGGGGGTCACTGGCGAAGGACGCGACGGCAAGGCCGGTGACCAGGCACAGCGCGGCGCGGACGTACGGCGCCGCCCCGATGATGCCGCCGCTCCCGCGGCGCCCGGCCGCCGCCGTGGCGGCGGCCGGCAGGAGGACGGCGGCGAGCATGGTGCCCAGCGGCTGAGCGGTCTGCCTGGCCCCATCGCCAGGCCCCCCGGGACCAGGCTTCGCCGGACCAGGCCCCGCGGGAACAACCGGCACGTTGGAAATCTGAGCCGCCTATAACCGGCTCAGATTTCCAACGTTGCGCCAGCGGGGAGGGTCGACCCGGGTGAGCCAGCGAGGAGGGTCGACCCGGGTGAGCCAGCGGGGAGGGTCGACCCGGGTGAGCCGGCGACGGCGAGCAGAATGCCCATGGGCAGCGCGCTTGCGGCATTGGCCGCGGCGGCGAGCGCCGCCGCGGCGATCACCAGCCCGGCGGTGATGACCAGCCGCTCGCCGTAACGATCCGCCGCCGCGCCCCAGGCGATCGGCGCCAGGACGACGCCGGCCAGCGGGCAGGCGACGAGCGTGCTCGCGGACGTCAGCGACAGGCCGAGGTCCCGCCGAAGCTCGGGCAGCAGGTACGGCAGCCCGTACAGGAACACGCAGCTGGCGGCCTGAGCCGCCATCCCAAGCCCGAGTACCCCCCACCTGCGGCGACCACCGGCCATGCGGACGACCATAGGCACGTCTCACATAACTAGACGAATCTGTATCACTATTCGAGACGATAGGATACGATACGCACGGGGACGGGTACGTGGGAGTTGCCGGCGGGGCGGGCGTGCGGGGATGGGGAACCAGTGACGCATAGGGTCCCTGGGAGGTGCCAGCGGGCTATGGAGCGGGTCAGGGCTGGGGGGACCAGCCTGGCATGGGGAAGGCGGCGAGGAACTCGCGAACGTCGGCGGCGATGCGCTCGATGGCGGGCTCGTCTTCCTTGATGGCGGCGGCGATCGCCTCGTCGATCCAGGCCGCGATCGGCGCCATGTGCTCCTCGCGCAGGCCGCGGGTGGTGATCGCCGGGGTGCCGAGCCGGACACCGGAGGGGTCGAACGGCTTGCGCTGATCGAACGGGACGGTGTTGTAGTTGAGCTCGATGCCGGCCCGGTCCAGCGCCTTGGCGGCGGGCTTGCCGCCGATCCCCTTGGAGGTCAGGTCCACCAGGATCAGGTGGTTGTCGGTGCCGCCGGAGACCAGGTCGTAGCCGCGCGCCAGCAGCGCGCCGGCCAGCGCCTTGCCGTTGGCGACCACCTGGCGGGCGTAGTCGCGGAACTCCGGCTGCGCCGCCTCCCGCAGGGCCACGGCGATCGCCGCGGTGGTGTGGTTGTGCGGGCCGCCCTGCAGGCCGGGGAACACCGCCTTGCCCACCGGCGAGGCGTGCTCGGCGTCTGTCATGATCATGGCGCCGCGCGGGCCGCGCAGCGTCTTGTGCGTCGTCGTGGTGATCACGGGTGCGTGGCCGGCCGGTGACGGGTGGGCGCCGCCCGCGATCAGGCCCGCGATGTGCGCGATGTCCGCGACGAGGATCGCGCCCGCCTCCGCCGCGATCGACGCGAAGGCGGGAAAGTCGATGGTGCGCGGGATCGCCGTGCCGCCGCAGAAAATCACCTTCGGCCGCTCGCGAAGCGCGAGATCACGTACCTCGTCCAGGTCGACCCGGCCGGTGTCGCGGCGCACGCCGTACTGGACGGCACGGAACCACTTGCCGGTCGCCGACACCGGCCAGCCGTGGGTGAGGTGGCCGCCCATCGGCAGCGACATGCCCATGATCGTGTCGCCGGGCTGGGCGAACGCCAGGTAGACCGCGAGGTTGGCCGGCGACCCCGAGTACGGCTGGACGTTGGCGTGGTCGACGCCGAACAGGGCCTTCGCCCGGTCCATCGCGATCGTCTCGATCTGGTCGATGAACTGCTGGCCCTCGTAGTAGCGGCGGCCCGGGTACCCCTCGGAGTACTTGTTGGTCAGCACCGTGCCCGCCGCCTCCAGCACGGCGAGCGACACATAGTTCTCGGACGGGATGAGCCGGATCTTCTCGAACTGCCGGCGCGCCTCGTCGGTTATGAGATCCGCGATCTCCGGGTCCGCCGACTCGATCTCGGGGATGGGCGGCTGGTGCATGGTGACTGACCTCCTGTAAGCGAGCCGGAGGGCGCCGGCGGCGAGCGGGAGACACAGCCATGAGGCTACACCCCGTCGGCGAGGCTGCTAGCTGGGCGCGAAGCCCGTCCCGTTCAGTACCTTGATCTTCATGACCCAGACGACCCGGATCATCCTCGACTGCGACCCCGGGGTGGACGACGCGCTGGCGATCACGTTCGCGCACGGGCACCCGGGCATCGAGCTCGCCGGGATCACGACGGTGGCCGGCAACGTCGGGCTGGACAAGACGACCGCGAACGCGCTGGCCGTCGCGTCCTTCATCGGTGCGGCCGGCACGCCGGTGACCGCCGGGTGCCCCGCGCCGCTGCTGCGCCCGGCTCTCGACGCGCGCGACGTGCACGGGGAATCGGGCCTCGGCGGCGCGGTGCTGCCCGAACCGCAGGCCGGCCCCGCGAGCGGGCACGCCGTCGACTTCATCATCGGCACGCTCGCCGCCGCTCCGGGGGAGATCACCCTGGTGGCGACCGGGCCGCTGACGAACATCGCGCTCGCCCTGCGCCGTGAGCCACGGCTGGCCGGCTGGGTGCGGGATTTCGTGATCATGGGCGGCTCGGCCGGGCGGGGCAACACGACGCCGGCCGCCGAGTTCAATATCTGGGCCGACCCGGAGGCCGCGGCGGTGGTGTTCGGCGCGGGCTGGCAGGTCACGATGATCGGGCTCGACGTGACGCTGCGGACACGGCCGGAGGCGCCGGTGCTGTCGCGGATGAGGGAGCTCGGCGCGCTGGGGTCGGATCTGCTGCTGCCGGCGCTCGGGCAGTACAAGTCGGTGGAGGGCGATCCCGCCGTGCATGACGTCTGCGCGGTGGCGTACGTGGCGGAGCCGGGGCTGTTCGGGCTGGTACCGGCGCGAGTCTCGGTGGAGACGCGGGGTCAGTGGACGTCCGGCATGACCGTGACGGACTTCGCCGGTGCCGAGCCGAACGCGCTGGTCGCGATGGAGATCGACACCGGCGCGTTCTGGGACCTGGTGCTCGGCACCTACTCCCAGGTCGCCGCCGCGATGCGGTGACCGCCGCGGCGGCGGGTCACCGGGCCTCGCAGCCGGTGGCTCCGTCCTGGGCGGCGTCGCCGTCGTCCGCGCCCACGTACTCGTAGGCCTGGACCGTCTGCTCGGCCACCTCAACAAGGTCGGCGTAGGTCCACTGGCGGCGGGACCCGTAGTCCCCGCGCGGCTCTCGCAGCCAGACGAGGCCGGCGTGGCACCAGACGGTGAGGCCGCCGCATACCGAGAGCACCGCCATGTCGGCGGCGGGATCGGCGGCGCGCACCAGCCTGCCACCGAACCCGCGTGCCGTCAGCGCCGATTCCAGCTCCTTGATCGCCTGGCCGGCGCTCAGCTCCGGGCTCTGCCCCGGGCTCTCGCCTGCCGCGAAGCCAGGTGCCCGGCGGCCTTCGGGCGAGCCCTCCCGCACGAAGGGGCGGTCCAGCGGCACTTCGCTCAGGCTGCTCAGTCCTTCCACGCCGCTCAGCGTGAAGTCGCGGGAGCTGGCTCGGGTCGCGGAGGCGCGCCGCCGCGGCACGCCATCCTCGGTGAGCGCGGCCGGCTGGGCGAACCAGACCGCCTTGCCGCGGACTCCCCATCCGCCCAGCCGGGCGCGGGTGAGGTGGTGACCCCATCGGCCGCCGGACAGCTCGTGGACAACCTGCAGGCCACGGCCGCTGACCGCGTCCGCCGCGGCCATGAAGCCGCCGGGCGCCGGCGCTTGTCCGTGCTTCCACCCGGGACAGCAGTCGAAGACCTTGCACACGAGCTCGCGCTTCGCGCCCTGACCACGCAGGTAGAGCCACAGCTCGGGGCACCCGGGGACCGCCGGGCGGCCGGCGCCGGCGCCCGGGCCGGCGCCCGGGCCGGCGCGCCGCGTGTGCAGCGTGTTGGCGGCCAGCTCGCTGACCATCGTCAATCCGTCCTCGACGAGCCCCGGGGCCATCGCCAGATCCGCGACCGCCTCGCGGTACAGGCGCCTGGCAACGCCCGCGCAGGACGGGTCGGCGGGAAGCGGCCAGGCGGCGCACTCCCCGGGCTCGACAGCCCGAGACCAGTCCATGTATGCCGCCTCCGGAAGTCTCACCGTCTGGCCGTCTCACGGTCGTGGCGTTGCCTGCTGAGAGACAGTCCCGGCTCCCACGGCTCGCCACCCTTCGAATTCGAATCTGTGAAGCACACGTTATGAGTCATGGCTGTCAGTTCACATTACACCCCATCGCAATCAGACGGAAGCGAATCGCTACGCGTCGCTTGTGGCTGGTTGCTGATTGCTCGCATCCCGTCACGCGGGCAGGAGGCCGGGAGCCGTCTGGAGGAGGTAATCAGCCGCCAGTAATATCGGCATAAGCCGCACACGAGCGGTTTTACGGTCTCGTGAAATGGCGAGGACAGGCCCCTAGCCAGCCGCCCGTACCCCGTGTACATTCACAATGGCGTGCCAGCCGGAGGGCTGTCCGCCGGGCCACGAGACAGGGCCACGGAAAACGGAAGGCCCCCCGGGATGCCGCCCGGGGGGCCTTCCGTCGTGCGCCGCGACATTTCTATATGTCGTAGCGCCCCCCCTTCACGTCAGCAAGGAACCTCGCGAAGGCGGCCCGGTCGATCACGTGGGCGCCGCCTTCCGGGCGCTTGCTGTCCCTGACGGCGGTCACGCCAGGGAGATTGGCCGCGATTTCCACGCAGCCCCCGTTGTGTGCACTTCGGCGGGCCTTCCGCCAGGCAGCCCGAGACAGGTCGGTCATCGATCACTCCATTCGCTTGGCGAGTTGCTCCAGGTAGACCGTGGTGTCGCGAGGCTCGAGAGCGGCGTCGCAGGCACGGTCGAAGGACTGGAGGTATCCGTTCACGGACTCCGGCTTGCTCACCTCCTCGATCACGTAGTCCGTCTCGACGAAGACGATGGGCGGCTCGCCCCCCGAAAAGCCGAAGATGTTCACCATGGAGACCATGCCGGTCGGCGGCCCGTCATCGAACCGCTGGATGCGCAGCTCGATGTTGCGGCGGCGGCTCAGGTCCGCGAGGTGCTCGATCTGTTCCCGGCGGTCCTCGTGCCTCCCCCACCGGTACAGCAGGGACGCCTCGGTGATCACCACGCTCACCTTGGGCGCCGTCTCGTCGGCCCGGTCCAGGATCTCCTGCCGCCGCAGCCGGGCCTCGACCGCCTTACGGCGCCAGGCCGGTGGCCGCGGACCGGTCCTGAGCAGCGCCTCTACGTACGCGGGAGTCTGCAGTAGTCCCGGCAGCACCAGCGGCATGAAGACCCGGATGGACGTGGCGTCGCTCTCGTAGCCGGGGAAGTCGTTGTCGAAGATCTCGCCGTATTCGCGCCACCACGGCCGCTGGCGAGCGCGAACCGCCAGCTCCTCGATCTCGTCCCGTTCGCTGCCTGTCACCTCGTAGATGCGGATGAGGTCCCTGATGTCGCTCATCTCCGGCCGCTTCCACTGATTGGCCTCGAAGCGGCCGACCTTGCCGCGACCCCAGTTCAGGATGTCGCAGACGTGGTTGGCGGTGTAACCCGTGTTGACACGCAGCTCCATCAGGCGCCGGGACAGCCGTCGTTTCGCGACCGTCGCGCCGTAGGCGTCGTCGCTCATCTCGGCCCTCCCTCCCGGCCTTGCCGGCCTTGCCGGCCTTCCCGGCAGCGCGCAACTCCTTGACAGAAGCTCAGGTGCGTCATAACAGTACCCAAATTGTGAATCGCAAAACAAGAGGTTGGAATAACTGACTCTCGATGGCCGATGGCGTGACCGGGAAGTGGAGGTGACGGTCAGCGACTAGCCGTCGGCCGCGTCATCGAACTCGCCGTTGCGCACGCCGTCCAGGAAGCACTCCCACTCGTGGCGGTCGAAAACCAGGATGCGGCCCTCCGGGTCCCCGGCCACACGCATGAGCACCCAGTCGCCGCGTGCCCACGCATCACCGGCCGGGAAGGCGATCTCGATGGTGCCGCTGCCCTCTCCCGAGCGCTGCCACGCCTGCGCCCCGGGGTCGATGCCCAGCTCCCCGACCGCCGGCTTCGCGCGAGACGGCTCCGTCATGGAATCCTGGCGACGCCGCAGTACAGCCAGCGGGAGCCCTCGCTGTCCGCCAGCTCCGGGTCCTCCGCGCCCCACACGCCGGTGAAGGTGAGCTCCGGCTTGGCGCCGTCGTACGGCGGCACGAGCTCCAGCCCGTCGAAGAACCGCGCGACCTCCGCCTTGGAGCGGAAGTACATGTGCTCGGTGGCGGTGTCGAAAACGGCGCGGAAGCCCTCCGCGGCGGCGGGCGGCTTGAAGTCGTCGGTGAGATGCGACAGCGACAGATAGCTTCCGGGCACCAGCGCGTGTATGTAGCGTGACACGAGACCCCGTGGGTCGGACGCGTCCGAGACGAACATCATCACGCCCGTCAGCAGCAGCCCCGTCGGCTGGCTCAGATCGATAAGCGCGCGAAGATCGGAATTGTCCAGAATCGTGTCCGGTTCACGCAGGTCGGCGCAGATCACACTGATTGTTCCGCCGCTCTCCAGCAGCGCGCGGCTGTGCAGTTCGACCATCGGGTCGTTGTCGACATAGACCACCCGGGCATCGGGATGAATCCGCTGGACGACCTCGTGCGTGTTCCCCACCGTCGGCAGCCCCGATCCTATGTCGATGAACTGCCTGATCCCCTGCCGGGCAATCCACGCTGCCGCCCGCTGGTGGAATCCCCGGTTCGACCAGGCCGCGTCCCTTATCTCCGGCGCGACGCTCAGGATCTGCTCGGCCGCGTGCGCGTCGGCATCGAAATAATTGTGGCCGCGGAGCATGTAGTCGTAGATTCTGGCAGGGGTCGGCATGCTGATGTCCACGCCTTCGGGGACATGGGGTGCCTCGGGCATTCGCGGGCCTCCGGGGTCGTGTGCGGTCACTCCATAGTCTGGCACGCAACGTGCGAATCACGAACGCCGACGTCCATTGTGCGGCGAAGATCCGCGTGTTTATCCAGGTCATGCCCGGTTCGGAACCCGGCCTCCGGATCTGGACGGGTTAAGCCTGCGCGCCGCCTTCCAGGTCGCCTTCTGTGTCGAGAAAGGCCTGGCGGAGCTGGTCGAGCGTCTTCGGGTCCGGCTCGGCCCACATGCCGCGCTGGGCGGCCTCGAGCAGCCGCTCGGCCATCCCGCGCAGCGCCCAGGGGTTGGATCGCTCCATAAACGACCGGGTCTCCGCGTCGAAAACGTAAGCGGCGGCGAGCTGCTCGTACATCCAGTCCGCCACCACCCCCGCCGTCGCGTCGTAGCCGAACAGGTAGTCAACGGTCGCGGCGAGCTCGAACGCCCCCTTGTACCCATGCCGCCGCATCGCGGCGATCCACCTCGGGTTCACCACGCGCGAGCGGAACACCCGGCGGGTCTCCTCGGCGAGCGTGCGCGTCCGCACCGCGTCGGGCACCGCCGAGTCTCCGATGTAGGCGGCCGGATTCCGCCCGGTCAGCGCGCGCACCATGGCAACCATTCCGCCGTGATACTGGAAATAGTCGTCGGAATCGGCGATGTCGTGCTCACGGGTGTCGGTGTTCTTCGCGGCGACCGCGATCCGCCGGAACGCGCTCTCCATGTCCCGGCGGGCCGGCGCGCCGTCGAGCGCCCGGCCGTAGGCGTAGCCCCCCCAGACCGCGTACACCTCGGCGAGGTCAGCGTCGTCCCGCCAGTTGCGCGCGTCGATCAGCGGCAGCAGCCCCGCGCCGTAGGCGCCCGGCTTCGAGCCGAAAATGCGGGTCGTCGCGCGCCGCCAGTCTCCGTGGCGGCCGGCGTCGGCGAGGGCGTGCGCGCGAACGTAGTTGCTCTCCGGCGGCTCATCCAGTCCGGCAACGGTGCCGATGGCGTCGTCGAGCAGGGCGATGACGTGCGGAAACGCGTCGCGGAAGAACCCGGAGATGCGCAGCGTCACGTCGATGCGCGGGCGCCCGAGCTCCGCCAGGGGCGTCACCGCGAACCCGGTGACCCGGCGGGACGACTCATCCCATTCCGGGCGGCAGCCGATCAGCGCGAGGACCTCCGCGATGTCGTCGCCCTGCGTCCGCATCGCGGACGTGCCCCAGACGGTGAGCCCGACGCAGCGGGGGTAGGCGCCCTCGTCGCGCAGGTGCCTGGCGACCAGCGACGCCGCGAGCGCCTGCCCGGTCTCCCACGACGTGAGCGACGGGATCGCCTTGGGGTCGACGGAGTAGAAGTTGCGCCCGGTGGGCAGCACGTTGACCAGCCCCCGGGTTGGCGACCCCGACGGGCCGGCCGGCACATAACCGCCGTCGAGCGCGTGCAGCACGGCGGAGATCTCGCCTCCGGTGGCGCGCAGCCGCGGAACGACCTCCGCGCAGGCGAACTCCAGCACCCGCGCGACGAGCGCCACGTGCTCGTCGCCCGGCGCCGCCGCGCCAGATTCGCCCGTGGGCGGTGCGGCGCCGGATTTGTCTGCAGTTTGGGTCGTTATAGCGACCGAAACCGCAGACAAATCGCTCACGGAGGGCGGTGCGGGAGGAGAAGCGGCGCCAGGGGGCGGGGCAGCGGCGCCAGAGGGCGGTGCGGGAGGAGAAGCGGCGTCAGGGGGCGGAGCGGGAGGAGAAGCGGCGCCAGGGGGCGGGGCAGCGGCACCGGGGGGCGGAGAAGGCGTACCGCGTGGGGCGACGGATGGGGGTACGGGGGTTCCCGGGGGTGGTGGGGTGTGGGAGGCCGCGAGGACTCGCGCGGCCACTTCGGCCGCGCGAGTCCTATCCCAGTCCGCGTCCGCCATCGCCTGTACGAGGGCGCGCGCGGCGCCCTCGTACGCGTCCGTCTCCGCTCGCGCGGA
>Ga0213875_10000283_pt1 | contig 49679 bp, 41 predicted proteins | sample BarmaccomBMRX_R8_FD_160105 | JGI IMG/M metagenome (GOLD analysis project Ga0213875, IMG submission 160105) | Root-associated microbial communities from Barbacenia macrantha in rupestrian grasslands, the National Park of Serra do Cipo, Brazil - RX_R8 | ecosystem: Host-associated > Plants > Roots...
GATCCCGGCGCTGCACATCAGCAAGACCACCGCCGCCGTGATGGCGCTGGGCACGTTCCCGCTGTCGGTCAACCGCGTCGCCTTGCAGCGGGTGGCGAACCTGATGCAAGAACACGGCCTGCTCGCCAAGTCCGCCAGCACCCAGGCGCTGGTGAAGGAGCTGATCAGCTCATGAGCGCGACCGATCCGCAGGCGGCCACCTCGCAGGTGACCGAGGGGTTCGCCGCCGCCGCGGACCGCTACGACACCACCGGCACCGAGTTCTTCACCATCATGGGTGAGCACCTGGTGGCCCACACCCGCGTCCCGGCCGGGGCGTGGGTGCTGGACGTGGGCTGCGGCAAAGGCGCGGTGTCCTTCCCGGCCGCCCGCGCCGCCGGGCCGTTCGGCCAGGTGACCGGGATCGACCTGGCCGCCCCGATGCTGGCCCACGCCCGCGACCACGCCGCCCGCGACCACGTCAGCAACGTCCGGTTCGAGGAAGGCCACGCCGAAGACCCCGGCTGGGAACCGGGCAGCTTTGATGTGGTGCTGGCCGGGAACGTGATCCAGTTCCTGGCCCGGCCCGCCCACGCCGTCCGGCGCTGGCGGGCGCTGCTCACCCCACCCGGACGGCTGGGCATCTCCTGGAGCCTGGCCGAAGACCCCCGCTGGCGGCCGGTCATTGCCGCGTTCGACACCGCCATGCCCGCCGGCCAGCCCGGGTTCGCCGCCACCTTGCGCCGCCCCGCGTTCGACTCGGTGGAAGCCATGCACGGCCTGCTGGCCGGGGCCGGCTTGCGCCATCCCGCCAGCGTCACCCACCCGGTCACCATGACCTACACCGGCCCGGCCCAGTGGTGGGCCGCCGCCCAGTCGCAAGGGCCGTGGGCGGTGGCCTGGCGGCACATCCCGGCCGCCGCCCTGGAACGCGCCCGGCAGCAGGCGTTCGCGCTGCTGGAACCGCTCCGCGCCGCCGACGGCACCCTCACGCGCACCCTCACCTTTGCCTGCACATCCGCCCGCAAGACTCCCGGTCCTGCCCCTTCATCTATTTCTGGTGATCACTGATGACGACGCCCGATGCCAACGGCACCCGGCCTGATGCCCTGGATGCATCCAAGCCCAACGTGGCCCGCGCCTACGATTTTCTGCTCGGCGGCAAGGACAATTTCGCCGCGGACCGGGAGCTGGCCGAACGGCTGCTGGCCATCTACCCGGCCACCCGGCAAATGGTCCGCGAAAACCGCAGGTTCCTGGTCCGCGCCCTGGACTACGTCCTCGCCCAAGCCATCAGCGGCTACCTCGACCTCGGGGCCGGCCTGCCGACCAGCCCGGCCGTGCACGAGATCGTCCGCCGCCAGGACAACAGCGCCGCCGTCACCTATGTGGACAACGACCCCGTGGTCATCAACCACCTGTGGGCGCTGACCTGCTCGGCGGACTCGCGGGTGGAAGCGGTCGCCGCCGACCTCGCACACCCGGCCACGGTGCTCGGCCAGGTGCGCGAGACCGGGCTGATCGACCTCGCCGAGCCGGTGTGCCTGATCCTGGCCATGGTGCTGCACTTCCAGCCCGCCCCGGCCGCCCGCGACCTCGTCGCCGCCTACGTCGATGACCTGGCCCCCGGCTCGTATGTGATCCTCACCGTAGGCCGGGGTGAACCGGCCATCGGGGACCAGATCACTAAAACGTACGACGCCGCCACTTTGTACAACCACACCCCCGAGGACGTGGCCAGTTTCTTTCCCGGCCTGGACCTGGTCCCGCCCGGGGTGTGCGATGCCCGCGCCTGGATGCCCGGCTGGATCACCCCGGCCCCGTTCTATGACCGGGCCGGGCAGGTCCTCGCGGGCGTCGGGGTGAAAAAGTGACCACTCCCGCCGGCCCCGCCGCCGACGTCGCGGCGGTCCTGGCCGCCCTGCTCGCCACCCGGGATATGCAAGCCGAACATCTGGCCCGGCAGGTAAATTGCACCGCCAGCCACCTGTCCCACATCCTGCACCGCCACACCCGCCCCTCGCCGGCCCTGGCCGCCCGGCTCGATAAAGCCCTTGGCAGCGACGGGCAGGTGACCGCCGCCCAGGCCCGCACCCCAGCTGCCCGCCTGACCCCCACCCGTCCCCGGCCAGCACGGAAACCGTGGTGACCGGCCCGCAGCCCACGCCGCGGCCGGTCACCCTGGCCTCCGTCCACTGGAACTGGGGCAGCGCCTACGCGATCGGATACCAGCACGACCAGTGGATCGCCGCCCGCCGCGACGCCAACGGCACCCTCGTCGCCGCTACCCTGACCGAGCTGGAGGCCGCGATCCAGGCCGACTACCGCACCGCCCCAGTGTCCTGCGTCTTCGATCCGCCCGGCACCCCCAACGACGACCCGCCCAGCGACGATGAATCATTCCTCCTGACAGCTCTGCGCGAGGCGTTCCCATCCTGGGCCATCAACTACGGCACCGGTCGCCAGCCCTGGACTGCGCAGACCCGGAAAACCACCATCAGCCAGCCCACCGCCGTACTGCTGTGCGCCGCCCTCGTCCTGGCCGACCGCCGGGCCCGCCGCACCAACGGCCCCGGACCAGGACCAGGACCAGGACCGGGCCTGCCGCCCGGTGACACCTGACGACGCGATGGCCCGGCCGAGGACCACATCGCCTGTACGGCTGCCACTCAAAGACATTTTTTCCCGTGACCGGACAGCACCTGCCGTACTCCGGTTCCCGCTCCGGTACCGGCCCGCTCATCCCGCACCCCATCACCGGTGCCCCCCGCCGTCCCGTAACCCCGGCCTTAGCGGGACGGCTCCATCCCGGCGTGCTGCCGAAAGTTCCGGCATTGCCGAAGAAAACCCGTTCCGGTGACAGGCAACCGGCCCGTCGGGCTACAACGGCAGCCATGCCCGCCGCCCGCGCTGACCCGGCCCCGCCACGGGGGCGCTGAAGATCAAGAACGATGCCTCCGGCGGGGACTCGGGCTCCGGGATGGAGGAAAAACCCAAGGGCCTGCCCCATCCCTGGTGCCGCCGTCGTCCGCCGGACAGCCGAGCAGACCGGACTTGTCGCGTCAAGCCGCAAAGAACGCGGCTTGACCCGCCTGCGCCCGGTCTGCTTTTCCGGCTGCCGGACGACGGCGACGGGATGGACCAGGGCCGCCCGCACCATGCGCTGACGCGCCAGTAAATGAAAGGCCGGAAAAATGCACACTGATCAGCCAGGAAAACCGGAAAGCGCACAAGAAAAGCACGGTAGGAATAGGCTGCTTGCCATTCCTGAATCAGCCGATATTGCTTATAATTTGAGGGAGGGGGAAAGGCCGGACGGGCTGAAAGTCTGGTTCAAAATCACAATAGCCGGGCAAGAGGCGCGTGAGCTTGATGCCCGGCAGGCCGAGGCGATTTGGAGGCTGCTGCAATGGGCACAGCACAACCAGCACTCACCGGACCAGACCTGACCGGTCCTGCGCTATCGGTGGCGGCCACGGCCGGGCCGGCGGAGGTGGTCCCGGTCGCGTTCATCGGCCGCACCTCCACCCTCATGCAGGACCCGGTCGCGTCGTTGCGGCGGCAGGTCCGCAAGTCAAAGGCCTGGCTGCCGGCCGGGTTCAAGATCGTGGCCTGGTACTGGGATGTCGAGTCCGGCGGCCTGGACCTGGACCAGCGCAGCCAAGGCAGCAACTGGCAAGCCGCGGCCGGGGCCGGGATCCCCCGCGACGGGGGCATGGCTGACCTGCTGCGGGCGGCCCGGTCCCCGGAGCCGCCGTTCGCGTTCGTCATCTGTGAGGACATTGAGCGGTCGGCCCGCGACAATTACAACTCCCTGAAACTGGAACGGCGGCTGCGGGACGAAGGCATCGCCATTTTCGCCACCGACGAGCCGTTCAGTATCCAGGGGGTCAACGCCACCACCATTCTGGTCCGCCGCGTCAAGCAAGGCGTCGCCGAATGGTACCGGCTGCAGCTGAAAGAAAAAGTCTGGGAAGGTCTGAAAGAGCACAACTACGACGGCTGGAACATCGGCCCCGTCCCCTACGGGTATACCGCCGAGCGGCACACCCACCCCAACCCGATGAAAGCCGCCACCGGCCGCACCAAGACCCGCCTGGCCGTCGACCCGGTCCGCGGACCGATCATCACCCAGATCTACCGGTGGCGGGTCACCGATCAGCTCGGCGTGCCGACCATCCGCGCCCGCCTCAACGCTGATCCAGCTGCCTACCCGCCGCCCGACCCAGTGAAGGGCTGGACCCTGGCCGGCCTGTACAAGATCCTCGCCAACCCCAAGTACACCGGCTACCAGGTGCTGGGCCGCACCCACATCACCGGCCCCACCCGCCGGGTCGAGGTCCCCCCGGAGCAGTGGATCTGGTCCCGTGAGGCTACTCACCCCGCCCTGGTCAGCAAGGACATGTGGGACGCCGCCCAGCGCATTAGCGCGGCCCGCGGCAACGTCCAGGACGCCGAGCAGCCCAAGACCCGGACCGGCCGCCGCTACCGCTACCGGGGCCGCCTGTGGTGCAAAATCTGCAAACGCCGGATGCGCGGCGTCACCCGCACCACCCCCCACGCCCCAAAGCCGGCGAGCTACACCTACTACCAGTGCCCCCACGACCCCGCCGCCCGCGCGCACGCGGCCGCCTATCCCGATCACCCCAACGTGATGATCAGCGAAAAAGCCCTCATGGCCGCCACCGCAGGGTTCTTCACCCAGTACGTGTTCGGCCCCAACCGGGCCGCCATGCTCAAAGCCCAGCTCCCCGCCGACGCCAAGCAAGAAGCCGCCCGCCGCGCCCAACTGGCCAAGCGGCTGGACCAGCAGCTCGCCAAGAACGAGGCCGCCCAGCAAGCGCTCATCACTGGGCTAGAGTTCCCCGCCGACCCCGGTGACCCGGCCGCCGCCGCGCTACGGGAGCGGATCCGGGCCCGCTACCGCGAGCTGCACACGGAGCAGAAGACCCTGGAAGCCCAGCGTGACCAGCTCGACACCGTCACCACCGAAGTCCAAGACCCGGCCCTGCTCGACACGCTGCCAATCTTGGGTGACATCCTCACCGGCGCCCCCGCCGGGCTGGCCGAGCAGCTGTTCGAGGCCTTCCACCTCCAAGCCGTCTTCAGCAAGGAACACCGGCAGGTCACCATCCGCGTCACCATCACCGACGCCACCCCGGATGCAGTTGCTCGCCTGCGGGCCGACACCCGTGTTACCCTCGACAAGCAGCGGGAACGCGATTTCGAAGAAGGCAGCTCTAGCTGGTCCTATTCATCGGACGACCAGAGAGCCCCGGCAAAGTTACCTCCGCACTTCATACCGGAGCTCCCGCCGACCACGCAGCAGGCTCATAGTCAAGCCACAGCACAGGCGACCCAGTAACCCCTAGCACGTTTGTCAGCAATGTCACATTGACGACACTCTTATGGCCGCAATGTCACATTGCGCACAAACGGGCCTATGGGCTGAAGACGCCGACTGCACGCAGCACCGCTTGGGTGGCGGCGCCGTCGAGCAGGGTGTGGTCGAGCACCAGGCCCGGCACCAGTAGGGTCAGCGTCCCCGCGACGTCCTCGGGCGCGACATCGGCCGGAACGTGGCCCGCTTCCCGCCAGGCCGTAGCCAGCGCGGTCAGCCGGTGGCGGGCCGCGTCCCAGAAGCCGCGCGCCAGGGTCGCGATCGACGGGTTCCGCAGGCCCTCGGACCAGGCCTGGACCACGATCCGGGTCAGGTCGTAACCCTGGTGCCGGGCGCGCTCGTCCAGCGCCGCCACGATCGAGGTCAGCGCCTGGGCCGGGGTCGGGACCGGGTCGGCCGCCAGCAGTCCGGTCACCACCGCGTCGAACTGCCCGAGCGACTCCCGGGCGGCCGCCTCGATCAGCTCGTCCTTGCTGCGGGCGTAGCGGTAGACCGCGCTGGACGACCAGCCGGTCGCCGCGATCACGTCGTCCATGGTGGTGGCGTGGAAGCCGTCGCGGCTGAAGCAGCGCCAGGCGCTCTCCAGCACGTGGCGGCGCCGGCCGACCGCCACCTCGTCGCTGAGCCGGGGCATCCGCTCATCCTAACGCCAGTCAGCTCCAAAACAAAACGAAACGTTCGTTTGCGTTTATGAGGCGGACGTGCTTAGGGTCGAGAGGAGGGGCGCGCGACGGCCCGAGGGCTCGGCCGCCGAACCGACGGTCTGGCCGAACCGACGGTCTGCCCGAACCGACGGTCTGGCCGAACCGACGGTCTGCCCGATCCGACGGATCTGGCCCCGAACCGAGGGACCCGCGCCCGACCACGGGACCTGAACCCGAGCCGAGAGGAATCGATCATGTCGGCGCCCACCACCAAGGGCCTGCACCACGTGAAGCTCCCCGTCTCCGACCTGGGCGCCAGCCTGGCCTGGTACCAGCGGGTGCTCGGCGCCCAGCACCTGGAACAGTTCGACCACTACGGCGACCGCGGCGAACGGTACGCGGTGATCCTGGCCGTGCCCGGCTGTGACGTGCCGGTCGAGCTGCGCTGGGCCCCGAACGCCGCCCAGGCGATGAACGGCTACGATCCCGTCGACTTCGCGGCCGGGAGCGCCGAGGACGTGGCCGCCTGGGCCGCCCACCTGGACGCCGAGGGCATCGAGCACTCGCCGGTCAGCCCGGGCGCGGCCGGGGCGCTGCTGGTGTTCCCCGACCCGGACGGCACGTTCCTGCGAATGCTGGAGCTGCCGGCCGGCGGCGTGGCCGACATCAAGATGGCCGAGGGCAACCCCGAGCCGGACGGGCCCTGGCTGGCGCCACCGTCGATGCGCCACCCCGGTCAGCCCAGTTACCAGGGGACGAGCCGGTGACCGCCGCCACCAGCCAAGCCACCTTCCCGGCCACGACCGACGTCCTGGTCGTCGGGGCCGGCCCGACCGGCCTGGCCCTGGCCACCTCGCTGTGCCGCCTCGGCGCCGACGTGACCCTCGTCGACCTCGGCACCGAGATCCGGACCGACTCCCGGGCGGCCGGCGTGCAACCGCGCACCCTGCAGGACCTCGACCGCCTGGACGCGGCCGGCCCCCTCATCGCCAAAGGCCTCAAAGGCACCGGCTTCCGGGTCGCCAACCGCGACGGGACCCTGCTCGAACTGCCGTACGCCGGGCTCGACACCCCCTACCCTTTCCTGCTGCTGGTGCCCCAGTCCGAGACCGAGCAAGTCCTGCGGGACGCGCTCACCGCCGCGGGCGGGCGGATCTGGTCCGGGTACCGGCTGCTCGAGCTGCACCAGGAGTTCGACGCGGTCGCCACCCTGGTGGCCGGCCCGGACGGGCTGGTCCACTCGGTCCGGGCCCGCTACGTGGCCGGCTGCGACGGGCTGCACAGCGGCGTTCGCGGCCAGGCCGGGATCGAGTTCGCGGGCCAGCGCCGGCCGCAGGAGTACGCGCTGGCCGACGTGCGGATGACCGAAACCAGCCCGACGCCCCGGGTGACGTTCACGTTTTCCCCGGACGGGATGCTGCTGCAGTCGCCGCTGCCGGACGGCATCGTCCGGGTGGTCGCCTCGGTTCCTGACGCCACCGGGGCCCTGGACCGGGCCGGGGTGCAGGATCTCATCGACCGCCGGTGCGGCCCGGGCGACCGGGCCACGGTGGCCGAGATCGTCCGCTCCACGCCGTACACCGTGACCTCCCGGCTGGCGGCCACGTTCGCCAAGGGCCGGGTGTTCCTGGCCGGCGACGCCGCCCACGTGCACAGCCCGGCCGGCGGCCAGGGCATGAACACCGGCATCCAGGACGCCGTCCACCTGGCCGGCCTGCTGGCGCAGGTGCTCCGCCCGGACGACCCGGGCGACCCGGGCGACCCGGCCGACCCGGCCGACCCGGCCGACCCCAGCATCCTGGCTCGCTACGACGCCGAACGGCGGCCCAACGCGGCGGCCCTGCTCGCCTTCACCGGTCAGCTGACGGCGGTGGCCGAGCTGAGCGACCCGGAGCAGATGCGGCTGCGCGACCAGGTGCTGGCCCGGTCCCGCGACGTGCCCGGGCTGCCGCAGTTCTTCGCCCGCCGCCTGGCCCAGCTCGACGTCCCCGCCGCCGGCTGGCCGGCCAGCTAGCTAGCTAGCTAGGGCCCCGGGCCCGGCGCAGGCCGCGGCCCGCGCCTAGCCGAGTTCCCGGACCTGTTCGACCGCGAACGACGGGACCGCCAGCGGCACCGTGGCCGCGCAGTTGCTGAACAGCGGGGCGGTCATCGTCTCGGCCAGGTCGACCAGGATCCGCTCGGGCGGCCCGGCCAGCGTGACCCGCCAGCGGCCGGGCGCGGTGCGGACCGCGCTGAGCGGTTCGTAGGACTCGATCCGCAGGTCACCGAACGTCCGCCGGGCCGCGTCCTGGGCGGTCTGCTCCAGGAACCGGTAGGCGCTGCGCCCGCGCAGGCCGGCCAGCATCACCCGGCCCGCCCGGTACTCGTCCACCATCTGCCCGCAGTCCAGGGTGTCGGCCCGGCCGTAGTTGATGCCGTGCGGGAACAGCAGCAGGGTGGCCGCGAACCGGTCGCCGCCGATGTGCGAGCACTCCCAGACGGCCGCGCCCTCGCGCGCGGCCAGCCGGGCCGCCACCGCCCGGCCCCGGGTCGCGCAGCACTCGTCGTGCCGCCCGTGCGCGCAGACCGCGATCACCGGCTCGGACGCCAGCGTGCCGGACTCGCTGAACACGCCGTCCACATACTCTTCGGGACCGTCGGCCTCGCCCCAGCGGACCGACTCGTGCCCGGGGGTGCAGTCGACCCGGGCCCAGCGCCAGCGCCGCCGCCCGCCGTCCAGCCGGGCCCGGCCCGGCCGCCGGATCGCGATCAGCCGGAACCCCTCGGCCGCCGCCCGGTGCTCGATGCGGGTGCCGAGCGACCGGTCCAGGATCGGCGAGTTGCGGAAGGCGTTGTGACCCCAGGCGCCCGCCACCTCCACCAGCAGCCAGCGGCGCCCGTAGGACGCGGTGCCCGCGACCGGCTCGCCGGCTCCCAGCGACCGCGTGCTGCAGGCGGGCCCGCCCGCCGTCCGGGGCGGGTCGGCGACGTCCCCGTCAGGCACCGTCGTCGTCGGCAATCACGACGATCCCGGCCCGCAGCAGCCGGCGGCTCACCACCAGGCTGTCGGGCTCGTCGAGGCCGGGCAGCGCCCCGGCCCGGTGCGGCTGTTGCCCGGCCAGCGCCCGGATCGCCGTCTCGCACACCCCGGGCAGCTTGAGCCCCTGACCCGGCACCTTGAGATGGACCCCGGCCGCGTCCACGGTGACCGACGCATCCAGCCCCTGCCGGAGCCGGATGACCGCCCCCGGCTCGAGCCGCCCAGCGGCCTCCACCGTAGCCAGCGGGGCGACCGGCTCCGGCCGCACCAGCCCGTGCAGTTTCCCGTCCAAGGCGCCCGCGATCCGGTCCGGGTCGGCCACCCGCACGTCGTTCAGCGCGCCCGCGAACGCCCGCGCCACCTCCCGCACGGCCCCCAGGACCTCGTCCCGGTCACCCAGCGTGCCCATGATCGGCAACGGCGCCCGCACCTCATCCGACCGGGCCGCCGCCGCGACCAGCTGATCGACCACGTCGGCGCCGGTGAACGAGGCCACCCCGATCGTCAGATGGATCGAGGTCCCGGCCCGCGCCACCGCCGAGTGCAGCCACCCGCGCGGCAGGTAGAGCGCGTCGCCCGGCCGCAGCACGACGTCGAGCACCGGTTCCTCGCGGGCGCGGGCGGCCACCGCCGCCTTGTGGTCCGACCACGGCTCGTCGGCCCGCGGGTGGGTCCGCACCGGGGCGTGCACCCGCCAGTGCTTCTCCCCGCTGACCTGCAGCACGAACACGTCGTGAACGTCGTAGTGGGGGTCGAAGCCGCGGTTGGCCTCGGGCGTGACGTAGGCGTTGACCTGGGCCGGGTGCCCGAGCTCGGTCACCAGCTGGCGGGTGAAGCGCTGCAGCGCGGGCCAGGTCCGGTGCAGGCCCTGCAGTACGATCGTGGCACCGTCGGCGAACTGGCGCAGCACCATGGCCGGGTCGACCTGGTCGGCGGTGTGGGCCCCGAACCCGCCCGAGCCGGTGAAGCAGTCATTGGCCAGCACCGACCCTTCCTTGGCCATGCGGATGAACGGTGTCCGCAGCGCCCGGTCGGTCAGCAGTTCGTCGGCCGCGGCCACCGAGAACAGGTCGGCGAAGTCGCGCGGCAGCGACCCGGCCACCGAGTGCAGCGGCCCGGCCGCCCAGTACTTGCGCGCGAACACCTCGGGCGGCACGCAGACGCAGCGCCCGAGCGCGGACGCCCGGGCGCTGGTCTGACCGGCTGGCAACTCAGATGTCACGCACTGCCGTCCGCGCCGCCGTCGTGCCCGCCGGGGTTGGCCCCGCCGTCGGCGGTACCCTCACCGCCCGAGCCACCGGCCGGCCCGTCGGCCCCGCCGTCGTGGCCACCGGGGTTGGCGCCTCCATCGGCCGGCCCTTCACCGCCGCGGCCACCAGCCGGGCCGTCGGCCCCGCCGTCGTGCCCGCCCGGGTTGGCCCCGCCGTCGGCCGGGCCCTCGCCCGAGCCACCGGCCGAGCCGTCGGCTCCGCCGTCGTGCCCGCCGGGGTTGGCCCCGCCGTCCGCGCGGCCCTCGCCGCCCGAGCCGCCCGCCGGGCCGTCAGCACCGCCGTCGCGGCCACCGAAGTTGGCGCCCCCGTCGGCCGGGCCCTCGCCGGTGCCCGACTCGTTGCTGATGTCGCCATCGTTGATCGACATAGCGTTCCTCCTCGCCTCGTCCACCCCGTTAACGGGGCTCAGTAACACTGGTCACCTTCCCACCCGCCACCGTTTATGCAGACGCCGGGTGGGGCCTACCGGGGGCCCCGCTCAGGTGCGGGCGAAGCTGGCCGTGTCCTCGGCGAAATCGGTGATCATCGCCCCGGTCAGCGTCGGCTTGGTGCCGGCGATCATGGCCAGGTAGTCGCCGGTGGTGGCGAACTGCCGCATCCCGGTCTCGACCGCCCGCTCGAACGTCTGCTGGGCCACCCGGTGGGCCGCGTGCCGGATGTCGGCCGGGGTGAACCCGTCGCTGGCCTCGGTGATCGCGTTCAGGTCGGGCCGCCCGTCGGCGGCCTCGGCGATGTAGTTGCGCCACAGCGCCTGCCGGGCGGGCGGGTCGGGCGGCCCGACCGGCAGCACGTAGTCGAACCGGCCGTGCCGCAGGAAGGCCGCGTCCAGCGAGCGCACCGAGTTGGTGGCGCAGATGAACAGCCGGCCCGGCTGCTGGCGGAACCCGACCAGCGCCTTGAGCAGCTCGTTCACCACCCCGACGTCGGTCGTGGCCAGCGACCGGGCGGCCGCGATCTCCTCGATCTCGTCGATGAACACGACCGCGTGGTCGAGCTGGGTGAGGTCGGCGAACGCCTGGTTGATCCCGCTCGCCAGCCCGGCCCCGGCCGCCAGCCGGGACGGGAACAGCTCTACGAACGGCCAGCCCAGGCGGCCGGCGGTGGCCTGCGCGAACGTGGTCTTGCCGGTGCCCGGCGGCCCGAACAGGATGACCGCCTTGGGCGGGTCGACGGCGTACTCGGCCGCCAGGTCGGGCCGGGCCAGCGGCAGGATCAGCTTGCGCTCGATGATGTCCTTCTCGGCGTTCATGCCCGCGATGTGGGCCCACAGCCGGGCGTTGGGGACCGCCGCCCCCAGCTCGTTCAGCAGCAGCGCCGCGGCCGGCGAGCTGGACTCGCTCTTCTCGTAGTAGGTGATGCCGTGCCGGGCCGCGAACCCGGAGTTGGTGAACGCGGTGCTGCCGGTCTCGCCCTCGGGCAGCAGCGCGCTCAGCCGCGACACCCCGCGGGCCAGCAGCCGCTGCTCGAGCGCGGCCAGCAGGTCACTGCCGAGGCCGCGGTTGCGCCAGTCGGGCGACAGCGCCAGCCGCAGGATCCAGGCCCGGTCGGCGTCGACCCGCCCGATCGCGGTGCCGATCACCTTCCCGTCGGCCACCGCCACCACGGCCGGGTGGGCGGCCAGGCAGCCGACCACGTCGGCCAGCGTGAAGATCGGCGCCTGCCGGGTCGCCGACGAGACGGTGTCCAGCTGGACGGCCGCTTCCAGGTCGTAGGGTTCGAAGTCGCGCACGTGCCAGGCGGTCATGTCACGCCTTCCATGGTCGGGCCATCTCCGTTGGTCAACGGCCATGCAGCAATAAACCGCCAGTATGAGCAGGAAAGCGCTTATTTGGGAAGACCTGAAAAGGTCAGACGTGGGGGGCTGACCGCCCGGCCGCGGTGCCTCTGCTGGCCCACCCGGGCCGGCCCGGGTGCCGGCCGAGGATCTGGTCGAGAGCCTGGCCGACGCCACCGTCGGCCACGATGACGCGGCGGACCACCACGATGAGGGTGGGGATGGCCCAGAAGTCGCCGCACACCCAGAGGATGCCGGCCCCGATCTGCTGGTCGGCGAAGGGTGGCAGGGTGACGCCGGGGACGTGGCGGTAGACCGGGTACCAGGACACCGTGGTCAGCAGGCTCATCGACATGGCCAGGATCCACATGACCACGTTGGTGGCGATCACCGCGACCGCCTGGGACAACGGGGGCATCCGCATCCGGAACGGCGACGACGGGATGAACTGGAGCCAGAACAGCACCCCGGCCAGGAAGAACGAGCTGTGCATGAGCCAGACGTGCACCGCCTGGTTGTTCTCGGCCAGGTCGAACAGCACCGGGACGTGCCAGGCCAGCATGACCACGCTGAAGGTGGTGACCGAGACCCAGGGCCGCAGCAGCCACGCCCCGGCCACCCGCAGCGGCCGCCACCAGCGGCCCCGCAGCAGCCCGGCCGTCGCCCGGCGGCCCGTGCGCCCGGGCAGGCCGGCCAGCAGCGGCTGCCAGGGGGCACCCGCCACCACCAGGGTCGGCGCCGCCAGCATCAGCAGCAGGTGCTGCAGCATGTGCACGAAGAAGTAGTCGCCGGCCCAGTAGTCGACCGGGGACTCGACCGCGGTCAGCAGCACCCCGAGACCGGCGTAGAACCAGAGCGAGCGCCGCCGCCGTTCCCGGGTGCGCCCGGGCCGCGAACGCCCGGCCAGCCGGGCCAGCCCCACCTCGTGCCACGCGGCCAGCAGCAGGGCGACGATCAGGAACGGGTCGAACGACCAGTGTCCGGTCAGGTAGGTCATGGCCGCCTAGCCCGAGGAGCCGTAGGGGATCGCCACGGTCAGCGTCTGCACCCGGCGCCAGCCCGCCACCAGCTGCCAATCCGCGAACCGGTCGCCGTCGGCGGTGATCGCGTCCAGCCGCCCGCCCGGCCCGATCGTGAGCGCGGCCGCCGGGGCCGGGGCCGGGGGCAGTGCCTGCCACCGGGCGCCCGGCCCGGCCAGGACGTCGGCCCGGCCGCCGCTCAGGAGCACCGCCAGCGCGCCACCGGGGCCGACGGCGGTGGACCGCAATGCCCGGGTGCCGGTGCGGAGCGGCGCCGACCACCGCCACCGGCCGGGGCCAGCCGGCCAGGCGGCGACCAGGCTGGTCCCGGCGGCCGAGACCGCCCGCAGCAGCGCCACCAGGCCGGAGCCGGCCGCGGCCAGCCGCAGCACGCCGAAGTCGGCCCCGGCCAGGGCCGGGGGCACCACCGGGCCGGTACCGGTCCAGCCGCTCCCGGTGCGGGTGAAGATGCCCACGACCCCCGGGCGGCGGCAGCTGGTCGCCAGCACCGGGGCGCCCGATCCGCTGAACGCCGCCGCCGTGAGGCTGGACGGCGCGCAGGCCGCCCCCGCCCGGGTCGCGCCGAGCTGCCCGGCGCTGGTCAGGGTGGTCCACCCGGCGCCGCTGGGTGAGCCCTGCACGGCCCGGCCGCCGCTGGTCAGCGCCACCAGCGCGCCATCCGGGCCGGCCGCCAGGCTCCCGGGGCCGCCGGCCAGGCCCGGGCTCACCGGGCCGGCCGGCGACCAGGTCGCGCCGTCGTCGGTGGTCACCGCCAGCGGTGAGAAGGTCAGGTCCTGGCTGGGCCGGAACCCGGTCACCAGGGCCGCCGAGGTCCCGGTGACCGCCAGGCCGCCGTTGTCGGCCACCCCGGCCGGGGTGGCCAGCCGCCAGTGGGCGGCGGCCGACGGCCGGGTGAACAGTTCCCAGAACTGGTCCTCCTGGGCGGCCGGGCCGCCCATCGGGACCACCACCCAGCCGGCTCCGGCCGGGCCGGTGGCGGTCGCCGTCAGCGGGGCCGGCGCCGCCGCGGCCGCCGCCCGGGTGGGGGCCGCCGCCAGCGCGGGCCCGCTCCCCGTCGCCGGCTCGCGGCCCGGGCGGGAGCCGCAACCGGCCGCCAGCCCGCAGGCGAGCACCAGCGCGGTCGCGGTGACCCGGCCGGGGTGCGTGGTCATGACCGGCCCAGGAACCGGTCGGCCGCGCTGGTCAGCTCGTCCGCGAACGACGACTGGGTGCTGGCGGTGCCCGGGCCGGGGTCGAAGTTCAGCTCCAGCCGGGTGTCACCATGCTGGTCGATGACGTAGGCCACGTCGCTGTGCGCGATCATGCCGCCCGCCGGCAGGATCTCGGCCTGGATCGAATAGCCGGACCAGACCCGGCGGAGCCGGTCCAGCGATCCGGTCAGGAACAGCCAGTTGCGCAGCCCGGTCAGGTTCTCCTGCCGGTCGAACGCCTGCAGGTACCCGACCGACCGGTACAGCGGATTGGCTTCGATCGCGACCAGCTCGACGTGGCCGGCGGCCGGGCCGAGCTGCTGGTCGGCCTGGCGAAACTCCTGGGCGATGAGCGGGCAGTCGCTGGTGCAGACCGGGTCGAGGAACGTCATCAGGATGGTCTTGCCGCGCAGGCTGGCCAGGCTGACGGGCCGGCCGTACTGGTCGGTCAGCGTGAACGCCGGGGCCCGGAAGTCGAGCGGGGCGGCGTCGCCGTCCAGCGCCCGGGCCAGCACCGGGTCGGCGTGCCGGCTGAGCTGGGCGGCCGCCAGCGGTACGGCTCCGAACACGATGACCAGGACCGCCCAGGCGGCGACGGTCACCCGTGGGGCCGGCGGCTTCAGGCGGCCCGGAGGGGCCGGCCCGGCGGCCGGGCCGGCCACGGCGGCGGCCGGGGCGGGGAGCCGGGCCACCGCCAGGTAACCGGCCACCACCAGCAGGATCAGCGGGATCATGCTGTTCGGGTCGGTGCCGAGCCCGCCGAAGAACCCGAAGTCCTCGGCCAGTACCCAGTCGGCCAGGCAGAACAGCACCGTGCCGCCGATCGCGGCCGGCAGCAGCCGCCCCCGGGCGGTCGCCGGCGTCAGCAGCCCGGTGCCCGCGCTCAGCAGCGCCACCCCGGTCAGCGCCAGCAGGGTGGCGGCGGCCAGGTTCACCGTGTTGGCGTGGGCCGCGGTGAACGAGGCGAAGCCGCTCACCCAGGCGCGGAACAGGCCCGGCTGCGGGGTGGCGGCCATCGACCGGAGCATCGGGGCCAGCGTGCCCGCCCGGCCCGGCCACAGCTGGAGGACGGCCAGGGCGAGGAACAGGACGCCCAGGCCCGCCAGCACCATCCGGCCCGGCCGCGTGCCCCGCCAGCAGCGTTCCGGCCGGGCCACCAGGACCCCGGCCAGGCAGTAGAACAGGACCGCGCCCGGCGCGCCGAACAGCCCGCTCAGACCGGGCGCGAAGATGCCCCCGAAGGCCTCGCCGAACACCCAGACGACCAGGCCCCAGCCCAGGCTGGCCAGGCCGGCCAGCCGCGACCACGACCCGCGGGCCGCGCTGATCAGCCAGATCCCGATGCCGATCTGGATCCAGACCGCGGCCGCGGCCGCCTCCAGCGGGTGGTAGGACCAGCTCGTGGCCCCCCAGCTGACCAGGTGCCGCACCCAGCCGGGCGCGCCGGCCGCGCCCGGCGCGATGACCTGGCTGGGCAGCCCGGCCGCCATGGCCGGCTGAGCCTGCAGCAGGCCGTCGAAGATCCACAGGACGCCGAAGCCGGTCCGCAGCAGGTGCCGCCCCGCGGGCTCGGCCCCGGCGGCCGGCGGCCGGGGAGACGACGGCGAGCGCCGCCGCCACAGGGCGGCCGCCAGCATCAGCACCGCCAGCGCGGCCAGCACGGCCAGGCCCTGGTGCACCAGCGCCGCCCGGAACGCGGCCACCACCGTGGGATTGGTGCTGCCCAGGCCGGACTGCATGCCGGTCATCCCGGCAGCTTGGGTGGCGCCGCGCGGGCCGACAGGGCGGTGACGGCCTGCTCGACGGTGGCGTCGACGGCCGCGCGCTGGGCGTCCAGCGTGCGCCGCGCGCGGTCCAGGGCGGCGGTCGCGGACGCCCGCGCCTGCGGCGTGCGGGCGGCCAGCACCCCGGCCACGTCGGTCTGGACGGCCACCGCGTCCGGGTCGGCCCAGATCACCAGCCCGCTGACCACCCGCGTCAGGTGGAAGCTGGCCAGCGACTCGGTCACCTGGTAGGAGACCAGGTCGCCGACCTGCATGCTGTTGGCCGGCGAGCAGTTGCTGGCCCCGTAGCGGGCGATGCTGATCGCGGCGGCCACCTGGTGGCTGGTCCCGGCCGTGATCCCGTTCAGCGCGGTCAGTGACTCGCTCACGCCGCCCGCGCACGACTCGATGTCGGTCGTCATGTCGTGCAGGAACCCGCTCAGGTCGGCCGCCCGCTGCTGCTGGGAGGGCCGGTGCGCGAGGGACAGGGCGACCCCCGCCGCGAGGACCGCGGCGACCGCCACCACCAGCAGCCGGGGAGCGCGCCGGGTGGGCCACGGGCGGCGCCGCAGCACCACCACCGGCGGCTCGGCGCGGGGCGGGGACTGCATCGGCTCAACCCTTCATCAGGGCCGCGTCCTGAACCAGTTCCCGGTGGGTGACGTCGCCGATGACGCGCTTGACGATGTCGTGCCGGGCGTTCAGGAAGAACGTCTCCGGGATCCCGGTCGCGCTCACGCCGTAGGCGTCCGCCACCGCCGGCTGGGCTTCGAAGCCGACCGGGTAGGGCACCCGCTGACGGGCCAGGAACTGGCGGGCGGCGGTGGCGCTGTCGTCCGCGTCGATCCCGATGATCACCGTCTCCCCGGCCGCCGTGCGCGCGAAGCTGACCAGCAGCGGCGTCTCCTCCTGGCAGGGCGGGCACCAGGATGCGAAGAAGTTCACGATCACCGGCTGGCCGCGGTAGGCCCCCAGCGACACCGTCTGGGCCGGGTCGCGCAGCGACGGCAGCGTGAAGGCGGGGGCCGCGGGGGTGGCGGCGGGGGCATGGGTGCCCGCGCTGACCACGGCGATCACCGCCCCGCAGCCGGCCGCGGCGGCCGCCACCGCCAGCGTGACCGGCCGCGGGCGCGCCCAGCCGGGCGGGCCGGGCCGGTGCGGCCCGCCGATCCGGCGCCCGCGCCACCGCGCCCGCGGCGCCCGGCCGGGGCCTGGTTCGGGCCGGGCCGGTCCGGCCGGGTCCGGCCCCGGTGCGGCCAGCAATCCCCGGGCGGTGACCGTGGCCGGCAGCGTCAGCTCGAACCGGCTGCCGGCGCCGGGGGTGCTGTGGGCCCGCACCTGCCCGCCGTGGCCGGCCGCGACCGCCTGCACCAGGGTCAGCCCGAGCCCGGTGCCGCGCGGCCGGCGGCCGGCCGTCCCGGTCCAGAATCGCTCGAAGACGTGCCCCAGGTCGTCCGGGCCGATGCCGTCCCCCGAATCCTCCACCATCAGGCAGGCGTCGCCGGTCTGGCGGTCGCGCCGCACCGAGACCCGGATCGTGTCGCCCGGGCCGGTGTGCTGGACGGCGTTTTCCAGCAGCGCGTCGACGGCCTGGGCGAGGCGTTCCTGGTCGGCCACCGCGAGGACCGGGTCCAGGTCCCCGGCCGCCCACACCCGGCGCGCGGTCGGCTGCCAGCGCCGCAGCGCCTCCAGCAGGAACGAGTCCAGCGCGACCGGGGCCGGGCAGAGGAACTCGGGATCCTGGGAGGCGGCGATCAGCAGCAGGCGTTCGCTGAGGCTCTTCAGCCGGGTCAGCTCGTCCACCACCACCAGCATGTCGGGCTGCTCATCGTGGCCGCTCAGCCCGGCCGCAACCAGCTCGGCGTGCCCGAGGGCGATCGTGATCGAGGTCCGCAGCTGGTGGGCGGCGTCCTGGAGGAAGCGGTGCTGGCGGGCGGAGAGCTGACCACCGACCGCTGCCGAGCCGGGGCCGTCAGGGCACCAGCTGGTAGCCCGCACCACGCACCGTCTTGATCAGCCCGAACCCGAGCTTGGACCGTAGCCGCCGTACGCAGACGTCGACCACGTTGGAGCCCGGATGGAAGTCATACCCCCAGATCGAGGCGAGCAGCTGGTCCTTGGGGACCGACCGTCCGGCGTGCTCCATCAGCTCGCGGAGCAGCAGAAACTCCAGCCGGGTGAGCGGCACCGGGCCGTGCCCGGTGTCGGCCTCGAGCCGCCCGACGTCGAGGCTCAGGCCGCCGGTCCTGAGCACCTCGGAGCGGGCGTCGTCGCGCAGCTGGACGCGCACCCGGGCCAGCAGTTCCGCCAGCGTGAACGGCTTGGTCAGGTAGTCGTGGGCGCCCAGGTCGAGGCACTCCACCTTGGCCGCCGCGTCGTCCAGGCAGGACAGCATGATCACGGCCTGGGCCGGCCGGGCGCGGCGCAGCTCGGCCAGCACGGCGCGGCCGTCCATGACCGGCATGACCAGGTCCAGGATGATCAGCCCGTAATCGCCGGTGCTGGCCAGCCGGAGCGCGTCCCGGCCGTCGGTGGCACAAGCGACCGGGTAGCCGGCCCCGGCCAGCGCCCGGCCCAGGAAACTCGTGATGCGCGGTTCGTCGTCAACCAGCAAGATCCCGGGCCGAGGCCGGGCATCGGCTACCTGACCTGTGTTTACAGCAGACACATCGCATCACACCTGACCACTCGAAGGGTGGTGTGGCGACCGGGCCAGCTTCCGGTTGCCGCGCTTCTGAGCAGACGATCCGCTCATTTCGGGCGTCTCGTCAAGCTCCGTGACGCTAAAGCAATCGATTGGCAGACCCCGCCCGCCGCCGCGACGCCCGCGGGCCCGCCGGGGGTGCGATCTCCGCACCGCCGGCAACCGGCCGCATGCTGGCCTTTTTATCGATATCGAAAACTCTGGGCGGCTCTGGGTCACGAAATCCGTAGCCCCGTTGGCCGATCATGACAATTTCGTCATCAACGCCCGCGGTTATTGCCACGCCGCCGGCCGCCGCGTGAAGCTCTGGTCGACAACGAGCTTCCGGGCGCGCCCTGTGCGCATTCCGGGATGAGAACGTTTGCGCCATGCGCCCCAGGGAGGTGGTGACTGGTGTCCCTGGCCGCCCGGGTGGCCACCCTGATCGTGGCCGTGTTCGCCGTGGCCGGCGGCGCGATCTTCGCCGTCGCCCACTACCTGCTCGGTGGCCCGCCGACCGTCGACTTCGCGGCCGGGCCGTCCGGCCAGGTCAGCGTGGTCATGCAGACCGACGCGTCGTCGAGCCCGGCCGCGGTGCCCGACCATCCCACCTGGGTCAGTTACTTCATCCGGGCCCCGGCCACCGGGCGGTGGATCCACACCACCCTGTTCCAGGTGCCGGCCCACACCCGGGTCAACGTGACGATCTTCGGGTACGACGGCTCGACCCCGGTCCGGAACCAGTACTGGGGTCAGGTCACCGGCACCGTCGGCGGCGTCGCGCACTACGGCGGCAAGCCGGTGCAGACCGTCAACGGCTGGAACGGTCCCTACCTGGTGCAGCACACGTTCGCGATTCCCGGCCTGAACCTGAACGTCCCGGTCGAGGCCGGCCCGGCCACCTGCACGGCCGGGCCGTGCACCGGCAACGCGCACTCGACGACGACGTTCAGCTTCGAGACCCCGGCCCAGCCGGGCGCCTACCGCTGGCAGTGCTTCGTCCCGTGCGGCCTGTCCTACCTGGACGGGAACGGCGGCCCTATGCAGACCATCGGCTACATGACCGGCAACATGCAGGTGGCGTCGTGACCGCCGCCCCGACCGCGGTCCCCGCCGCCGGTACCGGCCGGGAGCCGAACCACGGGTTGCGGATCGTGGCCATCTGGCTGCCCATCGCCCTGGCCGCCGACCTGCTGATCTGGTTTGTCTGGGGGCCGCACCTGCCCCCGGGCGACCTGTCCAACTCGGCCGCCAGCCAGCAGTCCGACCTCACCGTGATGGCGGTGCTGGCCGCCCCGGTCATGGCGTTCGTGCTCGTCTTCGCCGGTTACGCGCTGGTGGTCTGGCGCCACCGGGAAGGCGACGACGAGGACGGCCCGCCCATCCACGGCAACACCCGGGTCTCGGTCGCCTGGATCGCGATCACCTCAGCGCTGGTGCTCAGCCTGGCCGTATTCGGCACCGCCGAACTGGTCAACCCGGCCGGGGCCGGGGCGGGCGAGGGCAACACGCCGATCTGGAAGCCCGGCGGCGGTGCCCCGCTGCAGGTCCAGGTGATCGCCCAGCAGTGGCGATTCACCTATCGCTATCCGCAGTTCGGCGGCTTCGAGTCCACCACCCTGATGCTCCCGGTCGGCCAGAACGTCCAGTTCAACGTGACCTCACTGGACGTCATCCACAGCTTCTGGGCCTACCAGCTCGGGGTCAAGGCGGACGCCAACCCGGACGTGGACAACGTGGCCTACACCAGGCCGCTGCACACCGGCGCGGTCACCGTCCGCTGCGCCGAGCTCTGTGGCCTGTGGCACGCCGACATGACCACCGCGGGCCGGGTGGTCACCGTGGCCGCCTTCCGGGGCTGGGCCACCGCCACCCGGACCCAGCTGGCCCCGCTGACGAAGAACCTGCCGCCGTTCACGCTGACCTACGACCCGAACGCCGTCGCCCAGCTCGGTAAGGCCTTCCAGAAGGCGGGCCTGTCCGGCGCGGGCGGCCAGTACTACGGCCCCCAGTATCCGGTGCAGCCGTGACCCCGATTCCCAGCCTGCCCGTGGACCAGCCTGCCCGTGAAGAGGTGACCGGATGACCGTCGAACTCCAGCCGGGCAAACCCCAGGAGCCGGGCGGGCGCGTACCGGGTGGCCGCCAGCCCGAGCCCGGCCCGCCGCGGTCGCCGCGCGCCTGGTGGCGGCGCCCGGCCGTGCACACCGGCGTGGCCGGGGCGGTGCTCGGCTACCTGCTGGGCCACCTGCTCGGCAACTTCATCGCCCACGGCTACTCCCAGGTCCAGAACTCGGGCCAGAACGACTACGCGATCGTCCTCGGCTACGTGCTCGGCACCGTCGGCTGGCTGGCCGGCCTGGGGGTCTTCAACGACCTGCTCCGGCAGCTGGCCGGGCGCCCGGTGCACGCGGCCGAGGAGGCCGGGGACAGCTCGTCCGGGCTCGCCCGCTACTTCCGCTACTCCCTCGACCACAAGGTCGTCGGCCTGCAGTACCTGGTCGGCATGATCGGCTACTTCCTGACCGGTGGCCTGCTGGCGATGGCGATCCGGACGGAGCTGCTGTCACCCTCGACCCACGTGTTCAGCTCGGCCGCCTACACCGAGATCGTCGGCGAGCACGGCACGATGATGATGATGATGCTGAGCTCGATCATCCTCGGGCCGCTCGGCAACTACCTGATGCCGCTGATGATCGGGTCCAAGCGGATGGCGTTCCCGCGGATCGAGGCGCTGTCGTTCTGGCTGACGCCGGCCGCCTACCTCATCCTGCTGTCCGGCCTGATGTTCGGCGGCTTCCCGTTCGGCTGGACCGGCTACGCGCCGCTGTCGGTCGAGGCCACCCAGGGCGCCGACGCCTACGCGGTGGCGTTCGGGGTGATGGGCATCTCGCTCATCCTGCTCGGCTTCAACATCATCGTCACGATCGTCTGCTACCGGGCCCCGGGCATGCGCTGGAGCCGGCTGCCGATCTTCGTGTGGGCCATCCTGACCACCTCGTTCCTGATGGTCCTGGCCGCTCCGGTCCTGGTCGGCGGCATGTACATGATGATCACCGACCGGACCGTGCAGACCGCGTTCTTCACCAGCGATCTCGGCGGCAGCAGCTACCTGTGGGAGAACCTGTTCTGGTTCTTCGGCCACCCCGAGGTGTACATCCTCGCCCTGCCCGGCTTCGGCATCGTGTGCGAGATCCTGCCCGTGTTCTGCCGCAAGCCGCTGTTCGGCTACCGGATCGCGGCGGCCGGGATGGTGGGGGTGACGCTGCTGAGCTTCTTCGTCTGGCAGCACCATCTGTTCGACAGCGGGATCAACCCCGACATGCGGCCGGTGTTCATGCTCACCACCGAGCTGATCTCGATCCCGACCGGCTTCATTTTCCTGGTCGCCCTGGGCACGTTCTGGAAGGCGAAGATCCGGTTCTCCGTGCCGATGCTGTTCGCGCTCGGCTTCTACTTCAACTTCCTGATCGGCGGGATCTCCGGGGTGTTCCTGTCGGACGTGCCGGCCGACACCACCGAGCACGGCACGTTCTTCGTGATGGCCCACTTCCACTACACGATCATGGGCGGGCTGGTCTTCGCGTTCATGGGCGGGCTGTACTACTGGCTGCCGAAGATGATGGGGATCGAGCTGAACCAGAAGCTGGGCAAGATCCACTTCTGGACGATGTTCGTGTTCTTCAACTCGACGTTCCTGCCGCTGTTCGCGGTCGGCATGGCCGGCCAGCCGCGCCGGGTCTACACCTACGCCCGCAGCCTGGAGACCCTCAACGACTGGGTGTCGATCTCGGCCTTCCTGCTCGGCGGCTCCATCCTCGTGTTCGTGATCAACTTCGTCTGGTCGACGGTGATCGCCCGGGTCCCGGCCCCGGGCAACCCGTGGCGGTCGCGCGGCCTGGAGTGGCAGATCCCCTCGCCGCCGCCCCCGGGCAACTTCACGGTGGTGCCGGTCGTGCTGTCCGGTCCCTACGAGTACGGCGTCGCCGGCGCCCCGCCGGTGGCCGACCTGGACCCGCCGCTCGGCGTGATCAGCCGGGACTCGCTGGGGGACGCCGCCGAACAGGTGGAGGTGTGACGATGTCCGGGACGCTGTCGCCACCCCCGTCTTCGCCGGCGCCGCCGCCGGAGCCGCCCGAGGGCGTGACCCGGGCGGCCGAGGAGGCGAGTTTCTACCACGAGGCGGCCCTGAACGCGGCCTGGACCGGGGTCCGGCTGGCGATCGGCGGCCTGTCGTTCGGCTTCGGCTGCTTCGTGTTCGCCTACTTCTACCTGCGCTCGCTGAACTCGCACGGGATGTGGCACCCGGCCGGGTTCAAGGGCCCCCAGCCGTGGGCGGGGGCGCTGATCATGGCGCTCGTCGTGGTCAGCGCGCTGCTCCAGTACCTGGGGCTCACCCGGATCAAGGGCGGCCACAAGCGGCCCTGGCAGCTGGCCGCGCTGGCCGCGCTGGCGCTCGGCCTGGCCGCGGTCGGGCTGCAGGTCTGGGAGCTGCTGAACCTGCGGTTCCAGCCGGGCAGCGCCGGCTTCGCCAGCGTGTTCACCGGCGCCACCCCGGTTTTCCTGATCATCGTCCTGGGCGCCCTGATCTGGCTGGAGACCCTGATCATGCGGGCCCGGGCGGTGCCCGCGATCTCGTTCGTGGAGCAGCCACCGACCTACGCGGAGGCGTTCGCGGTCCAGCGCTTCCAGGCCGGCCTCAGCGCGTTCACCGTGCTCTGGAACTACCTGGCCGTCATCGCCATCGTGTTCTGGGTGCTGTTCTACGTGACGGCCTGAGGGTCCCGGGGCCTGAGGGTCCCGAGGCCTGACCGTCCTGACAAGGAGGCTGGCGTGGCTGGAACGGTGCTCGCCGCGGTCCCGGTCAACAGCGAGGCCGGGTCGTACCTGACCTTCGCGTTCCCCATTCTGCTGTTCTGCATCATCGGCGCCGCCCTGTACATTCTGCTGTTCGCGCGTCCGCACGCGCGGGTGCCGGCCCGCCCGGTCGTCCCGGTCGCGGACGCCGGGCCGCCCACGGCCGAGGCGGCGCGCGCGGCGGCGGTCGCCGGCGGCCTGCCGACCGCCGAGGGCGGCGGGTCAGCCGAGTCCGGCACCGAACCGGCCGGTGCGGTCGCCGCCGCGGTGGCGGCCGACGAGGCGGTGGCGGCAGCCAGCGAGGCGGTCACCCCCAGCCCGCCCGGCGGCGGCAGCGACCCGCCCGCCGACGGTGACCAGGAAGCGGGCGGCTCGTGACCGCTACCACCGGCACGCTGCCGTCCCGGCCGGGCCCGCCGGTCCCGGGGGCCGGCGGCCGGCGTTCGCCGCGGCTGGTGGCCGGGTCGCTGCTGGCGCTGACCAAGCCCCGCATCATCGAACTGCTACTGGTGACCACGGTGCCGCCGATGCTGCTGGCCCAGCGCGGGCTGCCGCCGATCGGTTTGATCGCCGCCACCCTGGCCGGCGGGGCGCTGGCGGCGGGCAGCGCCAACACGCTGAACTGCTTCATCGACCGCGACATCGACGCGCTGATGCGGCGCACCGCCCGCCGCCCGCTCGCGGTGCCGGAGCCCAAGGCGGTGATCCGGCCGGCCGAGGCGCTGGCGTCGGGGATCGTGCTCGGCCTGGCCGCGACCGTGCTGCTGGTGGTGTTCGTGAACGGGCTGGCCGCGGTCCTGGCCGACGCCGCCATCGCGTTCTACGTGTTCGTCTACACGCTCGGCCTCAAGCGCCGGACCGCGGCCAACATCGTGATCGGCGGGGCCGCGGGCTGCTTCCCGGTGCTGGTGGCCTGGGCGGCGGTGACCGGGCGGATCGGCTGGGCAGCGGTGGTGCTGTTCGCGGTGGTGTTCTTCTGGACGCCGCCGCACTTCTGGGCGCTGGCCATGAAGTTCCGCGACGACTACGCGGCCGCCGGGGTGCCGATGCTGCCGGTGGTGGCGTCGCCGGTGACGGTGACCAGGAAAATCGTCTGGTACGCGGGCGCGATGGTGGCGGCCACGCTGGCCCTGGTCCTGTACGCGGGCTGGCTGTACGGGGCCGCCGCGGCCGGGCTCGGGGCCTGGTTCCTGGCCGGAGCGCTCCGGCTGCACACCCGCACGGTGGCGGCCGGGACCACCGATTCGCGCGCCGCCCTCGGCCTGTTCCACCAGTCGATCGCGTATCTGACCCTGCTGTTCGCGGCGGTGGCGGTGGCGGCGCTGCTGCCCTGGGGCCGGTGGTGACCGGCCGTGACTGCCCACCGGTGGCGCTTCCTGGTCACCCCCCGCTGGCTGGCCTGGCATGCGTTCGCGGTCGCCGCATTCTGGGCGATGTGCTGGCTGGGTGACTGGCAGCTGCACCGGGCCCTGGCCGGGAACGCCCTGAGCTGGGCGTACACCGTGGAGTGGCCGATCTTCGCGGTGGCCGGGGCGATCTTCTGGGGACGGACCGTCCGCGACGAGCTCCGCCTCCACCCCCGATCCCCGGGTCCGGGTACCCCCCCGGACCCGGCCCCGCCGAATCCGTCCCGGCCGGCCTCGGCCGCACAACCGGCCCCGTCGGCCGAGGCCTACCGCCGGCGGCTCCGCGCCGAGGTCAGCGGGCACGGGCGCTGGCACGGCCTGCGCTGACCGCCCGGCCGCCCGGCCGCCCGGCGGGCGACCCCGCTCAGCTGGCGACCCGGACCACGCGGCCGGTCTCCAGACTCTCCACCGCCGCGTTGGCCAGCACCAGCGCCGCCCGCCCGTCGGCGAACGACGGTGACATCGGCGCCCCGGTCTCCATCGAGACCACGAACTGGTCCAGCTCGGCCCGGTAGGCGGGCTCGTAGCGGTCGCGGAAGAAGTTCAGGTACGGGGCGGCCGCCTCGCTCCGCTCGGCCCCCGCGTAGCGGACGCTGGTCGGCAGCTGGTTGGCGGCGCTCAGCATGCCGTCGGCGCCGAACACCTCGACCCGCTGGTCGTAGCCGAAGCGGCAGCGGCGGCTGTTGGTGATCTGGGCCAGCGCGCCGCTGGCCGCCCGCAGCACCACGATCGCGCTGTCGACGTCCCCGGCCGTCTCGATGTAGGGCTCGATCAGGTTGGCCCCGGCCGCCTGGACCTCGGTGATCTCGCCCAGCAGGAACCGGGCCAGGTCGAAGTCGTGGATGGTCATGTCCCGGAACAGCCCGCCCGAGCTGGCCACGTAGCCGGCCGGCGGCGGGGCCGGGTCCCGGCTGGTGATGGCCAGCTGCTCGACCGGGCCGATGTCGCCGGCCCGGACCCGGTCGTGGATCTCCCGGAACGACGGGTCGAAGCGCCGGTTGAACCCGACCATCACCGCCGGCGACCGCGGCCCGATCTCGGCCCAGCAGGCGTCGACCCGGCCGAGGTCGAGGTCGATCGGCTTCTCGCACAGCACCGCCCGGCCGGCCCGGGCCGCCGCCGTCAGCAGGTCCACGTGGGTCGGGGTGGGGGAGCCGATGACCACCCCGTCGATGGCCGGGTCGGCCAGCACGGTGCCGGGGTCGGTGCTGGCCCGGCCGCCGCAGCGGGCGGCCAGGGCCTCGGCGGCCGGCTCGGCCGGGTCGCACACCCAGGCCAGCTCGGCCCGCGGGTGGGCGGCGATCGACTCGGCGTGCACGGCTCCGATCCGGCCCGCCCCGAACAGGGCAATTCGCAGCATGGGGGACAGGCTACGAGGCCAGGCGGGCGTAATCGATGATCGCCCCGGCGTCGGCCGCGGCCGGCAGGGTGCCGAACGTCGGCGCCCAGTCCCCGTCCAGCCGGCTGGCGCAGAACGCGTCCGCGACCGCGCCCGGCGCCTGCCGGACCAGCAGCGAGGCCTGCACCGCGAGCGCGATCTGGCTGACCAGCCGCCGCCCCGTCCGGTCCCGGCTGGCCCCGTCCGGGCCAGCACTGTCCGGCCGGGTCGCGGCCGCCTCGATCGCCGCCGCGGCCGCCGCCAGCCGGGGCTCGGCCGGAGCCGCCGCCCGGATCTCGTCCAGCAGCGGCTCGATCGCCTTCGGCTCCCGGGCCAGCACCCGCTGCACGTCGAGCACCATCATGTTCGAGGTGCCCTCCCAGATCGCGTTGAGCGGCGCCTCCCGGTAGTAGCGGGGGAGCGGGTGCTCCTCGATGTAGCCGTTGCCGCCGATGCACTCGATCGCCTCCTCGGCCACCAGCGGCGCCCGCTTGCAGTTCCAGTACTTGGCCACCGGGGTGAGGATCCGGCCCAGCAGCCGCTCGCTCTCGTCGTCGCGGTCGTCCATCGTCCGGGCCAGCCGGAACGCCAGGCGGGTGGCGCCGGCCCACTCCAGCGCCAGGTCGGCCAGCACCGCCGCCTGGACCGGCAGGTCCGCCAGCCGCTGGCCGAACGCGGTGCGGTGGTCGGCGTAGTGCAGCGCCTGCGACAGCGCCGCCCGCATCAGCCCGGCCGAGCCGACCGCGAAGTCCAGCCTGGTGTAGTCCGAGGAGGTCAGGATCGTGCGGACGCCGCGCCCCTCCTCGCCCACGGCCAGCCCGCAGGCGTCGTCGTATTCGATCTCGGACGAGGCGTTGGCCCGGTTGCCGAGCTTGTCCTTGAGCCGCTGGATGACGATGCCGTTGGCGGTGCCGTCGGGCCGCCAGCGCGGCACGAAGAAGCAGGTGGGCCCGGCCGCGGTCTGGGCCACGGTGAAGAACCCGTCGCTCATCGGGGCCGAGCAGAACCACTTGTGTCCGTTCAGCCGGTAGGCCTGGCCGGGCCCGCGGGGACCGGCCGGCTGGGCCACGGTCACGTTGGCCCGCAGGTCCGAGCCGCCCTGCTTCTCGGTCATCGCGTAGCCGACGGTGGCCGCCCGCTTGGTCTCGACCGGCGCGTAAACCGGGTCGTAGTCATGGCGGGCGACCCGCTCGGCGTAGGCGGCCAGCTCGGGGGTGTCCCGCAGGGTGGGCACGGCCGCGTAGGCCATCCCGGTCGGGCAGGCGGTGCCCCCGTCCACCTGGTTCCACAGGTAGGACTGCACCGCCCGGGCCAGGTGGCCGCCGGGCTCGGTGGCCGTCCAGGCCAGCGCGTGCACCCCGTGCCCGAACGCGGCCGCCATCAGCTGGTGGTAGGCCGGGTGGAACTCGACCACGTCGATCCGGCGGCCGAGCCGGTCGTGGGTCCGCAGCTCGGGCGGGTAGCGGTGCGCATCCCGGGCGGCCGCCAGCGTGGCCGGGTCCCACACCGCCCGGCCCAGCTTTTCCGCGTGGGGGCGGCTCCAGGGAGCGTGCTCGGTGATCACCGCGTCGGCGATCGCATCTTTGGAAAAGGCATCGACCCCGGTGAGGTCCTCAACCAGGTTCGCCGTCATTTGCGGTCCTCCTTCTGAGCGGGGAAGCCGCCCACGGCGGCCCGGCAGAACGCGGCGATCTCTTCCGTGATCGCCTCACGGTCCGGGGCGGCCGCCCCGGTGCGACGTCCCCCCGGGGTGCCCGCGTCGCTGTCCATCGGCGTCGCGGTCGTCGTTCCCGGGCGGCGTCCCCCGGGGTAGCCCGCGCCACCGCCCGTCGCCGTCGCCGCGGCCCGGCGCGACAGCGGCGCGACCAGCGCCTCGAGCATCGCCCCGACCACGGCGGCCCCCCGCAGCCCGGCGTCCTGGGCCGCCAGCTGCCCGGCCGCCATCCCCTCTTCGATCAGCCCGCCGAACACCTCCGCCAGCCGGGCCCGGGCCGCCAGCCGGACCTGATCCACGCCGGGGTCCATCGGCTCGACGATCACCGCGTAGGCCAGCCCCTCCCCCCGCAGCGCCCGGTCCGCGAACGTCGCCACCGCATCCCCGATCCGCTCCAGCGCCGGCCGGTCCCGCTCGTCGGCGATGGCCCGTACCACGGCCAGCTCCCGGTCGCACACGGCTCGCAGCATCTCCGCGAACAACGACGCCTTGGACGGAAAATGCCGGTACACCGACCCGGTCGCCACGTCCGCCACCGACGCCACCACCGCCACCTGGGCGGCCGCGTACCCCTGCTCGGCCACCACCACCCGCGCCGCCTCGAGGATCCGCCTCCGGCTGTCCGCCACCCGCGCCGCCACCCTCGGACTAGTCACGTTCGAAGCCCACCGCCCGCCGCCCTCTCCGGAATGAATCTCAGTTCATTAATGAATCAAAGTTCATCTCTCGGGTCAAGGCTTGGTCTCTGGCGGGGGTGCCCCAGACTCCGGCCTCCGCCTCCGGTCTCCGGCCTCCAGCCTCCGGGCTCTGGTCTCCGGCCTCCAGCCTCCGGGCTCTGGTCTCCGGCCTCCAGCCTCCGGGCTCTGGTCTCCGGCCTCCGGTCTCTGGTCTACGGGCTGGACTTAAAGCGCTTTAAGGCCTGGCTCCGCCCGGTCGCCGTCGCCCGCCCTTCCGGCCGCCGACCCGACCAGGCCGGCCATGGGTGTGCACTTGGCGTGCCTCTTCCAGCTCCCCAGCCACACCCGTCGCAGGCCTACTTTCGCTGGAGCGTTTCCGGCGATAATCACCGGTTTTGCTCCAGTGAAGCTTGGGTCCACGAGCCGCGCCCGGGTGCTCGGGACTCCCGGGCCCCGTGTGACTCAAGAGGCTCTGGTGGCGGCTTGAAACGTCGCCCGACGTGAGCTTGACGGAGCCCTTGGGGCAGGGGTCAGGATCGGCACGTGCAGACAGAACAAGCGAGCGAACTGCTGCCGACCGGGGAGTTTTCCCGGCGGACGGGGCTCAGCCTGAAGGCCCTGCGGATCTACGACGAGAACGGCCTGCTCCGGCCGGCCACGGTCGAGCCGTGCACCGGGCGGCGCGGCTACCGGCCGGATCAGGTGCGGGTGGCCGGGCTGGTGCGGATGCTACGGGGCGTGGACATGAGCCTGGCCGGCATCGCCCAGCTGCTGGACGAGCTGGGCGGCCCGGAGCCGGCCAGCGCCACCGAGCGGCTCGACGCGCACCTGACCGAGCTCGAACGGCAGCACACCGGCAAGCGGTTTCTGATCAGCCATATCCGCGCGATCCTGCGAGAGGAAGAAGCACCGATGTTCCCCATCCAGACCCGGCCCGTGCCCGCCCAGCGGGTGATGTCCATCCAGCGGCGGCTGCGGGCCCCGCAGACCGAGGCCTTCGTGGCCGAGGCCAAGACCGCCTTCCACCAGCATCTGGACGGCGCCACCCCGACCGGGCCGTTCATGCTGGTCTTCCACGGCATCGTCGACCACGAGAGCGACGGGCCGCTGGAGGCCATCCTCGGCTGCCCGGACGGCGTCGAGCCGACCGACCTCATCGGCATCCGCACCGAACCGGCCCACGACGAGGCGTTCACCACGATCACCAAGGCCCAGTGGGAGTACCCGGCCATTCTCGCCGCCTACGACGCGGTCGGGTCATCGGACACCGTGAGCGGCCGTCCGCGCAGCTCACTGTCGTGCCGGGAGGTGTACCTGGCCGACCCGGCCGCCATCGGCGCCGACGAAAACGTCTGTGATATCGCGTTCCCGCTGGGCTAGCCTGCGCGAGTGGCACACGTCGAAGCAGCGCACGTCGACTACTACCTGCCGGACGGCCGGCTGCTGCTGGCCGACGTCTCGTTCCGGGTCGGCGAGGGCGAGGCGGCCGCGCTGGTCGGCGCCAACGGGGCGGGCAAGAGCACGCTGCTGCGCATGATCACCGGGGAGATCTCGGCCGACGCCGGGTCGGTGACGGTGAGCGGCACGCTCGGGGTGATGCCGCAGTTCATCGGCTCGGTCCGGGACGACCGGACCGTCCGCGACCTGCTGGTGGCGGTGGCGCCGCCCCGGATCAAGGAAGCCGCCCAGGCCGTCGACCGGGCCGAGCTGGCCATCATGGAGCGGGACAGCGAAGCCGATCAGCTGGCCTACGCGCAGGCGCTCAGCGATTGGGGCGAGGTGGGCGGCTACCACGCCGAGGCGCTGTGGGACATGTGCACGATGGCGGCCCTCGGCGTCCCCTACGAGAAGGCCCAGTGGCGCGGGGTGACCACGCTGTCCGGCGGCGAGCAGAAGCGGCTGGTGCTGGAGGCGCTGCTGCGCGGCCCGGACGAGGTGCTGCTGCTCGACGAGCCCGACAACTACCTGGACGTGCCGGGCAAGGAGTGGCTCGAGCAGCAGCTGCGGGAGACCCGCAAGACCGTGCTGTTCGTCTCCCACGACCGCGAGCTGCTCGCCCGGGTCGCGAAAAAGCTGGTCAGCGTGGAACCGGCGCCGGGTGGCAGCACCGTCTGGGTGCACGGCGGCGGGTTCGGGACCTACCACGAGGCCCGCGCGCACCGGTTCGAGCGGTTCGAGGAACTGCGCCGCCGCTGGGACGACAAGCACACCCAGCTCAAGCGGCTGGTGGCCGACCTCCAGCAGTACGCCGCCCGCAGCGAGGACATGGCCTCCCGTTACCACGCGGCCCAGACCCGGCTGCGCAAGTTCGAGGAGGCGGGGCCGCCGCCGGAGCCGCCGCGCCCCCAGGACATCAAGATGAGGCTGCGCGGCGGCCGGACCGGGGTCCGCGCCGTCACCTGTAAGCAGCTGGGCCTGACCGGCCTGATGCAGCCGTTCGACCTCGAGGTGTTCTACGGCGAGCGGGTGGCGGTGCTCGGCTCCAACGGCTCCGGCAAGTCCCACTTCCTGCGCCTGCTGGCCGGCCAGGAGGTCACCCACGAGGGCCAGTGGAAGCTGGGCGCCCGGGTGGTGCCCGGTTACTTCGCCCAGACCCACGCGAACCCGAACCTGACCGACCGCCCGCTGGTGCAGATCCTGTGGGACGAGCACGCCAAGGACCGCGGCGCCGCCATGAACACGCTGCGCCGCTACGAGCTCGACCGCCAGGGCGACCAGCCGTTCGGCAAGCTGTCGGGCGGCCAGCAGGCCCGGTTCCAGATCCTGCTGCTGGAGCTGGCCGGGGCGACCGCGCTGCTGCTGGACGAGCCGACCGACAACCTCGACCTGGAGTCGGCCGAGGCGCTGCAGGACGGGCTGGCCGCCTACGAGGGCACGGTCATGGTGGTCACCCACGACCGCTGGTTCGCCCGCTCGTTCGACCGCTACCTGGTGTTCGGGGCCGACGGCCGGGTCCGCGAGACCCCCGAGCCGGTCTGGCACGAGGCCCGCGTCAGCCGCAAGCGCTAGGGCTAGTAGGCGCCGGAGCCGCGCACCACCGCGAACGCGGTCTTCCAGAGGATCTGCAGGTCGAGCGCGACCGACCAGTTCTCCACGTAACGCACGTCGAGGCGGACGGCCTCGTCGTAGGGCAGGTCGGACCGGCCGCTGACCTGCCACAGGCCGGTGATGCCGGGCTTGACCTTGAGCCGCCGCTGCATGTCGTGGCCGTACTTGGCGGTCTCCGAGGGTAGCGCCGGGCGGGGTCCGACCAGCGACATCTCGCCGGTGAAGACGTTGATCAGCTGGGGCAGCTCGTCCAGCGACCAGCGCCGCAGCCAGCCGCCGACCCGGGTGATGCGCGGGTCCCGGCGGATCTTGAACAGCATGCCGCCGCCCGACTCGTTCCGCGCCGCCAGCTCGGCCAGCCGGGCCTCGGCGTCCACCACCATCGTGCGGAACTTCCAGACCGGGAACGTGCCGCCGTTGCGGCCGACCCGGACCTGCCGGAAGAACACCGGCCCGCGGTCGGTGACCCGGATGGCCACCCCGATCGTCACGAACACCGGCAGCAGCGCCAGCAGCGCGAGCCCGGCCACGGTCCGGTCGATGGCCCCCTTGACCAGGCGCTTGGCCCCGCCCAGTTCGACGTGGTCGACGTGCAGGAGCGGCAGCCCGGCCACCGGCCGGATCGTCGTCCGGGGACCGGCGACGTCGAGCAGGGCCGGGGCCACGCACAGGTCGGTGCTGGTCGTCTCCAGCTCCCAGCCCAGCCGCCGCAGCCGGGTGCCGTCCATCTCCGGGCAGGACAGCACCGCCACCGTGTCCGCCCCGAAGTGGTCGACCGCCTCGGCGATGCGGTCGAGGTCGCCGAACACCGGGATGTCGCCGATCGCGGACGGCCGGATCGGGCCGGCCAGGCAGGCGCCGACCATCGACATGCCGTGGTAGCTGTGCTGGCTCAGCATCGCGGTCAGCTGGGTGACCGCCTGAGCGTGCCCGGCCACCACCACCCGGCGCAGGCACTGGCCCGCGCTGCGCATCCGGTGCAGGTGCTTGCGCAGCCAGTAGCGCATGACCAGGTCGAGCACCACGGTCGACGGCATCGCCACCGCCACGTAACCACGGGCGATCTCCAGCTTGAAAACGTAGGAAACGATGGCCACCGCGGCGGTCAGGCTGACGGCGGCGTGCAGAATGCGCCGGAATTCATCCGGCCCGACGCCGATGAAGCGTTTGTCATAACCCCCCGCCAGCGTGAGCGAGACCGCCCACAGCAACGGCAGCAGTCCGGTGAAGGCCAGGTATTCGGCCGGCTGGGAGCCCTGGCTGACGAATCGGGCCTGAATGGCGACCACGCCGCCCACCACCCCGCAGGCCAGGTCGCCGATGGCCGCGCGCCACAGATAGGCCCGGGACCAGGCGGCGGAATTCCGGGCCGCCAGCAGGGCCTGGCGGCCGGGAAGCGACCCCGCGACGGCTGACTGACCGGCCACAACGGCACCCCTTTTCCGGAGACGTAAATCACGTCAAAAGACCCGCCAGAGGCGCCTCCTGATACCGGTCGGCCCGGTTTTGCGCCGGCATTTTCGGTATTCAAAAAATCACAATCAGTAATAGCCGGCCAGATCGCCGAAGTTACATTTTGAATTTGAGCAATAACAAAACGTAATTGCCGTCGCTGCGTATCACCAGGCCGCACTGATCGCTCATATGCGCAGGTTCCGGTGGGCGCACGGCCCGCCCGCGATCAGGTCGGAGGACGCATGAAGGTAGCGGTGTTCGGTCTCGGCTACGTGGGGACGGTGACGGCGGCCTGCCTGGCTTCCCACGGCCACGACGTCTGGGGCGTGGACGTCGACCAGGCCAAGGTCAGCGACATCCGGGCCGGCCGGAGCCCGGTGGCCGAGCCGGGCCTGGACGCCCTCATCGCCCGGGCCGTGGCCGACGGGACGCTGCACGCCAGCCCGGTCGCGGCCGACGCCCTCGACCAGGCCGAGGTCTCGCTGGTCTGCGTGGGCACACCGTCGGCGCCCGGCGGCGCCACCGACCTGTCCTACATCCGCCGGTCGGTCGACGACATCGCGGCCGCGCTGCGCCAGGCGGTGCCGCCCGCGTCCGGCCACCACAGCGTGGTGATCCGCAGCACCGTCCCGCCCGGCACGATCGAGGAGGTCGTGCTGCCCGCGCTGACGTCCGGGCTGGACGGCACCCCGATCACCCCGGGGGCGGCCATGTGCCCGGAGTTCCTGCGTGAGGGGTCCGGGGTGGCCGACTTCTTCAACGCCCCGCTGATGGTGGTGGGGACCGCCGACCCGGCCGTCGCGGCCGCGGTGACCGGGCTGTTCGGCTTCCTGGAGACACCGGCGACCGTGGTCGAGCCGCGTACCGCCGAGTCGCTCAAGTACGCCTGCAACGCCTTCCACGCGACCAAGGTGTCGTTCGCCAACGAGCTGGCCCGGCTGCTGCGCCGGGTCGGGGTGGACAGCCGCGAGGTCATGGAGCTGTTCTGCCAGGACCAGGTGCTGAACATCTCGCCCGCCTACCTGCGGCCCGGCTTCGCGTTCGGCGGGTCCTGCCTGCCCAAGGACATCCGCTCGCTGCTGCACCTGGGCCGGGTCAACGGGGCCGACCTGCCGATGCTGGCCGGCACCCTGATGACCAACGAGCTGGTCATCAGGGACGTGGTCGACCGGGTGGTGGCGACCGACGCCCGCACGGTCGCGCTGCTCGGCCTGAGCTTCAAGGCCGACACCGACGACCTGCGTGAGAGCCCCAACGCCGAGCTGGCCGAGCGGCTGCTGGGCAAGGGCTTCGCCGTCCGCATCTACGACCCGGTGGTCAACCCGGACAAGCTGATCGGCGCCAACCGGCGGCACATCGAGGCCAAGCTGCCGCACCTGGGCCGGCTGCTCACCCACGAGCCCGGCCAGGCGCTGCACGCGGCCGACATCGCGATCGTCTCCTCCGGCGACCAGGCCGTCCGCGCCGCGCTGGTCCGGACCCGGCCCCGGCACCTGTTCGACCTGCACGGGCGGCTCGGGGCCGAGATCGAGGCGCTGCCCGGCTACGAGGGGATCGGCTGGTGAACCGGGTCCTGATCATCGTCCAGAACCTGCCGGTGCCGTTCGACCGGCGGGTGTGGCTGGAGTGCCAGGCCCTGGTGGCCGACGGCTACCAGGTCGCGGTGGTGTGCCCCAAGGGCCAGGGCGACCCCGGCTACCAGGTGCTGGACGGCGTCGAGCTGTACAAGTACCGGCCCTACGCGCCGGGCGGCAGCAAGCTCAGCTTCGTCACCGAGTACGCCTGGTCGTTCCTGGCCAGCGCCTGGCAGACGTTCAAGGCCCGGCGGCGCGGCCGGTTCGCGGTCATGCAGGCCTGCAACCCGCCCGACATCTTCTGGCCGCTGGCGCTGATCCTGCGGGCGCTGGACCGGACCAGGTTCGTGTTCGACCACCACGACCTGTGCCCCGAGCTGTTCCAGTCGAGGTTCCCGGAAGCCACCGAATCGCTGCCCTACCGGGGCCTGCTGGCCCTCGAACGGGCCACCCACCGCACCGCCGACCACGTGATCTCCACCAACGACTCCTACCGCCAGGTGGCGATCCGCCGCAGCGGCAAGCGGCCGGCCGACGTCACCGTGGTCCGCACCGGACCCGACCCGGACCGGCTGCGGCGCGGGGCGCCGCACCCGGAGCTGCGCCGGGGCCGCCCGCACCTGGCCGCCTACATCGGGGTGATGGGCCCTCAGGACGGGGTCGACATCGTGGTCCGGGCGGCCGGGGTGATCGTGCACGAGCTGGGCCGCGAGGACATCGGGTTCACCCTGATCGGCTCGGGCGACTGCTTCGACGAGCTGGTCGCGCTGCGGGACCGGCTCGGGCTCGAAGAGCACGTCGAGTTCACCGGGCGGGCCCCCGACGAGCTGGTCGGCCAGATCATGTCGACCGCCGACGTCGGCCTGTCCCCGGACCCCAAGAACCCCCTCAACGACGTGTCGACGATGAACAAAACCATGGAGTACATGGCCTTCGAGCTGCCGGTGGTCGCATTCGACCTGCGCGAGACCCGGGTCTCGGCCGCCGACGCCGCCGTCTACGCCACCCCCAACGACGTGCGCGAGTACGCCAAGGCGATCGTCACCCTGATCGACGACGAGACCCAGCGGGCCCAGCTCGGGAAGCGCGGCCGGGCCCGGGTCGAGCAGGAGCTCGCCTGGAACCACCAGCGCCGCGCCTACCTGGACGTCTACCGGAGGCTCACGTGTGCGGAATAGCCGGCTGCTACCAGCAGGCCGACGGCCACAAGCTGGTCGACGTCATGACCGACCGGATCGCGCACCGCGGCCCGGACGCGGCCGGCCGCTGGGACCACACCGGTGAGGCGGTCAGCGTCCAGCTCGGGCACCGGCGGCTGTCGATCATCGACCTCAGCACCGCCGCCGACCAGCCGCTGACCAAGGACGGGCTGACGCTGGTCTACAACGGCGAGCTGTACAACTTCCAGACCCTGCGGGCCCAGCTGACCGCCCGCGGCGCCCGGTTCGTGACCCGCTCCGACACCGAGGTCGTGCTCGAGGCCTGGCGGGCCTGGGGGCCGGACGCGCTGCCCAAGTTCCGCGGCATGTTCGCGTTCGCGCTGTTCGACCAGCGGACCGGCGAGCTGGTGCTGGCCCGCGACCCGCTCGGCATCAAGCCGCTGTACTACCGGCCGCGCGGCCAGGGGGTGGTGTTCGCCTCCGAGCTGAAGGCGTTCACGGCCGCCATCGGCTCCGAGCTGCGGGTCGAGCCGGGCGCGCTGGTCGCCTCGATGCTCTACTACTGGCTGCCCGAGCAGCGCTGCGCGATCGACGGGGTGCACAAGCTGCCGGCCGGCTCGTGGGCCCGGTTCACCCCCGGCGGCCGCTACCAGGTGCGGTCCTACTGGCGGATCGCCGACGTGGCGGCCGAGGCCGCGGCCGACCCGCAGGCCGACCTGGGCGCGATCATCGAGGAGTCGGTCGCCGCCCACCTGGTGGCCGACGTGCCGGTGTCCAGCTTCCTGTCCGGCGGCCTCGACTCCAGCATCATCACCGTGCTCGCGCACCGCGACAACCCCGGCATCGACGCCTACACGATCGGGTTCCGGGCCGAGGACCAGCGGCTGGAGGCGATGCCGGACGACGCGGTCTACGCCCGCAAGGTGGCCGCCCAGTTCGGCATCAAGCTGCACGAGATCGAGATCGCCCCCGACATCGTCGGCCTGCTGCCGCGGATGGTGGACGTGCTCGACGAGCCGATCGGCGACCCGGCCGCGATCAACACCCTGCTGATGTGCGAGGCGGCCCGCGAGCGGGGGGTCAAGGTGGTGCTGTCGGGGATGGGGGCCGACGAGCTGTTCGGCGGCTACCGCAAGCATCTGGCCTGCGTGATGGCCAGCCACTACGGCCGCCTGCCGGGCTTCGCCCGGGCCGGGGTGCGCGGGCTGGCCGGCCAGCTGCCGGTCAGCGCGGGCGGCCGCGGCCTGCGCTACCCGCGCTGGGCCAAGCGCTTCCTGACGTTCGCCGAGCTGCCCGAGGAGCCCCGGTTCCGGCGCAGCTACACGCTCTACGACCCGCCCGCGCTGGCCGGGCTGATCAGCCCCGACCTGGCCGGTCAGGTGGACGACCTGGTGGCCGAGCACCGCGAGATCTACACCGACACCACGCTGGCCGACGAGGTCAACCGGATGTGCCTGGCCGATACCCGGATGTTCCTTCCCGGGCTCAACCTGGCCTACACCGACCGGGCCAGCATGGCCGCCTCGGTCGAGGTCCGCACCCCGTTCGTGGACCCGGTGGTGGCGGCGGCCGCGTTCTCGTTCGGCGGTTCGGCCAAGATCCGGCACCGCCGCGGCAAGGTGGCGCTCAAGCAGGCGGCCGAGAGCTGGCTGCCGCGCGAGATCGTGCACCGGCCCAAGGCCTCGTTCAGCGCCCCGCTGCGGGCCTGGGTCCGCGGCGACCTGCACGACGTCATCCAGGACGTGCTGGTCGGGGGCGAGCTGACCGGGTCGGGGATGATCCGCCGAGACGCCCTGCGGGCCATGATCGCCGACGACCAGGCCGGCCGCGAGGACAACTCCAAGCAGCTGTGGCAGCTGCTGACGCTGGAGCTGTGGCACCGCAACGCCCAGTCCCTCGGCGTGGCCGTCTGACCCCCGAGCACACCCACCTGAATTCCGAGCAGAGGAAACCATGAAGCAGGTAGCCCAGAACTACAAGTCCGGAGAGCTCAGCGTCCTCGACGTGCCCGCCCCGGCCTGCCGGCCGGGCGGGGTGCTCGTGCAGTCCCGGTTCTCGCTGATCTCGACCGGCACCGAGATGATGAAGCTGACCGAGGCCAAGCTGTCCATGGTCGGCAAGGCCCGGGCCCGTCCCGACCAGGTCCGCAAGGTGCTGGACACGGTCTCCCAGCAGGGCGCGGTGGCCACCTACAAGAAGGTGATGAACCGGCTCGACTCCTACACGCCGCTCGGTTACTCGCTGTGCGGGGTGGTGGTCGAGGTCGGCGCCGGAGCCGAGGAGTTCCACGTCGGCCAGCTGGTGGCGGCGGCCGGCAACGAGTACGCGCTGCACGCCGAGTACAACTGGGTCCCGGTCAACATGTGCGTGGCGGTGCCCCGCGAGGTGCAGCCCGAGCACGCCGCGTTCTCGACCGTCGGCGCGATCGCCATGCACGGCGTCCGCCGGGCCGAGCCGCAGCTGGGCGAGACCGCCTGCGTGATCGGCCTCGGACTGGTCGGCCAGCTGGTGGTCCGGCTGCTGGTCGCGGCCGGGGTCCGGGTGGTCGGGCTGGACCCGGTCGAGGACCGCTGCCAGCGGGCCGAGCAGGCGGGCGCGACCGCCTGCGCCGCCCCGACCCCGGCCGGCATCGCCGCCATCGAGGAGGCGCTGGCCGAGCTGACCGGCGGCCGCGGCGCCGACCACGTGTTCCTGGCGGCCGGCGGCGCCTCCAACGGCCCGGTCGAGACCGCGGTCAAGCTCGCCCGCGACCGGGCCCGGGTCATCGACATCGGCAAGACCAGGCTCGACCTGCCCTGGAACGCCTACTACGACAAGGAGCTGGACGTCCGGTTCTCCCGGTCCTACGGCCCCGGGCGCTACGACGACCGCTACGAGCTGCAGGGCATCGACTACCCGGCCGGCTACGTGCGCTGGACCGAGCGCCGCAACATCGAGTCGTTCCTGGACCTGCTGGCGCACAAGGAGATCGAGGTCGAGACCCTGGTCACCGGCACGTTCCCGATCGAGCAGGCCACCACCGCCTACGAGGGCCTGGCCGACGGCACCGTGCCTGCGGTCGGGGTGCTGCTGGAGTACCCGGCCCCGGTCGCCGAAGCGCCCCCGCGCACGCTGCGGCCGGCCGTCACGGCCGCCTGGAAGGCCAGCCCGGGAGCCGAGCACGACCCGCTGACGGTCGGCTTCATCGGGGCCGGCAACTACGCCTCGTCGATGCTGCTGCCCCACCTGGCCCGGCTCGACACCGTCCGGCTGGCCCACGTGGCCACCAACCGGTCGCTGTCGGCCGCCAACGCCCAGCGCCGGTTCGGCTTCAGCGCGGTCTCGACCAGCGCCGACGCCGTGCTCGAGGACGCCGCGCTGGACGCGGTGTTCATCGTCACCCGCCACCACACCCACGCCGACCTGGTCTGCCGGGCGCTGGAGAGCGGCAAGGCGGTGTTCGTGGAGAAGCCGCTGGCGCTGACCCGGGCCGAGCTCGACCGGATCATCGAGACGGCCGAGCGGACCGGCAACTACCGGGTCATGGTCGGCTTCAACCGCCGCTTCGCGCCGCTGCTGACCGAGCTCAAGACCGCCTTCCAGGCCGGCGGCCCCGGTGGCTCAAGCGACCGGTCGGCGACCCGCTACCTGGTCAACGCCGGCCAGCTGGCCGCCGACAGCTGGTACACCAACGAGGACCTGGAGGGCTCCCGCTTCACCGGTGAGGGCGGCCACTTCATCGACACCGTGTCCTGGTGGGCCGGCAGCCTGCCGACCGAGGTCTACGCGGTCCGCGGCCCCGACCGCGACGACGTGCAGGCCACGATCCAGCTGGCCAACGGGGCGAGCGCGGTCATCAGCTACCTGACCGGCGGCAACGTCAAGTACCCGAAGGAGACGCTGGACGCCGCGGGCGGCGGCCGCAACGCCCGGTTCGACAACTTCACCCGGGCCGGCCTGTGGGCGGGCCGCAAGCAGACCAGGCTGCGCGCCCGCGGCGGCCCCGACAAGGGCCAGCAGCGCCAGCTGGCGGCGTTCACCGAGGCGGTCCGGACCGGCACCCCGATGCCGATCCCGATCGAGTCGCTGGTCGCGACCACCAGCGCCACCATCGCGGTGGCGGCCAGCCTGCTCAGCGGCCGGCCGGAGCGCGTGTGAGCCGCCTCGCCCCCAGTCGCCTGGCCGCCACCCGGCTGGGCTGGTACGCCCGCCGGGCCGCCCGGATGTCGCCCGCCGAGGTGGCCTGGCGGACCCGGGACCAGGCGTTCCAGCTGGCCTGGAGCTGGCGGCAGGTCAAGCGGGGCGACCCGCTGCCGCCGGTCCCGGCCGGCCCGGGTCCCCGTGTTTTTACCGCCAGGCTGCCGCCCGGCCTGGCCGGCCAGGTGCCGGCCGCGTCGTCGGCCGCGATCCTGGCCGCCGCCGACCGGCTGCTGCGGGGCGAGTGGGAGGTGCTCGGCGTCCCCCGCACCGACCTGGCCCGGCCGGACTGGTTCCGGGACCCGGTCACCGGCCGCCGGTCCGACCCCGACCGGTACGCGTTCCGGGTCAACCACCGGTCCGAGGAGCAGGTCGGCAACGTCAAGCAGGTCTGGGAGGTCGCCCGCCTCCAGCACCTGACCCTGCTGGCGGCCGCCTGGTACCTCAGCGGCGACGACCGCTACGCCGAGCGGGTCGCGGCCCAGCTGCGGTCGTTCTTCCAGGAGAACCCGTTCCTGTCCGGGGTCCACTGGACCAGCGGCATCGAGGTCGGCGTGCGGCTGATCAGCCTGGCCTGGATCCGGCGGCTGCTGGACGGCTGGCCCGGGGCCCGGGCGCTGTTCGAGGACAACGACCTCGCCGTCCGCCAGATCCGCTGGCACCAGCAGTACCTGAACCGCTTCCGCAGCCGCGGCTCGTCGGCCAACAACCACGTCATCGCCGAGGCGGCCGGCCAGCTGGTGGCCAGCTGCGCGTTCGCCTGGTTCCGGCAGAGCCGGACCTGGGGGCGCCGGTCGGCCCGCCTGCTGGAGCGGGAGCTGCTGGCCAACACGTTCCCGTCCGGGATCGGCCGCGAGCTGGCCTCGGACTACCAGGGCTTCGTGGCCGAGCTGACGCTGCTGGCGGCGGTCGAGGCCGACGCCGCCCGGCAGCCGCTGTCGCCGGAGCTGTGGCAGCGGCTGGGGGCGATGCTCGACAGCGGGGCGGCCCTGGCCGACCGCCGGCTGCGGGCCCCCCGGCAGGGCGACGGCGACGACGGCCGCGCGGTCCTGCTCGACGCCCCCGCCCACGACCCGTGGCCGTCGCTGCTGGCGGTCGGGGACGCCCTGTTCGGGCGGCTCGGCTGGTGGCCACCGGCCCCGGCCGGCGCCGGCGGGGCCCCGGCCCCGGCTGGCGGGGCCCCGGCCTGGGCCAACGCGGCCAGCACGCTGATCGGCGCGCTGGTCCCGGTCCGGCGGGACGTGCCCGGGCGGCCCGCCCGGCGCCCGGACCGGTTCCCCGACGCCGGGATCACGCTGCTGCGGAGCGACGGCGAGCAGGCCCCGGAGATCTGGTGCCGCCTGGACGGCGGCCCGCACGGGTTCCTGTCGATCGCCGCCCACGCCCACGCCGACGCGATGTCGGCCGAGGTCCGCTACGGCGGGGTGGACGTGCTGGCCGACCCGGGCACCTACTGCTACCACGGTGAACCGGCCTGGCGGTCCTACTTCCGCTCCACCCTCGCGCACAACACGCTCGAGGTGGCCGGGCGCAACCAGTCGGCCGAGGGCGGCCCGTTCCTGTGGCTGCGGCACGCCCACGGCCGCGAGCTGGAGGTCACCGACACCGGCGACGGCGCCCGCTGGACCGCCGACCACGACGGCTACCTGGACCTGCCGACCCCGGTCCGGCACCGCCGGTCGGTCTGGCTGGACCGGGCCTCGCGGCTGATCGACATCGTCGACGAGGTCGACAGCGGCTGCGACGTGCGGCTCGCGTTCCACCTCGGGCCGGACGTGCGGGCCGTCCTGGACGACGACTGCGCCCGGCTGAGCTGGCCGGACGCCGCCACCCCGGGCGCCGCCCGGATGGAGCTGCCGCCCCAGCTGCGCTGGACGCTGCACCGGGGGGAGACCGAGCCGATCCTCGGCTGGTACTCGGGCGGGTTCGGCCACCGCACCCCCGCCTACACCCTGCTGGGCTGTGGGACCGTGCAGGCCGGGACCCCGCTGACCAGCCGGCTGCAGTTCCTGGACGACCGCAAACCGGAAAAGCGCATCGATACCGCCGCGGCGGTATCAACCAGCCCCGCCGCTTCTCTTGTGGTGGACACGCGCAACCTGCGAGCGGAGGCCGGATGAGCGGACAGGTGCTGGACCTGCGGAGGTCCGCACGAATCGTGCGGCGGTACCGGGTCCTGATCGGCGTCCTCGCCGTCCTGGGCCTGCTCGGGGGCGTCGGTTACGCACTGCTCAACCCGCCCCTGCTGACCAGCAACGCGCTGGTCGTACTGCCGGCTGCCAACAAGATCATTTCTACCGACGTGGTCATCGCCAAGAGCGACCCGGTGCTGGCCGCGGCCGTGCCCGGCGCCGGCCACGGGCTGACCCTGAACATCCTGCGCGACCGGGTCGCGGCCAAGAGCCTGACCGGGAACGTGCTGTCGATCAGCGGCCAGGGCCCGACCGCGGCCGCCGCCGAAGCGGCCACCAACGCGGTCGCGGCCAGCTTCATCAGCTACATCGGCTCCGGCCAGAGCGCGGCCGGCGCGGTCAAGGCCAAGCTGCTGGCCCCGGCCGCCCCCGCGACCGGGCCGTCGGCCACCGCCCGGCTGGCCACCAGCGGGGTCGCCGGCCTCGTCATCGGCGCCCTGATCGGGGCGGTGGCGGCCCTCGGGCTGGCCCGCAGCGACCGGCGCCTCCGGCAACGCAACGAGCTGGCCGACGCGGTCGGCGCGCCGGTGGTGGCGTCGATCGCGGCCGGGCACCCGACCGACCCGGCCGGCTGGACCAAGCTGCTGGCCGAGTACGAGCCCGGCCCGATCCCGGCCTGGAGCCTGCGCCGGGCGCTCAACCAGCTCGGCCTGGTCGACCTCGACCTGAACGGCCCCGACCGCGAGGACGGATCCTCGATCGCGGTGCTGTCGCTGGACAGCGACCGGACCGCGCTGGCGGTCGGCCCCCAGCTGGCGGTGTTCGCGGCCGGCCTCGGCGTCCCCACCACCCTGCTCATCGACCCGCAGCCGGACGAGCACGCCACCGCCTCGCTGCGGGCCGCCTGCCGCAGCCTGCTCGACGAGTACGGCGGCGAGTCCGGCGGCGGGTCCGGCCGGCTGCGGGTGGCGGTCACCGACCAGGCCGGCATCGAGCAGCAGCCCGGCCTCAAGGTCATCGTGGCGGTGGTCGACAGCCTGGCGCCCACGGTGGCCGAGACCATCCGCGGCGACGTGACCGTGCTCGGCGTCTCGCCCGGGGCGGCCACCGCCGAGCAGCTGGCCCGGGTCGCGGTCAGCGCGGCCGCCAGCGGCCGGGACATCGCCGGCCTGATCGTGGCCGACCCCGAAGCCGACGACAAGACCACCGGCCGCCTGCCCCAGGCCGCCCGGCCCGCGGGCCGGCGGCAGCCCACCCGGATGACCGGCACGACGACGGAGACTCGACGGTGAACGAAAAAGACCGGCCGGTGCTGCCCGCCCGTGACCACATGGACCTGCCCGAACGGCTGTGGGCCTACGACGACTTCCTGACCGAGGAGGACGAGCCGGCCGGCGCCTACTCGGCCGGCCTGGTCAGCCTCGGCTACATCAAGGCCGGGCTGCGGCGGTCGGCCCGGCTGTGGTGCGCGACCGCCGCGATCGGGTTCGCCGGCGGTCTCGGCCTGGCCGTGGCCGCCCCGCCCGCCTACCAGGCGACGACCACGGTCCTGCTCACCCACGACTCGTCCTCGGACCCGACCTCGGCCATGCAGACCGACATCACGCTGGCCGAGAGCCACACGGTCGCCGACCGGGCCATGGCCCAGCTCGGCCTGCACGAGAGCGCCGGCTCGTTCATCGCCGCCGAGTCGGTCACCGCGATCACCGACCGGGTGCTGAAGATCACCGTCAGCGCCCGGTCCAGCAACCAGGCGGTGGCCCGGGCCACGGTACTGGCCAGCCAGTTCCTGGCGTTCCGGGCCGAGCAGCTGCAGGACCAGCAGCAGCTGGTCGGCAACGGCCTGGACCAGCAGGTCAACCAGGCCAAGGCCAACCTGGCGGCGATCAACGACCAGATCAGCAAGCTGTCCGGCCAGTCCGGTTCGGCCGCCAAGCTCGCCCAGCTCAACACCCAGAAGACCGACGCCGCCAACAACCTGGACGCCCTGCAGCAGACGGTCGCCTCCACCCAGTCCAGCCAGGAAGCGCAGGTGCTGGCCCAGATCAAGGGCAGCCAGGTGCTCGACGCGGCCGCCCCGATCCACCACTCGGCGCACAAGTCCGACCTCCTGTACGCGCTCATCGGCCTGGTCGTCGGGCTGGTGGCCGGCCTCGCCTTCGTCATCGTCCGGGCGCTGATCACCGACCGGCTGCGGCGCCGGGACGACATCGCCGACGCGCTCGGGGTCCCGGTCACGGTCAGCGCGGGCCCGGTCGGCGGGCACCGCTGGTGGCCGGCCCGGCCCCGGACCCGGGCCCGCCGGGTCAGCGACCGGCAGCGGCTGGTGGCCGCGCTGCGCGGCGTCTTGCCCGTGCGGTCCGCGGGCTCGCCGGCCTCCGGGACCGCCGCCCTCGCCCTGGTGGCGGTGGACAACCAGCCGGACGTGGCCCAGGTGCTGGTGGCGCTGGCCACCTCCACCGCCCGCGACGGCCAGAACGTGCTGGTCGCCGACCTGAGCCCCGGCGCCAGCGCCGCCCGCCTGCTGGGCGCGGCCGGTCCGGGCGTGCACCAGGTCATGGCGAACGGCGTACAGCTGACCGTGGCCGTGCCGGAAGCACCCGACGTGCTCCCGGCCGGCCCGGTCCGCCCGGCCGGGTCAGGTCCCTCCCGCCCGGCCGGGTCATCTTCTTCCCAGGACGACGCGGACGGCGGTGAGCTGGGGGCCGCCTACCAGCGGGCCGACCTGATGCTGACGCTGACCGGCCTCGACCCCGCGCTGGGGGCGGCCAACCTGCCGAGCTGGGCGCCGACCGCGGCCGTGCTGGTGACCGCGGGCCGGTCCAGCTGGCTGCGGCTCAACGCGGTCAGCGAGATGATCCAGCTGTCCGGCACCCGGCTGGCGGCGGCGGTGCTGACCGGGGCCGACCAGACCGACGAGAGCCTGGGCCGGTCGCCCACGCTGCCCCGGCGCGGGCCGCTGAGCTCATCGGCGCTGGCCACCCCGGCCACCCCGGGCGGGCTGTAGGCCGATGGCCATCGCCGTCAGCGCCTTCAACCCGCGCCGGGCCCAGGTCCGGCGGCGGTCGGCCGCCGCCCGCGAACGCTGGGCCCGGATCCGGGTCGGCACCGTCTGGGCCCTCCTGGTCCTCAACGTGCTGACCTTCTACGGCGTCACCTGGGACAACCAGAAGCTGTTGCTGCCGATCCCGTCGGCCCTGGGCAAGCTCGTCGCCCAGGGGGCGCTCCCGCTGGCCCTACTGATGGCGATGACCGTCAACCGGCGGCTGGTCATCCGTCCCAACGTGTTCCTGGGCCTGATCCTGCTGCTGGTCGTCGAGGCGGCGCTGACCATGCTCCGGCACGAGTACGTGGCCGAGACGCTGTTCGGCACGATCTTCCGGACCAGCCGCCTGGCGGGCTTCGCCGCCACCTTGTGGCTACTGACGCCCTGGTGGGGGCGGCGGGACCTGCTCCTGGTGCGCTGCCACCTGACCGCCCTGGGGGTGATCCTCGGCTCGGTCGTGCTCGGTCTGCTGGTGGCGCCCAGCCACGCCCTGGAGGGGGGCCGCCTGGCCGGTGCGCTCTGGCCGATCCCGCCCACGCAGGTCGCCCACTACGACGCGGTCACCCTCGGGCTGGTGGCCCTGCTGTGGCTGTCCGGACGGCTGAGCGGCAAGATCGCGCTGGCGGTGGTGGTGCCGGCCGTCGCCATGTTGTTCATGACCCACACCCGCACCGCCCTTTTCGCGATGGTGCTGGGGCTGGTGGTGGGCGGGCTGAGCCTGTTCGCGGCCCGGTCCCGGGTCCGCAAGGCGTTCCTGACCGTCGGCCTGGTGGTCGTGGTGGGCGGGCTGACGCTGGCCGGGGTGGTCACCCACTGGCTGGTCCGCGGCCAGGACGCCCAGCAGCTGTCCGCGCTGACCGGCCGGACCACGGTCTGGTCGCTGGTGCTGAACTACCCGCGCACCTGGTTCGAGACCGCGTTCGGCTTCGGGCTGTCCAACAACTCGTTCAACGGCCTCCCGATCGACAGCAACTGGCTGGCCACCTACCACGACCAGGGCCTGGCGGGCATCGTCCTGTGCGCCGCGATGGTGCTGTTCCTGCTGATCACCGCCTACTTCCAGCCGCGCGGGGCGCCCCGGGCGCTAGCCCTGTTCCTGGTCGTCTACTGCCTGGTCGCCTCGTTCACCGAGACCGGGCTCAGCCAGCCCTCGGACTACCTGCTGGAGATGGCACTGGCCGCCTCGCTGCTGGTCACCCCGTTGGCGGGGCGGCGGCCAGCGGTCCAGCGGCCCTGGCGGGACCAGCCGGTGACGCTGCGGCCGATGCTCACCGACACCCGGCCCCCGCTGGCAGAAAGGCATTCCGGATGAGGATCCTGATCGCCCACAACCGGTACCGCTCGGCCGCTCCCAGCGGCGAGAACCGGGTGGTTGACACCGAAGGCGAGGCGCTGGCCGCCCGCGGGCACGAGGTGATCCGGTTCGAGCGCCGCAGCGACGACATCGAAGGCTGGTCCCCGGCCCGCAAGGCGTCGCTGCCCGCCCGCGCCGTCTGGAACCCCGAGGCCCAGCGCGACCTGCGGTCGGTGCTGGCCGCCACCCGGCCGCACGTGGTCCACCTGCACAACACGTTCCCGCTGCTCAGCCCGGCCGTGCTGCAGGCCTGCCGCCAGGCCGGGGTGCCGGTCGTCGCGACCCTGCACAACTACAAGCTGGCCTGCGCCAACGGCGAGTTCTACCGCGACGGGGCGGTCTGCCACGACTGCGCCGAGGGCCGGCCGGGCCAGGCGGTCCGGCACGGTTGCTACCGCGGCTCGCGGGTCGCCACGGTCCCGGTGGTGCTGGCCGGGCGGGTGCACCGGTCGACCTGGCGGTCGCTGGTGTCGGCCTACATCTTCATCTCGGGGTCGCAGCGCGACCTGCTGTCGGGGGTGGGGCTGCCGCCCGAGCGGGTGTTCGTCCGCCACAATTTGATCCCACACCGCCCAGTCCCGGCCCAGCCCCGCACCAGCACCGTCGTCTACGCTGGCCGGCTCGACCCCGCCAAGGGCGCCCGGCTGCTGATGGCCGCCTGGGACCGCTACCTCGCCCGGACCAACCAGCCCGGACTCCGCCTGGTCATCGCCGGTGGCGGGCCGCTGGCGGGCGAGGTGGCCGCCTGGGCCGCGTCCCGCCCCTCGGTCGAGCTGACCGGTCAGGTCAGCCGGGACCGCTGCGCCGAGTTGGTCGCGGCCGCCCGCGCGGTGCTGCTCCCGTCCACCTGGGAGGAGACGTTCGGCCTGGTCGCGGTGGAGGCGATGGCGGCCGGGACCGCGCCCATCGCGTCCGCGCACGGCTCGTTCCCGGAGCTGATCACCGCCGACGTCGACGGCGTATTGTTTACGCCTGGTGACCCAGAGTCACTGGCGTTGGCCATCGGCGACGCCGACACCCACCCGGAACGGTACGAGACCCTTGGCGAACAGGCCCGCAAGACCTACGAAGCCCGGTTCGACCCGTCCGCCAACCTCGAGCAGCTGCTCGGCATCTACCGCTTCGCGATCGCCCATCCGCGCTGACCGCCGCGGGCGCCGGCACCTCGCCGCCGCCGCCGGCCTGGCCTGCCTGCTGGCGGCGGCCGGCTGTACCTCGTCCGCCAAGCCCGCCGCCACCGCCACCAGTACCCCGGCCGCCAGCTCCGAGCTGCCCGCGCCCACCAAGGTCTGCGGCAACCAGTCGATCCTGGGCCGCGGCCCCACTACCGCGCCAGCCGGGGCGGTGACGGTCCCCGCCGGTGACGACGCCAACGTCAACTGGAACCAGCCCGGCCAGACGTTCTGGTTCGCACCCGGTACCCACACTCTCGGCGGCGGCCAGTACAGCCAGATCGACCCGGCCGCCGGCACCACGTTCACCGGGGCGCCCGGCGCCGTGCTCGACGGCCAGCACACGAACCTGTACGCGTTCGGCGGCGGCGCCACCCACGTACGGATCAGCTACCTCACCGTGCAGAATTTCGGCCCGGCCGGCGCCAATCAGAACGAGGGCGTGGTCAACCACGACTCGGCCGCGAACTGGACGATCGACCACTCCACCCTGCGCGGCAACGCCGGCGCGGGCACCATGCTCGGCAGCGATAACACGCTGTCCTACGACTGCCTGGCCGACAACCAGCAGTACGGCTTCAACGCCTACTCCGCCAGCGGCCCGGCCCACCTGGTCATCAGCCACAACGAGATCGCCGGCAACGACACCTACAACTGGGAGGCCCGCTCACCCGGCTGCGGCTGCACCGGCGGCGGCAAGTTCTGGTCGGTCAACGGCGCGGTCGTCACCGGCAACTGGGTGCACGGCAACCACAGCCAGGGGCTGTGGGCCGACACCAACAACCGCGGCTTCGACATCTCCGGCAACGACATCGAGGACAACTACGGTTACGGCCTGATCTACGAGATCAGCTACAACGCCCAGATCAAGGACAACGTGTTCGCCGGCAACGGCCTCGGCGCCGGCCCCCACGACCAGGGCTTCCCGACCGCCGCGATCTACATCGCCGAGTCCGGCTCGGACGCCCGGGTGCCGGGCCCGTACGGGACCACGTTCGCCATCACCGGCAACACGTTCGTGAACAACTGGGGCGGCGTCATCCTCTGGGAGAACTCCAACCGCTACTGCAACTCGCCGGCCAACACCAGCTCCGGCTACTGCACCCTGGTCGATCCGGCCACCATCACCACCAGCAGCTGCAACGCGCAGAACATCGCCCACGCCCCCTACTACGCCGACTGCCGCTGGAAAACCCAGAACGTCGCGGTCAGCCACAACCGCTTCAGCTTCGACCCGGCCGCCGTCGGTTCCGCCTGCACGCCGAAGAACATGTGCGGTTTCCAGGGCATCTTCTCCGAGTACGGCAGCTACCCGTCCTGGAGCCCCTACCAGGGCACCGCGGTCGAGAAGCACATCGCCGAGCAGCAGGGCAACCGCTTCACCGCCAACACCTACACCGGCCCCTGGCGTTTCATGATCCTGGCCGAAGGCAACACCGTCCCCTGGTCCACCTGGCGCGCCGCCCCCTACCGCCAGGACCAGGCCAGCACCCTGTCCGGCTGAGCCCCAGAACGCGAAAGCGCCAGGGAAGTTGGGCAGCAAACTCAGTCGTATTCACTGACTCCGCTGCCCAGAGCGCCACCGCCGGACCCCAGCCACCCCGTCAGTCGCGGTCCTGCCAGGTGCACACGCAGACTTCGTTGCCCTCGGGGTCGGCCAGGATCCAGAATGCTCGCGCGTGGTCGTCGCTGACGAGCCGGCCGCCCGCCGCGAGGGCGGCTTCGACCCGGGCCACGGCATCGTCGTGCGGGACCGTCAGGTCAAGA
>Ga0213875_10000284_pt1 | contig 49568 bp, 37 predicted proteins | sample BarmaccomBMRX_R8_FD_160105 | JGI IMG/M metagenome (GOLD analysis project Ga0213875, IMG submission 160105) | Root-associated microbial communities from Barbacenia macrantha in rupestrian grasslands, the National Park of Serra do Cipo, Brazil - RX_R8 | ecosystem: Host-associated > Plants > Roots...
GCGGCGACATCGTCGGTGAGGCCGATCTCGTCGAAGAGGTGCTGCGGGTCGCGGGCTATGATCGGATTCCGGCGGTGCCGTTGCCGCGCGAGACGGCGCTCCCGCAGCCCGCGCTCGACCCGGCGCAGCGGCGGGTCGGATTGGTGCGTCGCACCCTGGCGGGCCGCGGCTTGACCGAGGCGGTGACCTTCTCGTTTATCGCGGCCCGCGCCGCCGAGCAGTTCGGCGGCATAAAGCCGCAATTGCGGCTCGTCAACCCGATCAGCGCCGATCTCGAGATTATGCGCCCTTCGGTCCTGCCGAACCTGGTCGAGGCGGCGCGGCGCAACGCCGATCGTGGTTTTCCGGACACCGCGCTGTTCGAAGTGGGGCCGGTTTATCAGGACGATACGCCGGAGGGTCAGCGGACGGTCGCGGCCGGGCTGCGCAGCGGTCGGATCGGTCCGAAACAGTGGCGCGCGCCGGCCGACCCGCCCGACCTCTACCTTGCCAAGGCGGACGCTCTGGCCGCCCTGGCGGCCGCCGGGGCGCCGGTCGACAATGTGCAGGCATCGCCCGACCCGCCGGGCTGGTACCATCCGGGGCGCGCGGGAACCCTGCGGCTCGGACCGAACGTGCTGGCCCATTTCGGAGAATTGCACCCGGTAGTGCTGCAGGCCTTCGACCTGCGCGGGCCGGCGGCCGCTTTCGAGATCTTCCTCGATGCCGTGCCGGAGGGGCGCGCGCGACAGGCCGGCCGCCCGCCGCTGAAGCTGTCCACCTTGCAGCCGCTCGAGCGCGACTTTGCGTTTGTGGTCGATCGCGACTTGCCGGCCGAGACATTGCTGCGCGCCGCTCGCGGCGTCGATCGCCGACTGGTCGGGGAGGTGCGGCTGTTCGACCTTTATGAGGGCGCCGGCCTGCCGCAGGGCAAAAAATCGCTCGCCATATCGGTGGTCCTGCAACCGCAGCAGGCGACCCTGACTGATGCCGAGATCGAGGCCTTCTCGCAGCGCCTGGTAGCCGCCGTCGAAAGGGCGACCGGCGGCACGCTGCGGGCTTAGCGGCGCCGATGGAGAGTGCGCTTGCCTGGCGGGTCGAGGAGACCGAATTCAACGCCTGGCCGGCATTGCGCGAGATCTATCTCGACGGCTGGGTTTTGCGGTTCTCTCCCGGTGTGTCGCGCCGGGCCAATTCGGTCAACCCTCTGCGCTTCGACATCGCCGGCGACGACGCGCTGATATCGGAATGCGAGCGGCACTACCGCCGGCACAGGCAGCCAACATTGTTCCGCATCGTCTCGATTGCCGACCCGCAACTCGTCGAGCGCCTCGCAGCGCGCGGCTATACGGCGGAGGGCGAAACCCTGACCCTTTACGGCCCGATCGAGGCGGCGCCCGCGGAACCCGACCCGGCAGTCGCGCTTTCCCCGCGCCCGACGGTTCGTTGGTGCGCGGCAATGGCCGCATTGCAAGGGCACGCCCCGGCGGAAGCGCGAACCTACCGCCGGATCGTCGGCCGGATCGCCGTTCCGGCGGCCTTCGCGATGCTGACCATCGAGGGCGAGCCGGCCGCATTGGCTTACGGCACGGTTCACAACCGGCTGCTGTGCTACGAATCGGTCGTCACCGCCCCGGCACAGCGCCGCCGCGGCTATGCGCGGCAGCTGCTTGCTACGCTCACCTCCTGGGGCAAAGCGCAGGGCGCCTCAGGCCTCTGCCTCCAGATGCAGGCCAGTAGCGCCGCGGCGATACCGCTCTACCATTCGATCGGCCTGACAACAGAACTCTACCGCTACCACTACCGCCGCGCGCCGGGCTGAGGCGATTTTTCATGCAGCGGTATCGAGCACTCGCAACCCCTCCGACTGCGCCCACTCCAGCAATCGGGGATCCGAACATACGAAGGTGAATGCCTCTGCGGAAACCGCACAGAGTACAAGGCATCCTGCCAATTGGAGGGCGTCGTAAGCGCGCAACACGTATCGATCGATCATCTGCAGCGCCGTCTCGATCGCGGTCTCGTTGATTGCCTGCCGAATGAAGCGGGTCTCCATATGGCTTCGCACACTGTCGAGAATTGCATCCGCGGCACTGGCGTCGATATCCCCGGCGCGCTGGCGGCGTCTGATTGCAGAGCGGAGTTCGACCACTGCGATCCCCAGAACCGCGAACCGATTTTCCGGCCTCATCGTTTATAAGAGACAGGAGCCGATCCGTGCCCGGCTCCTGGACATACAACTTTACGAATGCGCTGTTATCTAAGAAATAGACAGGCAAGCTAGCGTCTGTCGCGTAGTACTGTCTCGGACAACGGCTCTCCGCGTATCGGGAGTGGACGGAAAGTGGGGAGAGTACCACTCCGATTTGCAAGTGCTCCGGAACTTGGCGTTTCAACTCGATCCTTCGGACAGAATTCAATTCGAATGGAATCTCGATTCGGATCCCAATTGCCCTCGAATTGCGCATTGCCCCGCTTTTTTCTCCCTCTGCGATGCAGATGAACTTCGCATCGATATCCTTCGGGCAATAGTCTGAATCTCCGCAGAACCTCAACAATCCCTAACGCGACGTTCAATTCTACTTCAGCATTTTGGGACACAGCGCACCTCATACTAACCGGGCTGCATATGTTATCGTTACGTATTGATTGCTAGGCAATCCGCGTCGGGGTCGTGGGCGCGGTAGCGGGCGAGGGCGCGGTCGCGGTCGGCGACGGCGTAGCAATAGACGCAGCCATGCGGGCAGGTGTCGTAGGCGCCGATGTCGCGCGACAGGGCGCAGCGGCAGCCCGGGCGGTTGCCTTTTTCCGGCGCGGCGAGCGGGGCCTGCGCGACATCCGACAGGCGCTCCGCGTCGATGCAGCGCGCCTCGCCGAGCCCCGATACAAGCAGTTCGGGCTGGCTGCATAAGGTCGGCGCGATGCCATGCTCGGCCGCGACCGCGGCGAGGCGGGCGAGCAATGACCGCTTTTCGTCGGCCGCAGGATCGTGCCAGGCAAAGCCGTACCGGGCGGCCGCGCGATCGAGATTGCGCCTCGTTTTGCGGTACGGGTTGGCGAAGGAGAGCGCGACCTCGTCGACCGTCCCGGCGAGTTCGGCCGCGAGCGCGGCGAAACCGGCGACATGCGCCGTCGCGTCCAGCTCGGAGGTCAGCACAATTGGGTCGTACCGCCACACCGCGGCGCGGCGTCCGAATCGGCGGCGTATCTCGCGCATTTGCGCGACGGCTTCCGCGGGTGCAACGACCGAGCTTTCGAGCGAGCGGGGATAGCCGGTCATCGTGAACTGGACGATGAAGGGCGCGACGCGCCTGACGCGGTCGAGATGCGGCAGGAGCGGCCGCAAATTGCGCGTCCAGAAAACGAAGCCGTCAACCGCCTCCGGACGCAAGGAAACCTCGCCGATCGCGCCCCCATAGGGATTGACCACGCGGCAGTAGCCGGCGTCGAGCCGGGCAACAAACCAGGGCGCGTAAAAGGCTGGAATATCGGTGCGATAGCTCGCCGAAACGATCACGCGAAACCTGAAAACTCGCCCCGAAAACCGGGCGAAACTGTCTCCGACCGGCCGGTTGCAGGGCCCACGGGCGCCACATATATAACCGAAGCGAAAGCCAGCGACATGGCTGACGCCACTTCCCGGGGGATCGGGACGGTGCTTACCCGGGCCGTCCGGTCCTGCTTAACAACACGAGGTGTCCATGAGCAAGGTTATCGGCATCGATCTCGGCACGACGAATTCCTGCGTCGCCGTGATGGAAGGCAAGAGCGCCAAAGTCATCGAGAATTCCGAGGGCGCGCGCACTACGCCCTCGATGGTCGCGTTCACCGAGTCCGGCGAGCGCCTGGTCGGCCAGGCCGCCAAGCGCCAGGCGGTGACCAACCCCGAAAACACGTTCTTTGCGATCAAGCGGCTGATCGGCCGCCGGTTCGACGACCCGATGGTCAACAAGGACGTCGATCTCGTCCCGTACAAGATCGTCAAGGGCGATAATGGCGATGCCTGGGTCGAGAGCCGCGGCAAGAAATACGCGCCCTCCCAGATCAGCGCTTTCATCTTGCAGAAGATGAAGGAGACCGCCGAGGCCTATCTCGGCGACACGGTCACCCAGGCGGTCATCACCGTCCCGGCCTATTTCAACGATTCGCAGCGCCAGGCGACCAAGGACGCCGGCCGCATCGCCGGCCTGGAAGTACTGCGCATCATCAACGAGCCGACCGCCGCGGCGCTCGCCTACGGCATGGAGCGCAAGGGCAGCGGCACGATCGCGGTCTACGATCTGGGCGGCGGCACGTTCGACATCTCGGTGCTCGAAATCGGCGACGGCGTTTTCGAGGTCAAGTCGACCAACGGCGACACGTTCCTCGGCGGCGAGGATTTTGACAAGAAGATCATCGACTATCTCGCCGACGAGTTCAAAAAGGAGCAGGGGATCGACCTGCGCAACGACCGCTTGGCGTTGCAGCGGCTGAAGGAGGCCGCCGAGAAAGCGAAGATCGAGCTGTCGTCCTCGGTGCAGACCGATGTCAACCTGCCATTCATCACGGCGGACCAGAACGGGCCGAAGCACCTCAACATCAAACTGACCCGCGCCAAGCTCGAAGCGCTGGTCGACGACCTGATCCAGCGGACGATCGGCCCCTGCCGCAACGCGTTGAAGGACGCCGGGGTCAAGGCCTCCGAGATCGACGAAGTCATCCTGGTCGGCGGCATGACCCGCATGCCGAAGGTCATCGAAACGGTCAAGCAGTTCTTCGGCAAGGAGCCGAACCGCAGCGTCAACCCCGACGAGGTCGTGGCGATCGGCGCGGCGATCCAGGCCGGCGTGCTGAAGGGCGAGGTCAAGGATGTCCTGCTGCTCGATGTGACCCCGCTCTCGCTCGGCATCGAGACCCTGGGCGGCGTCTTCACCCGGCTGATCGACCGCAATACGACGATCCCGACCAAGAAGTCGCAGACCTTCTCGACCGCCGAGGACAACCAGACCGCGGTCACGATCCGCGTCTTCCAGGGCGAGCGCGAAATGGCCGCCGACAACAAGTTGCTCGGCCAGTTCGACCTGGTCGGGCTGCCGCCGGCCGCGCGTGGCATGCCGCAGATCGAGGTCACCTTCGACATCGATGCCAACGGCATCGTGCAGGTCTCTGCCAAGGACAAGGCGACCGGCAAGGAGCAGCAAATCCGCATCCAGGCGTCGGGCGGACTGTCCGAAAGCGACGTCGACAAGATGGTCAAGGACGCCGAGGCGCATGCCGAAGAGGACAAGAAGCGGCGCGAACTCGTCGAAGCCAAGAACCAGGCCGATTCTCTGATCCACACGACCGAGCGCAGCCTGCAGGAGGCTGGCGACAAGGTCCCGGCCGGGGACCGCGACGCCGTGCAGAGCGCGCTGCAGGCGCTGAAGGACGTCTCCGGCAGCGACGATGCGGCGCAAATCAAGGCGAAGACCGAGGCGCTGGCGCAAGCCTCGATGAAGCTCGGCGAGGCGCTTTACAAGGCGCAACAGGGCGCCGGTGACGCCGGCGGTCCGAGCGGCGGCGCCGGTCCCGGCGGCGGTGCGGGCCCGGCCGGCGACGACAACGTCGTCGACGCCGATTTCGAGGAAGTCGACGATCAGAAGAAGCACCGTTCCGCCTGAGCGGCCTCGGTGAGGCCGATGCTTCGGGCGATCGGATAGAAGAACTCACCCCGGCGGGCACCCGCCGGGGTGATCTTCGTCAGGCGGGACTCGCAGCGGGCGACATTCGATAATGGCCAAGCAGGACTTTTACGAAATACTCGGCGTCGCGAATTCGGCGAGCCCTGACGAGCTGAAGCGCGCCTATCGCAAGCTCGCGATGCAATACCACCCGGACCGCAATCCGGGCGACAAGAGCGCCGAGCAGAAATTCAAGGACATCAACGAGGCCTATGACGTCCTGAAGGACGATCAGAAGCGCGCGGCCTATGACCGGTTCGGGCATGCCGCTTTCGAACAGGGCGGCGGCAGAGGGCCGGGGGATTTCGGCTTTTCCGGCGGCTTCGCCGATATCTTCGAGGAGATGTTCGGTGCGATGGGCGCCGGCCGCCGCGGACAGGCCGGCCCGAGCCGCGGCAGCGATCTGCGCTATCAGCTGGAAATCTCGCTCGAAGAAGCCTTCAAGGGAAAGCAAACGACGATCCGCGTCGCAACCTTCGCGGCCTGCGACGAGTGCAAGGGCAGCGGTGCCGAAGCAGGCTCTCGGCCGGCCCAGTGCCGGACCTGCCACGGCAACGGCCGGGTGCGCGCACAGCAGGGGTTCTTCACGATCGAGCGCACCTGCCCGACCTGCCAGGGCGCCGGCCAGGTGATCGAGAAGCCGTGCAAGGCCTGCGCCGGCCAGGGCCGGGTGCGGCGCGAGAAGACGCTGTCGGTCAACATACCGGCGGGGGTCGAGGACGGCACCCGCATGCGCCTCGCCGGCGAAGGCGAAGCCGGCCCGCGCGGCGCCGGGCCGGGCGACCTCTACGTCTTCATCAGCGTCAAGCCGCACCAGCTGTTCCAGCGCGACGGCGCCAACGTTTATTGCCGCGTGCCGATCCCGATCACGACCGCCGCGCTCGGCGGCACGATCGAGGTGCCGACCGTCGAGGGCACGCGCACCCGCGTCACGGTGCCGGCCGGGACCCAATCGGGCCACCAATTCCGGCTCAAGGGCAAGGGCATGACCGTGCTGCGGTCGCCGGCCCGCGGCGACATGTTCGTCCAGGCCGTTCTGGAGACGCCGGTCAACCTGACGAAGCGCCAACAGGAATTGCTGCGCGAATTCGAGAAGGAAGGCGAGCACCGCAAGACCCACCCCGAAAGCGAAGGCTTCTTCGCGCGGGTCAAGGAATTCTTCGAGGATCTGCGCGAGTAGCGGGGACCTTTGGGCGCCGGGCACCCGGTTGCGTTACGGCGCGAACAGCTTCGGGAAGCCTTCCCAGCAGCGATCGTAATCGGGCTGCAGCATGGTCGTTTCGAGCGCGAAGCGGGTGGGGCGCAGCACGAGGCGGCTTTCGAACATAAAGGCAAGCGTGCCGGAAAGCTTTTGCGGCGTCAGTTCGGCCTCGCTGGCCGGGCGAAAGCTCTCCAGATCCGGCCCATGCGCCGACATGCAATTGTGCAGCGAGCATCCGCCGGGGACGAAGCCTTCCGCCTTGGCGTCATAGCTTCCGTGCACCAACCCCATGAACTCGTTCATGACGTTGCGGTGGAAGAAAGGCGGCCGGAACGTATGCTCGGCCACCATCCATCGCGGCGGGAAAATCACGAAGTCGCAATTGGCCGTGCCGGGCATGTCGCTCGGCGATGTCAGCACGGTGAAGATGGAGGGGTCCGGGTGATCGAAGCTGATCGTCCCGATCGCATTGAACCGCGCCAATTCGTATTTGTAGGGCGCGTAGTTGCCGTGCCACGCGACGACGTCGAGCGGGGAGTGGTCAGTCTCCGCGGCCCATAATGTACCCTCGAATTTTGCGACGATCTGACACCGCCGATCGCTATCCTCGAAGGCGGCGACCGGGGTCAGGAAGTCGCGCGGGTTCGCCAAGCCGTTGGCGCCGATCGGGCCGAGTTCGGGAAGCCGGAACAAGGCGCCGTAATTCTCGCAGACATAGCCGCGCGCCGGACCGTCCGGCAGCTCGACCCGGAACTTGACGCCGCGCGGCAACACGGCGATCTCGCCCGGTGCAGCCTCGAGCGACCCCAATTCGGTGCGCAACAACAGGCGCCCCTGCTGCGGCACGATCAGCAGCTCGCCATCGGCATCGTAGAAGACGCGATCGGTCATCGGCAGCGTCGCGCGATAGAGGTGAACGGCGATGCCGCTCTGCGCGGCTGCATCGCCGCCCGCCGCCATCGTCACGAGACCGTCGACAAAATCGGTCGCCTCGTCGGGCAAGGGCAGGGGGCTCCAGCGCAGCCGGTTCGGCGATGCCCTCGTCTCCAGCACCGGCGCGCTGCGCAACAGCGCATGGTCCACCGGTCGAAACGGCGGGTGCATCGCCGAGGGCCGAATGCGGTACAGCCAGGAGCGTCGGTTGTCGCCGCGCGGGGCGGTGAACGCGGTGCCCGACAGCTGCTCGGCATAAAGCCCGAGCGGCGCTCGCTGCGGCGCGTTCTGGCCAACCGGCAACGCTCCCCGAACGGCCTCGCTCGCATGCTCGTTGCCGAACCCGGAGAGGTATCGAAGAGCCGTGCCGGCGCCCGCTTCGTGTGCTCCCGCGCACGGGCGAATTTCCGAGCCGGCGGAACCGCCGCCCTCACGCAAATGCCGGTGTTCCGGGGTACCCATGGCGACTGCGCTAGCCTTGGCGCGGCACAATCAGCTTTTCCTCGACGATGAACGTCTTGATCCGACCGATGAACAGCGCCCCGTCGGCGTGCAGGCGCCTCGCCTCCGGCGAGGCGTTCGCGCGCTCCATCGCGGCGCGGTCGTCGTACCAGAGCTCGGCGATGCCGTCGACCTCGAGCGCTATCGTCGGAATGTCCGGGCGGGTCGGCTCGCCGCCGATATGGTTCTGCACGTATCGCCGCAATTCCGGAACGGCATGGGCGAGCGGCGCGTGAACCTCGACCCAATGGCGCAGGAAATCTTCATGCGACAGCTCGGGCTTGCGGGTCAGCAGCGAAATGCTCTTGATCATCGGCCTCCCCTGGCGCAGAGGCGTCGATGCTGCGCCGATACTGTCGGCTTGCGCAATCCCCGAGCCCAAAAAGAAGAGGCCCGCATGAAGCGGGCCTCTGGCGAGCCTCGATATTCCCGCGATTACGGGAAGACGATTTCGACGCGCCGGTTCTGCGGTTCGCGGACCCCATTTGCGGTCGGCACGCGATTGTCGTTCTCGCCGCGGCCGCTGACCGCCATGTCGCTGCGGGCGACCCCGAGCCGGGCCAGCGCATTGGCGACGTTGTTGGCGCGGCGCTCGGAGAGACGCTGGTTGTACCCCGGCGAGCCGGACCGGTCGGTATAGCCGGTGACCTGCAGCCGCACCGAGCCGCCCGCCTTATATGCGTCCGCCGCCTGCTGGACGATCTGCATCCCTTCCGGCGTAATCGTGTCGCGATCCCAATCGAAGAACACGAGGAAGACGCGCGCAGTGCTGGGCGGCGGCGGCGCCGGCGCGGCCATCGGCACAGCGATCGGAGGCGGCGGAGGCGGCGGCGCGAAGCGGTACACCGCGCTCAACACGACATTGTGCGTATCGTAGCCCGACCGGTACCGCGCGCCGCCGGCCGCCTGCCGGAAGCTCGCGTCGGTGGTGGCCAGATAGCGGTAGTCGAGATCGACCGCGATTTGCGGCGAAACATTGTACCGGACGCCGCCGATCGCCTGGTATCCGAGCTCCCAATCGTCGCTTCTGGCGATGCGTCCGAGCCCGGGCGAATGGACATGGTCGATCACATCGACCGCGCCCAGCCCGCCGCCGATATGCGGCGTTACCGGCCAGCCGAGGTTGAAGTCGTAGAGCAGGTTGGTCATGATCGCGTGGCTCTCGCGGTCGCCGCGCGCGCCTGGAACGTTGCCCCCGAGCCGATTGAAGCTCCTCAGGTCGTTCTCGCGGTATTCGTATTCCTCTTCGAAGCGCCACGGCCCCAGTTCGTAGCCGGCCTTGCCGCCGACGTTGAAGCCGTCATCGAACCGTGAGCGCGCCGTCGCACCGGGCGGCAAGTTGCGATCGCGCTGGTTTTCCAGATCCGTCCAGCCGCCTTCGCCGCCAACATAAAAGGTCTGCGCTCGCGCGTCGGCCGCCACCAGCGCCGCCGCAACGGCAAGGCTCGCTCCTGCGATGATCGAGATACGCGTGGACATGAACACTCCCCCAACATTCGCCAACTCACGGGCGACCCCGGCCCGCTCGATATACGTCGCGCGGCCAGAAAAGATCCCTGAGTGCCGTGAAAACGCGCGCGCGCTCAGGGCCCAAGCATCAAAGAGAGAAATGCGGAAATGCCCTTGCAGCCGCAGGCTTCTCGCCCGAATTTTATCCTGGGCAAATACGCTTTTTTACGCGAGCTGATGCGGCTGTCATCAACTGTTCATCATTAAGCGGCAGTTCCACTTTCGGCACCCGCTCGTTTATTTCAGCTGCCGCCGCGATAATTCGTTTGCGCCATTTCAAAGGCGGCGAGTTGCGGCGGCATTAGCGCGACATAGAAGGTGCCACGGGTGACGTAGGTGTGAATCTCCTCCCAGCTCGGCAGCGACTGGATCTTGACGTATTGCTGTTGTCCGGCCGGCAAGTATACGTCCTGCGACTGGTACAAATCCTTCCCGTAGCTGTCGACCGTGATGTGATACGCGCCGGCGGGCACATCCCGGTAGAAGCTGACGCCCGGCGCTGCAAAACCGACATAACCGCCATTCATCGCGACCTTCGGCTCGGTCGGGCTGTCATCCGGCAGGAAGTCGCGATAGAACCAGACGCGAGCGTCGCCGAAAGGGATCGGCGGCACGGCGGCGAGTTGCGGCGGCGTCGTCGCAACGCAAGCGGTCAGAACGCCGAGCGCGGTCGCCGCCCCGAGTGCTGCGGCCCGGCGCCGATGCGCACGCAGGATGTCGAACATGCCACTCTCCCTCTTGCTCGCCCCCGGTGAACGCCGCGGGATCACGTTTGTAAGCATCGGATGCGCGCTCATCCCTGAAGCGGGCCTATTCCGCACGGGGCGGTCTTCGCGAATGGCTGCCATTCGGGTAAAACCGGCGCTCTTTTTGGATGATTCATGTTAGGTCGGTCGTATGCAGGGCGACTGGGCGGTCGCGCCGCGGGATCGGAGCATCGAATGACGACGGAGGTGTCGGCCTCGGGCCGCGAACGGCGCAGCGCCGCGGAAGGCGCCGTGTTTTCGATCATCCTCGCGCTGAGTTTCTCGCATTTCCTCAACGACACGATGCAGTCGTTGATGCCGGCTCTCTACCCGATGCTGAAGGATTCCTATGGCCTCAGCTTCGCGCAGATCGGGCTGATCACGTTGACCCAGCAGGTCACCTCATCGCTGTTGCAGCCGATGGTCGGGCTCCTCTCCGATCATCGGCCGCAGCCCTATTCGCTATCGGTCGGCATGGGGAGCACCTTCATCGGGCTCATTCTGCTGGCCGGCGCGGCCAGCTTTTCGCTGCTGCTCGTTGCCGCGGCGCTGGTCGGGATCGGCTCGGCCGTGTTCCATCCCGAAGCCTCGCGCGTCGCGCGGATGGCCTCGGGCGGGCGGCACGGCCTGGCGCAGTCGCTCTTTCAAGTCGGCGGCAATGCGGGCTCGGCGCTCGGGCCGCTGATCGCCGCCTTTATCGTGTTGCAGCGCGGGCAGTCGAGCATCGCCTGGTTTTCCTCGGCGGCGCTGCTGGCGATGACGGTGCTGTTCGCGGTCGGAAATTGGTATCGCCGGGAGCAGAAGGCGCCGCGTCGCGCGCGCGCCTGGCGCGACACGATCCATCCCGGATTGTCGCGGGCGCGGATCGGCTGGTCTTTGTTGATCCTGCTCGCGCTGATTTTCTCGAAATCGTTCTACACGGCGAGCCTGAGCAGCTATTACATCTTCTATCTGATCAGCAAATTCCACGTCTCGGTCGAGAACGCGCAAATCCATCTCTTCGCATTTTTGTCGTCGGTTGCGATAGGGACCCTGGTCGGCGGCCCCGTGGGCGACCGCATCGGCCGCAAATACGTGATCTGGTTCTCGATCCTCGGCGCGCTTCCCTTCGCGCTCGCCCTGCCTTATGCCAATCTGTTGTGGACGGGCGTGCTGACGGTCTTGATCGGCCTCGTCCTGTCCTCGGCGACCTCCGCGATCATCGTCTACGGTCTCGAACTGGTGCCCGGACGCGTCGGAACGATCTCCGGCCTATTCTTCGGCATCTCGTTCGGTCTCGGCGGGGTCGGGGCCGCGGCGCTCGGCAAGCTTGCCGACGCGACCAGCATCGACACCGTCTACCGGCTTTGCGCGTTCCTGCCGCTGATGGGGCTGTTGACCGTGCTGCTGCCGAACCTGCACCGGCGCCCCCGCCCGGCTCGATAGAGGATCGGGACCGCCGTCCCGCGGTCGCGCGCTGGCCTCACGGTTTGTTGACGAGCGGGCAGCCGCCTTCCTCGATCGAGCGAAAGGCCTGCTCGGCGGGGATGGTCCGGAGCAGGTCGTAGTAGTCCCAGGGATACCGCGACTCTTCCGGCTTCTTGACCCGCGCGAAGTAAAAATCGTGGAGCAGGCGCCCGTCCGGCCGGATCCTGCCGTTCCTCGTGTAGAAGTCGTCGACCGGGATCTCGCGCATCTTGGCCATGACCGCCATTGCCTCGTCGGTTCCCGCCGCAGCGATCGCGCGCAGATAGTGCCGGGTAGCCGAATAGACGCTCGCCTGCGCCATCGTCGGCATCTTGCCGTGCCGTTCGAGAAAGCGCTTCGACCAGGCGCGGCCGTCATCGGTGCGATCCCAGTAGAAGGCGGTGACGAGGCTGAGGCCCTGCGTCGCCTTGAGGCCGAGCCCGTCGATGTCGGTGATGAAGGCGAGCAGCGAGACGAGGGTCTGACCGCGCTGCTGCAACCCGAATTCGGTCGCCTGCTTTGTCGCATTGATCATGTCGCCGCCGCCATTGGCGAGGGCAACCGCCTTGGCGCCTGATGCCGCCGCCTGCAGCAAGTAGGAGCTGAAATCGGCGGTGCTGAGCGGGTGCCGGACCGAGCCGAGGACGCGGCCGCCGGCCGCCTTGACGGCCGCCGAGGCGTCCGCTTCGAGAGAATGGCCGAAACTGTAATCGACGGTGATGAAGAACCAGGTGTCCAGCCCGCGCTCGACGCCCGAGCGCGCCAGGCTCGTCGTCAGCGAGTAGCTGTCGTAGGTCCACGCGACCCCGGTCGGCGAGCACGCCTTTCCGGTGAAATCGGTGGTGCCGACCGCAGTGGCGATCGCGATCCGGTTCTTCTCTCGTGCGAGCTGCTCGACCGCCAGGGCGACCGACGAGTTGTCGAAGTCGATCGCCATATCGACCTTGCCCTGGTCGAACCACTGGCGCGCGACCGCGGCGCCGAGATCGGCTTTGTTCTGATGATCGGCAAAGACGATTTCGACCGGCTTGCCGAGCACCTGGCCGCCGGCATCTTCCGCCGCCATGCGCGCGGCGATGACCGATCCCGGGCCGCCGAGATCGGCGTACAGGCCGGACTGATCGTTCAGCACGCCGATCCGTACCACATCATCCGAGACCTGCGCCTCGGCCCTGTCGGCAAGGGCGAGTGCGGCCGTCACCGCCACAGCGTTCGCGATAGTACGGAAGAGGCGCCGCGCCCCGCCGCTCGATTGTGTGTCCACAAGCTCCTCCCGCGCCTCGCTCCAAAAACTCCGGCTCTCAACCGGCGCCGCCGGCTGCACGGCTGCGCTCAGCGCTGTCCCTGAGGCGCGGCCCCGGTCGCGGGCGATCGGTAGGCGCTGCGCGCCTCCAGGACGGCCTCGACGATCGGAATATAACCGGTGCAGCGGCAGATATTCCCAGACAGCACCTCGCGAATTCGGGCCGCGTCGGCGGTCGGCTCGCGGGTCAGCAGCGCGTGCGCCGTCATCAGGATGCCCGGCGTGCAAAAGCCGCATTGCAGCGCGTGATGCCTGCGGAACGCCTGCTGCAGCGGACTGAGCCGATCCTCGCTCGCCAGCCCTTCGACTGTCACGATCTCGGTCCCGTGCGCCTGGATTGCGAGCATCAGGCAGGCGCGCACCGCGTCGCGATCGACGATCACGGTACAGGCGCCGCAGACCCCCTGCTCGCACCCGACATGGGTGCCGGTGCGGCCGAGCTGGTGTCGCAAACAATCGACGAGGGTGGTGCGCGGCTCGACCGCGACCTCGACCGCTTCTCCGTTCAGCCGAAAGCTCACGGTCCTCGAGGCGCCGGGGTCAGTCATGCCGGGACGGCGCCCAGGCCCGCAGCACGGCGCAGCGCACGTTCCGCCAAGGTCGAGACCAGCGCCCGACGGTAGGCCGCCTCGGCATGGAGGTCCCCGATCGGCTCGACCGCACGCGCCGCCGCGGCTGCCGTCGCCTCGATCGTCTCGGCGGTCACGATCCGCCCGTTCAGCAATGCCTCCGCTACGGCGAGCCGCCGTGGCGTGCCCTCGACCCCGAAGACGCCGAGATGGGCGTTTTCGGCGCACCCCTCTGCGGTGTCATAGAACGCGGCCGCGCCGGCGAGGGCGAAATCGCCGCGCCGGCGGGAAAACTCCTCGAAGCCCCAGCGACGCTCGCGGGGCCAGGGCGGGACCCGCAGCTCCACGATGATTTCATCCGGTTGCAGCACCGTTTCCAGCGCGCCCGTAAAAAAATCGCGGGCGGCGACGATCCGGGTTCCGGCGGGACCGGTCAGGACGATGTCGCCGTCGCAAGCGACCGCGAAGGCCGGCATCTCCGCCGCCGGGTCGGCATGGGCGAGGCTGCCGCCGACCGTGCCGCGCGTGCGGATCTGATAATGCGCGATCTCGGCGACCATCGCGACCAGCAGCGGATGGCTGTCGGCCAACCCCGCATGCTCCTCGATGTCGCGCCAGCGCACGCGGGCGCCGAGCCGGATGCCGGTCGGGCCGATCGCGATCCCGGTCAGTTCATCCAGGCCGCCGATATCGACGAGCAATGGCGGCGCGGCGAGCCGGAAGGCCATGACCGGGAGCAGGCTTTGGCCTCCGGCGAGGATTTTCGCGCCGTCGTGCTCTTGCAGAAGCGCGACCGCCTCGGGCAGCGATGCCGGCCGGGCGTAATCGAATCGCGGCAGCTTCATCGCACGGCGATTTCGGTATCGCCGACCGGCGTCGCGCCGGTCGATTCAGCCAGGATCGCGTGCAGCGCGCGGGGGGTGATCGGCAAGCGCCGGATCGCGCCGGGTCGGCCGAGCGCGTCGTCGACCGCCGCGGCAATCGCCGCGCCGACCGCGTTGATGCCGCCCTCGCCGGCGCCTTTGACGCCGAGCGGATTGAGCGGCGTCGGGGCGTCCTCAAACAGCGCAACCTCGACCGGCGGCATCTCGGCCATCGTCGGCATCAGATAGTCGGCGAAGGTGACGGCGAGCGGCTGGCCGGCATCGTCCCACACGAACTCCTCGAGCAAGCTGCCGCCGATCCCTTGCGCGACGCCGCCGACGATTTGTCCCTCGACCAGCATCGGATTGACGGCGCGCCCGATGTCGTAGCCGACAAAGAACCGTTCCACGACGATGTTGCAGCTGTCGCGCTCGATACGCAGTTGCGCGATGTGAACGCCGTAAGGGTAGGTCATGTGGTCGATCGCGAATCGGGCCTCTTCCGCAAGGTCCTCGTCGGTCCCGCGCGCGAGCGCCGCGAAATCGAGCGAGGGGCCGGCCGGCGCGGCCGCGACGACCACCCGGCCCTCGACGATGGTCAGACGATCCGGGGCCGCCTGCATCATCTCGCCCGCCCGCACCAGCAGCCGCCGCCGCAGCTGATCGGCTGCGAGGGTCACCGCCGAGCCGGTCATCACGGTGACCCGCGACGCGAATGCGCCGAAGCCGCGGGCGATGCGATCGGTCTGGCCGTGCACGACCCTAATGCTGTCGAGCGCGGCGCCGAGCCCGTCGGCGCAGATTTGTGCGATTGCCGTCTCGACCCCCTGTCCGATCGACGCGGCGCCCGTCACGACCTCGATTGTGCCGTCGCGATCGAGCGCGATGCGCGCATCCTCGAACGGGCCGAGACCGCTCTTTTCGACGAAAAACCCAAGACCGAGCCCGACCAATTCGCCCTTTTCCCGACGCGCCGCGACGGACCGGCGCAACTCGCTCCATCCCGCCTTTGCCATCGTCTTGTCGAGCAGCGCCGCATAGTCGCCGGTGTCGTAGACCAGCTCGGTGCCGATCGCCGAGAAATCGCGCTGGAAGGGCAGCGCCGCAGCGGGGATCAGATTGACCCGCCGCACCGCAACCGGATCGAGCCCGAGCCGGGCGGCGATCGCGTCCAGCAGACGCTCGCGCACGAAGCTGCTCTCGAACCGCCCGGGCGCGCGATAGGTCCCCGCCGGGGTCTTGTTGGTGAGCCGCACATGGCCGACGCAGCGATAGGCCGGGATCACGTAGGGGCCGGGCAGCATTGCGGCGGTCAGGTCGGAGACGGTTACGCCATGCGTGCGGATATAGCCGCCCTGGTCGAGCCAGAACTCGTCGTCGAGGCCGAGGATGAACCCGCGCCGGTCGATTGCGGCGCGGATCCGGTGCATCTGGCCGCGCGACTGGTTCGCCGCCATCAAATGCTCGTGCCGGTCTTCGACCCATTTGATCGGCCGCCGCAGCCGCAACGCCGCGGCGCAGGCCAGCACGTCCTCCGGGTAAAGCTCGCCGCGAATGCCGAAGCCGCCGCCGACATGGCCCTCATGAAGATGGATCTTGTCGAGCGGGAGGCCGAGCATGCGGGCCAAAGCCGCCCGGTTGTAGTGCGGCACCTTCGCCGCGCCGTAGAGCCGCAGGATTCCGCTCGCCTCGTCCGGCACCGCGAGGGCGCCGCGGGTCTCGAGCGGGACGCCGCTGTGCCGCGCGACCGCGAGGTCGAGCGCGACCACGGCATCGGCCCGCGCGAAGGCCGCCTCGATATCGCCGTAGGATTTGCGGATGACGGCCGCTTCGCTGCTGAACCCGGGCTCGAAAGCCGTCGGCGGCGCCAGCGGGTCGAGGCAGGCCGGCGTCGTTTCGATCTGCGGTTCGACCAGCTCCGCGATATCCTCGGCGAGGTAGGCGTCGCCGGCGAACACCGCCGCAATCGGCTCGCCGACATAACGGACGCGGCTGGCGGCCAGGACCGGCTGCCGATAGGGCTCCAGCCCCGCTACGGGGGTCAGGCGGAAATCGATCGGCGGGATCGTCGCGACCTCGGCTGCGGTCCACACCGCCGCCGCGCCGGGGTGCCGGCGGGCAGTCTCGGCCGCAACGCCGACCAGCCTGCCGCAAGCCACCGCCGAGCGCACGAGGCGCATATGCAGCATTCCGGGGGCGGTCAAATCCGCTGCGAACCGTCCCTCGCCGGTCAGCAGCGGGCGGTCCTCGAGGCGCCTTACCGATCGCCCGATTTCGGCCATGCGGACATATCCGCCGCGGCGGCGCGCACCGCCTTCAGAATGTTCTGATACCCGGTGCAGCGGCACAGATTGGAGGACAGCGCCTCGCGCAGTTCAGCCGCGCCGATCTCCGGGTTCGCTTCGAGCACGCCGACCGCCAGCATCAGGAATCCCGGCGTGCAGAAGCCGCATTGCAGACCGTGATGGTCCCAGAACGCCTGTTGCAGCGGATGCAGCCGGCCGTCGCGCGCGAGGCCTTCGACCGTCCGGATCGGCGTCCCCTCGGCTTGCACGGCGAACATCAGGCACGAGCGCACCGGCCGGTTGTCGAGCAGCACCGTGCACGCGCCGCAGACGCCGTGCTCGCAGCCGAGATGCGTGCCCGTCAGCCCGCAATCCTCGCGCAGCGCATCCGCCAAGGTGCGCCGCGGTTCGACCGCGATGCGATGCGGTTCGCCGTTGACCCGTAGCGTGATCTCGATCCTTTCCGTCATGCCGCCTCGCCCTCGCAGCTCGCCCCGGCTTCGCGCAAGAGCTGGCGGATGCGCTGCGGCGTGATCGGCATTTCGCCGATTTGGACGCCGAACGGGACGAGCGCGTCGGAGACGGCGTTCAACACCGCCGCGGGCGCGCCGATCGCGCCGCCCTCGCCGACCCCTTTGACACCGGTGACGCTCGCCTCGGTGACGGTCTCCAGATGGTGGATCTCGAGCTCCGGGATCTCGGTCATCGTCGGCACCAGATAGTCCGCCAGCGAACCGGTCAGGATGTTGCCGCCGCTGTCGTAGACGATCTCCTCGAACAGCGCGTTGGCGATGCCCTGGGCGACGCCCCCTTGGATCTGCCCCTCGACGATCATTGGATTGATCAGGATTCCGGCATCCTCGACGATCGCGTAGCGCTCGATCGTCACCTGCCCGGTCGCAATATCGACCTCGACCAGGGCGACGTGGCAGGCATTCGAGAAGGTGCCCGCCGGGTCGTAGGTGGCGACCGCCGACAGCCCGGTATCGGCGATCGCCGGAAACCGGTGGCTCTGATGATAAGCCGCGCGGGCCAGATCGCGCACCGCGACGGCCATGTCGGTGCCGCGCACCCGCGCCCGCCCGTCGTTGATCTCGATGTCCCCGGCGGCCGCCTCGAGCATTTCCCCGGCTACCTCGGCGACGCGCCGCCGCAAGATCGCGGCGGCCAGCCGGCACGCGCCGCCGGCGATCACCGCCGAGCGGCTGGCGAAGGTGCCCCAGCCATAGGGCGTGCGGTCGGTATCGCCCGCGATCACGCGAATGCCGTCCGGGGCGAGGCCAAGCTCGTCCGCGAGCAGTTGCGCGAGAGTCGTCTTCAATCCCTGCCCATGCGGCGAGGAGCCGATCCGCGCCTCGACGAAACCCGACGGGTCCATCGCCAGCTCGACGCGCTCGAAGCCGGGCGTGATTTCCATTTTCCGCGCCGCAAAGGCCGGTGTGCCATAGCCGGTTCGCTCGGCGAATACCGAGAACCCGATCCCGAGATAGCGCCCGGCCCGGCGCGCTGCCGCCTGCCGGTCGCGAAACCCGGCGACATCGACCAGCTGGGCGGCGGCGTCCATGGCCTCGCGATAGGTGCCTTCGTCGTGCACCAGCCCGGTCGTCGTCGTGTACGGAAAGGCGGTCATCAGATTGCGCCGCCGCAGCTCCAGCGCGTCGAGCCCGAGCCGCAGCGCCGCCATGTCCATCAGCCGCTCCATCGCGGCCGTGATGACCGGCCGCGATACGCCGCGATAGGGCGCCATCGGGCAGGTATTCGTCGCGACGGCGCGCGCCCGGGCGCGGTATTCCCGTACATCGTAGGGCCCCGGCAGCTCCGCCAGCGCCATCAACGGCTCGACGCCGCAGGTGACCGGATAGGCCGAATAGGCGCCGACATTGCAGCGGATGTCGGCGTCGAGCGCGCGCAGCCGGCCGTCGCGATCGAAGGCGCCGCGCACGCGCAAATGCTGGTCGCGGGAGTGGAACGCCGCGGTCAGGTTCTCCAGCCGATCCTCGATCCAGGCCAGGGTGCATCCGTAGTGCCGGGCGGCCCACACCGCGATGGCGTATTCGGGGACCAGCGCGACCTTTTGGCCGAAGCCGCCGCCGACATCGGGGGCGATCACCCGCAGCTCGGATTCGGGGATGCCCAGCAGGTCGGCGATCGCCGTGCGCATCATATGCGGCGCCTGGGTCGAGACGGTCAGCGTGACGCGGCCGCTCGCCGCGTCGACCGCGGCGAGCGCGCCGCAGGCTTCGAGCGGCATCGCCGACTGGCGGCGCGAGACGAAGTCCAATTCGACAACCGCATAGGCCCCGGCGAAAGCGGCGTCGACGCCCGCGGTCGCGTGATGCGCATCGATCAGCGTGTTCTCCGCCGCGGCCTCGTGCACGCGGGGGGCACTCGGCGCCAGCGCACTCGCGATGTCGAAGACCGCTTCTTCCGGCGCGATCTGGACCGTGACGGCTTCCGCCAAATCCTCCGCTTCCGCGGCGGTCTCTGCGATGACCGCGGCGATCGGCTCGCCGACATAGGTGACCCGCTCGGCAGCCAGCAGGGGCTGTTCGATCGCGACGAAATCCGGCCGCAGCAGCCGTGGGCACAAGCGCTTCACGCCGCCGAGCGAGGCGGCGGTGATGATCCGGACGCCCGGCGGCGCTTCGACGCGGAGGATTCGGCCCCGGGCGACTGGGCTTCGCACGAAGCGGAGGGCCCGGGCGCCCCGCGCGAGATCGGCGACATAGCGGCCGCGGCCCTGCACCAGCACCGGGTCCTCGTAGCGCGGCAGGTTGCGGCCGACCCAGCTCAACGGGTGCACGCCTCGGCGAGGGCGCGCTCGGCCATCGCGCGCACCAGATCGCGGCGAAAGGCGGCGTCCGCCTGGATGTCCTCGAGCGGGTCGATCGCCGCCGCCGCGACCGCCGCGGCCTCTCGCCGTTGCGCCGCGCCGCCCTCGCCGCCGATCAGCAGCCGCTCGGCCTCGGCGATCCGCTGCGGGTGATCGGCGGCGCCGCCGATGCCGATCCGCGCATCGGCGACACGGTCGCCATCGAATTTGACAAAGGCCGCGCAGCTCGCCAGGGCGTAGTCGCCGGCGCGCCGGCTGAACTCGGCGAAGCCGGTGCGCCAGGCGGGATCGAGCAGCGGCAGGCGGATCTCGGTCAGCAGCTCGTCCTCGGCCAGCGCCGTCGTCAGCGCGCCGACGAAGAATTGTTGCGGCCCGAGCGTGCGTGTGCCGCGCTCGCTGCGGACCACCATCGCCGCATCAAGCGCGGTCGCGACGAGGCACCATTCGGAAGCCGGATCGGCGTAAGCGAGGCTGCCGCCGAACGTGCCGCGGGTGCGGATCGGAAGGTGCGCGATGTGCCGCGCGACCCTGGGCAGGAAGGCGCCGAGCGGACCCTCCGCCACCGGCCTCTCGAACCTTGCATGCCGCGCCAAGGCGCCGATGCGCAACACGGCATGCTCCGTCTGGACGTAATCGAGCTCGGCAACCGGGTTGATGTCGATCAGGCTCTGCGGCCGGGCCAGACGGAAATTCATGGCGGGCACGAGACTCTGTCCTCCGGCCAGGATCTTCCCGTCCTCGCCGTGCTCGCCAAGCAGCTCCAGCGCCTCGGGGAGGCTGCGCGGGGCGAAGTACCGGAACGCAGCGGGTTTCATGCTCGCGCGACTGCCCCTTTTTGGCTCGCGCCTACTCTAAACGACCCTTACCGTGCATCAAGCGCGCCGCGTCGCCGATCGCGGCGCACGACCATCCGCTGCAGGCGGGCGACAGCTCGGGCTGACCGATCGTAAAACGGCCCTGGACTGAGCGAGCCGCTCGTCGCGAGCGTTGATCTAACGAGGACTGTCGAGAACGCCGCTGCAGAACGGAGCGTCGCCGTGTCCTGCGCCTGGTTGTTTGAGTTACCGCGTCCCGGAACCGCGCCGTGACGCGCCGCCCCGCCCGTCTGGTCGGCGCCGCGATCGAGCGGGCCGAGGACCTGCGCCTGCTGCCCGGACGCGGCACCTTTGTCGACGATTTGGATTTGCCGGGTCAGCTTCATGCGGCGATCCTGCGCAGCGCGGTCGCGCATGGCCGGATCGAGCGGCTCGACCCCGCCGAGGCGCTGTCGCTGCCGGGTGTCTGCGCTGTATTGACCGCGGCCGAACTCGGCCCGGACATCCCGATCATTCCGATCCGCCTGGCGCCGTTCGAGAGCTTCCAGCCGTTCCGCCAGCCGGTCATAGCAAAGGGCCGGGTGCGCTATGTCGGCGAGTCGATCGCGGTCGTGCTGGCCGAGAGCCGCGCCATTGCCGAAGATGCGCTCGAACTGATCGATTTGCAGATCGACCACCTGTCGGCTATTGCCGATCGCGGCACCGCCGAGGCCGATGAGACATTGCTGTTCGAGGCGGCCGGGACGAACCGCGCGGTTGCCTACACCTGCGAAGGGGGCGACTGCGATGCCGCCTTCGCCGAAGCCGATTACGTGCGCACCGAGCGGTTCCGCACGCACCGCCACACGGCGCTGCCGCTCGAAACCCGCGGGCTGCTCGCCGAATGGGATGCGGTTCCGGGCCGCTTGCGGGTCAGCGGCGCCGCCAAGGTGCCCTTCTTCAACCGCCGTCTGCTCGCGGCCATGCTCGGCCTGCCCGAGACGGCGGTCGAGTTGATCGAGGTCGATGTCGGGGCCGGGTTCGGTGTGCGCGGCGAGTTCTATCCGGAAGATTTCCTGATCCCGTTCGCGGCGCGCCGGCTCGGCCGTCCGGTCAAATGGATCGAGGACCGCCGCGAACACCTGACGGCGACCAACCATTCGCGCGAGATCGAGTGCGAGCTGTCCCTGGCGTTCCGCAACGACGGCACGATCCTCGGATTGCGCGGCGCGATCGCGGCCGATATGGGAGCCTATATCCGCACCAATGGCGGTGTCGTGCCCGCGAAGGCGGCGCAGTTTCTGCCCGGCCCTTACCGCATTCGCAACCTGCGCATCGCGGTGACCGCTTTCGTCACCAACAAGACCCCGGTCGGGACCTATCGCGGGCCCGGCCGGTTCGAGGCGAATTTCTTCCGCGAGCGGCTGATCGACATGGCGGCGCGTGACCTCGGGCTCGACCCGGCCGAGATTCGTCGGCGCAACCTGATCACGGCCGAGGAAATGCCATGGCCGCTGGCCCGGCTGGTGCCGTACGAGAACGAGACGGAATACGATTCGGGCGACTATCCGGCCCTGCTCGACCGGGCGCTGGACGAGATCGGCTGGGTGGAGAAGCAGAAAGTCCAGGGAAGCGCGACCGACGGGCGCCGGCATGGCGTCGGTCTCGCCTGCTTTGTCGAGAGCGGCGGCGCCGGACCGAAGGAGAATGCCCGGCTGACGCTCGATCCCGACGGTTCGCTGACCGTGGCGGTCGGGTCTTCGGTGCTGGGGCAAGGGCTGGAAACCGTGCACGCCCAAATCGCGGCGGATGCGTTGGGCGTGCCGTTCGATCGCATCCGCGTTCTGCACGGATCGACGACGCTGCTGCATGAGGGGTTCGGGACCTACCACTCCCGCTCGGTCGTGATGGGTGGCTCGGCGGTGCTCGACGCGGCGGAGCGGTTGAAGGCACAGGTGACGGAGGCCGCGGCCCGGCGGCTCGGCTTCCCCAATGCGGAGCTCGCGATCGAGGGCGACGCGGTCGTCGCGGAGAGCGGCGGTTCGGTGCCGCTTTCGGAGCTGAGCGCGGAGGGCGTCTTGAGCGCGGAGGGCAGCTTCTCGAACACCGTCCGCACCTACAGCTACGGGACGCATGCCGCGCATGTCGCGGTCTGCCCGCGCACCGGCCGGGTCGAGGTGCTGGATTACGTCGCCGTCGAGGATGTCGGGCGCGTGATCAACCCGGCGATCGTGCACGGGCAGGCGATCGGCGCCGTGGTCCAGGGGCTCGGCGGCGTATTCCTCGACCACTTGGTCTACGACCAGGACGCTCAGTTGCTGACCGGGTCGCTTGCCGATTACCTGGTGCCGACGGCGAGCGATTTCCCGCAGATCCGGGCGGTCACGGTCGAACTCTGCCCGTCCCCCAGCAATCCGCTCGGTGCCAAAGGCGCCGGCGAAGGCGGCATCGTTCCGGTTGCGGCGGCGGTCGCCAATGCCGTCGCGAATGCGCTGGCCCCGCTCGGGGTCGAGATCCGCGAATTGCCGCTGTCGCCGCCGCGCGTGTGGCGGCTCGTCCAGGATGCCGAGGCCGAGGCCGAAGGCGCGGCGCAATGACCATCGATACGCACGCGCATTATGTGCCCGCGCGGCTGCTGGAAGCGATCGCGGCGAAGGGCGGCGACATCGGAGTGCGCCTGTCGCAGCCCGCGAGCGGTCCGCCGGCGCTTGCTTTCGACTACGGTTTTCGCGCGCGACCGTTCTTCGCCAAGCTCGTCGAGCCGGTCGCCGCGCGATGCGAGCGGCTCGATGCGCAGGGCATCGACCGGCAATGCGTCGCGACCTGGCCGGACATCTACGGCTATGGCCTTGCGCCGAACGCCTGCGCCGCTTGGCACCGTATGCTCAACGATACGCTTGCGGACTGGGTCGCCGGCCATCGCCGCTTTGCGTTCGTCGCCTCGGTGCCGCTGGTGGAGGCCGCGGACGCAGCCGCCGAACTCGAACGGGCGGTCGGGCTCGGCGCGGTCGCGGCGATGGTGCCGACCAATATCGAGGGCACCAATCTCGGCGAACGCGCCCTCGACCCGTTCTGGGCCCGAGCCGAAGCGCTCGGCCTGCCGATCATGCTGCACCCGGTCATGGTGACCCCGGCGCCGCGCGCCGCCCGCTTCGCGCTGGCGCAGATCGCGCAATACACCTTCGACACCACGCTCGGCTTGGGCTCGCTGATCTTCTCCGGCTTGTTCGACCGCTTCCCGGGGCTGTCGCTGATCCTGCCGCATGGCGGCGGGGCCTTCCCGTACCTGCTCGGCCGCTTCGATACGATGTCGGGGCGCATGGACCGTGCAGCGCAAGGCGCGGTGAACGAGCGCGCGCCGTCCGCCTATCTCGACCGGATGGGGTTCGACACGATCGTGCACGCGCCGAAAGCCTTGCGCTTCCTCGCCGACACGGCCGGGCTCGACAGCCTCGTGCTCGGCACCGATGACGGCTTTCCGCCGGCCGATCTCGACCCGCTTGGCAGCCTTGAGGCCGCCGGCTTCTCGGCCCGCGAGATTGCGGCCGTCGCCGAAGAAAACCCGCGCCGCAGGCTGCCGCGCCTCGACACGGTATGAACCGGAACCCCAACAGGAATTCGAGGAGAACGCCATGGACCTCAAGCTTAGAGACAAAACCGCGCTGGTCACCGGCGGCAGCGAGGGAATCGGCCGCGCGATCGCGCTGGGCCTCGCCCGCGAAGGCGTCGATGTCGCGATCTGCGCGCGCCGCGCGGGCCCGCTCGAAGAGACCGCCAAGGCGATCGCGGCCGAAACGGGGCGGCGCGTCATCCCGATCCCCGCCGATCTGACCAAGGACGAGGATGCACGCGCCTTCGTGAAGGACGGTCACGCCGCGCTCGGCCGCATCGACATCATGGTCAACAATGCGGGCGCGGCGCCTGGCGGGGTCATCGAGTCCTTGAGCGAGGCCGATTGGACGCTCGCATTGCAGCTCAAATTCATGGGCTATGTCCGGTGCCTGCGCTATGCGCTGCCGCTGATGGTCGAGCAGGGCGGCGGGCGCGTCGTCAACCTGATCGGCAATGACGGCGTCAAGCCCTCCTATTGGGAGATTGCGCCGGGCGCCGCCAATGCGGCCGGGCACAACCTCACCCTGGCATTGGCCGGGCAGTACGGCCGCAAGGGGATCAGCTTTGTCGCAGTCAATCCCGGACCGGTGCGCACCGAGCGCTGGACGGGGCTGGTCAACGCGATGGCGCGCGACATGCAGATCAGCTTCGAGGAGGCCGACACGCTCGCACCGGCCTCGATCCCGATGGGCCGCATCGCCGAGACCGAGGAATGCGCCGACCTCGTCGTCATGCTGGCCTCGCCGCGCATGCATTTCGTCAACGGCACGATGATCGAGATCGATGGGGGGCAGGACAAGGCGCTGATGGACCGGTCGCGCGACCGCTGAGCCGCGGCGCGACGTTCCCGCGTCAGTAGGCCTGGAAGGCCTGCTGGATCGTGCCGATTTCGGTCGTCTCGGTCAGCATCAGCATCAGCAGAATACGGGCCTTTTGCGGGCTGAAATCCTCGCCGGCCACGATGCCGCCCTCGCGCAGCGCGCGGCGCGGCGCGACGCGGCCGCTGGCGGCGCGGCTGCATTGCACGACGACGGCGCCGGAGGCCCGGGCGGCTTCGAGCGCAGCACGCTCGCCCGCGCTCGGGATGCCCGGCGCGAGCCCGGCCGAGACGATGCCGCGCGCGCCCGCCGCGAGCGCCGCGGTCACCAGCGCGCCGTCGCTGCCGGCATAGGAATAAACAATATCGACCCGCGGCAAGTCGCCGAGCGGGCGCCCGGCGAAGGGGGTGTGCGGCATGTGCGCCTTGAGCGGCGCACGATAGAAATGCGGGCCGTCGCCATCGACGTGACCGAGCGCTCCGAAATCGAGGGACCGGAAGGTCTGCACCCGGTAGGTCGAGGTCTTGACGACATCGCGGGCGGCATGGATCTCGTCGTTGAGCACGACGAGTACGCCCTTGCCCCGCGCCTCCCTCGATCCCGCAACGCGCAGCGCATTGACGAGGTTCATGCCGGCATCGCTGCCGAGCGCGCTGGCCGGCCGCTGCGCCCCGACCAGCACGACCGGCTGGGCGACGCCGAGGGTCAGGTTCAGGAAAAAGGCGGTCTCCTCCAGAGTCGCCGTGCCGTGCGGGATCACAAAGCCGGCGAGGGTCGGATCGTCATCTGCCAGGCGCTCGATCAGCCCGCGTAATTCGAGCCATTCCGGCGGGCCGATCGCGGTGCTGCCGACCTGGCGGACCGTCACCGGCACGGGATCGGCAACGAGCCGCGTCTCCGCGAAGCGCTCGAGCAACGCCTCGCAGGTCAGCTTGCGGCCGAAATTGGGGTAGTCGAGCACATCGAGGCTCGACGCGCCGAGCGAGGAAATCGTGCCCCCGGTCCCGAGGACGGCGATGCGCGGCAGCGGTTCGGTCATGGGGCGATACTCTTGGGCGAATGCAGGCGAAGGTAAACCGGGGCAGCAATCGAGACACGCTACGGCTGTAGCATGCCAAGCCGTCGCGCGTTGCGCTACTCCGCCGCCGAGCGCGTCTCGGCAGCGGCCTCGACGGCGCGCAGCATGCTTGCGGGCACTTCGCGGATGCGCAATTCGCGCTGCGGGAAGGGCAGTTCGATGCCGTGCTCGCGGAAGGTGTTCCACAGCGCCAGTAAGACATCGCCCTTGACGTTGGTCACGCCGTTCGCGGGGTCCTCGATCCAGAAACGCAGCAGCATGTTGACGGCGTTGTCGCCGAAGCCGGTGATGTGGCAAACCGCGGGCGGGGCGCCGAGCACGCGCTTTACCTGGCGCCCCGCGGCGATCGCCAGCGCGCGCACCTCGTTGAGATCGCTCTCGTAGCCGACGCCGAACTCGACATCGAGCCGGATCTGCGGGTTGGAGTAGGACCAGTTGACGACCTGATTGGCGATCAGATTCTCGTTCGGGATCAGGTACTCCTTCCCGTCGCGGCCGCGCACCGAGCAGTAGCGGGCGCCGAGCGAGGTGATCGAGCCATAGGTCTTGCCGACCTCGATTACATCGCCGGGCTTCACCGAGCGCTCGAGCAGCAGGATGATGCCGCTGACGAAATTCGACACGATCTTCTGCAACCCGAACCCGATCCCGACACCGATTGCACCGCTGAACACGGCGAAGGCGGTCAGGTCGATGCCGACCGCGTTGAGCCCGATCACCAGCGCAACCATGACCAGGGCAATCTTCAACAAATTGCCGGTCAGGACCTGCACGGACGGGCTCAGCCCGGCGATGCGCTGCAGCCGCCCGCTGATCAGCCGCGCGAGTTCGAGCGCTACCCACAGCAGCACGGCAAGGATCAGCGCGGCCTTCAGGACCAGCAGAACGGAAAGCTGCAGCTTGCCAATCGTGATCGCCAGGCTGTCGAGCGCCGCCGCAGTCGGCGCCAGCAGCCCGAGGATGTCGAGGGCGGCGATGCACCAGGCGAGGATGGCCACGCCGCGGGCGAGGCCGGGGTCGCGCAGCAAGAGCGACGATGCGCGCACGACGATCCACACCGCCGTCAGGCTGGCGGCGATCCGCACCAGTTCGAGATCGAGCCCGAACGAGGCCGCCACCCGCTCCGCTAGGACGAGCAGCAGCCACGCGTAGCAGGGAGTCGCCAGTCCGCGCATCGTGCGCGGAATGCGGTGCGACAGATGGCGATCGAACCGCTCGACCAGGCGATCGGTCCCTAACCGCGTCACGGCCCGTATCGCCCAGGCGAGAAGCCAGGCCGCGGCCAGGATCGCGAGCTGCAGCGCGAGCGCTTCGAGTACCGCCCGCGAGGAAGCGAGCTCGCCAACCCGATGCAGCCACTCGGAGATGTGCGTGCGCTCGAACAGATCGGTCAAAAAACGTCCTCCGCCCCGGCTCGGCGATGTGCCGCCGCGATGACAACGCCTGGAGGAAGCCAAAAATCAGCCGGCCGCCGCGCACCCGGACGAAACGCAGCAGCCGCGGGGTTCGTCCCGGCTCGGCGGCCCTCGCCTGTGGCTTACGCCAGCAGCGGCCGCAGCGAGTCCGGGATCGGCGGCAGGGCTGGAAAGACCGCGTTCAGCTGGCGGTCCGGCAGCCGCAGATGGCGCTGCAGCAGCGTCGCAAGAACGGCGCGGTAATCGGTCGTGACCGCGAGATCGCGCTCCTGATAGAGCTGCGCCGGAGCAAGTCCCGGCCAATTGCCGTACACCGCCCCGCCGCGCACCGCGCCGCCCAGCACCCAAATCGCGTTGCCGTGGCCGTGGTCGGTCCCGCCGCTGCCATTTTCGCGAACGGTGCGGCCGAACTCCGAGATCACGACCACCACGGTATCGCTCAAATCCGGGCCCAGATCTCGGGCGAAGGCGGTGAGCCCATCCCCGAGCGGGCGCAAGCGGTTTGCGAGCTGACCCGCATGGTTGCCCTGGTTGACATGGGTGTCCCAGCCGCCAAGGCTGGCAAAGACCAGCCGAATGCGCCGATCCCGCGCCAGCAGGCGCGCCAGCCGTGCGGCAGCGGCCGGGAATGTGTTCGGCGGAGGCGCGCCATTATCGGCCGCCTGCTGCTCCGCCGCGAGCTCGCCGACCAGCTCGGCCCGCGCCGCACGGCCCTGCCGATAGACCTCGCTCTGCCGATCGGAGCCGGCATACAGCCGGTCGAACGCGCCGGCGATCTCCGGGCGATCGATCGGCAGCGGCTTTCCGGCCTCCGGTCCGAGCGGCAAATTGGCCGAGGGCAGCGGGCCCGTCAGAATACGCGGCAGGACCGGGCCGATGGCGACCGCATCGGTCGGCCCGTGCCGCCCGGGGAGCGCCGCAAGCAGCCGGTTCATCCAGCCATCGGCGGTCAGGCTGCGACCCGGCGTTCCGTTCTCGATGAAGAGCTGCGCGTCGAAATGCGACCGCGTCGGGTCGGGCGAGCCCGCGGCGTGGACAAAGGCGAGCTTCTTCTCGGACCATAGCGGCATCAGCGCCGCCAGAGCCGGGTGCAGGCCGAACCGTCCGTCGAGCGGCAAGGCGCCGTCCTCGCCGGCTGGACCGGCCACCGCAATCGTAGGCCGCGCGTCGTAATAGGCGCGCTCGGTGTAAGGGATGACGACATTAAGCCCGTCTACCGCGCCGCGCAGCAGCACGACAACGAGCCGCTTCGGCCCGCCATCCGCGGCAAGGGCCCAGCCGGGGAGGCCAAGCGGCAGCAGCGACACCGCTGCCGCGCCTCGCAGCAAATCTCGCCGGTTCATCGCTTTGTGTTCCGACATGAGACCCTAATGCCGCATGAAATCCGGGCTGCCGAGCAAGAGCGCCGCGCGCAACGGGGCCGGCGCCTCGGAGATCACCGCGCGAGTGCGCTCGCCGAGGCTCGGACCGAGCAGCCGTTCGAGCCGCCCGGCATCGACCGGCTCGCCCTTGACGCCTTGATCTGCGCCCGCAGCTGAGGCCGCGACCGGCATCGACGGCGCTGGATCGCCCGCACCCGGCACGGCAACCGGCGACGCGGGGGCGGGCGACGGGGCGGTTGGCGGTATGGCGGCGACGGGCAGGTTGCCGCGCGCGAAGGCGGTGGCGAAGCTGATGCGCAGCGTCGTCGCATCGGGGCTCAGCCACGCCTCCTCGGTATTCTTGTACCCGTCCGGCGTCTGGCAGCCATAAATCGGCATGCCGAGCCGGCCCATCGCCACGAGCAGCGGGCGGGGATTGCGCACCTCGACCCCGGCCGCGCGGGCCGCCGACACCACGAATTGATAGGGAGTCTTGTACTTGGCTCCGGCCGCGTCGCGAAACTCGCGGCTGGCGAACAGGGTGCGCAGGACGGTGCGAATGTCGCCGTCGCTCTCCCAGAAGCGCGCCGCGAGCCGGTCGACAAGCCCCGGCGGCGGCGCATCCGCGACAAAATACTGGGCCAGCTCGAAGGCGATGTGGTGCGCGGTCGCCGGGTGTCTCGCGAGACGGTCGAGCGCTTCTTCCTCTTCGCCCGCGCCGCTGGCCTGCAAGGGCTGGCCGAGCAAAAGCTTGGGCCCGAAATCGTGGCGCGCGGGGTCGAACGAGACCGCCGGCTCATTGCCGTCGCGCAGATTGCGCCGGGCAAGGCCCCATCCCGTCAGCGCCCGCGCCAGGGCGACGACGTCGTCTTGCGTATAGCCGCCGGACACGCCCAAGGTGTGCAATTCCATCACCTCGCGGGCGTAATTCTCGTTGAGGCTGCCCGCCTCCTTGCCGCGCAACCCTGGGCTGCCCGGCGCGGCGTTCTGGGCGTTGTCCAAGTAAAACAGCATGGCCGGGTGGCGCGCCGTCGCCAGCAGCAGGTCGCGGAATTTACCGAGCGCGTAAGGCCGGATCGCCTCCTCCTCATACGCACCGACCCAGAGATGATCGAGCCCCTTTCCGGCGAAGACGTTGAAGTGGTTGAACCAGAAATCGACCATGACCTCCTGCAATTGGCGGCGGCTCAGCATCGCGCGCAGGACCCGCGCCTCTGCCGCCTGTTGCAGGATCACTCGGGCGCGCTCGCGGCGCGCCTTGACCTCGTCGGGCGATGGGTTTGCGCCCTCGGCCGGCCGCGGCGGGCCGTAAAGCGCAAAAAGCTGAGACGGCTGCAATCGCAACGTCTCCAGCTCCGAAAGATGCCGAACGAGCTCGGGATTTTCCGGGATCGATTGCGGGTCGAGCTGCTCCTCGACATACGCGTCGATGCCGATCGCGCGCAGATGCTGTACGTCATCGCTGCTCGGGCCGAAGGCAAGCCGGTTCAGCACATGAAGGATCGCGGGCTCCGGCGCCGGCTGCGCCGCGTGCGCCGCGCCGAAAGCGGTCGCCGTCAGGACGGCCAGGAACAGGCAGAGGAGCGAGCGAAGCGTCACGAAAAACTGCGGCGTTTTATCGGAACGAGGGTTTTACACGCGGTCGCGCCGGGTCATCCCCAGTGTGACCGGAACAACACCTTTCCCCACGCGCCAAATCGGGCGGGATTTGAGCCGCCTTGCGGGTGTGGGGAACTTTCGCTAATAGACTACCTGCTCGTGTCGACCCGCGACTTGCAACTACTCGGCCCGGCGGTCGGGAAACGCCGTTCGGGTCAGGCAAAGCCGCTCAGGAAATCGAGCCCGTCGGCGCTCGGTTCGCGGATTTCGCAGCTGATCTGCCAGGCGCCGCCGGCGGCCGGCTCGTAGACGGTGACGGTCGCCCACCAATCGGGTCCGTGCACTTCCCAGACATCCTTCTCGCCGCCGACCGCCGCGCCGACCGCTATCCCGGTCAGCAGGATATGCGCGTAATAGCCGACGCCGGGGGTGGGGTGCACGGCTTCGATCCCGGTCTGCGTCTCGGTGCCGATGACATTGCCGACCTGGTCGAGGCGGATCAGCACGGCGCCGTCGGAATGCCAATTCAGGAAAGTCGGATAATGGCGCAGCACCAGCCGTTGCAGGCCGATCGATGCCTTGAGCGGGTCCATTCGCGGGATCTCCTTGCTGCGGCCCGGGGGGAAGGCGCTGCCGCTGAGCGTCCGAAGCGAGCAGTGCGTACCGGCCTACCCCAGGGGTGGTCAAGAAAATCGCGTGTAAATGGCGGGTTCTTAACGCAATTTTCGTAAATCGGTGTTACCGGGCCGCCGCCCCGCCGCGCAATTTGAAACGTTGGATCTTGCCGGTCGCGGTCTTTGGCAGCTCATCGACGAATTCGATCCAGCGCGGGCATTTGAACGGGGCGAGCCCGCCCAACGCGTATTGCCGCAGGGCTTCGGCAAGCGCGTCATCGGCGCGAATGCCGGGCTTCGCGACGATAAAGGCCTTCGGCTTGATCAGCGCATCGCCATCCGCCGCGCCGACCACCGCGGCTTCCAGCACCGCGTCGTGCGCGATCAGGCGGGCCTCGACCTCGGCCGGCGAGACGTACATGCCGTTGACCTTCAGCATGTCGTCGCTGCGGCCGCAATAGACGAGGTAGCCGTCCTCGTTCTCCAGGTACTTGTCGCCGGTCCGGGTCCATGGACCGGCGAAGGTATTGCGGCTGCGCTCCCGATCGTTCCAGTAGCAGGATGCGCTGGTCGGGCCATCGACCAGCAGGTCGCCGATTTCGCCCCGCGCAACCGGTTCGCCGGCTTCGTCGACGATCTTGACCCGGTATCCCGGCACCGGCTTGCCGGTTGTACCGTAGCGAACCTCGCCTGGCCGGTTGCTGACAAAGATGTGCAGCATCTCGGTCGAGCCGATGCCGTCGAGGATGTCGACCCCGAAATGCGCCGCCCAGCGCCGGCCGATCTCGGCCGGCAGCGGCTCGCCGGCCGAGACGCAGCGGCGCAACCCCACCTCCTCGCGCGCGGGCAAGGCGGAGCTGGCAAGCATCGCGTTGTAGAGGGTCGGGACGCCGTAGAAGATTGTCGGGCGGTGATCGAGGAGCACCCGGCCGACGGTTTCCGGGCTCGGCCGCTGGGCGAGCAGCACCGACGTCGCGCCGACCGCCATCGGGAAGGTCAGCGCATTTCCGAGCCCATACGCGAAAAACAATTTGGCCGCCGAAAAGACGGTGTCGCCCTCGCCGATGCCGAGCACCGGGACGGCGTACAGCTCGGCGGTCTGGATCAGGCTCGAATGGCGGTGCACGGTGCCCTTAGGGCGCCCGGTCGAGCCGGAGGAGTAGAGCCAGAAACAGGCTTCGTCGGAATCGGTCGCGGCCGTCTCGGCGTCGGCGGAGGCCGCCATCAGCAGGGCGTCGAGATCCTCAAGGCCCACCGCGTCGGGCGCGCCACCGGAGACGATGATCCGAGGGTGCGGGCGGGCGATCTGCGACACCGCTTCCCGCATGATCGGCAGCAGCGCCGCCGAGACCACGACCGCGCGCGCCCGGCTATCGGCGAGCATATAGGCAAACTCGCCGGCGCCGAGCTGGGTGTTGACCGCGACCGGCACGATGCCGGCCCGGATCGCGCCGAGAAACGCGCTCGGGAAGTCGATCGTGTCGTAGAGGCAGAGCAGCACCCGCTGCTCCGGCTGGATGCCGAGACCGCGCAGGGCGTTGCCGAACCGGTTCGCGCGCTCGGCCAGCGCGCCATAGCTCCAGGCGGCGCGCTCGTCGATAAAGACGCTCTTCGCGCCGCGGCCCGCGGCGAGGTTGCGGTCGATCAGGTCGGCCGCTGCGTTGTAGGCGGTCATCGGCCAGCCCTTTCGAACGCAGCGATCTGCCTGCGTAATCGGCCCAGAGCGTCCTCGATCGCCTGCGGATCGGTATTGCGCGACAAATTTGAGCGGGATTTGCGACCAAGGAAAAAGGCAATCCGCTCGGCGTTGGCACCGCTCGGGTGAGGCAGGCCGGCAAGAATATTCGCTCGCTTCATCATGCCGTTCTGCGCAAGGTGCTCCAACGCCTCTGCCGGCTTCGGTCCGAGCGGGACCCACAACGCCCTTGCGAACGATCGCACCTCGTCCGCCAGGGTGGTCTCAATCCAGCGGCGTAGGATCGGGGTCCGCAGCATAGCCGGCGCTCCCGAGTAGTTTGCGCCGTCGATAAAGACAGGGTAACGGATCGCCGAGGTCAAGTGCACGCGCTCAGAGGTGGACTGGAAAAGCTCGGCGCAGCTGTCGATCCCGAGTGCGACGTGAAGGCCGATGTGATCAAGCATGGCAACCAGGTTTCGTCGCAGCGGACCGCTGAAACTGGCGGCCGTCTTTACCCTGCGAAGCGCGCCGTCAACGTCGAGCCCTTCTTCTAGAGCGGCACTGAATGCGGTCAGCGCCATTTCCGCTTGAAAGCGCCCGGGCGTGATGCCCACCAGAACCAGATCCGGACTTGCGGGCGCAAAATCAAAAGGGGCCCAGATGACACGGATCGGCCCATTCCTGTTGATCGTCAGCAATTCCATTGTACGCTCGGTCAATCGCACTGGGCGCGCAAGCGAACGGATCGCTGGTGCGAATGTTTGTGGCAGGTCGGCAGGCGGTTGGCGGAGGCGATTGTCGGGGTAGGATTTCACAACGGGGCGGCCTCTTGTCTCGGCCGCCAATCATCCAGCCGATGCGGCGCGCCGTTCGGAGTGGCTGATCTGTAGCGGATCGCCTTGGTTCGGCATTATATGCGAGCGCATACTCGCTGAAGGCGCCCGATGATCCTGTTCGATACCGAGCCCGGCCGCTACCGCCATTGGCGGCTGTCTTGCGAGGGCGGGGTCGCGACCCTGTCGCTCGATGTCGAGGAGGAGGCGGGGCTCGATCCGAGCTACCGCCTCAAGCTCAATTCCTACGACCTCGGCGTCGATATCGAATTGCACGATGCCTTGAACCGCATCCGTTTCGAGCACCCCGAGGTGGCGGTCGTGGTCCTGGCCAGCGGCAAGGAGCGCGTCTTCTGCTCGGGCGCCAACATCTACATGCTCGGCCGGTCGAGCCATGCCGCCAAGGTCGCGTTCTGCAAATTCACCAACGAGACGCGCAACGGCATGGAGGATTCGAGCGCGCATGGCGGCTTGAAATTTCTCGCCGCGGTCAACGGCGCGTGCGCCGGCGGCGGCTACGAGCTGGCGCTGGCCTGCGACGAGATCGTCATGATCGACGACCGGTCGAGCACGGTGAGCCTGCCGGAAGTGCCGCTGCTCGGCGTGCTGCCCGGCACCGGCGGCCTGACGCGGCTGGTCGACAAGCGCAAGGTGCGGCGCGATCTCGCAGACCTGTTCTGCACGACGGCCGAGGGGGTGCGCGCCGACCGCGCCCGCGAATGGGGGCTCGTCGATCACGTTGCGTCGCCGGCCCGCTTCGCCGAGACATTGGCGGCGCGGGCGCAGGCCCTCGCGGCGCAAAGCGAGCGGCCGCGGCAGGCGACGGGCGTCCGGCTGCCCGAATTGGAACGGCGGATCGATGGCGAGGGCTATCATTATCGCTGGATCGATGTTGCGCTCGCCCGCCAGGCGCGGGTTGCAACGGTCACGGTAAAGGGGCCGGACCCCACGGCGACCCCGCACGACATCGCCGCGATCCTTGCCGCTGGTGCGGCGTGGTGGCCGCTGGCGATGGCCCGCGAGCTCGACGACGCGCTGCTGATGTTGCGCAGCAACGAGCCCGAGATCGGTACCGTGCTTCTGAAGAGCCGCGGCGAGGCCGCGGCCGTGCTCGGCTGCGACGACCTCCTTGCCGCGCATGCGGATGACTGGTTTGTGCGCGAGACCCTTGGCCTGCTGCGGCGCACCTTGCAGCGGCTCGATGCATCGTCGCGCAGCCTGTTCGCGGTCGTGGACGAAGGGTCGTGCTTTGCCGGCAGCCTGTTCGAATTGGCGCTTGCCGCCGATCGCAGCTTCATGCTGGCCGACAGCGACGCCGCGCCGCGCGTCGCGCTCGGACCGCTCAATTTCGGCGGGCTGGAAATGGCGAACGGAACGACCCGGCTGGTCACTCGGTTCAACGATGCCGCTGCAGCGCAAGCGCTGCGCTCCGAGGTCGGCCGCCTGCTCGATGCCGGTGCCGCGCTGCGGCTCGGTCTCGTGACCTTGGCGCCCGACGAGCTCGATTGGGAGGACGAGATTCGCCTCGCCATCGAGGAGCGCGCCAGCCTGTCACCCGACGCCTTGACCGGGATGGAGGCGAGCCTGCGCTTCGCCGGGCCGGAGACGGTCGCGACCAAGATCTTCGCGCGGCTTTCGGCCTGGCAGAACTGGATTTTTACTCGGCCGAATGCCACCGGCGACGAAGGGGCCTTGAAGCGGTACGGCACCGGCACGAAACCCCGCTTCGACTGGGAGCGAGTGTAGGTGGGAGCGGGTGTGAGGAGGATGCGATGACGGCGATCGACTACCTGGAGCGCATTCCGAACAACGTCGATCTCGGCGGCAATCGCGCCTTGCAGCGCGCCCTCGAACATTGGCAGCCGCGTTTTCTCGATTGGTGGCGCGAGATGGGGCCGACCGGCTTTCAGCAGGCCGACATCTATCTGCGCACCGCGATCGGCACCGATGCCGCCGGCTGGGCCAGCTTCGGCACGGTCAAGATGCCGGATTACCGCTGGGGGATCTTCCTCGCCGATGCGGTTCCCGACCGTCGTATCGGCTTCGGGGACGCGATGGGCGAGCCGGTCTGGCAGCAGGTGCCGGGCGAGCACCGCTCGACGCTGCGCCGGCTAATCGTCACGCAGGGTGACACCGAGCCCGCCTCGGTCGAACAGCAGCGCCTGCTCGGCCACACCTGTCCCTCGCTCTACGATCTGCGCAGCCTGTTCCAGATCAATGTCGAGGAAGGCCGGCATCTCTGGGCGATGGTCTATCTGCTGCACGCCTATTTCGGCCGCGACGGCCGCGAGGAGGCAGAGGAATTGCTGGCGCGCCATTCCGGCGACACCGACAAGCCGCGCATCCTCGGCACCTTTAACGAGCCGATCTCGGACTGGCTGTCGTTCTTTATGTTCACCTACTTCACCGACCGCGACGGCAAGTACCAGCTGAAAAGCCTCGCCGAGAGCGCCTTCGACCCGCTGTCGCGCACCTGCCGCTTCATGCTGACCGAAGAATCGCACCACATGTTCGTCGGCGACACCGGCATTGCGCGGATGATCCGCCGCACGCTGGAAGTCATGCGGGAAATCGGCAGCGACGATCCGGCAGCGGTGCGCGCCGCCGGCGCGATCGACCTCGCGACCTTGCAGCGCTACATGAATTTCTGGTTCAGCTCCTCGCTCGACCTGTTCGGCGCCGAGGTGTCGTCCAACGCCGCCGCCTATTTCGGGAACGGCATCAAGGGCCGCCCGGACGAGGCGCGCTATGAGGATCATCGCGCGCTCGACCAGTCGCTCGCGACGGACGTACCCGATGGCCTCGGCGGGGTCGCCAGCGAAGAGGTGCCGCTGCGCAACGCGATGAACGAGGTCATGCGGCGCGGCTATGTGCACGAATGCGAAAACGGGGTGCGGCGCTGGAACCTATTGCTCGAAAAGGCCGGCCAGGAGTTCCGTTTCCGGCTGCCGAGCCCGCGTTTTCGGCGCGCGATCGGCGCCTGGGCGGACACTCCGACCGATCCTGACGGCCGGCCGATCGCACCCGAAATGTGGCAGCGGCATCAGGCCGAGTGGCTGCCCTCCGACGCCGATCGCGCCTTCGTCGCAACCCTGATGCGGCCCGTCACCGAGCCCGGCAAGATGGCCGGCTGGATCGCGCCGCCGAACCGCGGCGTCAACGACCTGCCGCTCGATTACGAATACGTCCGGCTGCATTGAGAGGCGCCACGCCGTTTCCGTCCGCCTCGGTCTGCGCTACATAGAGCGGTCCGAGCGCGCCGCCCCCAGCACAGGAGCATCCATGCCGTCGCAACCCTTCACTGGTGTTCTGGTCCCGGTCCTGACGCCGTTCACCGCGGCGGGCGAGCCGGACAAGGCGCGCTTTACCGGTTTCTGCCGCTGGCTGCTCGATCAGGGGGCCGACGGGCTCGCGATCTTCGGCACCACCAGCGAGGCCAACTCGATGTCGGCCGGCGAGCGCATGGCGCTGCTCGATGGGCTGGTCGCGGCCGGGGTGCCCGCCGCGAAATTGATGCCGGGGACTGGCGCCTGCTCGATGACGGAAGCCGTGACCCTGATGCGCCACGCGGTCGGGCATGGCTGCGGCGGCGTGCTGATGCTGCCGCCCTTCTACTACAAGGGCATGCCCGAGGACGGCATCTTCGCCTTTATCGCCGGGGTCATCGACAAGGTCGCCTCGCCGGCGCTGAAGGTCTACCTCTATCATATCCCGCCGATGGCGGTGGTCGGCTTCTCGCTCAACCTGGTCGGGCGCTTGATCGAGGCCTATCCCGAGACGGTGGTCGGCTTGAAGGACAGCTCGGGCGACTGGTCCAATACCGCGGCCCTGCTCGACCGGTTTCCCGGCTTTGCGGTCTTCCCCGGCTCCGAAACCTTTCTGCTGGATGCCCTGCGCAAGGGCGGGGCGGGCTGCATCACCGCTTCGGGCAATGTCAACGTGCCCGGCATCCGCAAGGTCTACGAGAACTGGCAAGGGCCGCAGGCCGATGCCTTGCAGGCCGAGATTACGGCGGTGCGCAAGGCGATACAGGCCTACCCGATGGTGCCCGCTCTAAAGCGCATCGTCGCGCATTTCCACAACGACCCGGACTGGGCCGCGGTGCGGCCCCCGATGGTGCCGCTGAGTGAGGCGCAGTCGGCGGCGCTGCTCGCTGATTTGGCCAAGCTCGGCTACAGCCTCGGCGAGCGGCGGCAACCGAAAGCGGCATAGCGCCACCACCTCGCCGAAAGGAGAGCCACGATGGCGATGGAAGCGGCGCCCGCTCGTACCCCCGAGCGCCAGGCCTTCTACGACGAGATCGAGCCCAAGAACCTGGCGCCGCTCTGGGAAAAGCTGCACGCGCTGGTCACCGCCGAGCCGAAGACGCCCTGCCTGCCGGCCTTGTGGCGCTACGACGCGGAAGTGCGGCCGTATCTGATGAAGGCGGGCGGGCTGATTACCGCGATGGAAGCGCAACGCCGCGTGCTGATCCTCGAAAACCCCGGTCTCAAGGGCCAGGCGCAGATCACCCACTCGCTGTTCGCTGGTTTGCAATTGATCCTGCCCGGCGAGGTGGCGCCGGCGCACCGCCACACGCAATCGGCGTTGCGCTTCATCATCGAAGGGCACGGCGCCTACACGGCGGTCGATGGCGAGCGCACCAGCATGGAACCCGGCGATTTCGTGATCACCCCGTCCTGGACCTGGCACGATCACGGCAATGAGACCGAGGAGCCGATGGTGTGGCTCGACGGGCTCGACATCCCGATCGTCCGGCTGTTCGACGCCAGCTTCGCCGAGCCCGGCAATGCCGAGATGCAGGCCGTGTCGCGGCCGGAAGGGGACAGCGTTGCGCGCTACGGCAACAACCTGCTGCCGGTCGATTGGCGACCCGAGGCGAAATCGTCGCCGGTGTTCAACTACCCCTATGCCCGCACCCGCGAGGCGTTGACGGCCTTGGCCCGCAACGGCGATCCGGACCCCTATCACGGGCACAAATTGCGCTACGTCAACCCGGCGAGCGGCGAGGCCGCGATGCCGACCATCGGCACGTTCATCCAGCTGTTGCCGGCGGGTTTCGAGACGCGGTCCTACCGCTCGACCGACGGCACGGTCTATGTCGCGGTCGAAGGTTCGGGCGAGACGCGGGTCGGCGGCACCGTGTTGCGCTGGCGGCCGCGCGACATCCTGGTGGTGCCGAGCTGGATGCCTCACGCGCACAAGGCCGACACAGAGGCCGTGCTGTTCAGCTTTTCCGACCGGCCGGTGCAGGAAAAGCTTGGCCTCTGGCGCGAGGCGCGCGGCAACGCCTGAGCCGCGCGACGGCGGGGCAGGGGCGCCCGTCTCGCCCGTCTATTTCCTGCTGCACGTTCCGAAGACGGCGGGGCAGACGATCGAACTGCACCTGCGCGAATATTGCGCCCCCGGTGCCTACTGCGAGCCGCGGCGGCCGGGCCTCCTGCGTCGGTTGGCGCGGGACGGCAATCCCGGCGATGCGATCCCCGATAGCGGTGCGGTCCGCGCGCTGGGCGGCCATCATCTCGGGCGTTCGCTCGAGGCCTGCTTTCCGCAGCGCGAGATCCGCCGGACAGTGTTGCTGCGCGATCCGTTGGGCCTGCACCTGTCCTTGTACAATTTCCGCATGATGAGCTATCTCGCCCGCGGGCTCGGGACCTACAGTTTCGCGCTCCATCTGAACTCGTTGCGGCGCAACCCGGTGGCGCATTTCCTGCTGTCGGGGTGGCTCGAAATCCCGGCGCTCGTGCTCGCCGCGATGTCGGACGCACGCAAATACGCCTTGCTCAACCGGATGCTCTCGCAATTCTGGTTCGTCGGGGCGCATACCGATTGCGACCGGCTGATCGCGGCGATCGCCCCCGATCTCGGCGTACCGGCGGTCGCGCAGCGGCGCAATACGAGCCGCGAATGGCGGGCTCAGGTCGCCTGGGAGCCGTTGACCGCCGAGGCCCTGTCCGGGGAAGTGCGCGATGCGGTGGCGACGCGCGACCGCATCGATCAGGCTTTATGGGAGAGCTGGCGCGGCGCCGGGTTCGGGGCGGCGTCGGTGCGGCCCCGGCCGCTGCCGCAGCGCGGCGCGGGCGCCAGTGCGGCGGCGCTGCTGCGGCCGGCTTGCGACATGGCCCGGCTGTTTCGCCGCGACTGGGCCAGGCCCGCCTATATCGGCCGCGGGCGGCGGGTCGCCCGCGCCGACGCGGCGCGCAACGCGGGCGATTGGGCGACCGCGGCGCAGCGCTACCGGGCCGTGGTGGCGCGCCACGCGACCCCGGCGATGTGGATGCAATACGGCCATGCCGAGCAGATGGCCGGCAACGCCGCAGCCGCGGAGGCCGCCTATCGCGAGGCAATTTTGCTGAAAGCCGACAATGCCGATGCGCATTATTACCTCGGCACCGCGCTGCAGGCGCTCGGGCGCGAGCCGGAGGCCGCCAGCGCCTACCGCCGTGCGCTGGCGCTCGACCCCGCGCTGTCGGAAGCGCGCGGCTGGCTGGAAGCGCTGGGGGGCCGCGCGGACGACGAACCGGCAACAGGCGGTGGCGCAAGTCTCTGACCGGAGAATTCGAACCCCTAAACCTCGGTTTTGGCGCCCGTGCGTTCCGTGATCAGGGCGTAATGCTCGGTGCGGCGGTGTTTTGCGAATTTGAAAACCGTGCGGCGCAGATATTCCCCGAGCGACAGGTCGAGGTTGACCGCGATCACCTCGTCCTCTTCGCTCATCGCCTGCGCCGCGATCTCGCCGGTCGGCGCGACGATGGCCGAACCGCCGATCATCGCGTGCCCGTCCTCGGCGCCGCATTTCGCCGCCGCGAGCACCCAAGCGGCGTTCTGATACGCCCCCGCCTGCAATGACAGCAGGTGATGGAACATGCGCAGATGCTCGGGCTCGCGGTGGTGGATGTTCTCGATCGGTGTGTTGTAGCCGAGCGCGACGATCTCGACCCCCTGCAACCCCATGACCCGGTAGGCTTCGGGCCAGCGCCGGTCGTTGCAGATGCACATGCCCATGACGGCATCCTGCATGCGCCACACCCGGAACCCCTCATTGCCGACATCGAAATAGCGCTTCTCCAAATGCTGGAATGGCGCGTCGGGCAGGTGCTCGGAATGGCCGGGCAGGTGGATCTTCCGGTAGCGCCCGACGGTGCGGCCTTCGGGATCGACCAGGATCGCGGTGTTGTAATGCCGCGCCTCGCCTTTTTCCTGCGTCAGTTCGGCATAGCCGAGATAGAACCCGATGCCGAGCTCGCGGGCGAGGTCGAATAGCGGCCGGGTCTGGGGCCCCGGCATCTCGCGCTCGAAATAGCGGTCGATCTCGCCCTGATCGGTCATCCAGTAGCGCGGGAAGAAGGTGGTCAGCGCCAGTTCGGGGAACACGACGAATTTGGCACCCCCGCCATGCGCCTCGCGCAACAATGCGCAGAGCCGCCGCACGACCGCCTCGCGATCGTCAGCCAGATGGATCGGGCCGAGCTGGGCGACCGCCGCCCGAAGTTTGCGCGCCATGATGCTGTCTTCCTCCACGCCGTAACGCCATCGGTGTCAGGCGGGATTGTTGCCCGGCCGACGGGGGAGACGCAACCGCGGCCCGCCGCCATTGACCTCTCAGCGCGGAACCATGACTGTCGCGGTCAACCGGACGCGGACGCCAACTCGGAGGGAGGATGCCATGACGATCATCGCACGCCGGCAATTCGGCCGGCTGGCTGCGGCGGGAGGGGCCGCCGCGCTCGCGGCGCCATGGCCGGCACGTTATGCGTGGGGCGACGCGCCGGCGCACCATCTGAAGATGACGATGGCCGACGTGTCGAGCCATCCGATCTACGGCATGCTGAAGGATTTCGCCGCCGATGTGCTGAAACGCACCGGTGGTGCGGTCGAGATCCAGGTCTATGGCGCCGGCCAGCTCGGCAGCCAGGCCAACGCGCTGACCGGCATGCAGACCGGCACCCTCGATCTGGTTTGCCATACGACCGGGTTTATCGAGACGATCTACCCGACCGTCGCGGTGCTCGATCTGCCCTATATCTTCAAGAGCAGCCAGGAGGCCGAGAAGGTGCTGGACGGCCCGGTCGGCCAGCAATTGTTCGACCTCTTTCCGGCGAAGGGCATCTACGGTCTGTGCTGGGGGCACTGGGCCTGGCGGTCGGTGACGCATGCGCTGCGGCCGGTGCCGGAGCCCAAAGACATCGCCGGCAGCAAGGTGCGCATCCAGCCCGGCGCAATCTATGCCGCGACCTACAAGACGCTGGACGCCGCGCCGACCGTCATTGACGTGTCGGAGATCTATCTCGCGCTGTCGCAGCATGCGGTCGATGCGGTCGAGGTGCCGCTGATCTCGCTGATCGCGAGCAAGTTCTACGAGGTCGCGAAGCAGATCACGCTGACCAATTTCAACTACAATCCCGGCGCCATCATGGCGAGCAAGCGCAGCCTCGATAAGCTCGAGCCGCAATACCAGACGGCAATCCGCGATGCGGCGCTCGCCGCCACCCCGCCCTGGCGCGCGCTGATGGCCGAAAAAACCGAAGAGGCGACGGCCTTCCTGAAGACCCAGGGCTGCACCGTCACCGACGCGGACAAGGCGGCATACGGCGCGGCGCTGAAGCCGGTCTACGAGCAGTTCCGCCCGGTCGTCGGGGCGGAGCTGCTGGACAGCATCCTGAAGCAAACCGGCGGGGCATGAGCCGGGCGGGGCATGAGCCGGGCGCTGCAGGAGACGGCAATGCATGAGGCGGCGCCCGAGAGCCGCGGCATGGCGTCCCTGGGCTTGACGGCCCCCGCCATAGCGGCCGGCGGGGCGGCCGGCGCGGTAACGCGCGCGGCGCGATCGATCGGTCTCGTCGCGACCGTCGTCGCGGCTGGCGCAATGCTGATCGAACTCGCGGTCGTGCTGGTCAGCATCGTCGGGCGAACAGTGGTCGGGCACGGCCCGCTGTGGAGCGACGAGGCCTCCCGGCTGGCGCTGGCGATCATTGCCTTTATCGGCGGCGCCGCCGCTTACCGCAGCGCCCATCACACCTCGATCCGCCTGATCGCCGACCGGCTCGGCGACACGGCGCGCCCGGCGGTCGGCGCGGGGATCGAATGGCTGGTGCTGATCGTCACCGCCACGACCGCGTGGCAATCGATCGCGCTGTTGAGCGCGAGCTGGGGTAATGTCACGCCGATCCTGCAGATCAGCACGGGCTGGATCACGCTGCCGGTGACATTCGGGTTGCTGCTGATCGCGCTGTTCGCGCTGGAGCGCCTGGTCGTCGCCTATTCCTGGCGCCTGGTTGCGCTGACCGGCGCGGCCATGGGCCTCGGTGCCGCGCTGGTGGCGGCCAATGCGGGCGCCTCCGCCTTCGCCGGCAATCCCGGCGCCGCGCTGGCCGGCATGATCGTGCTGTTTTTCGGGGCAATCCTGCTCGGCATGCCGGTCAGCTTCGGCATGCTGTTCGCCACTCTCAGCTATCTGGACCTGACCGATGCGGCGCCGCTGGTCGCGATCCCGCAAGCGATGGTGGACGGCACCGGCAATTTCATCCTGCTCGCCTTGCCGTTTTTCATCTTCGCCGGGCTGATCATGGAGCGCGGCGGCATCAGCCTGCGGCTGGTGCGGTTTGCCATGGCGATCATTGGCAATGTGCGCGGCGGGCTGCTGCAGGTTGTGGTGGTCACGATCTTTCTGGTCAGCGGCGTGTCGGGTTCCAAGGTGGCGGACGTCGCCGCGGTCGGCCCGGTGGTGCGCCGCGAGCTGAAACGGCAGGGATATCGCGACTCGGACGGCGCCGCGGTGCTCGCCGCCTCCGCCGCGATGGGGGAGACGATCCCGCCGAGCATCGCGATGCTGGTGTTGGGGTCGGTGACGCCTATTTCGATCGGGACGCTGTTCATCGCCGGCTTGCTGCCCGCCGTCGTGATCGCGCTCTGTCTGATGGTGCTGATCTACTTGCTGGCGCGCCGGCGGCCGCGCAGCGACAATGTGCAGATCGCCGGCGGCCGGCTGCGCGCGATCCCCGGCGCGGTGCTGCCGCTCGTCATGCCGGTGGCGATGGTGATGGGCATCAAGTTCGGCATCGCCACGCCGACCGAGGCCTCCTCGGTCGCGGTGGTCTACGGCTTGATCCTCTCGGCGCTGGTCTACCGCGCGATGCCGGTGCGCACCGCGCTCGGCCTGGCCGGCGAGTGCGCCGGTTCGGCCGGCATGGTGTTGTTCGTGCTGTCCTCCGCCTCGGCCTTCGCCTGGGTGCTGACGGCCGCCAACCTACCGCAGGCGCTGGTGCAGCTGCTCGGTGCGATGGGCGGCGGGGTCTGGGCCTTCCTCGCCGGGTCGGTGGCGCTGCTGATCGTGATCGGCTCGTTGCTGGAGGGGCTGCCCGCCCTGATCATCCTGGCCCCGCTGCTACTGCCGATCGCGATGCAGATGGGCGTCAATGCGGTGCAGTACGGGATCGTGCTGATCCTGGCGATGGGCGTCGGCGCCTTCATCCCGCCGATCGGCGTCGGCTTCTACGTCTCGGCTGCCGTCGCCGGCTCGGATATCGAACGGGCGGCGCGGACCATGGTCCCCTACGCCATCGTGCTGGTCCTCGCGGTGCTGCTGATCGCCTTCGTGCCGGAGATCACTCTGCTCCTGCCGCGGCTGCTGGAAGGCCCCCGCTAGCACCGGAATCGAAAAAGCTCGGTGCATCCCCTCGGCTGTTCCCGGGTCGCCGCGTAGGCGAACCGTCCGCGTGGCGTTATTTTTCGGTCAGCACCCAGACGCCGCCCCATTCCGGGCCGGGCGGGGCGGCGAGGTAATGGCGGCAGCGCTCGATGTACATCGAGCTGGGTGCGTCGGCGGGGTGCAGTTTCAGCGTCGCCTCGAAACCGGCCATGGCGCGCTGCCAATCCCGCTCGCGATAGGCGCACAAGCCTTCATTGAAATGCTCGAGCGCCTCGCCCATTCCGGGAAAGCTCGCCGCGTCGTGATAGCCGAGCGCCTCGTATACCGCGACCGGCTTGTCCTTGCCCTTGACCCGCAGCAGATCGATCTCGCGCAATAGGGAGGGGCGTTTCAACGCGTGAACCGTGGCCTCGTCGATCAGGATCTTGGTCTTGTAATATTTGTTGGCGCCTTCGAGCCGCGAGGCCAGGTTCACGCTGTCGCCGATGGCGGTGTACTCCATCCGGCTCGGCGAGCCGATATTGCCGACGACGACCTCGCCGGTCGCGACCCCGACCCCGATGTCGATCGGCTGCTTGCCCTCGCCGCGCCGGCGCTGATTGAAGGCGCGCAGAGCGACCATCATGCCGATCGCCACCGACACGGAATTGTCGGCGTCTTCCGGCTTTTTGAACGGCGCGCCGAACAGCGCCATGATCGCGTCGCCGATATACTTGTCGAGGATGCCGCCATGGTGCGACACGATCTCGACCATCTCGGCGAAATACTCGTTGAGCAGCGACACGGTCTCGCGGGCGCCGAGCGATTCAGAAAGGGTCGTGAAGTCGCGCACATCCGAGAACAGGATCGTCACGGTCTGCGCCTTGCCGCCGAGTTCGGATTCGCCGCCCGCCAGCAGCTGGTCCGCGACTTCCTTGCTCATGTAGCGCGCCATTGTCGCTTTGACGCGCTTCTCGGCCGTGATGTTCTCGAACACCAGCACCGAGCCGATGCGGTCGCCGCTCGGTCCGAACAGCGGCTGCGCGGTCATATTGACCGACACATTGCCGCCTTCGACCTTGAGGTTGGCATCGACCGAGCTGTCGCGCTGCCCGGTCCGCGCCACACGCTCGACCGCGGCCATGACCCAGGCGTTCTCGCCCTCGAAAAACCGCCCGGCCGGGCCGCCGACGAATTCGTCGGAGGACAGGCCGAGGATGCTCAGCGCGGCGTCGTTGGCGGTCACGACCTTGCAGTCGTTGTCGATCGTGATCATGCCATTCGAGGTGCTGCGCAGAATGCTCTCATTGTAGTTCTTGACGCTCAGCACCTCGTCGAACAGCTGCGCGTTCTCGAGCAGCACGGCGATCTGCGCGGTAAAGGCGCGCAGCCGCGACTCGTCCTTGGCCGTGAAGCCGGCGACGCCCTTCTTGTTGAGCACCTCGGTGACGCCGATGCGCGCGCCGGCCTTGTTGACGATCGGCATGGCCAGGATGTTGCGCGTCCGGTAGCCCGTGCGCTCGTCCACCGCGCGTCCGAACCGCGGATCGGCATAGGCGTCGGCGATGTTCTCGGCGACGCCGGTGGTGAACACGGCTCCGGCGATGCCGGCCGCGGCCGGGATTCTGATCTCGGCCGAACCCATGCCGGCGGCATAGCGCGACCACAGCTCATTGGTCTTCGGGTCGAACACGAACAGCGTCGCGCGCTCGGCATCGATCAGATCCGAGGCGGCCGACAGGATGCGCTGGATCAAGGTGTCGAGATTGAGCTCGCCGGCCAGCCCCTGCGTCACCTCGAGCATGCGGACCTCGTCGCGCAGCCCGCGAATCATATGATTGAAGCCGCGGAACAGGTCGGCATATTCGTCCGTCGAGGTGATGCTGAGATCGAGGTCGAGGTTGCCAGCCTCGACCAGCCGCATCGCGCGTCCCAGCATCGCCGCCGAGCGCGACACCTCGGAGGCGGTCAGGATCGACATCATCAGGGCCAGCGCCAGGCAGACCACGACGACGCCGATGACCCACAGCCATAGCGGCAGCATCTGCTGCGGGGTCGGGGCGACCCCGATCTCGCGCATCAGGCGGTCTACCTTGAAGATGATCGAGCAGGCGAAGAAGACGAGCGGCAGTGCGGCGACGAAAATCGACAGATAAAGGAGCTTGCTGCGCAGCCGGATCAGCACCAGCCGCCGCTGATCCTCCGGCAGGATGCCGTCGTCGGCGAATTGCGATAGCCGCGCGATAGGCCCGACCATGTCGCGCGAAATGCTGAAGAATTCGATGATCGCGTGCGCCGGGGATGCGAAGAACAACGCCGCGGCGGCGAAGATCAGCGCCTGCCATGCGGCGAACCCAGCCCCGAGCAGGCTTGCCACCCACATCGTGACCAGCACCGAGATCGTCGCCATCGGTCCGTGCAGGAAGGTGACGCGGACGAAGGAGTAGAATGGCAGGTTCAGCGCGCGAACCAGCGTGGCCGAGATCTCCTTCGGGCTCGGCCGCTCGCCGCGGTCGAGCCGGTCGAGAGCATTGGCTACCGGCCGCAGGTGGCGCCCGATCAGGTAGATGTCCGGCAACACGTAAAACGCGACCCCGCTCGGCGTCGCGCCGAGCAGGATCATCCACTGCGTCCAGGTAAAATCGAGCCCGAGCAGCGCCAGGATGAACATCACCGCCACCGCGGCGATCGACCCCCCGACATAGACCAGGACGAGGCGGCGATGCAGCGCCCGGGCCGATGCTACAGGCACCTCCCCCGCTGCCGGGCGGGGCGTGGGTGCGGTCAGCGATTGGCCGGTGAAATCGCGCGCGAGGTCGGTCATCAAGGGAAGGGAGTGACTGGCGGCGGCGATCCTAGCGCAGAACCCACTTCCGTTACATGAATCTCTCCCGCGCGGCCGGTCGACGCCGCGCCGCCCGCGCGAACGCGGTCAGAAGCGGTAGGTCAGCTGCAGCGCGAACAGGTCGGCCGAAAGATGGGTCGTGCCGCTGAGGACATCGCCGGTCGCGCTGATCACGTTGAGCCGCGCGGTGCCGCCGAAGACATGCTCATAGGCGGCATCGAGTCCGATGGCGTCGGTTAGCTGGTAGCCGAGCCCGGCCGCGAGATTGATCCGGTCGGTATCGGGCAGGCGCGGCGTGCGGTGCATCGGGTCGGGAACCGGCGTTTGGTCGTAGCCGATCCCCGCGCGCAATTTCAGCACCGGGTTGAGCTGATAAGTGCCGCCCACCGCAACAGTCACGGTGTCCTGCCAGTTCTCGATCGTCAGCGCGGTGGGCTGCGCCGGGTTGGCAAAGATGATGCGTTCCTCTTTGAAGCTGCTCCATTGCGTCCAGGTCAGCCCGGCCCGCAGGTCAAGGTCCGGCGTGATCTGCTGCACCACGCCGACATTGGCGCGATCGGGATAGGCGATAACGCCGCCCGCGCCGGTGTTGACGAAGGCGCCGCTGGCGGCGGAGATGATCGCGCCGACCGGGGACAGCCCGAACCGTGCGGTGCCCGTCACTTTCGCGGCATCGTTGTGGAAATAGGCGAGGCCGATGCGCGTGCCGGGGGTCGGCTCGACCAGCGCCCCGCCGTTGAAGCCGAAGGAGAAATCGCTCGCCAGGACCTTGACGCTGCCGTCATTCGCCCCGGGCACCGCGCCGGGGACGCCGAGCCCGGCGCCGATCGTGCCGAAATCGATCTCGTTCGAATACTTGATCTTGCTATAGCGAACGACCGGGCCGATCCCGACCGCCAGCATCGGCGAGAACCGGTACGCGACGGTGGGTGCCAGATCGATCGAGGTCAGTTCGGTCGACAGCGCGTGGTAACGCCCGACCCATTCCGGGGTGTAGTCGGTGGCTAGCCCGAAACTCGGCATCAGACCGAGGCCGAGTGTCAGCCCGCTGGTCGCCGGCGCGGATAGGAAAAAGCTCGGGATCAGCACCGTGTTGCCGCCATCGTCGTTCGGCCCTGGTGTCGGCATCCCGGTCACCAAATGCGAGCCCTGGTTGCTGAAGGGCAACGACGGATTGGCCACCGTCCCGGAGACCACCGCTTGCGGGGCTGTCAGCCGGGCCAACCCCGCCGGGTTGTCGGCGATCGTGCTGGCATCCTCCGCCGCCGCGGCGGCGCCCGCATAGGCGGTTCCGAGCTGGCTTGCGCTGTGCTCGTTGATGGCGAAGCCGCCGGCCTGCGCTGCGCCGGCCGCGAGCGGCAGCGCCGTCGCGAGGATCGTGGCCCTCAGTACCGGAACGGGCATCGTCGGCGCAACCTTCGGACAAACGATGCCGAACTGTAGGCAACTCCATGTTGCGATACCAGGAAAGATGCTGCGGCAGCGGCGGCTTTCGCCTGCATGGCGGCACAGCTACAGTGGCCGGCAAGACCTCGCGCTGCGCTACGGAGGCAAGGGATGGGACCGCTCGAAGGCGTCAGGATCGTCGAGCTCGCGGGAATCGGCCCCGGGCCATTCTGCTCGATGCTGCTGGCCGATATGGGCGCCGAAGTGATCCGGGTGGATCGCGCCGCCAATGTCGGCGTCGGCAAGGATGACGAGCACCGCTTCAACCTGCTGGCGCGCGGCCGCCGCAACATCGCCGTCGATCTGAAAAACCCGGCCGGGGTCGAGACCACCTTGCGGCTGATCGACCGGGCCGATGCGCTGGTCGAAGGGTTTCGGCCCGGCGTCATGGAGCGGCTTGGGCTGGCCCCCGACATCTGTCTGGCGCGCAACCCGCGGCTGGTCTACGGGCGGATGACCGGCTGGGGCCAGGACGGGCCGGTCGCTCATGTGGCTGGCCACGACGTCAACTACATATCGCTGTCCGGCGCCCTGCACCCGATAGGCGAGGAAGGCGGCCCGCCGGTGCCGCCTTTGAACCTGGTCGGCGATTTCGGCGGCGGCGCCCTGTACATGGCGGTCGGTCTGCTCGCCGGGATCCTCAGCGCGCGCCAGACCGGACGGGGGCAAGTCGTCGATTGCTCGATGGTCGAAGGCTCGGCCTCGTTGATGACGATGATGTATGCCCAGCTCGCCGCCGGCACCTGGGTCGAGGAGCGCGGCAAGAACCGCCTCGACAAAGGGGCGCATTTCTACAACGTCTATGAGACGAAGGACGGCGAGCATGTCTCGGTCGGCTCGATCGAGCCGCAATTTTACGCGCTGCTCCTCGAACACACCGGCATCGACCCGGCGAGCCTCCCGGCGCAATGGGACCGCGCCCGCTGGCCGGAAATGCGGGCCAAGCTCGCTGCCGTGTTCAAGACCCGGACGCGCGCCGAA
>Ga0213875_10000285_pt1 | contig 49377 bp, 40 predicted proteins | sample BarmaccomBMRX_R8_FD_160105 | JGI IMG/M metagenome (GOLD analysis project Ga0213875, IMG submission 160105) | Root-associated microbial communities from Barbacenia macrantha in rupestrian grasslands, the National Park of Serra do Cipo, Brazil - RX_R8 | ecosystem: Host-associated > Plants > Roots...
GACCGGAGCCATCCGGGATCACCTTGATGTTTTTGAGGCCCAGGGTCTTGGCCCACTGGTACATCACGAACGCGTCGTTGACGCTGATGCAGTACACCTCGTCGACGCCCAGCTCGCGCATGCGGTCGTAGACCAGGTCATAGGCCGGGCATTGCCGGTTCGAGCAGATCGGGGTGAAGGCCCCAGGCAGCGAAAAGACGACGACGCGCTTGCCGCGGAACAGATCGGGGCTGTTCACTTCCTGCCAGCGGAACGGATTGGGCCCGTCCAGCAACTCGTCGCGAACCCGGGTCTTGAAGACGATTTGAGGAATTGTGCGACCTTCCAAGGTCAGATACTCCATGGTTAGAATCGTTCTAATATGGTTGGGAATGGCACCGGATCAAACGCTCCAGACGAGGCGGAACGCCGCAGCCTCGAACGGCCGCCGGCGTTCCGGACGCGCGGAAGCGCGCGGGTGAGCGGCTCCCCACCGAGCAGGCCGGCCGATCCGGGGGTTGCGCGAACCCAGGCGGGAGCGCCGCCCTAACAGTCAAGTGTACGATGGAACATAACCGAAACTTGCGTCCGGAACCCGAATATGGGATCGGCGTTGCCCGGGTCGCCGTGCTTCCCCACCTGTGGCGCGTCAGGTCATTCGGGAGAGCGGCGATGTTCAGGCAGCAAAAGGAATTCTCGCTGGCGCAACTGATCGAGGAGCCGGTGCTTGGGCTGGCGATGGAAAATGACGGCATCGAGCGCCGCAGCCTCGAGCTGATATGCGAGATCGCCTTGCGCCAATGCGAGCGCGGAGAGCCGTCGCTGCGCACCCCCTTCGTCGGTTGACGCGCGCGTTCGGGTCAACGGCCTCTGCCGAAGCGGCTTGATGTTATTATACCTGCGAAACGATCCCGCGAATTACGGGCCGATGCTGGAAAGGGGCCGCGCCACGCTCTCCAGCGGTTGGCGCTCGGCCTTGATGCCGATCGCCAGCTCGACCGCGGCGGCGGCGATCATCAGCCCGGCGCCGACGAGATACCCGGCGAACACCTCGCCGCGCCGGCCCGAGCTGACCAGCAGCCCGAACAGCCACGGAGAGACAACGCCGCCGGCCGCGGTGCCGACGGCAAAAAAGAACGCGATCGCCAGGGCCCGCGCCTCCAGTGGAAAGCTCTCGCTGACTGTGAGGTAGGCGGCGCTCGCCGCCGCCGATGCGAAGAAGAAGATTACGCACCAGCACATTGTCTGGGTCGCCGCGTCGAAATACCCGGCACGGAAGAACCATCCGACGATCGCCAGCAGTACCCCCGAGATCGCGTAGGTGAACGCGATCATCGGCTTGCGCCCGATCGTGTCGAACAACGGCCCGAGCAGCAGCGGCCCGGCGAAATTGCCGAGCGCAAAAGGCAGGATGTACCAGCCGATCGATGCTGACGGAACGTCGTAGAAGCGCGTCAGCACCAGTGCATAAGAAAAAAAGATCGCGTTGTAGAAGAAGGCCTGGGCCCCCATCAGCACGAGCCCGAGCACGGCCCGGCGGGGATACTCGCGCACGATCGCCGAGACAATGCGCAGCATCGGCGTACGCGCAGAGGTGGCCAGCCGGATGCGGCTCCCGGTCGGCGGCGGATTGGGCGCGCCTTCGGCCGCCTCGACCCGCCGCTCGATTTCGGTGATCACTGCCTCCGCCTCGGCGGTCCGGGCATGCAGCATCAGCCAGCGCGGGCTTTCCGGAACCCAGCGGCGCAACAGCAGGATGCCGAGGCCGAGCGCGGCGCCGATCCCAAACGCGGCGCGCCACCCCCAATCGGCGGGCAACACGCCCGGCTGCAGGAACAGCACCGCGCCCAACGCTCCGAGCGCGGCGCCGACCCAGAAGCTGCCATTGATCGCCAGATCGGTGCGGCCGCGGAAGCGTGCCGGGATCAGTTCCTGGATCGCCGAGTTGATCGCCGTGTACTCGCCGCCGATGCCGGCACCGGTCAGGAACCGGAAGGCGGCAAAGCTCCAGAAATCCCAGGACAGGGCGGTCGCCGCCGTCGCCGCGAGATAGAGGCCGAGCGTGACCATAAAGAGCTTCTTGCGCCCGAGCCGGTCGGTCAAATAACCGAACAGGATCGCGCCGCAGACCGAGCCGGTCAGATAGGCGCTGGCGACCAGGCCGACCTCGACCTCGTTGAAATGCAGCACCGGGCTGCGCTCCAGAGCGCCGACGATCGACCCCGCCAGGGTCACTTCCAGCCCGTCGAGCACCCAGGTGATGCCGAGCGCGACGACCACGAGGCTGTGAAACCGCGTCCAGGGGAGCCGATCGAGCCGGGCGGGAATGTCAGTCTCGATGATCCCGCCGCCGTCGTGCATGACGGGCTAACACCGGTCCCGGGATGTCATTGCGGTGCGGACCGGCTTGCCCCGGATCTCGGGTGCGCTTTGGCGCGGGACCAGCGCCAGGCGGTGCCGTTTCCCGGCGATATCGGGTACAGAGCACCGTTCGTTTGAATCGCAACGGCATTCCCGCGAAAGCTGGAATCCAGGCGATCGAGAAACGGCCGCCCTGGACCCCTGCTTTCGCGGGGGCGACGATCAGAGATTCCGACCTGAAGAATTACGCTCGAAGCGGGTCAAATGCGTCGTCTGCTCCTTTTTCTGCTGTTGCCGAGCGCCGTCCTGCTCGCCCCGGTGGCGACGCCCGCGCAAGCGCCGCCGGCCGCCTCTGCCGAGGCCGGCCCGGCCACCGGCGCGCTGACGCCGCAACAAGCGCAGCAGGCGATCGAAGTGTTGCAGGATGAGCAGAAGCGGGCACAGCTGATCGCCACGTTGCGGGTGATCGCCAACGCCTCGCCTGCCGCTTCACCCCCCGCCACTGGGGCGACGCCGCAACGGCCTGCATCCGCCGCGGCGCTTGCCCCGGACAGTCTCGGCGTCCAGCTGCTTGCCCAGCTTTCGCAATGGGTTGGCCATATCACCGCTGAAGCGACGGCGATCGCCAGAGCGGTAACCGAATTCCCGCTGCTGTGGCACTGGCTGGAACGGGTCTTGGCGGACCCGGCCGATCAGGCCGCGCTGCTGGATGCGCTGTGGCGATTGATCGTGATTCTGGCTGTCGCGCTGGGGTTCGAGCGGCTGCTCAGCCTCGGCTTGCGGCGCCCGCTCGCCACGCTCGGGGGGCATGCGTTCGACAATGAGGGCCCCGAGCACGACGAGATCGCGATCGCACCGCTCTCGACCCAGCCTGCCGTTCCCCCTGCCGTTCCCCCTGCCGTTTCCCCTGCCGTTCCGCCGCCATCTGGCGGGCCCGAGGCAGAAAGTCGGAATCACCAAGCGGGCGCATGGCGGCGGCTGCGCCGGCTGCCCTTGGCGCTGATCCGGCTGCTGCTTGAACTGGTCCCGGTCGGCGTGTTCGCGGCGGTGGGCAACGTGCTCGCGGCCTCGCCGCTCGGCGGCACGCTGACGACCCAACTGGTGACTCTGGCGCTGGTCAATGCCTATGTTGGCACGCGCGCGCTGATGTGCGTGGTCCGGATGCTGCTGTCGCCGGGCGTGCCGCGGCTGCGATTGCTGCACATCGGCGATGCTGCCGCCGCTTACGGGGTGCGCTGGGCGAGGCGGATCGCGGTCGTCGCGCTGTTCGGCGGCGCCCTGGCGGCAATCGCGCAGCAGCTCGGGATGGAGGAAGCAGGGCACGATGCGCTCGCGCGGCTGATTTCCCTGATCGTCGCGATTCTGCTGATCGCGGTGGTAGTTCAGTGTCGGGACAGCGTTGCCCGTCACCTTCGCCCGGCCGCGGATTCATCTGGAGCATTCAGCCGTCTGCGCCAGTGGCTTGCCGGCACTTGGCACGATCTGGCAATCATTGCGATCGTCATTGGGTGGCTGATCTGGGCCGCCGGCGTGCGCAACGGCCTCGGCGGGGTGCGGTTTCTGGCCGACACCGCGGCCGTGCTGATCGCGGCGCGGCTAGTGGCAATCATCGCTCTCGGCACGCTCGACCGCAGTCTGCGATCCAATCCGCAGATCGCGCAGCGCTTCCCCGAGTTCGACACCCGCGCCGGCCGCTATTATCGGCCGGCGCGCGTCGTGCTGCTGGCCGCGATCGCGGCTGCCACCCTCGTCGCCCTGCTGCAGGTCTGGGGCGCCGGCGCGCTCGGCTGGTTCGCGAGCGGGGCGATAGGAGCCCGGCTGCTGTCGGCCGCGGTCACGATCGTGATCGCGGCCGCCGCCGCCGCGATCCTCTGGGAATCGGTCAATGCCGCGCTCGACCGGCGGCTGTCGCGGCTGTCGCAGCAAGGCGCGTCCGGGCGTTCCGCGCGGCTGCGGACGCTGTTGCCGATTTTGCGGACCGCGCTGCTGGTTGCGATCCTGACCATCGTCGGCCTGACCGCCTTGAGCGAAATCGGCGTCAATGTCGCGCCGCTGCTGGCCGGTGCCGGGATCGTCGGCATCGCGGTCGGCTTCGGTTCGCAGAAGCTGGTGCAGGATTTCATCACCGGCATGTTCCTGCTGCTCGAAAATGCGATTCAGGTCGGCGACGCGGTGACCGTGGCGGGGCTGTCCGGCAATGTCGAGCAGCTGTCGGTGCGCACGATCTGGCTGCGCGCCGGTGATGGCGCGGTGCACATCATCCCGTTCAGTTCGGTCACCAGCATCACCAACACGAGCCGCGGCATCGGCAACGCCGCGATCGCGGTCACGGTCGCGCTCGAAGAGGATCCCGACCGGGTCGGCGCGGCGATGCAGGAGATCGCCGCCGCGATGCGCGAGGACCCGGTGTTTTCGCCGCAGATGCGCAGCGGATTGCAGGGGGTGGGGGTCGACCGGCTCAGGGCCTCCGGGGTGACGCTGACCGGGCAGATCGAATGCACCGACAGCGGCCGCACGCCGGTACAACGCGAATTCAACCGCCGCATGAAGCAGCGCTTTCAGGAGCTCGGGATCAAGATCGCCGACCCGCCGCCCTGACCGTCGAATGCGGCTTCGAGATCCTTCGCTCTGCTCTGCCCGCTCCCCGCCAGATCACCCCTGATTTGGGTTGCTCAGCAGCGGCGCCCCGCGGTTCAAAATCTGCCTTGACGCGATGTGATGTTCTCTTTATGTTCTAACGGCGGGAGAGTGGCGGGACTGATGTTGCAACCGATGCGGCGGCTGTATCCTCGCGGCAATGGCAACCGCGGAATCGCGGTGGACGCGGAAGGGGCGATGCTGGGACCCGATTGCGTCCTCATATGCCGCAACAAAGCGGGGGGTTACTGCTCGATCTCCCGCGACGAAGCCGCCGCATTGCAGGACTTCCTGTTCGGCGATTCCGGAGAATGCGACTGGTTGTTCGACCAGTGCCAGCGGATCGCCGCGGCGCTCGACCGCAACGAGGTCGCACTGGCGCAGATTTTTGGTCTTTATATCCCGATCGATGGTCTCGGTACTGACCAATTGGAGCGTCTGGCGCGCGCCGCCCCGTTTATCAAGGCCAACTTCAATCCTGACGAGCCGCGCATCCCGCGCGGGCAGCCCGGCGCCGGCGAATGGACGACCGGCGACGGCTCGAGTGGCGTGTCCGGTCCGGATGCGGCTTCGACGATCCCAGCGCAGATAACCATTCCGTGGGACTTTCCGGCCGAGATACCCTGGGAAGCTCCGGGAGCGCCGAGCGAAATCACACCGCTGCCGTTCGACTTCCCCGGTGCCGAACGCAAGCGTCCGCCGCTTCCGACCAACCCCTTCCCGCGCGACCCCGAATGCGCCGAAGAGTGGGCCGCAGCCTGGAGATACTGCGACAGAATGGAACAGGAGGGGAAGTTCCGGACGGGCTATCTCGGCCCGGGAAAGGATATGCGGAGTTGCCTTCTTGGGCGGGTCTCGGAGAGATGCGGAGGAAACCCGACAGCATGAGTGCCATTGGCAACGAGAGCACCGAGGATGAGATCGACCGTGAGTTTCAGCTATGGCGAACCGATCCAAAAAAGTTTTGGGAAACGACAAACAAGCGGGTCGAGCTACATCCCGATAGTCCGAACGCCTATTTTGCCAGGCATCAGGCGTGGGAGCGGCTCGGCCGGCTCGATCTGGCCTTAGCAGATCTAAATAGAGCGCTTGCACTTGAAGACCATTTCGTTACGCACCGGGCAAAGGGCGGCGTGCTGCATGGGATGGGGCGTTACGAAGAGGCCATAGCCTCCCTGAACCGCTGCGAGCAGATGGAACCCGCGAACTGGCCGGAGGCACTGGGCCCGCTGATCCGGGCGGATTGCCATGCCCAACTCGGCAACGAAGCCGCGGCGCTGGCCGATTGCGAGACCTTGCCCGACGATCACTGGACCCCGGGGGTGTTCGGGCTTCCCGGCGGAAACAAGCAGGAGGTCGCCGACGAGCTTCGCCGCCGGGCGGCCATCGCACGCGGCCGAGATTAAAGCAGATACGATCAAGGCCGCATCTTAGCTTTGCTGGCCCGCCCCCCGTTGCTCGAGCGCAATGCGTTGTTGCGCGACGGCCCCCGTCGGCCTTGAATCGGCTGGCCGCAGCGGGAGGAGACATGTCGCAACCGAGCTATGTCCATGGCGCCAGCGCGACGCCGCTGCTCGGCGACACGATCGGCGCGCATTTCGACAAGATCGTCGCGCGGTTCGGAGACCGCGAGGCGCTGGTCGTGCGCCATCAGCAGATCCGCTGGATCTGGCGCGAGCTGCACGAGCGGGTCGAGACGTTTGCCGCGGGGTTGCTCGCGCTCGGGCTCGAACGCGGCGACCGCGTCGGCATCTGGTCGCCGAACAACGCCGAATGGGTCATCGCGCAATTCGCTACCGCCAAGGCCGGGCTGATTCTCGTCAACATCAACCCGGCCTATCGCGTCGCCGAGCTCGAATACGCGCTGAACAAGGCCGGCTGCGCCGCGCTGATCACCGCCGCGCGCTTCAAGACCAGCGACTATCTCGGCATGCTGCGCCAGCTGGCGCCCGAACTGGGCACGGCCGAGCCCGGCGGGCTGCGCGCGACGCGATTGCCGGCGCTGCGTCTCGTCGTCAACATCGGCGACGAGACCGTACCCGGGATGCTGCGGTTCGGCGAAGTCGCGGCGTCGGCCGGCAATGCCGATCGCGAGCGGCTGGCCGGGCTCGCGGAACTCCTGCAGTTCGACGACCCGATCAACATCCAGTTCACGTCGGGCACCACCGGGCACCCAAAAGGCGCGACGCTGACCCACCACAACATCCTCAACAACGGCTTCTTCATCGGGGAGGCGATGCGGCTCACCGAGCATGACCGGCTGTGCATCCCGGTGCCGCTTTATCACTGCTTCGGCATGGTGCTCGGCAACCTCGCCTGCCTGACCCATGGCGCGGCAATGGTCTACCCCGGCGAGGGCTTCGAGCCCTTGGCGGTGCTGCAGACCGTCGAGGCGGAGCGCTGCACCGCGCTGCACGGCGTGCCGACGATGTTCATCGCCGAGCTGGACCATCCCGATTTCGCGCGCTACGACCTGTCCTCGCTGCGCACCGGCATCATGGCGGGCAGCCCGTGCCCGATCGAGGTCATGAAGCGGGCGGTCGATCGCATGCACCTGTCCGAGATTACGATCGCGTACGGCATGACCGAGACCAGCCCCGTCAGCTTCCAATCCTCGACCGACGACCCGCTCGAGCGCCGGGTCTCCACCGTGGGCCGGGTGCAGCCGCATGTCGAGGTCAAGATCGCCGATGCCGAGGGCCGCGTCGTGCCGCGCGACACCCCCGGCGAATTGCTGACCCGCGGCTATCCGGTCATGCTCGGCTATTGGGAGGACCCGGAGCGCACCGCCGAAGCCATCGACTCGGCCGGATGGATGCATACCGGCGATCTCGCGACGATCGATGACGAGGGCTATTGCAATATCGTCGGCCGCATCAAGGACATGGTGATCCGCGGCGGCGAGAACGTCTACCCGCGCGAAATCGAGGAATTTCTCTATCGCCATCCGAAAATTCAGGATGTGCAGGTGATCGGCGTCCCGGATCCGCGCTATGGCGAGGAATTATGCGCCTGGGTCCGCCTGCGGGAGGGCACGACCGCCACGGCGCAGGAGATACGCGCCTTCTGCGACGGCCAGATCGCGCATTACAAGATCCCGCGCCACATCAAGTTCGTCGACGGCTTCCCGATGACAGTGACCGGCAAGGTCCAGAAATTCCTGATGCGGGAGCAGATGATCGCCGAACTGGGCTTGACCGTGCAGCAGACGGCATGAGGCAAGGTCGGCGGACCGCATGAGCTTCGAGATCCCCGGCGTTCTGTGGCGGCGCGATCCGCTTGCCCGGGAACGGCCTCTCGTCTTTGATTCGCCGCATAGCGGTACCGATTACCCCGAAGATTTCGGGTTCTGCTGCCCGCTCGAGGAGCTGCGCCGGGTCGAGGACACCTATGTCGACGAGCTGTGGGGTGCCGCCCCGGAACATGGCGCGACCCTGATCGGCGCCGTTTTCCCGCGCAGCTATCTCGACCCGAACCGCACCGCGCACGACATCGACCCGAAGCTGCTGGCGGATGACGCGGCTTCCCAGCTCCTGCTGCGGCCGGAGACGCGCACCGGGCTGGTTCGCCGCATCGCCAAGCGCGGGGTCCGAATCTACGACCGCAAGCTGTCGGCCGAGGAAATTCGCCAACGGATCGATCGCTGCCACACGCCGTATCACCGCGTGCTCGACGAAACCTGCGAGCGGCTGCACCGCAAATTCGGCGCCGTCTGGCACATCAACTGTCACTCGATGCCCTCCGCGCCGCGTCAGACCGGCCGGCCGCCGGAGCCGGAGCAGGCCGATTTCGTGCTCGGCGACCGCGACGGCAGGACCTGCGCTGCGGAATTCACCGGCTTCGTCGCGCGCACCCTGCGCGACATGGGTTATGACGCGCGCATCAACGAAGGCTACAAAGGCGTCGAGATCGTGCGCCGGCACGGCCATCCGGCCGAGGGCCGGCACAGTCTGCAGATCGAGGTCGATCGCGCCCTCTACATGGACCAGCACACGCTCGCCAAGCTCCCGGGCTTCGACCGCCTCAAGGCCGACATCACCCGGCTGATCGAGCGGGTTGCCGCGTTCGCGTCGGAACGGGCGCGGATGGCTTGAGCTTCGCGGCAAATCGCGATCGTCTTGACCGGACGCGGCACCCGGGATCTATTCGGCGCCGCGCCAGCGAGGCGCGTTTCTGCCAGAGACCGGCCATGGTGCGGATGCCTTTCGTCTTCGGTTTCTTGCTGGCGTGCCTGATGCTGGCGAGCGCCGCGCCGCTGCGGGCGCAAACCAAGCCCCCGGACAGTCTCGTCAGCAGCCAGAACCCGCTCGCGATGCGCGACGAGCTGGCCCAGCAGGTGCGCGGCGTTACCGAGGGCCTCGCCGGGCTTTCCAAGCGCATCGACGAGACCAGCGAGATCGTCAAGAACAACGCCGATCCCGCCGCTGCCAAGCAGCAGATCGATGCGTTGCGGAACGCCGTCGCCGAATTGCTGACCCGGCTTGCCGATAACGGCACCGCGGCGCAGCTCGGGCAGAGCGCGTTGGATCACGTTCGCCACCGACTCGGCGAATTGCAGCAGGATATGCATTTCGCGCCCGACCAGAAGGAGCGGCTGCTGCGCGAATGGCGCCGGGTCGCCAAGGACACCGAAGACGCCGTCGGCGATCTCGACGCGGCGCGCAAGGAGATGGTCGATCTGCTGCGCCTGCTGCAAACCAACGAGGATTACCTGGCGGCGCTCGAAGAGCTGCGCCAGGCTTCCGAGAACGTCGATGCGATCCGCAAACTGACCGCCGATCTGCACGACATGGCCGCCCGCGTCCGAGACCTGCACAACCGCATCAACGTTCCCAGCATGTGAGGAAGCGGCCGCTTGCCGGGCTGCTGTGGGGGGCTGCGTCGGCCCTCGGCATCGCCGCCTGCGCTGATCGCGGGGAAGGTTTCGTCGAGCTGCGCCCGGTTGCCGGCCGTGCCGCTTTGCAGGAGCCGCTTTACCTCGGTGCGGTGAAGCTCGACCTGTCCGGCGGCCGCAGGCTGGTATTGCGGCTGCCGGTCGGGACGGTGGCGCTGAGCGACGGCGGTTTCGGCCCGTTTGCGACGAAATATTGCGAGATTGTGGTGCGCAAGGACCGCGTCAGCACGGTCTTCGTGCGCGCGTGGGAACAGCCGCCGCGCTGTCAATGCGACATCCCCAGCAACTCCGGCGGCGGCCAGCTGCCCTCGTGCATGTGAGTTTGCCGCACCGGCGGCGCCGGAGCCTCACGGGGCGCCCCGCGGCAGCATGGCCTCGGCCCTCGACCAGGTCGCGCCGGCGAATTATCGTGCGGGGCCGCGACGGTGCGGCACCCCTCGAACCGAAGGAACGGCCGCCGTGGGCAAGATCCCGAAGATGCTGCAGCCGCATATCGATACCGCCTTTCCGGCCAATGTCTGCCTGGTCGGTTCGGTGCTGCCCAACGGCTTCGCGCAGGTGACCCCCCGGGGCGGCACGATGGTGTACGACGACGACCACATCGCGTTGTGGGAGCGCGGCAAGGGCTCGACCAGCGCCAATCTGACCGATGGCGCCAAGCTGACGGTCTATTTCCGCAAACCGCAGCTGCGCGAGGAGGGCATTCTGCCGAAAGGCGGCATCGCCCGCTTCTATGGCCGCGCCCGGATCCACAAATCCGGCCCGGTCTACGAGGAGGTCTGGCGCCGTCTGGTGCAGCCCGAGAAGGACCGCGATCCGGAAAAAAAGGGGTTCGCGGTTTTGGTCGAGGTCGAACGTGCCGAGGATCTCGACGGCGCGCCGCTGGCGCTCGATTGAACGCAGCATTCATCGACAACGGACGTCACGCCCGCGCCCCGGCCAGCTGTTACCGGCGGGCGGCTGGGTTGGCCGGTAATAGGGCGGCGAGGCGATTTGGCTTTCGCCCGCCACCCAAGGCCCGCAAGATCCCGCCATCTCGGGTTTTCGGGCGTTGGACGGCAGGCATGCAGGCAGCGAATTCGGCAGTGTTCAGCCTGGGCGGCGATCTCCCGATCCGCCGCCTCGGCTTTGGCGCGATGCGGATCACCGGCCCCGGGATCTGGGGATCGCCACCCGATGAGGACGCGGCGATCCGGCTGCTGCGGCGGGTAGCCGAATCCGGCATTACGCTGATCGACACCGCCGATAGCTATGGTCCGGGGGTCAGCGAGACCCTGATCGCCCGAGCCTTGCACCCCTATTCGAACGGGCTCGTCATTGCCACCAAGGGCGGGCTCGTCCGGCCCGCCCCCGACCGCTGGGTCGCGGATTGCCGCCCCGAGCATCTGCGGCACGTCTGCGAGGAGAGCCTTACGCGGTTGCGGCTCGAACGCATCGACCTCTACCAGTTGCACGCGGTCGACCCTCGCGTACCGATCGAGGATTCGATCGGCGCGCTACTCGATTTGCAGCGCGCGGGTAAGATCCGCCACATCGGTGTCTCGAACGTCTCGGCCGACCAGCTGGCCCGCGCCCGCCGGGTGGCTGCTATCGTCTCGGTGCAGAACCACTATAACTGGGCCGACCGCAGCTCCGACCCGATCGTCGATGTCTGCGCCTGCGACGGCCTCGCCTTCATCCCGTGGTACCCGCTGGCCGCCGGCCGTCTGGCGCAGCGGGGTTCGGCGCTCGCGGATATCGCCCAGCGGCGCCGCACGACGCCAAGCCAAATCGCGCTGGCCTGGCTATTGCGCCGCTCGCCGGCGATAATCCCGATCCCGGGTACCTCCGCGATCGTGCATTTCGAGGAGAATTTGCGGGCCGCCGAGATCGAGCTGAGCGAGGCGGAGATGCACGCCTTGTCGGGCGGGGCCGCATGAAAGTCGGCATCGTCTCCGATTTGCACTGCAACGCCGCCGGTCTCAACCGTGCGCTTGAACTGATGGGCGATGTCCACGAGCTGTTGTGCCTGGGCGACAGCATCTACGAGTACCGCTTTTCGAACGACGTGGTCGGCCTGATCAAGCTGCGCGGCGCCCGCACGATCCTCGGCAATCACGAAGAGGTTTTCCTCGGCCCCAACGGCGCGCGGGCCCGGGCCCGCGGCGACATCGACCCGGCATTGCTGCAATGGCTGGGCGAGCGGCCCTATCGGCTCGATCTCGACCTCGGCGGCAAACGGGTGCTGATGGTGCATTCGACGCCGTGGCAGCCTTACGGCGGCTACGTCCATCCGCACAGCACGGAAATCGAGCGCTTCGCCGAGGTCGATGCCGACATCGTGCTGTATGGCCACACCCACCAGCAATTGGTCCGCCGGGTCGGCCGAGTGCTGGTCATCAACCCGGGCTCGACCGGCGAGGCGCGCGACGCCCGCAACGGCCGCCAGTTGAGCTGCGCCGTCCTCGACACCGCCAGCGAAGAGGTCCGGATGATCGATTTCCCGGACATCCGATAACCCGGCAATGACCCGAGCACCGCGCTATTTCGAGGATTACCCGCCCGGAGCGATGTTCGAAGGCGGCCCGATCGCGGTAACCGAGGCCGACATCATCGATTTCGCCCGCCGCTTCGATCCGCAGGATATGCATGTCGATGCCCACAAGGCGGCGCAGGGCGAGTTCGGTGGGCTCATCGCCAGTGGCTGGCACACCGCGGCGTTGATGATGCGGCTGTTCACCGAGCACTTCCTGTCGCAGGCCTCGAGCCTGGCCTCTCCCGGCATCGATGAATTGCGCTGGTTGCGTCCGGTGCGGCCGGGCGACGCGCTGAACCTGCGGGCGGCGGTGCTGACCGCCCGCCGCTCGGGTTCCAAACCCGACCGCGGGCTGGTCACCAGCCTGATCGAGGTGCTGAACCAGAACGGCGAGGCGGTGATGACGCTGAAGCCGGTCAGCATCATCCGCTGCCGCCCCCTGGCTGGGGACTGACCTAGCCGCGGTCCCGCGCTGCTACTTCAGCAGCTGCGTCGGCAATGGGAGGGTGTGCCGAGATCAGCTCGCGATAAAGGCCCAAGATCGCGTCACCGGCGGTCTTCCAGGTGCGACGGCTGGCGATCCATTCGCGCCCGCCGCGGCCGAGCCGGGCCCGCAGCTCGGGATTGGCGAGCAGGGTGGCGAGAGCCCGCCTGAGATCGATCGGGTCGCCTTTTTGGAATACCAACCCGGTCGCACCCTCCTCGACGATCTCGGTCAGGGCCCGCACGCTCGACACGATGATCGCCTTTTCCATTGCCAGCGCCTCGAACGGCTTCAGCGGCGAGACCAGTTCGCATAATGGCAGTGGCTTGCGCGGGAACGGACAGATGTCGATCAGCGAGTAATAGCTTTCGACCTCGTCATGCGCGACCCGGCCCGGCATGACGGCGCAATTCGCCAGGCCCCGTGCCTCGATCAGGCTGCGCAGTTCCGGCATTGCGGCGCCATCGCCTACCAGCAGGAGGCGGAAATCGAGGCCGTCGCGCCGCAGCAGAGCGCAGGCCTCGACAAGATCGTCGAGCCCCTCATAGCCCACGACCGAGCCGACATAGCCGATGACCGGGATGTCGGATGGCAGCCCGAGCTGGTTCCCCAACGCGTCCTCGCGCAGCAGCGGGCGGAAACGCTCGGGATCGACCGCGTTGGCGACGACGCTGACGCGCTCGGCCGCGGCACCGCGGGCGATAAAGTCGTCGCGCATACCATCGGTTAGTGTGATGACCCGGTCGGCCTCGCGCGCGACGAGCGCCTCTAGCGACTGGATCAGGTGGAACTGGGGATGGCTTTCGAAATCGCTTTGGCGCGAGGCGCGGGTCATTTCCCAAAAGCCGCGTGCCTCGTAGATGAAGGGCAGCCCGAGGCGGCGGGCCGCAATCAGCGCCGCCAATCCGGTCGTGAAATTGGACGCGGCATGCACGATGGCTGCGCGTTCCCGCCGGATCACCTGCTCATAGCGCTGAGCCGAGTTCAGGATATAGTCCAACTCGGGCTCGGCTACCCGGCTGCCCTCGAAAATGCGGCGGTAGACGACGCCGTCGATGCGATCTTCGTCGGCAAAGCCGGAGGCACCTCGGAAGGCCGGCATGTCATAGGGAAAACCGGAACGGCTGTAGGCGACGACGTCGAACCCGCTGGCCCGCATCGCCTTTAATAGGCCGTGCGAACGCGTCGCGTAGCCGTTGCTGGCGTAAGGCAACGTGAAGTGCAGGAAATAGACCGCTTTGCCGGGATCGATCTCGGCCATCGGCTCGCCGCCCCCCGAGTAGTGGCGGACCACGTCGTCGCCGAGCGCGATCAGTTCGGCCCGCTGCTCGATCAAGCGTCGCAGCCGAATGGTTTCGGGCCGCCGCTCCTCGCCTTCCGCGGTTTCGACGTGCTCCAGAAATTCCCGGGCGCGCCCGACATCCCCGCGATACCACAAGGCCCGCGCCAGGGCGCGCCAGCTCATCGGGCCGGGCGCGGCCTCGATGGCCCGTTCGAGCAGAGCCGCTTCCTCGAAAAACCGCTCGGCCCGGCGAGCCGCCTGTGCCGCCAGCACGAAGCACAGCCCGATAAAGCCGGTCGAACGGCCCCGGCTCTGTCGCTCGACCAGCTCAATGGCGCCCGTCAGCCCGTCGCGGGCCAGCACCACGGCGGCACGTTCGAGGAACTCCTGGCGCTGCTCGGGCGTGAACCGGCTCTGCCGACGGGGCAGCGGCACCGGCTCGGCGATCTCGTCTTCCTCCGTCGCGACCGGAGCGGTCGCCTCGACCTCGAGCGGTGCCACGACGGCAGGCACTGCGGGACGCGGCCGCGCGGCAGCGGCCAGTACCTCCTCCCAGACCGCGATCTCGCGGCGCGACGAGGCTGCCCAAGACCGCTCGGTCTCCACGAAACGGCGTCCGGCCTCGCCCAGGGTTTGCGCCAACGCCGGGTCCTGCATCAGCGAGCGGAGCTGCAATGCGAGATCATCGGGGTCGCTGGGCTGGTGCAGCAGCCCGTTTTCGCGGTGGCGCACAATATCGCGCAGCGGCCCGATGTCGGATGCGATCAGCGGCCGCCCGGCGGCCATCGCCTCGAGCGGCTTCAACGGCTCGACCAACTCCGTTACCGCGAAGGATTTGCGCGGCAAGACCACGGCATCGACTGCCGCAAACAGTTTCGGTCCCAGATCCGGCGCCAGGGTGCCCGGCATCTTGACGCGCTCGCCGAGGCCCAGCTCCACCGCCAGCGCGGCGACCATCGGCCGGGCATTTCCGTCGCCGGCGATCACCGCCTCGACGTCGAGCCCCTGCGCGACCAACAGGGCCAGCGCGCGGACGAGATCGTCGAGACCCTCGTAATCGACGATCGAACCGAGATAACCGACCACGAACCGGTCCGCAGCAAGCCCGAGCGCCGCCCGGGCGCCGGCAACCGATTCCGCTGCGCGCGGCAGCGGTTCGGCGCCATTCGGGGCCAGCGCGATGCATCCGCGCGCGACGCCGCGGCGCTCGAGCTCTTCGGCAAGGCGTTCGGAATGCGTCACCACGCGGTCCGCCGTCCGGGCGATCATCGCCTCGTAGCGGGCCGACATCTCGTGCTCCTCGGAGCCGCTCCACGATGGCTGCCGGGCGGCGCGGGTCAGTTCCCAAAACCCGCGCACCTCGTAGACGAAGGGCAGGCCCAGCCGCCGCGCCGCGATCAGCGCGGGCAGTGCGTTGAGCCAGTTCGAGGCGGCCTGGATCACTGCCGGGCGGTGCGCCCGCGCCCGCGCCTCGATCGCCGCCGCCGCGGCGCCTACCCACTGGTCGAGCGGCGTCACCGCAAGCGACGGCCCGGCCAGCCGCTCCGGCAACACGCCTTGCAGATCTATCGCCGCGGCAAGGGCATCATCGACCCGGTCGGTGCGATCGCCGGGATAGCCCGCGCGGGTCAGCAGTTTCACATCCCAGCCTTCGACGCGCGCCGCCCGCACCAGCGCGTGCGTGCGCCGGGTATACCCGCTGACATGATCCGGCAGCGCACTCGCGACGATATAGAAAACCCGCCGCGGGTTGGCCGACAGGACTTTCGCGGCCCGGGTCGGCACCGGAGGATCCTGATGCTTGAGGCGGTGCAGCCCTCGTATTCGATTGAGCTGCACGCGCTCCGACGGCCTGAGATGCCCGAGCTCATCGAGGGGCAGCCCTTCCAGCAGCCCGGCGGGTCGGTCGATCGCACCGTGGCGCGCCAGCTGGAAGGCCAGCCATTTGGCGCGGAACGGGCGGGGATCGGCCTGGTATGCCTGTTCGGCGGCGGCAAGCGCGCCCTTGGGGTCGAGCGCTGTCGCGATTCGGGACAGTTCGGACAGCAGTGCGGCGCGGCGCCGGTCATCGCCGTTGGCCAGTTCGTCGATCAATCGGCGCGCCGCGGCGACGCCGCCGGCATGCAGCCGATCGATCAGCCTCCGGCCATCGAGCCCGATGTCGGCTTCCGGCACATAGCTCGGACCGCGCGCCTGCTCGCGCTTCTTGGTCTCGCGGTGCAGCGCCAGAATCCGGCGGGGCAGCGCGATTGCGCCGGAGATCGAATTCGAGGCGTCGAGAAAGGCGCGGCCGAGCCGGAACGAAATCGTCCCCCGTGTCGCCTCTGCCTGGCGCATCGCAAGCAGCGCCGCGCCGCGCTCGCGGCGGAGATCGTCCCGCAGGCGATCGATCTGCTGACGCAGCAGCCGTTCGCGCTGCTGCACCTCCTCGACCGCGTTTTCAAGCGAGCGTATGCGCGATGATTTGGCCGCCGATTCCGCCTCCGTTACGGCCAGGCGCTGCCGGGTCCGCCGCTGGGTGCCTCGCAATCTGTCGAGCAGGTCGCGCAATTCCGACCCCGAGGCAGCCTCGGCATTGCCATCGACCGGCGGCAGCAACGCCGAGGGCTGGCCATTTACAGGCCGGGGCGGCGCCGCGCCGGGACGCGATTGCTCGCGCGGCACTTCGCCGTCCATTGCGCTTTCACTCGCCATCGAGACCGTCGACTCTCCGAAGACCGTCGCCTTCGGAGCGCGCCCGGTATTGCCGGACGCGGGCGCGGCGGGCTCGTCCCCGATCAACGCTTAGACCCGCCGCGATCCGGTTAACGCCCGCAGAGCGGAAGGAAGACGCGGCTTCAGCCCGGCAAGGTTCGGCTTGCGGCCGATAAACCAGTCGTTCTCCGCGGTCGTCAATCCGTCCCCGATTGCGACATGCCGCGGCCGGAACCCGGCACGCCGCAATTCGCGTACAAACCAGCGCCGCCCGACAACAGCGCTGATCAGGCTGGTGCCGGGCGGCAGGTAGGAGAAATAGCCGGGCTGCGACTCGATATACTTCATCACGGCGGGGGGCTCCCACCCCCGGGTCAGGCGCTGCGGACTGATCATCGTGAACAGCACGCCGCCGGGCTCGAGGACGCGAAAGACCTCGTCCATCGCCTGCCGCATCTCGATAAAATAGTCGAAGATCAGGATCCCGAATACCGCGGCAAAGCCCCCCGCCGGGTATCGCGACAGGTCGCGCATATCCACGCCCTGCAGATGTGGGCCGCCGTCGCCGTAATCGCCGAACAGCGACACCGAGACGATGTCATCGAACAGGGGCGCGAGCAGACGCTTCTCCGGGGCGGTCATGGCAAAAGCGAGCAATCGGCCGGTGGCAGCAGACCGCTCGCGCAGCAGCGGCCTCAGCTCGTGCTCGACGAACGGGGCGAGGCTGCGGGTGCGTGCGGCCTCGCCGCAACCCGGACAGGTCTCGTCGTTCAGCAATGCCTCGCTTCGATATCCGCAGAGCGAACAGGCAAGCTGGATTGCGGCCGAAGCAGATGGGTTCACGTCCAACTATAATCCCACACGAGGACGCGCCGAGCAATGAAGCGCTGCTTGCTATCAAGGCGAACGACGTCGAAGCCTGTAGCACCGCGGGTCCTTACACTATGATCGACCAGTTGTTAAGGTCGTGGAACAAATTGGTAAACGGACAGCCGTCACAGCGGCAGCATGATTGACTGGCGACCGGCCGCGCGGCCTCTTCCGCCCGGCAGCTTCGACCCGTCCGGAGGCGCCCGCGCCTTCGGCACGGCCGGCCTGATCGCGGCGATGGCGCCGCGGACTGGGGCATTGCGGCTGGCACGTTACTGGGCCCGGTGCAGGCGGCCGCTCGAAGCCTTGGCGCTGATCGAGGCAGCGGGGCGGCATGATCCGGCGATGCCGCTGCGCCTGCGCCTGCTGGCGGAACTGCGGCTTTATTCGCCGCTGTTGGCGGCCGTCGGACGCGGCCGCGTGCCGGCCGGCCTGCACGGCGCCCTCGGGCTCGCGCGGCTGGCCATCGGCGATCCCGATGGGGCGGTGCCGTTGCTTGTGGAAGCGGTGCGGGATCGGTCCGGCTGGGGTGCCTGGCTGCGCGCCGCCGCGGCGCTGGCGATCATTGCGCCCGACCGGGCCGAAATCATGTTCGGCGCGCGCACGAGAGCAGGGCGGCGCGAAGAACCGCTGACGGCGCTGCTGCTCGCGCATCTCGCGGAACGCAGCGGCGATTTCAACCGCGCCTTGGGCCTGTTGACGCGGGCGGAGGCGCAACCCCGGCCGGCCGAGGTCGATCTGCTGCGCGCCGCCGTGCTCGTGCGCCGCGGCGATCGGGCCGGCGCCCACCGCAGCTTCGACCGCGCTCTGGCCCGGTTCGGGCTGCCGGGGTTTTGCGCGCAGCCGCCGATGCGAGACGGCGGGCCGCTGGTGACCGTCATCGTCGCCGCCTACGATGCGGCCGAGACCATCGAGGCCGCGCTGCGCTCGCTGACCGGACAGAGCTGGCGGGCGGTCGACATCATCGTGATCGACGACGCCAGCACGGACGAAACCGTCGCCAAGGTGGCGGCCCTCGCCGACGCCGATCCGCGCATCCGGCTGCTCCGCCAAACCGCCAATGCGGGCGCCTATGCGGCGCGCAATCGCGGCCTGGCCGCGGCGGCCGGCGAATATGTGACCGTGCACGACGCCGATGACGTGGCGCATCCGCAGCGCATCGAGCGGCAGCTGACGCCGCTGCTCGCCGAGCCCGGCCTGGTCGGCTCGACGGCGCGATGGCTGCGCCGCGAAGCGCCGTACCGCTTTCACGATCGCCAGCTGCTGCCGCTGCTCCGGCTGCATGTCGGATCCCTGCTGATCCGCCGAGCGTTTCTGGAGCACGCCGTCAACGGGTTCGAGCCGGTGCGCTATGGCGCCGACGGCGATCTGCTGACGCGGGTCGAAGCGGCCGCCGGAGCCGGGCGGATCGCGTCGCTTGCTTTGCCGCTGACCTTGTCGGGGCTGCACCCGGGCTCGGCGGTGCATGATCCGGACAGCGGCTATGGCGAACGGGGCTATTCCATTGCGCGACAGCGCTATCACGAGGCGAGCGTCCTGCGCTGCGTGTCTGCGCTCTCCGGTCAGCCGTTAACGACGCTGTTCGATTGCTTGGAGCGCACCTTGCCTCTTTAGCCGTGGACGAATTGGCTGGTAATCGGTACCGTCGTCCAGACTTCCGTCGCTTCTCTGGACGCGAGATCCTCTTAATAATGCTGGAAATTACTGCACCTCCGGCAGACGACAGCAAGTCTCCGACCGAAAGACCAACCATAGCGTGCAGCCTTTGCGGCCGGCCGTTATTGCCGCTTGCCAACGGAGAATATTGTGCATCCTGCGGCGCGGCACGGCGCACGCGCGGTCTCGTCCCGATGCTGGACGAACAAGTCTTTCCGCTGCTGAACAAGACCGGGCTCGGCCTCGGCGAGCTTCTCGGCTTTGCGATGATCGCAGCCGAGCGCAGGGTGATCTCCGCCCGCTTCGCGCGCGTCGTCTCGGCGTCGTTGTATGGCAGCTATGGCGCCAATCACCTCGACGGCGTCGATATCCGGGCGATGCCCCGGTTCGAGGCGGAGCGGTTCGCCGTCGTGTACGGCATTCATATTTTTGATTACTTTCTCGAGCACGAGGCCGCTTTACGCGAATGTCATCGGGTTCTGTCCGATGGCGGGGTTTTCTTTTTTCAGCTGTCGCCCGATCGGGTCCGGCCGGACCGCTCGGCGCCGACCAAGACCCGCGAGATCACCGCCTCTCCCGGCTATTTCGAATACCTTCCAGCGAACGCATCGCTGACCGACACGAGGGTCGGGTCTGACTGGTTCGTGGACCGCATGCGGCGGGTCGGTTTCGAGGCTTGGTATCGCCAAATGATCGAGCCCGGGAGCGAACTGGTGTGCCATTGGTTCCTGGGCGTCAAGCGCCCGAACCGGTCGCGTTTTGCCGATACGCTGCGAAGTTCCGCGTCGGATATCGGCAAGGGTGCGCTGTCCTACGCACGCCAGGCCCTGATGACCCGCGTCAGCAACCCCGTGCCGGCGCGATCGGTCGGGTCTTCCCGGACAGCCGCCGTGGTCAGACCGACGAGATCCGCGCGCAGGCCGGCGGCCCGCGCCAAAGTTGCTGTGCCGCCCGCTCCTGTACGGCTGCACCGGGTCGGCGGGGCCGGCGATCGCGAGGCCGCCGCGGCGGCCGCAAGCGACGCCGGGTTCGCCCGCACCCATGCCATTCCTCTGCCGCGGCGCGAGCCGCCGACATTGGTGCGATTGACGCTGTCGGTGCCTGCGACCCTGCCGGACAGCCTGCCGCTGCACGATATCCATTTCGCCGAGCATGCGATCGGGACCGGAGTCGACGCCGAGGATTCGATCGTCCTGCTCGGGCCGGATGCCGTTTACGCATCGAACGATCTCGGCGAGAGCTGGCGTGTCGTCAAGACCGACGCGATCACGCGGACCCCGCTGTTCCGCTCGTTTACGACCGCGAACGGGATCCATCTGATCCAGGGCCGGGGGTGGCATCAGCGCAGCGACGATGCCCTCGATCCCGAACATCTGGCGCCGATCCTGCGGTTCGACCGCGACTGGAATTTCCTCGACATGGCGTGGGCCGGCCGGGTGCATTGGCACGGCTCGGCCGCGATCGGGCAATCGGGCGACACGATCATTTTCGGCGAATATCCCGATAACGGCGAAGCCTACCGCCATCCCGACCCACGCCAGCACATCTATCCGAGCCGCGCCTGGCGATCGCGCGACGACGGGCGCAGCTGGCAGGAGGTGGCGCTGCTCGACAACGGTCGCGTTCGCCACCTGCACACCTGCTGTCCCGATCCCGACCAGCCCGGGCGCTGGTGGTTGAGCTCGGGCGACCGCGCCGAGGAGGTGTTCATCTGGCGCAGTGACGATGATGGCGATACCTGGATCGATGTGACCCACCCGAACCCGCCCGTGCCGCTTTCGCCGGGCTTCGCGAACCGGTCGCGGGCGGTCCAGCGTTTCACCGATCTGCACTTTGATGGCGATTACGTGATCTGGGGGGCGGACGACCATCTCGGCAATTTGGAAGAGCTGCCGCGGGTCGACGACCGGCGGTCCTGGCCCGGAGCGCGGCTCTACCGCTCGCGTCGGACCGGCGACCGGATCGAACCGGAAGAGCTCGGCTGGATCGGCCTGCCGGTGCGCAGCCTGATCGATGTCGGTCCCGCCTGGCTGGTGCTGACCGAGGCCAAGGCACGCTGGTTTTCGCTGCGCCCCCGGGTTTGCATCGTGTTCAAGGACGCGCCGCAGGTCATTCACCACCTATTCGACGCGGACAATTTCGCCAACCGGCCGACCGGGTTCACCTATTCGACCGCCAGCCGCCGCGCCAAGAACGGGGTGTTCTTCACCAATCGCAACAGCGCAGACTTGTTCCCCCGCGGGGCGGGGGTGCTGAAATGGGAGATCGCGTTTGAATAGCGCCGCGACCGGGGTCCGTTCGGCCCGCCCGTCGGATTGTCTCGGCGCGGTGGGAGTACTTTGATGAGCTACGACACCATCATGGTCGAGCGGCGCGGCGCTGTCGGCATCGTAACGTTGAACCGGCCGCAGGCGCTCAACGCGCTGAACGCGGCGCTGATCGCCGAACTCGGGGCCGCGCTCGACGAGCTCGAAGGCGATGACGCGATCGGCGCCATCGTGCTGACCGGCAATGAAAAAGCCTTCGCCGCCGGCGCCGACATCAAGGAGATGCAGGCCAAGACCTATACGCAGGCCTACGCCGAGGATTTCATCACCCGGGGCTGGGAGCGGGTCGCGCAATGCCGCAAGCCGGTCATCGCCGCGGTCGCCGGCTTCGCGCTGGGCGGCGGCTGCGAGGTCGCGATGATGTGCGATATCGTCATCGCCGCCGAGACGGCGCGCTTCGGCCAGCCCGAGATCCAGCTCGGCACGATGCCGGGCGCCGGCGGAACGCAGCGCCTGGCGCGCTTTGTCGGCAAGGCCAAGGCGATGGACCTGTGCCTGACCGGCCGCATGATGGACGCCGCGGAGGCCGAGCGCGCCGGGCTCGTCAGCCGCATCGTGCCGGCCGACAAATTGCTGGAAGAGGCGGTCGCGGCGGCCGACAGGATCGCCCAGATGTCGCGGCCGATCGCGATGATGGTCAAGGAATCGGTCAACCGGGCCTTCGAGACGACGCTCGCCGAAGGCGTGCGCTTCGAGCGCCGCCTGTTCCATTCGACCTTCGCGACCGAGGACCAGAAGGAGGGCATGGCCGCCTTTATCGCCAAGCGCAAGCCCGCCTTCCGCAACCGCTGAGGAAGCTGTTAAGAAGCAGAGACGACCGCACCAAGACGGAGTGAAGCCGCCATGCCGCGCTATGATTTCGACCTGCTGACGATCGGCGCCGGCTCAGGCGGGGTGGCGTGCTCGCGCCGTGCCGGCGCCTATGGCGCGCGCGTCGCGATCTGCGAGGAATTGCGGGTCGGCGGCACCTGCGTCTTGCGCGGCTGCGTGCCGAAGAAGCTGCTGGTCTATGGCGCGCAATTCGCCGACGCCTTCGCCGACGCCGCCGGCTTCGGCTGGACGGTCGCGCCGCCCAGCTTCGACTGGCCGGCCCTGATCGCCGCAAAGAACAACGAGCTCGACCGGCTCGAGCGCATCTACATCAACATGCTGAAGAACAGCGGCGTCGAGATCATCGACGGCCGCGGTGTGCTGGTCGATCCGCATACGGTCGAGATCGCCGGCCGCTCCTATACCGCCGAGAACATTTTGATCGCGGTCGGCGGCCACCCGACAGTGCCGGACATCCCCGGCATCGAGCATGTGATCTCGTCGAACGAGGCGCTGGATTTGCCGCAACTGCCGCGCCGCATCGTCATCGTCGGCGGCGGCTATATCGCGGTCGAGTTCGCTGGCATCTTCAAGGCCCTCGGCAGCGAGGTTGTGGAGCTGATCCGGCGCGAGGACCTGCTGCACGGCTTTGATGACGACATCCGCGTCGCGCTGGCGCTGGAAATGCGCGGCCGCGGCGTCGAGATCCATTCCCGCACCCAGGTCGAGCGCATCGAGCAGGCCGCGGCCGGCGGCTATTCCGTGTTCACCAGGATCGGCCAGGAATTCTCGGCCGATCTCGTCATGTACGCGACCGGGCGCAAGCCCAACACGCCCGGGCTCGGCCTCGAAGCCGCCGGGGTCAAGGTCAACGATAACGGCGCCGTCATCGTCGATGAATGGCAGCGCAGCAGCCGGCCCAATATCTACGCCGTCGGCGATGTGACCGACCGCATCAACCTGACCCCGGTCGCGATCGCCGAAGGCCGCGCCATCGCCGAGACGCTCTATAACAACAACCCGATCACGATGGACCACGCCGACGTGCCGTCGGCGGTGTTCAGCCAGCCGCCGATCGGCGCGGTCGGCCTGACCGAGGATGAGGCGCGGCGGCAATATGGCGAGGTCGACGTCTATTGCGCCCGCTTCAAGCCGATGAAGAACACCCTGTCGGGCCGCGACGAACGTACCTTCGTCAAGCTGGTGGTGGATCCGCGCAGCGACCGCGTGCTCGGCTGCCATATGCTCGGCGCGGACGCGCCCGAGATCGTGCAGGGCCTCGCGATCGCGATCAAATGCGGTGCCACCAAAAAGCAGTTTGACCAGACCGTTGGCATCCACCCCAGCGCCGCCGAGGAATTCGTGACGATGCGCGAGAAATTCGTCCGCCCACAAAAAGCCGCTGCCGAATAGCCCCGCCCGCGGCGGAATAGCTCGCCGCCCTGCGCCTGTTCAGACGACCCTGCTACCCGGTTCCGCAGAAGCGCATTGCACTTCGTCGCCCTCGCGAAAGCGCTAAGGGATGCACACTGCTCCCTCTCCGCCCTCGGGGGCGGAGAGGGTCGGGGTGAGGTGGGGGATTCCAGGGAGTACGCCGGCCGAGGCGCTCGCGTCCCCCTCCCATCGCTGCGCGATGGGCCTCTCCCCCCGATCAAGTCCGGCGCAGGCTCTCTTCCCCGAAGGGCGAGAGGGGTTTCAGTTCGGCTATCCGAGTTGTGTGCATGCCCTAGCTCGAAACCGGGGGCCTAGTGATACGAGTCTGACATTTGATTCCCTTATCTCGGAGCCGTCATTCCGGGCTCGGCCCACGGGTCCGGCGGAGCGCCGGCCCGAGGACAGGCTGCGCGAGAGCCCGGAACCCATATTCCAGAGGCCTGTGTTCATAGGTTCCGGGCTCGCCGCTGCGCGGCCCCCCGCAATGACCGCTGTTAGCGGGAATCAATCGTCGGCGCCCAACCACTTAGAGCCAACCCCGCACCTGATCCAGGCCGGTACATGTTTGCCTGTTCCTGGATTCCCGCTTGCGCGGGAATGACGGATCGACTTCAGCCATCGTGATCTACCGCCCTGGGCGAGCCTTAGCACCGGCCCGTTCCTCGCCTGTTTTCCCTGTTATCTGTTGGGTTTTTCAGGCCCCGTGTTCTTGCGAGCGCCCAACCCGCGCCCGAAACGCTTTGCCTTATCAGCCGCACGATACGCCACGATTGTGGCGATATTCGCGTCGCCAACGCCTGCCCGGAACTCTGCGCTTGCCTCCCGGTGTCGGCACTTGCCCGAACGACCCGGCCGCCGGCTCTGCCACAAAAGAAACAGGTGACTTGGCTTTACCGGCGCTCGAATTGGGCCCCTGGGTAAATGCCTGATAATGTCCTTTATCTGATATACAGAACCAGGCTTCCGCGGGCGCGCGCGAGGGGGGGCAGGAAGACATGCGGATGGCTCGCAGACTGTTCGTGGTGCCTCTTGGGGATGATCACCACGGAAAACGACGATGCTCAAGGCACTCGTTTCGCAAGGAGGTGATCCTCAGTTCGACCGATTGCGAATGGCGCCGCGGGCTTTGGTGAGTCCGTGGGGTCGTATCATCGATGCATACGTTTTTGGGCGATCTTACCAAGAAAGAGAAAAAGGGCAGCATGGAACTGTTGTTGATACTTTAGATGCAAGTGATCCTAGATGGCGCGAGCGAGAGTTGATTATTTTGCCAAGCCATGTCACCGGTTGCACTGTCGATATAGACGAGATTATTCGAGTTGCTCATAGGGCTGGATTCGATATCATTTGTGCAACGGTAATATTTACGGAACACATCCCAGAAGACCGTCGCCTTTTTGCCGACATCTGGGAAAAGGCTTGGGATGAACGCTGGACAATTCCAAATCCACGGCGTGATCCGGAAGATCGAAATTTAGCGGCGCAGCTCAGCGCTCTGGGATGTGATTTATGGACTTGGATTTGTAGGGCATTGGCTTCATGAACCAGCTCGTCTCAATCGGCGCGCCCGTCTTGCCGCAGCTCGTTGCAATCGCCGGCGAGCGCGCCTCGATGCGCTTTCTCGAATTCTTCGCGGCCAACATCCGCAACCCGCACACACGGCGGGCCTATGCCCGCGCGGCTGAGGATTTCCTGGTCTGGTGCACTAGCGTCGGCGTGCCGTCGATCGCCAGCGTCCAGCCGGTGCATGTCGCGACCTGGATCGAAGCCGGGATGCGCGAGCTGGCCGCACCGTCCGTCAAGCAGCGGCTCGCCGCGATCCGGCATCTGTTCGATTGGTTGGTGACCGGCCAGATCGTGCCGGTCAACCCGGCCGGCTCGGTGCGCGGACCGCGCCATGTCGTGACGGTAGGGCAGACGCCAGTGCTCGATCCGGCCGAAGCGCGGGCGCTGCTCGACAGCATCGATGTCTCGACGCATGCCGGCCTGCGCGATCGAGCGCTGATCGGGCTCATGGTCTACAGCTTCGCCCGCATCGGCGCGGCGCTCGGCATGGCGGTCGAGGATGTCTATACGCAGAACCGCCGGCTGTGGGTCCGCCTGCGCGAGAAGGGCGGCAAGCGGCACGCGATGCCGTGCCATCACAACCTCGACGAATACCTGGTCGCCTATCTCGACGGCGCAGGCCTGCGCGACGATCCCAAAGGGCCGCTGTTCCGCACGATCGGCCGCGGCACTGGAAAGCTCACACGCACGGTGCTGCCGCAGGCGAACGCCTACGCGATGATCCGACGGCGCGCCGACGCGGCCGGCATCGCAACCAAGCTTGGCAATCACAGCTTCCGGGCGACCGGGATCACCGCCTACCTCAAGAACGGCGGGACGCTTGAGAAAGCCGCCGCCATGGCGAATCATGCCTCGACGCGCACGACGCAGCTCTACGATCGCCGTCGCGATGAAGTGAGCCTCGATGAGGTCGAGCGGATCGCGATCTAACTTTTCCGCATAGAAATCTAATATGCTGGCGCTTCCGAGCCTCCGATCATGACAACTGCGGAATGGGCGTTCGGCGCTTCTGTGGGTTCGCTGTGCGTGTCGCTTGCAGCCTTCGCCTTACAGCTACGCCGTTGGTTTGACGAGGGTGTAAAGCTGTCAATGTCTGTGATGTCAGAAGCACAAATGATCGGCGGCTTCGATGACGACGAAGAGAGGTATATTGCAATAACAGTGACGAACAGAGGCAGCGCCGCCACGACGATCACCCATATGGTGCTTTATAATTATCCTGATCGCCTCAGCCTCTTTTTCTCAAAGTGTCCCCGCTTTGTACAACGATGCTTCAAGAAGCGCCGCCCGCAGACCTTCATTGTTGTGAACAAAGCTCCACTGCCCCTACCCCATCTGCTTGAGCCAGGACGGAATTGGCATGGGATGGCACGTCATACCCCAGAATTGAGAAAAATGATTGAGGACACACGTTTGTATGTCGGCGTAATAGGTTCGCACAGCGATAAAACCTTCTTTAGGCGTGTCCGCAAATGGACACCGCCAAAAGACGCCAAAGCCGCCTAGTACCTGCGCTGCGGTTAAAGCCACGTGATAAACCGGATTATCACGGAGAGCGGAGGTTGAAACGAAGCTGACGTTGCGACAGAGAGCCCCGGACCTAGCGGCTGGGGCTTTCGCGTCGGGGTCCCGGACCCCCGCTTTTGCGGGGGTGACCGGCAGCGCGGTGCTCACGCCTGAACGGAGCACCTTCGGGCGCGGGCCGCGCCTATTCGGCGGCTTCTTTGACCGGGGTCAGTTCGTAGCGCGGCATGCCGAGTTCGATGGCTTCGTCCCAGCCCTTTTGGCGCACGTCGAACTGTACTTCGTCGGGGCCGAGATATTTCAGGTTGGCGGCGCCTTCGCTGATCGCATACATCGGCGTCGGGTCGCTGGGATCGCCTTTGTCGCGCGGCACCGGCGCGACCCGGGCCGCTTTCAGAGCTTCAGCCGTGGTCGCCAAATCATCGACCTGGAACCCGATGTGATGGATGCCGCGCAATTCGGAGGTCTGGCCCGGGCCGAGCTTCGGCGCCTCGGCGTCGCCGTATTTCAGGATCGCGAAATAGATGTAGCCGTCGCTGAGCCACACCCCGCGCTCGCCGGTCGCGCTCGGCCGGCGATACAATTCGGTCAGGCCGAAATGCTGCTTGTAGAACTCGGCGGTCTTTACCGGGTCGTCGGTCACGAGTGCGATGTGCTTGATGCGTGCCATCCGCTCCTCCCATCGGAACCCGCGCCTCGACGCGGCTCGTTATTGCACGGCCGTTTTCCCGCATCCGTCAAGCCACGGTGTCGAATGACAGCATGCGGGTATGCCGATCGAGACAGCATCCCAACCGAGATCCACCGATTTTTCGCTGACCCCCTCACCCCGACCCTCTCCCCCGGCCCGGGGGAGAGGGAGAATAGAGGGCGACTCGCCTTCTACGGAGCCAGGGAGTCGATCTGCTCCGCGAGCCTTGTCACTCACCCGCGGCCTGTCCTTAGACGGCGGCGGTCAGCTTGCGCAGAAAGCCGGTGCGCTGGGCCGCGCCGGCCATCAGGAAGGCGGCATCCTGGCCCGACAGGATGAAGCGCGCGCCCATTTCGATATAGCGCGGCATGATCGCCTCGTTGTAGATGCCCGCCATGCCCGGAAACTTGTTGTGCTTGGCGCAGGCCGCGATCACGGCGCGATAGGCCTCCGCCACCTTTTCATTGCCGAAATCGCCGGGGATGCCCATTTCGGCGCACAGATCGTTGGAGCCGATCAGCAGGACATCGACCCCCGGCACCGAGGCGATCTCCGCGGCATTGGCGATCGCGGTCGGCGTCTCCAGCATCACCACCGTCAGGTTGGCCGCGTTAAGCGCCGATGCCGCGTCGCCGGTGCTGACCGAGCGCAGCCCGTAATGCGGCCCGATGCCGCCCATCGAGCGATGACCGACGGGCGGGTATTTCAGTCGGTTGACGACCTCGCGCGCTTCGGCGGCGGTGTCGACATGCGGCATGACGATGCCGAGCGCGCCATTGTCGAGTGCGCGCGTCGCGATCGCGTATTCGCCGTTCGGCACCCGCGCGATCGGCGCGATGCCGGCGTCGAGCGCCGCGGTCGAGATCTGGGCGCAGGCTTCGAGCGACATCACGCCGTGTTCCATGTCGAGGAACAGCCAGTCGAAACCGGCCACCGCCATCGCCTTGGCGATCTCGACGCTGCGCGTCAGACGGACCCCGACGCCAAGCGACAATTGCGACTGCTCGAGCTTTTCGCGCGCGGCATTGCGTATCGTGGTCATCGCGGCTCCCCTGCCCCTGACTTCGCGGACCGCGCCAATCTAGCGGCAGGGACGCCGTTTACAAAGCCGACAACGGCAAGCTCTCGCCGGGGGCGGATTGGGCTGCGCGCCAGCTTATGCGCGGCCCAGAGAGGCATCTTTGCCGCAACCGAACCGCAGCAACGCTCTTTAATTTACAAGGTAAAATGCGGCATGTGGAATTTAACCATAGGCGATTGGTGACTAGATTGGACCTCATAACGTAAGATTGATTTGACCGATATTCTGCCGACAGGCGATTGGGGAGGGGGATTTGCAGGTTCTGATCCTGGGTGGCGACGGCTATCTCGGCTGGCCTACTGCGATGCACTTCGCCGCAGCCGGACACAATGTCCTGGCGGTGGATAACTATGCCCGGCGCAACCTGGCCCGCGCGACCCGGTCCGAGCCGCTGATCGATAATCCCAATCTGCATGACCGCTGCGAGCTGTACCGGGCGCAAACCAATCACGGCATCGAGGTGCGCATCGGCGATTGTGCCGATTACCGGTTCCTCGCCGCGATCGCGGCAGAGTTCCAGCCGCAGGTCATCGTCCATTACGCCGAGCAGCCCTCCGCGCCTTACTCGATGATCGATTTCGAGGCCGCGCGCTTCACCCTGAACAACAATCTGAACACCACTTTCAACGTGCTGTGGGCGATGCTTGAGCATGCGCCGGACTGTCATCTGATAAAGCTCGGCACGATGGGCGAATACGGCACCCCCAATATCGATATCGAAGAAGGCTGGCTCGAGATCGAGCACCGGGGCCGCAAGGACAAATTCTTGTTCCCGCGCCAGGCGGGCAGCCTGTATCACACCACCAAGGTTCTCGACACCGACCTGATCTGGTTCTACGTGCGCACCTACGGTCTGCGGGTGACCGATCTGATGCAGGGACCGGTCTACGGCCTGATCACCGACCAGTCTCGGCTCGACCCGGGGCTTTATCCAAATTTTCATTACGACGACATTTTCGGCACGGTGCTCAACCGCTTCCTGGTGCAGGCCGTCGCCGGAGTGCCGCTGACGGTGTATGGCGAAGGCGGGCAGACCCGCGGCTATCTGAACCTGATCGACACGCTGCAATGTATCGAGCTGGCTGCGAGCAGCCCCCCGGGCAAGGGCGAATTGCGCATTTTCAACCAGTTCACCGAGACCTTTTCGGTTCTGGAACTGGCGGATCGGGTCAAGGATGCCGGCCGCGACATCGGTCTCGATGTGGCGATCAAGCGGATCGACAATCCCCGCAAGGAAATGGAGCAGCACTATTACAACCCGAGCTTCACCGGGCTGAAGCAGCTCGGACTAAAGTCGCATCTGCTAACCGAGGACGTGCTGGTCGGCATGCTGTCGGAAATCATGCGCCACAAGGACAAGGTCGATATACGAAAGATCATGCCGCGGGTTGCATGGCGCCAGAACTAGAAAGGGGCTCCCAAACCGGAGAGCTCCGCCCGGCGCGCCGCGGATCGCATCAGGCAGGAACAAGATCCGTCTTGCGCCGCGCCAACAGGTTTCAGGAGTGAAGGGCGATGAGCCTCAGCCAGCATTCGCAAAGCTTTTTTGCCGGCGCGGTCGTGGCGGTGACGGGGGGGGCCGGAACGGTCGGACGCGAGTTGATCGCGCAGATGCTGAGGCTTCCGGTAAAGCAGGTCTTGGCGCTGGACAGCGACGAGAACGGCCTGTTTTTCCTGTCATCGGATTTTGGCAACAACCCGCGCTTCCGGTCGAACTACTGCGACATCGGCAAACGGGAGCGGATTCTGCGGCTGCTGCACGGGGTCGATTACGTGTTTCATACGGCGGCGCTGAAGCATGTGCCGATCAGCGAGGAGAGCCCGTGGGCGGCGATCGACGTCAACGTCCTCGGGGTCGGCAATGTCCTCGACAGCTGTCTCGAAGCCGGGGTGCGCCGGGTCTTGTTCACCAGCTCCGACAAGGCGGTCAATCCCACCAGCGTGATGGGCACCTCGAAGCTGCTCGGCGAGCGCATCGTCTCCTCCGCCAACCGCCGCAATAATGTGACGACGACCATGTCGACCCGGTTCGGCAATGTCGCCGGCTCCCGCGGCTCGGTGATACCGCTGTTCTGCAGCCAGATCCGCAAAGGTGGGCCGGTTACATTGACCTCCGAGGACATGACGCGTTTCTTCATGACCCTGCCGGAGGCCGCATCGCTGGTCATCGAATCGATGGTCTATGCCGAGGGCGGCGACATCTTCATCACCAAGATGCATACCGTCCGCATCAAGGATGTCGCGGAAATCCTGATCGAGCATTTCGCGCCGCGGGTCGGCCGCAACCCGCGCGAGATCGAGCTGCAGATCATTGGGCCGCGCCCTGCGGAAAAGCTCTACGAGGAGCTTTCGACCGAAGAGGAGATGTCGCGCACTTATGACGCCGATCGGTTTCTGATCGTGCGTCCGGTCAACTTCCGTCACGATCCGCGTCCGACGCTGCTCTACAACCAGCAGCTCGGCATCGTCCAAAAGGTCAGCCAAGTCTATAATTCCAAGCTGGAAACCCCGCTCAGCCGGTCCGAACTGACCGATTATCTCCTCTCGGCCGGGCTGATCCCACCCTCTTAACCTTGCGGCAAAGGACGCTCGCGACCTTTCAGGGCCGGGGCATCAGGGTCGACGCCGGACCAGCGCAATCGGCTGCCCGAATTTGTTGACCAGCCTGATGACCTTGTCGGCGGCGGCAGCGGGGGTGCGAGGCGGGCGGCGATCGGCCCCCGCGAGCGGCGCCGGCGCGTCGTGGCGAGGCTCCGCAGCGGCAATCCGAGGCGGCTCGGCGCTCTCAAGCTCGGCGAGGCGCGAGCGCAAGGCAGCGACCTCCTGCTCGAGCCGTTGCTGGGCCTCGGACTTGGCACGCAGCGTCTTGATCTCCCTTTCGAGCGCCGCGGCCGTCTTCGCCTGCGGTCGCAGCCGGTCCAGTTCTTCCTTCATCTTGTCGTGGGCGCGCGCGCGCGGCACCGCCGCGGCAAGCTCCTCCTTGACCTTGTCATAGGCGCGGGAACGCTGGCGCAGCGGCAACAGCTCCTCCCGCAGGATTTGCTGCTGGTGGCGGAAATACTCGAGCGTCGCATACCCCGGCTCTTGCCGGATCTCGCGTGCCGGCAGGCCGTCATACACCGCCAGCAGGCGATCGGCGACCACGCGGACATCGTGCATCTGCTCGACAAAGGCACGCGCCTGGCGCCCGATCTCCTGGCGAAAATCGGCATCGCGCAATGTCTGCCGCAGGACTTCCCGGATGTTCAAAGGGTTGGCAGGAACGATCGGAATTTTCGGGTCGTGGGTTTCGAGAAATTCAGGGCGTACGTAGGTAATTACCGGCTTGCCCAGCGCCATCGCCTCGACCGCCAACACGCCGTACCAGCCGATATGCAGCTGGTCGATGACGATATCGGCGCGGCGGTATAGGGCGACCGCCTCGTCATGGGGCAAACCGCTGATCTCGCGGTAATCGAACGGCAGCCCCTCGCCTTGCAGCGCCTCGACCGCCGCGCGCACGAACGGGGTGCCCTTGACCGCCGGGTTGGAGGGCGCGTGCACCACCAGCGGCCGCTCCGGCCGTTCCACCCCGACATAGGTGAAACCGCTCAGGTCGATGACGCGCGGCACCACCGCGGCCTCGGGGCAGAACTCGTGCAATTCCGGGTCCTGGACCACGAGTTGATCGACATTCTCCTTCAAGAAATCGATGTATCGGCGCTGCCGTTCCTCATCGATCTTGGTGCTGTATCCGTATTGATAGGCATTGTGGGGGTTGCGCGCGATATGGATAGAGCGAATGCGCAGATCCTCGCCGGTGAAACGATAGACAATGTTTCGTCCGTAATTTCGGATGATCGGGATGTCGAGCCCCGTGAAGTTGGCATACACGCCAGCAAAAAACATCGAGCGCAGCCAGAAATGGAAAATCGTGGTTCCTTCGCGGAGGAGAGTCTCGATCGCGGCGATCTGGGCATCGTCCCGCGTCAGCCCATTGTATTGCACGATCCGGTCGGATTCGTACTTGAACTTGTGACTTTCCTCGCTGCCGGTATATTGTACCAGGCAGGCATCCAACCCGCGCCGGCGGAGTTCCTTGATCAAAAGGATGGGCTGGCCCGCTATATTCACGGGCGCCATGGCTATTTTCATCTCGCCCTCGCGCACATCGCGGCGCGGCCTAGCGGCAGACGGTCACGCCGGCGGACAGATGCCGAGGCATCACGCGCGCCCCCCTCGCCAGTTATCGTAGCAGGTGCCTGACGCGCATTCAACGGAACCAGCGATGGTGATTATCGTGAAATGGTTAATATTCGTCTCTGGAGCATTCACGATTGGCTGGGAACCGTCGCTCGAGCGAGGTACGAGCGACCGACTCAAGCTTAATCCGCCCGGGTGCCGCAAATGCCCGGCGTTTTGTGATCGGGCATTCGAACGATAACTGGGCGAACATGGCGCCGCTTCGGGGCGGCGTCACGGCTCGAGCCCGTGAGAACCGCAAATCGGCGCGAGTTCGTCGGAAATCGCAACCGGCGATATCTCCCGGTGCCGAGGGCAGGTGTCGGCCGGCTCGATCTTATGCGGCTCGATCTTATACTGGCGACCCTCGATGACGCCGTGACGCAGATAATGCTTGCGCGGCTCGACACCGGCGGCGCGAACGTCGGGATTCAGTGCCAGATAGGCTTGAGCATCGAAACCTGCCGGCAACCGGCTTGGTTCCGGGTTGATCAACCGGAGCACATGCGGATGCTGCATAACATAACGGCGCCACGCCGCGGCCCCCGGGCTGCCGTCCTCGATCGCACCGTGAAACAGATAGTCGAGTCCCGCGACCAGGCTGTCGGAGCGCTGCAGCAGCCATGTCATGATGTCGAACTGCAGGAGCTTCATGCCGCCGGTCGGCAGCACGTCCGCGTGAGAGATCATCTGATCGAGCTGAACGAAGTTACCGGTGCGGATCAGGGAGGCGAAGCCCCACATCCTGTCGTCGTCGCGGTTGAACAGCCCGAAATCGAGCCGCCAATGTTCGTGACATGCCGGCGTGACCGGCGGCACGAACACATCCTGTTCCGGCCTCATTAGATCGCCGCTTGCCTCGAGCATCAGGCCGTGCGAGCGCCGTGGCTTGGAAGCCTTGATGTCGAAATGGCTTTGCAGATGGGAGCAGAGCCCGATCCGACGCGTGAAATATCCGGAGCGCCGAGCCTTCTTGGCGGAGCGCAAATACTTGCCCTTTGTTATCTTGGATACCGCCGCGAAATACGATTCGATGTCGGGAAAGGAGGACAGATCGATCAGCGAGGCGGTCTTCTTGAGAAACCCGAGAGGATGCCAATCTCCCTCGGTCCGATAAAATTTGCTGCATTGCGTAATCGCCGCTGCGATCGGGGCGCATTCTTCCCGCTCGCAGGTTTGGCGGAAATACAGATCCGCAGTCGGCAGCGGATCGAAGGATGAAAGCGCAAATATCGCTAAGCGCTTGGGCCGGGTGACGGCGACGCGGACATAACGCCGCATCACTTATACCAGCATTCTCGTGTCAACACTTCGCTCGGCACTCGCTTGCGGATTGGTCGGGCGCCGGCTCTCTTTGGCCAACCCGAGCTAGATCTTACCAGCACCGCGGAGCGTGGAGCAAGGATCGTTTAGGGTTGAAGCCGCCCATTGACGGCGCGACATCCACGGACGCCGTGGGCAGGCCCTCACGGCAGTGAACCAAATCTTGGTCTTGGCTTAGGGCTTCCGCCGGGACGGATGCGGGCATCGACGGTTGGATCTGTCCCGCGAGCGGCACAGCATTCCCGACCCGGCCCATTGGCGCCGCGCGCTCGCGCCCGACACCCGGCCCGCGCGCCTCGCCGGCCCGCGCGCCTCGCCGATTCCCCAGCCGACAAAACGCTGTTCCGGATCAGCCCCCTGTCCGAACCTGGAGCACCAGCCGATCGACGGTTTCATCCTCTAACAGAGTACCATATTGCCCCGATACATATTTATCATAGTAAAAGGCCCCCACCGATTGCGGCACGGCGATGTATTTACTGCCCCTGAAAAACGGACGTGCGACCTCGATGATGTTGAACACTCCGATGGTCTGAGGAACCAAGCTTATTGTTGGCGGTACGCGTTCGAGCTGTTGCTGCAGGTGCTCGGGAAGACGCCCCTCACTCGAGTCGAGATCGACCGCTCGAGTGAGAAAATAGATTTCTTCGAATGGGGTAGTCATCCCGCCGTGTTCCATCATCCAAATCAGCAGCAGCCGCGCATATTGCTGCGAACCGGTCAGACGGTAGGCCTCCCATATCACAAACAAAGAACCCGACCTCGTCAGATCGTGTGTCAGGTTATAGTCGCCGCGTGAACTCAATGGCGGGTAACGCCCGCCGCTTTTGAGCTCGCCGTCATCATCCCAATAGGCCTGGATTGCCCAGTCCTCGACGACAACCGGAGGCAGTCTGGCCAGCACCTCGTTGGTGCGCTGCGCCAGGGTTTCCGCTGCTGCGCACCGCCGCGCAATAATAAGCAGGTTGCGCGTGGCCGTCGTCCTGACATAGGGGCTGCGATCGAAATCCGGATCCACCTCCCAATCCAGGATGTCCCAGTAGCGATCGAGCTGGAACGCACAGGCCGATTCATCCCGCCGCGGATGCGACGGCGAAGCGATATCGACCCGATTGAGAAAGCGATTGAGGAGAAATACTTTTTTCGCATGAATGGTATTTTGCAAAAATTCGAACCACTGCTCGATCACCTCGTTTGTCATCTCTCCGAGAGAATTCATGTTGACGAACAGATCCGCCTGGAGCCCATCGAGCCGATGGGCGAATTCGGTCGGGATGAACACGAAATCGTAGTCGAGCAGGTCGTTATTGATGCCGGGTCCGTCGCTGGAAATGTATAAAGCCCTAATCGAAGGAAAATTGGCGGTCAAGAACAGGTTTGCGAAGAACAGCGTCTCCGGGATGTCGATGCATATATATGTTGAGTTGGGATAGGCCAATTTGAAGGCGCGGGCGAAATTGCCGCTGCCGGAGCCAAGCTCAACCACAACCAATTTTTCGTCGGTCCGGGGCAGATAATGCGAAAGCCGTTCCAGCATCGAAACGCGCCAGAGAAAATCGCTGGAAAGACGCCGACCGTTGCGCAGCTGGCAATGACAATCCGCAAACAGATCCGATTCCTGGAAGCCGGGCGAGAGCAAATCGAGCCGCCATCCCTTTTGGTCGAGAAGTCGTTCAAACCAGTCCAGGGCATGGGGCAGCTGTGCGCCGCGGGCAGAAATGTCGAATAGCGCGTGCTTCTCTTGCAGCAGCTGAAAGACCTGCTTCGAATCGAGACCCCACAGACCATCATCCAAGATATTGTGGATATGCTGCTTCAGCGCCTGCACCCACATGCTGCTTATCTGATACCGTTCGTAGACGGCATGCGCGCCATAAAAGGTTTGCGCTTTTCGCAAATTCGAAGCCGCGGCTTGCAAATGAATATCTGCCATCGCCTTGCATCCTTGTCCGGCCTGCAGCCCGATTTCTATCACGCACCGGCCATGCGGGCCGAGGCTCGACCGAATTTCCTTGTTCCGACGCTGAATCGTCTCGCCGCAACAGAGCCGTGACCAATTCTTTGATAAACCTTGTGGCGGCGAGCGCCGCTGCCGCCCTGATGAGTATGGCTGATCGGCGAGCTCGCGGCCGATCGCGCACAATACCGCAATACAGGCCTAGCGATTGATCGCGGTCTCGGCGGCGAGCTCGGCCATCACGGCCTGGAGCGCCTCTTGCCAAGGTCTCGGAACAATGCCGAACGCGGCACGAAGGCGGGTGCAATCGAGTACCGAGTTCATCGGGCGTCGGGCCGGGGTTGGATAATCGGCGGTAGCGATCGGCTCGACGCGTGTCGGTCGGCCGCCGCTCGGGCCGGAAAGCCCGAGAATGGCTTCGGCAAAGCCGTGCCAGCTGACATTTCCGGCGCCAGCAAAATGAAATGTACCCCATGGTGCGGCGCCCCGGGCGACATGTTCGGCAATCACCACCAGGGTTTCGGCAATGTCGCGCGCGGCGGTCGGGGAACCGCGTTGATCCGCGACGACGCGCAGGACCGGCCGCTCCGTCGCAAGCCGCAATATGGTCTTCACGAAATTATGACCATACAATCCGTACACCCAAGATGTGCGCAGGATGATGTGCTCGGACAGCGTGTTTCGTATCGCTTGCTCGCCGGCCTCCTTGCTCCTGCCATATTCACCGATCGGGGAAACCGGATCGCTTTCGTTGTAGGGCCCCTGTTTGCTCCCGTCGAAGACGTAATCCGTCGACAGGTGCAGCATCGCCGCTTCGATCGCGGCACAGGCCTCGGCGATATACCGCGGACCCTCGGCGTTGGCGAGCCAGGCCCTGTCCGCTTCGCTTTCCGCACGATCGACGGCAGTGTATGCCGCGAGGTTCAACGCGAGTCCCGGCCGCTCCCTCTCGAGGCAGGAAAACACGTCCTTCCGCGACGTTATGTCGACGGCTGCCCGGTCGAAGGCAAGTATCTCGAAGCCCGAGGGCCAGCGGGTCCGGAGGACTTCCCGGCCGACCTGTCCGCCTGCTCCAAAGACGACAATCTTCACATGTCCCCCGCGCATTGCAGATCGCCCGTCGAATCGCCCGACGGATCGCGCCGGTCATCCCGTGCAAGCAATGTCTATAACAGCGCCAAGGCCAGGGCGGCGAGCTGCGACCCGGCCACAATCTCCCCGCGACGCAGCGCCGCGACGAGTTCATCCCGGTTGAGAAGCTCGACGACCGCGTCTTCGAGGTCGCCGGAGCAGGGCTTCTGGCGCTCAACCGCATCGCGGGCGCGGAACGCGTATCCCGTGCCGATGCCCTGTGTGGCGGACACCACAAAGCTGCCGAGCGGCTGCCAATCCTCGCTGGCATAGCCGCTCTCTTCGAGCAGCTCGCGTTGAGCGGCGGCGAGTGGATCTTCCTGCCCTTCGATGCGGCCCGCAATCAGTTCGAGGCTGGTTCGGCGGATCCCGTGCCGGTATTGCCGTAGACAAACGACAAGGCCGGCTGCGGTCTCGGCGAAGACCACGACGAAATCGGTTACGTATAGCTGCAGATAGTCATCGACCTGGCGTCCATCGGGCAGTTCGACGACTTCCACCGCGGCCGAAAGGCGGGCCGGCAGCCCGCCGAGTTCGCGTCGGGCGATCACTTTCCAGGGCCGGAACGGGTCGGGCGCGGGCGAAGGCCGAGCGCCCGGGGTGTCCCCGGGCGGACGATCGATGGTCCGTTTTCGTGTCATCTCGTCATCTTCGGCGCGACCAGGCCAGATGGCGGGCCGAGCGAGCCCGGTCTCCGTCGGGCGCGATCACAGCGGCCTCACGTCCGGAATGCTGCGGGTCGGACATGCCCGCCGGTTGCATCTGCACGAGCCGATTGTCTGCCCCCGCCGCAAACCTCATCTCTCACGAAACCAGCCGACTCTGCGGCCTCTCAAGGGGTTGCGCCGGGCCGCGTTCGGACCGCGAACGAACTGGCGCGATTGGCCTCGCTCGGGGGCTTGATCCCGGGCCGGCACTAGGCTCAAATTAGCCTGTATTAACCGGATTCCGCGGTGGCCCGCAAGCGCCCGTGCCCGATCGCCCCTGTCATGGCGATGCTTTACCCCCAGCCCTGCACGGGCCGCACGGGGCTTCGCTCGGATGCCGCTTGTCCCGTAACGCGAGAGCGGCGATAACGTCAAGCCGATGATGAGGAGCTCCCTTTGAGCAGCAGGCAAAGAGATTTTCGTCAGCCCCGCCGCCGCGGCTATGACGATGATAACTACCAACCCTTCCCGTCTCCGGGATTTTCAGCACCGCGCGGCGATTTCCCGCAGCGCCAGGGAGGAGAGCGAGGGCCCAGCCCGGATCGCACCCCGACCGGCCCGACGCAGCGGGCCGTCGTGAAATGGTTCAATCCGGAGAAAGGCTTCGGCTTCGTCGAACTGGCGGACGGCTCGGGGGATGCGTTCCTGCATGCCGCCGTCCTCGAGCGCGGCGGCCATGGCACGGTGATGCCGGGGGCCACTCTCGAGGTGCGGACGAGTGCCGGCCAAAAGGGCATGCAGGTCAGCCAGGTCGTCAGCGTCGACAGCAGCACCGCGCGCGACGAACCGGTGCGCCAGCCCCGTCCCGACCGGGATCGCAGCGCGGCACCGGTCTCGCGCGGTCCACGCGTGTCGGAGAGCGGCAGCGTTACCTTCTACAACGCCGAGAAGGGCTTCGGGTTTATCGCCCCGGACCGCGGCGGCAAGGACATCTTCGTGCATGCCTCGGCGTTGCGCCGCGCAGGCCTGGTGACGCTCGACCCCGGTCAACGGGTGACGGTCGACGTCGTCGATGGCCGCAAAGGGCCCGAAGCGGCCGAAATCAGGCTCGGCGACGCCGCTGACCGGCCCGGCTATGGCGCGGCCGACCGTGCCGCCGGACCCGGGCGCGAACACGAGCCGATGAGCGAAGAATAGGCAATTCGCCGCCAGCACCCACTGCGCGACCGGGTCGCGCGGCCGGCGAATGAAGGCTCGCTTGGGGGCTCGCTGCGGTGGGGTGTCCTCGGACGCGTCGCCCCGTCGCTCCTCGCAACGAAGGAGCCCAAAATGTCGCTGAGCCGGCGATTCGCGACGTTTGTTACCGATCTCAAATACCAGGACCTGCCTCCGGCTGTTGTTGACCGCGCCAAGGGCGTCATTTTGCAGGCGCTGTCTTCGGCGCTGGTCGCGCACGACATGCCGGCGAGCCGCCAGGCCTTGGCGCTGATGCGGGAAGAGGAGGCCGGCGGCGGCGGGGCCGCGACCGTGTTGTGCAGCGGCGACAAGCTGACCAAGGGCGGCGCCGCCTTCGTCAACGCGGAAATGATCTTCGCCGGCGGCAAGTGGGACACGTTCCGCATGCTGACGCATCCGGGGATCGCGATTCTCCCCGCCGCCCTGGTCGCGGCAGAGGTAACCGGCTGTTCGGGACAAGACCTGCTGACCGGGATCGCCGCCGGTTATGAGGTCATGGAGCGCATGGCCGCCGAGTTCATCCCCACGGTCATGTCGCGCGGGTTTCATGCCGGGCCGGTATTCGGGATCTTCGGCGCCGCGGTCGCCGCCGCCAAGATTCACGGCTTCGTTCGGGACCGGCTCAATGCCGCGATCGCGCAATGCGTCAACCTCGCCGCAGGCAATCTGGAGGGCGCCCGCAGCGGTGGGCGGTCATTGCGCGAAGGCGGTGCGGTGCGCAACGCGCTGCTGGCGGTGGCGCTGGCCAAGCACGGTACTCCCGGCGGCGAGACCACGCTGGAAGGCGAAGCCGGGTTCTACCACGCCTATGCCGGCAACAACCGGGGCGAGCTGCGCTACAGCTATACTGGCCGCAACCGGACCGATCTCGGCCGGATCGCCGACGGCCTCGGACGCGATTGGGTATTTCTGGAGACGCTTTACCGGATCTATTCGACGGCTGGTTACAATATTGCCCATATCGACGTGACCGGCCGGTTGTGCGAGGAGCACAACCTGACCTACCAGGACATCCACCGCATCGAAGCAGTCGTGAACTGGTTCGAGACGCAATACCCGAGCCCAGCCTTCCCGACGCCCGGCAGCGACGGCCGGCCGCGTGTCGGCAGCACCCAATACTTCGCCGCTTACGGCGCGGTGACGCGCGGCTACCCGCTGTTGCGGGGCGGGCAACCCGGTCCCGGCGAAAGCGACCCGCCGGAAGTGCTCGATCTGATGCACCGGGTGACGCTGATCCCGATGGTCGGACGCACTTTGTTCGGCCCGCGGGTGACGGTCTTCACGAAAGACGGCCGCAGTTTTACGAGGGAGGGCACTGGCCGCGAATTCATCTGGGATTTCGAAGAAGAGGCGCGGCGGCTCCAGCCGATTGCGCCCGGGCTGCGGATCGACGCGGCGCAGTTCGAGAAGCTGATCGACACGTGCCGTCATCTTGACCGCGTCGAGCGGGCTGCCGATACCCTGATAAAGATGACCATTCCGACGGGCAACACCCCGATGGGCAACGCCTCGATGGGCCACGCTCGCTAGCGGTTAGGCGCCGAGGGTTGCCTCCCGCTTTCAGCACTGTCCTTCCGCGGCGCTGCGCAGCGGCGAGCCCGGAACCCATGAACACCGGCCTGTGGAATATGGGTTCCGGGCTCTCGGCTTCGCCGAGCCCCGGAATGACGGTTTTGAAATCAGGGAATCAAAAGTCGGAGTCGTACCGCTAGAACCGATCCCCGGCTGACTCTTAGCTTGAGCGGCTCGATCGGCCTCGAACCAGGGTGCGTTACCGAGCTGCGGCGCTCCCGGTTGACAGAACCAGGCGGATCATTCCAATCCTTCGCGGAGCGGGCCGGCGAGCGCCGCTGATCGTCACCGGAGCGCCGCGATGGAGCTGATCATGACCTCGGGACTGCTGCTGTTCGGCGTTGTGGTGCTGCTGTTGCTGATCATGCTGCCGCAGATGTTCTTCAAGGTGGAGCAGACCCAGGTGGCGCTGATCGAGCGCTTCGGGCGGTTCAGCCGGGTGGCGCACCCCGGCCTGAACTTCAAGTTGCCGTTTGTCGAACACAGGGCCGGGCGGCTCAGCCTGCGGGTGCAGCAGCTCAATGTCAAAGTCGAGACCAAGACGCGGGACAACGTGTTCGTCGACATCGTGGTCTCGGTGCAATATCACGTCGTCGAAGGCAAGGAGTTCGAGGCTTTTTACAAGCTGACCAATCCCGAGCAGCAGATCACGGCGCACGTCTTCGACGCGGTGCGCGCGCAGGTGCCGACAATGACCCTCGATCACGTGTTCGAGAAAAAGAGCGACATCGAGGATGCCGTCAGCGCCGGGCTGAAGACCAAGATCAACGCGTTCGGGTACGACATCGACGGCTCGCCGGTTACCGACATCGCCCCGGATGAAAAGGTGCGGACGGCGATGAACGAGATCAACGCCGCGAGCCGGCTGCGCGAGGCCGCCGAGCAGCAGGGCGAAGCGTTGAAGATCAAGACCGTGAAGGCCGCCGAGGCCGAAAAGGAAAGCAAGAAATTGCAGGGCGAAGGCATTGCCGCCGAGCGCATCGCGATCGCCGAAGGCATCCGCGCCTCGGTGGCGGCGCTGCTCGAAGTCCGCAGCGGCGTCTCGCCCGAAGAGGCGATGAAGACGCTCATTCTGACGCAATACTTCGACACGCTGAGGTCGATTGCGGCGCAGAGTCGCGCCACGACCGTGTTCTTGCCGCATTCGCCGGGCGGAGCCGCCGATCTGTCGCGTCAGATCAGCGAGGCGATCATGGTTGGCAATCAGGCTCCGCCGCCGTCGGGGCCGCCCGCTGCGCAGACCGGCACCGTGCCCGGGGTGCCGGCGCGCGCGGCGTAGACGCCCCCTTGATCGCCGAGGCGCGACAATGATCGCGTTCCTATCGCGCCTGCTGCGCCGTTCTTCGCCGGGCTTCGAATGGCTCGACGGCGCCGAATTGCGCCGCCGCCTTGCCTCCGGCACGGCGCCGATCGTGATCGATGTCCGCGCGCCGGAGGAATTCACCGGGCCGCTCGGTCATATTCCGGAAGCGGTCAATATCCCGCTCGACGAACTGCCCGCGCGACGCCCCGAACTCGCCGCGGCGCATCGCCCGCTGGTTTTTGTTTGCCTGACCGACAAGCGCTCGGCGCAGGCCGCCGCCCTGCTCGGCGAAGCCGGGGTCGCCCCGGCGGCGGTATTGCGCGGCGGCATGCGCGAGTGGCGCTCTGATTGAAGTCAGCGGCCGCGGCGGGCTTGCAGCGGCGCGTCAGGCGGTCAGCTCGAAGACTCGGCCCCAAATGCCGAGGTTGATCAGGCGCCACAGCGAGAAATCCGCCGGCCGCTCGCCGCCGAGCATCGCGTTGGCTCGGGCATGAACGCCCTGGCGATTGAACAGCCCGGGGAAGCGCGCCAAGGTCTGCTCGATCCCGGCCTTGACCAGATCGCGTAGCGGCCCGCGAAACCAAACCTCCTCCGGGGTCGCGAAGCCAAGCTTGTCGCGCCGCTCGCGGACCGTCTCCGGCAGAATTCCGGCCATCGCTGTGCGCAAGACCCGTTTGGTGTCGCCGCCGACGATCTTGTGGCGATCGCCCAGCGCGATGCAGAACTCGACCAGGCGATGGTCAAGAAACGGCACCCGAGCCTCGATGCCGTGGGCCATGCTGTTGCGATCTTCCCAGTGCAGCAGCATCGCCAGGTTGGAGGCTTGGGTCAGCACCACGCACAGCTCGCCGATGCCGGAGACCGGCGGCGCCCCGATCGACTCGCGGGCGGTCTCGAAGGCGCTGCGGCCGAGCTCGGAGCGGAAGGCCTCGCCGGCCAGCCAATCATGCCCGATGAGGGTTTGATGACCGCGCCTAAGCCATTGGCCGAGACCCGGCGGCAGCAACGGCCCCAGCAAGGTCCGCGCCTGCGCCTTGTATGACGTCCCGTGCCAGGCCTGCCGCTCCGCCATGCCCCGCACCAGGGCGGCAAGCCGCCATTGGCGAACAAGAGCGGCGAAGTGATACCCAAAGGAGCTGTGATAACCGGCCAGCTGCTCGTCCGCGCCCTGGCCATCGAGCATGACCTTGAGCCGCGCCGCCTGGGCCTCGGCAAACACGCACCATTGCGCGAAGATGCTGGTGCTGCCGAAGGGTTCGTCCTGATGCCAGGTGATGCGCTCGGCCAGCGCAAAGGCGTCCTCGGCCCGGGGATGGCACCAATGCGGCACGCAGCCGGCTTGCGCGACCACCGCCTCCATGAACGGCCGCTCATCGACGCTCGCGACATCGTAACAGGCACTCACGGTGTGGACGCGGCCGCCGACGCCGTCCAGCTCGCGCGCCATCAGACAGACGATCGAGGAGCTGTCGAGCCCGCCCGAAAGGCAGGTGCCGACCGGAACGTCGGAGCGCAGATGCAGCCGCACCGAGTCGGCCAATAGCTCGCCGAAGCGCCGCGCGGCCTCGGCTTCGCCGATCTCCAGGCCGCCGGCCGTCAGAAGCTTGTACCAGCGCCGCACCGGCAATGGCTCGCCTGGATGCCAGTGCTGCAGGTTGAGCGTGACGCATTCGCCGCCTTGCAGCTGGCGGATGCCGTCGAACAGCGTCTCGCCGGTATGATCCATGATCCCGGCCGACAGGAAATCGTAGGCGCGCGCCAGGTTCAGCTGTCGACCGAGGCCGGGCAGATGCAGGATCTGCTTGATCTCGGAGGCGAACGCGACGCCGCTGGCGGTCGCGGCCACATACAGAGGCTTGATGCCGAAGCGGTCGCGCGCGGCGAACGCGGTCTGCGCCTGCGCGTCCCACAGCACGAAGGCGAACATGCCGACCAGCCGCTCGAGGCAGCCCTCGCCCCATTGCGCATAGGCGGCCAGCAGGACTTCGGTGTCTGATTGAGTCTGGAACCGATGGCCGAGACCGGCCAGCTCGTCGCGCAGTTCCAGGTAATTGTAGATCTCGCCGTTGTAGACGATCCAGTAGCGGCCGTGCCCGTAGCTCATCGGCTGCGCCGCGGCGGCGGATAGGTCGATGATGCTGAGGCGCCGATGGCCGAGCGCCACCGGCCCCGCTGCGCTGTCGAAAACGCGCCATCCCCGGTCATCGGGACCGCGATGCGCGACGAGGTCGATGCAGGCCGGGTCGGGAAGATAGCCGAGCGAGAACCAGATACCGCACACGGCTCAGCCCCGCGCGGCGCGGATCGCCTGCCAGATCGCGAAGGGCGTCGCAGGCATCGGCAGCTCGCGTACCCCGAGCGGCGCTAGCGCGTCTAGCAGAGCGCTGATGATGACCGCCGGGGCCGGCGTCGTGCCGCCTTCGCCACCGGCCTTGATGCCGAGCGGGTTGCGCGGCGACAAGACCTCGACGATGCGGGTCGCGAAGGACGGCAAGGTGTCCGAGCGGGGCATGCCGTAGTCCATGAACGAGCCGCTGAGCGGTTGGCCCGAGGCGGCGTCGATCGCGCAATGCTCCCATAAGGCCTGTCCGATCCCCTGCGCCGCGCCGCCATGGGTCTGCCCGTGCACGATCAGCGGGTTGATGCAGCGTCCGACATCATCGACGACCGAATAGCGGGTGATCTCGACTTCGCCGGTCTGCGGGTCGATCTCGACCTCGCACACCGCGCAGCCATTCGGGAACACCGGGTCGTGCATCTCGTGCTGGACGGTCACGGCGAGCGAGTCGGTCAGCCCGTGCAATGCCGCCTCCCGCGCCAGTTCGAGGAAGTCGAAGCTGCGGTTGGTGCGCGGGGCGGCGAACCGGCCGTCGGCAAAGGCGACCTCTTCCGCCGCGGCGTCGAGCAGCCGGGCGGCGATCTGCTTGCCCCGGGCGATCAGCGCCGGCGCGGCCTGGACGAACAATGTCGCGGCATGGCGCATCGAGCGGCCGGAATGCGAGCCGCCGCCGACCGCGACGACATCGGTGTCGCCCATCACCACGTCGATGGCGTCGAACGGCACCGACAGCAATGCCGCGACAACCTGCGCGAAGCTGGTCTCGTGGCCCTGGCCGCTCGGCCCGGTGCCGATCACGACGGTAACGCGGCCGGCCGGCGTGACGGCAACGTCGGCACGCTCCTGGGGTGCGCCGATCGCGGATTCGACGTAGTTGGCTAGGCCCAGGCCGAGCAGGCGGCCGCGTGCCGCCGCCGCGCGTCGCCGCGCTGCCGCGCCGTCCCAATCGGCAAGGCCCAAGGCCAGATCCATGTTCGCCTCGTATTCGCCGCTGTCATAGGTCATGCCGACCGCGTTGGCGTAAGGCATCGCCTCGGGCCCGATCAGGTTGATCCGGCGCAAGGCGATCCGGTCGAAGCCGAATTCGGCGGCGGCCTTGTCGATCAGTCTTTCGATCACAAAGGTGACCTCGGGCCGGCCCGAGCTGCGATAGGCATTGGTCGGCGTCGTGTTGGTGAAGACGGCGCGCGACCGCAGGCTGGCGACCGGGATGTCGTAGGACCCGGTAATCAGCCCCGATCCTTTGCTGAGCGGCGACAGCGAGGCGCAGCGCGCCCCGACATTGCTGACATTGTCCGACCGCATCGCCAGAAAGCGCCCCTCGGCGCGCAGCGCCAGCTCGGCCCGGACCAGCAGATCACGGCCCTGGAAATCGCTGAGAAACGATTCGGAGCGACTGGCGGTGTATTTGACCGGCCGGCCGACCCGCCGCGACGCCCACAACACCAGCCCGAACTCGACATAAAGACGGTTGCGGGTGCCGAAATTGCCGCCGACGTCGAACGACAGAACGCGCACGCGTTCTGCGGCCACCCCGAGCACGGCCGCCAACTCGCGCTTCTGCCTTACCGCGCCACCGCTGCCGGCGTAGAGCGTGTACCGCCCGGTGTCGGCGTCGTAATCGCCGAGCGCGGCCCGCGGCTCCATTGGGACCCCGGTCACCCGGCCGACATGAACATCGAGCGAAACGACGTGGTCGGCGGCGGCAAAGGCCCGGTCGGTGCCTTCCCGATCGCCGAATAGGGTGTCGACCAGGACATTGTCGGGCGCCTCATCCCAGACCGCCGGTGCCCCCGGCGCCAGCGCGGCACGGGGATCGGCGACCCAGGCCAGTTCTTCGTACCCAACCGCCACCGCTTCCGCTGCTTCGACCGCCTGTTCCGGGGTTTCGGCAACGACCATCGCCACGGCTTCGCCGACATGGCGGACCTTGTCGGCCGGCAAGAGCGGTTGCGGGCCGATAAAAACCTCGCCGCCGGCCGGCCCGGTCAATTTCATGTCGTAGCGGGTCTTGGGCACAGGGTCGTGCGGGATCGGGCCGAGACCGTCCGCCAGCAGGTCGCGGCCGTGGAAGACGCCGAGCACGCCGGGCATTTCTAGCGCCCGAGTGCGGTCGATGCCGACGATGCGGGCATGCGGATGAGGCGAGCGCACCATCGCCGCCCACACCTGCCCGGGCAGCGCGAAATCGTCGCTGAACCGGCCCTTCCCGGTCAGCAGCCGCGCATCCTCCTTGCGTCGCAACGGCTGCCCGATCGCGCCGAGATGTTCCAGCTCCAGCTCGTCCATCGCGATGATCCGATCTCGGCGGGCTCTGCGCGCCGGTTCAACATCCCGTCCCGGGATGCTACATAAGGCGCCTCTCGCAGGAGGTCGATATGGACGACAATACCCGCACCGAGCTCGAGGCCGCCGCGTTCCGCCACCTCGTCGCGCATCTGCGCGAGCGCACCGATGTGCAGAACATCGATCTGATGAACCTGGCCGGCTTCTGCCGCAACTGCCTGTCGAAATGGTACCGCGCCGCCGCCGAGGAGCGCGGCGTGCCGCTGACCGATCCGCAGGCGCGCGAGATCGTCTACGGCATGCCCTATGACGAATGGCGCAAGCAGTACCAGAAGGAGGCGAGCCCGCAGCAGAAGGCCGCGTTCGACGCCGCCCAGGCGAAGCACTGAGCCGGCCGCGCCATGGCCGATGTCGGGGGGATCGCCGGGGACCGTCTAAAATCCTTCATCGAGCGCATCGAGCGGCTCGAAGAGGAAAAGCGGGCCCTGGCGGAGGACATCAAGGAAGTTTTCGCCGAAGCCAAGGGGACCGGCTTCGATCCGAAGATCATGCGCCAAATCATCCGCATCCGGCGCATGGACAAGGACGAGCTCGACGAGCAGGAGAGCCTGATCGAGGTCTACAAGCGGGCGCTCGGCATGCTGCCGGCGATCGAGAAGGCGACCGGCGCCGCCGCGGATTAGCGCCGCGCTTCACCCGGTGCGGCGCGGTCACTTCTGCCGCAGCCCCGCCAACAGGCGGGCTTTGTCCGCCAGCCCCGCGACCCGCGCGGGGTAGGTGCGGAAGCGCTCGTCCCGGGTCTGGCCGCGCCAATAGCGGATATAAATCTGCTGGATGATGACCGCGAGCTTGAACGCGGCGAAGACCTGATACCAGGCGATGTCGTGCACCGCGAAGCCGGTGCGCGCGGCATAGCGGTCGATCGCCTCGGCGCGGCTCGGGAATCCGTCGCGCCAGGTCGGCATCGCCGCGATCGCGCGCCATTGCGGACCGTCGCCCGGCTCGACCCAGTAGTTCAGCACATAGCCGAGATCGCTGAGCGGGTCGCCGCGCGTGCACATGTCCCAGTCGAGCACAGCGACGATGTGCGCCGGGTCGTCCGGGTCGAGCAGGCAATTGTCGAGCCGGAAATCATTGTGGATCAGACTGGCGGCCGGCGGCTGCGGCACGGCGCGACGCAGCCAATCGAGCGCCGGCGCCATCGCCGCCTCGGCCGCCGCGGCATCCGGGCCGCCGAGCGACGCCTGCCAGCGCCGGGTCCAGCCTTCGAGCTGGCGCGCCATAAAGCCCTCGGGGCGACCGAGCGAATCGAGCCCGACCTCCCCGGGCTTCACCCGGTGCAGGTCGGCCAGCGCATCGACCAGCGCCAGCCCGATATGCCGGTTGAGGTCGGGGCGCCCGGCGAACGGGGCCGGGATGTCGTCGCGGATCACGAAGCCGTGCCGGCGTTCCAGGACCACGAAAATCGCGCCAATCACGCCCGGGTCGTCGCAGAACAGGAAGCTGCGCGGCGCCAATGGATAACGCCGGTGCAGGACCGACAAGACCCGGTGCTCGCGCGCCATGTCGTGGGCGCCGGGCGGGATCGGCCCGAGCGGCGGCCGCCGCAATACGAACTCGGGGGGCTCGGATGCGGAAGCGCCGAAATGCCCCCTCCCCGACCCTCCCCCGCCCGCGGGGGAGGGAGGCGTGGGGGTGAAGCGCTCCTCTTCTGACCCTCCCCCGCCCGCGGGGGAGGGAGGGGTGGGGGTGAAACGCAAGAGATAGGTCAGGTTAGCCTTGCCCCCGCCGAACTGGCGCACCGACAGCGGCCCTTCGACACCTTGCAGACGCTCGCGCAAATACGGTTCGAGCCGGGTGGTATCGAGATGCTCGTCCGCCCGCTCGTCGATCAGCTCTCCGGCTTGCAGATCTGCGGCGCGCAAATCGGTATTCCCGCCCGCGTCCAAGTCAGTGCAGAAACATCTTGAGAAAAATCGCGACCTGGAAGGCCAGCACGAAACCCAGCATCCATTTTACGACAAACAGGTCACGCTCTACTCGCGACACCCGTTGCTTGAGTTCGCCCACGTCGCGCTTCAGCTCAGCGACATCTCGCTGGACTTCACCTAGAGCGGCTTCGAGCCGGACGAAACGGCCTTCATAAGCCTCGTAGCCGGCCATCGCCTCGGCCGCTTTGCGCGCCTTGTCCTCGGGCGACCCGGCCGCGAGCAGCGCGTCGTAGAGTTCGGCGATCATCGTGGTCATCGCGACGAGCCTAGCAGCGTCCCCCTGTTCGGTCTAATGCCGGGTCTGAAACGCCGCGCTCAATGGCGCCATTCCAGCAGAACGTCCTCGGTCACTTCAAGCACGCGTTCGGCGAACAGCGGGCGAACCGTGGTTGTGAACCAAGTGTTCAGGTCGGCGCGGCGGCCGGGGTCCGTCAGGAGCTCGATCCCGAAGCGTATTTCGGCAAAGGTGACGGTGCTGACGTACAATAGGTCGAGCGGCTGCGCGGCGATAAAGGTACTAACCCGGGGTTCTGGCCTCGGCCGACGCAATTCGGACAAGATGTTCGT
>Ga0213875_10000286_pt1 | contig 49191 bp, 63 predicted proteins | sample BarmaccomBMRX_R8_FD_160105 | JGI IMG/M metagenome (GOLD analysis project Ga0213875, IMG submission 160105) | Root-associated microbial communities from Barbacenia macrantha in rupestrian grasslands, the National Park of Serra do Cipo, Brazil - RX_R8 | ecosystem: Host-associated > Plants > Roots...
GCGTGGTCGCCACGCGTGGTCGCCTTCGTGTCGACGCCGCTGGGCAGCTGGCTGCCAGCACCCCGACCACCTTTGACGGGCATGGGCTGTCGGTCCCTGGTGCGCAGCCGGTCGGTTGTGGTCTCGTGTTCGAGCATGCCTTCGGCTCGGATCTGGACAGCGCTCTTGTCGCTGAGCGTGACGAGCTTGGCTAGGGCTCGCTTGCAGGCAATTTCGGCCACGGCGAGATCGGGCACCGGAACTGGCATTCAGCAACCACGTCCCTGGACATAGGTAGGGCGTGATCTGCGTAGCGACGCTGCGGCGCAAGCTGTCAGGGCCGCTGGTCTTATGAGCGCCTGACGGCTCAAGCTTCCTGCGGCGAAGCGCAAGGCCGGCTGGAATCTGAAGGCCCGTAGAGAACCTAGCGGTAGATTGTAGCGATTTCAGTCATCAAAAGTCAAGGCGTGTGCATAATTTCATGTAAGGTCACCGCGTCCAACCCTGTCCACCCGCAGCCACGTCGGCTGCGTCGAACCCGGATTGTGCTCAGACACGATCGCGATCTTCTCGTTCACGCTCCGCCCATCCCGGTTCTTCGGCATCTCCATCTTCAACGGGTAGCGCCGCAGCATCCTGCCGTCCGATAGTGCCTCCACGGCAACGTCACCTAGCCGCTCGAGCGCCAGGTGCGAGTCCGCCTGGCCTGCCCACTGTCGAGCTCCCATCATCGCGTGGCCGGCATGTCGCTGATAGCTGCCCTGCGGCTTACGCTCGTGGTGCAAGAGCAGCATCCCAGCATCATCCACTAGGGGACGCAGCGACGTGGCGTACAGGCGCGCCACGGCACTGTTGTCATTGAGCTCGACGTTTGTCGCCGCAGCTGCCGTGTCGACCACCAGCAGGTCGGGGTGAAAGTCGTCCATCTCCTCGCGGACGCGTTCCATCCAATCGCCCGATCCCAGCGCAACGCCGAGACGCAGAAAGTAGAGGAGATTCTGCCGGTCCTCGTTGGTCATGCCGAGCGCTAGCAGGCGTCCGAAGATCACCCGGTAGAAGTTCTCCTCGTCGATGAACATGACGCGCTTGCCGGTGGTCCTGCGTCCTAGCCACGGACGGCTTTGCATCATCGCTACGGCCATGCTGGCGGCGATCAGTGACTTCCCGGCTCCGGAGTCGGCCGAGAGCACGGTGATCGTTCCGCGCTCGAGGAGGCCGTCGACTAGGTAGTCGGCTGCTGGGGGTGGTCCGCTGAAGTCGAAGGTCACGGCTCGACCGAGCAACGGTCACGCTGCCTCTTCGACGTATCCAGCATCCTGGCAGTCCTCGCAGAACAAGGCCGGCGGCCGACGTGGGCCGTAACAGTACGGCGAGCAGCACATCGGCGACCCTCCCCTGCTACGAGTCTTGGGGTTCGCCGCGGCGACCTCCTGCTCGATCTCGTCACGCAGCTTCGCGAGCCGATCGGCGCACGGGTTGCAGAAGCTGGCGAACAGCCCGTAGCCACGTCGGTCCCGACATCCGGGCGTTCCGCAGGCCACTTCAACCTGCGAGCTGATAAGAATCCCCATTCGTGTGCCTCCGTTCTGCACGTTCCAGATAGTCAGCAGCTGCTCGTAGCCACGCTGGCGTTACCCAGGACGGGAGTGCCCTGTTGCAGCGAGCGCACAGCAGCCCCCTGGCGACCGGTGGCGTCGTGTGCGCGTGGTCGCGGTCCAGCTTCCGCGTGGCCGATGGACTGCGCCCACACGCGCCGCAGAAGTCGCCGCCGTTCAGCCTCACGTAGATGGCATAATCCGCCTTCAGCGCGGCCATGTGGGCGGGTTGCCTTCGCGCCGGCCGCAGCTTGCCACACGCCTGACACTTCCTGGCTCGCGGGGGGTTGAAGCTCCCACAGCGCGCCCCCTTGCTCACGCGCTTGCATGTCCAGCCCACAGCCCCTCGGGCCACCGCTACGCTTTCGGGCTAAGGGCGACCGTCTGATAGGCGAGCGTCAACGCGAACGCCTCCTCCCGGCTGAACCCTTCCTGTAGAAGTGCCTTGTAGTAGGCGCCGAGCACCACGGGGATCTGGCGGGCGAGCGCCGCCCACTGGTCAATGGTCGCGACGAGATCAGGTCCGTCGGTCATCGCGCTGCCTTCTGCTGGGCCACGAGCACCACGTACTTCTCCAAGTCCGCGTCCGTGTAGTCCTCCAGCGTCTCGCCGGTCACGCGGTTGTAGCGCAGCGGGTCGATGTACCCGTAGAACTCGTCGCACAGCTGCTCAAAGAAGGACTGCGTGAAGCCGACACGATCCGCCCAGGTGATGAGGCCGTTATTCCCCATCACCGGCACGCAGTGGCCGCCGATCGTCGGCGAGCCAGCGACATAGGTCCACGGCCCCGGGAACGCGTTCTCCTGCGCCTGCTGCAGGTTCACGCCGATGTCAGCGAGCTCGAACAGGTAGGCGATTGCCCACAGCTCCTGCAGGTTGCCAGGCGTGCCCGAAACCGTCTTGCCGATCTTGTAGACGTTTCCGCCCGCGTCCGTGTAGCCCTGCGTCTGAGCGCGCTTCAGCGCCTCCTGCATGTCGGAGCCCTGATCGTTGCTCGCGTTCAGGTTCTCGTAGGAGCCGATCCCGAGGTACGCGCAGTAGTTGTTCAGCGTGCTGGCGCAGGTGAACTTGGGGATGGGACGCCCGGCGTTGCGCGCTGATTCCATGAAGCCGTGGGAGAACTTCGCCCACACGCAGTCGCCACCACCACCGTAGGCGTAGAGGCTCGTGTCGGTGATCGACCCGTCGTCGCATAGGCCGTTGCCCATCATCCCCCAGCCAGTGGCGCCGAAGTCGTAGCCGTGGCCGAAGTTCGCCGGGATCGGCGGGATCGAGCCGGACGGGACCGCGCGCAGCAGCTCCGCCATTGGCGTGTGGTCGGACGTGTACGGCCGCGCTGGCCGCTTACCGAGATGATGTGCCATCAGGGCATCTCCCTTGTCGTCGTCCTACGTGTAACAGCGCTGCATGAGGCAGCCCCAGCAGCACCCTTCGTCTCGGCATGTCATCCCGAAAAGAACGGAAAGAACTGGCCGGTGTTGATAGCCGCCGTCGCCTTTGGGAATGACAACATGAGTGACACCGGCGAGGTGTTCGCTGCCCCCCAGGACGGGTTGAGCGCCGCTGCGGTTGCCTGCACGTAGTACGCCATCCCCATTGCGTAGTCAGCGCCGCTGACGTACGCGAACGCATCGAGCAGGGTGAAGCTCGTCGGCGCAGTCGGTACCGACGTATCGGTGCTCTGGATGCCGGTGATGACGAGATCCCCGTTGGCCCCCGGCGTGCCTGAGCCCGTCTGGTAGGACGTGGTCGAGCCGACCTGCATGTCCGGCGTCCCACCAGCCCGCGTGCCCGAGAATGCTGCGACGCAGATAGACGGCGAATCAGCGGACGCGACCGTGAACGTGTGCCCCGACCCGACCGTAGGCGACGAACAGTAGTAGGTCGCCAAGCCCGCATCCGAGCTGCTGGCATAGCTGCTGCCCAGCGTCCACGCGTTCCCGAGCGAGTCGCTGACCGATACGCTGCCGCCGCCCGTGTACCACGACACGATCGCGATAAGCAGCGATGCGCCCGTGGTGTTGATCCCCACGGTGGTCGCCGACCCCGTACTTGCCGACGCATGCGTGTGTGCGACGAGTGAGATCGCCATTGCCTAGTATCCAGTGGCATCGACGGCGAGGCAGTACCACAGTGCCCTTACGCCGTCATACTGTAGGCCGATATTGTGAGTCTTATTGGCAACGGTCGTAGCGAGCAGAGTAGCGACGCCGGAATTGGCAAACGCCGCGCCCCAGGTGATGGTTTGCGCGGTCCCGTTATCCGTGATCCGAATCCGGAGCTGCTGACCATCGACCGCCGTGCCAGTGAGGTTGGTTGTCATGCTCGTGATGTTCACTGCCAGAGCGGTGATCTCGAACACGGCGGTGGTGCCGACGTTGATCGCCGGAGTTGCAGAGGACGTGATCGAATTGACGCGGTTCCCACTTGTCACTACTGTCCAAGCACTGGCATCGGTCGACCACGTGGAGGCAGCAACGCCAGCCGTGGCGCGCTGGTAGATCGCGCCGTTGTACACGCAAAGCTGCCCTGCCCAGTACACCTCGCCGGCTGCCCACGGTCGAGTGATCCCCGGAGAGTTGTCCTCGGTGTCATAGCGCGTGAGTGCCTGCCCTACCTGCGTCGTCGTCGCGGCAGTAGACCGGCCGCGCACGTTGTCCTTGAGGAGTACGCGCCCGATCTGGCCAACGTGGATGTTGCGCAGGCCGATGTTCGCAGTGTGACTCCCGTCCTGGGTCAAGGGGGCCGATTGGTCGCTGTCGATCTGCACGCAGGTTTGCGTGGTGTAGTTGCTGCTGCCGCCTTGCATGTTGACGTTCTGCGCGTTGACCGATCCTGCGTCGTCGAGCCAGAGCCCGAGCTGATTGGAGCTGGATTGCTCGGAATAGAGCGTGTCGATAGACAGCAGATTGGCGAACTGGGCCGCGGTGGAGATCCCCATGACGTGCAGGCCGGCGTACTGCGTGCCCGTGTTGGCCATGTTGGAATACTGGACCAGCAAGTTATGGAAGGTGTTCCCGGTCCGCGTGGACTGATGCAGCCAGCAGTCGCGGTTGGAGTGGTTGACGACCAGGTCCTGGAGCTGGCAGCCGTTTAGATACGCGCTGATAACCGTTTCGCCGGGAAATCCGTCCAGCCACAGCTGCCTAAGAAACGATGGGGCGGCGACCCCGAACAGGTGGACGGCGGACACGTTGTTCGTGGCAACCGGAGCGATCGCATCCCCAACGTTGATCGTAGGGCCGTTCTTGGAGACGAGCATGCATCCCTGGAAGGTCCAGCCGTTGAGGGACTGGTACTTGACGCGCTGTGCTCCCACCGTGAAGGTGCCGTTGGACGGCCAGCCAGCGTTCGAGAGTGACGTGTAGCCGCTGATCGAGTTCGCGACCAAGCTGAACGCTAGATAGGTGTTGCTCGGCGACGTATTTACCGCCGTCGCGGCGCCGGCATTGGCCTGATTGGCATCCGGCGTGGTGTACGCATTGTGTCCATATACCGCGAAGCCTGCGAGCCCCATGAACTCCTGCGACCCGTCGATAGCGGTGGGCTCAAAGACGCAGTTGTCATTGAAGGACGCCTGAGTGATGACGAATGTCGTCGAGAGGCAACCATCCCCGATGATGCTCACGCCGTTGGGGACGCTGATCTTCCCGGTGACGAGATAGTCGCCCGACGGGACGTGAACGGTCGCCCCGCGTGGGTTGCCGTAGTTGGTGATCTGCATCGCTTGGGCCTCGGCAACAGCGTCGCGAAGATACGCGGTGCAGTCGGTCAGGCCGGTGCGATCAGCGCCCCAATCGAGCAGGGAGATATAGTCGCGCAGTACGGGCGCGCCATACGTGCTGGTTCGAGTAGAACCCGATACCACGCCCAGGGCGCCCCCTGGCGTGGTCGTCGGCGTGATCTGGTAGGGAAGTGCTGGCCACGCGGTCGATCCGTCGCCGCCCTTGATCCTGCCTGTATCGGTTTCAAGTCCGAATTCGCCCACATCCAAGACCGGCGCGGCGGCAGTCCACGCGGCAGCCGTGCCCCGGCGAAGCCGGATCTCAGTCATGGGACAGCACCGGGAGTGCCATCAGAACGGAAGGCCCTTGTCATCGTCGCTGTCGTCGCTCGCGGGTGCCTGCTGGCCGCGCGAGCCCACGAGAGCAACCGCTGTCGCGTTCAGCTCGAGCGACACGCGACGCTCGCCGTTGTGCTCGAACTCGCGCCTCGTCAGGTCGCCCACCACGACGACCTGCTGGCCTTTGGTCAGATGCGGCTGCAGGGCCTCGCCACGACGGCCCCACACGGACACGTCGAGGAACATGGCCTCTGACTTGTAGGGCGTGGCGGCCACGCGGAAGCCGCACACCTGCCCGCTGCCGGCCTGCCGCAACTCTGCGTCGCGGGTGAGGCGACCGACCACGGTCGCTTGGATCAGGTCACTCATGCGTCGTTCCCTTCATCTTCGATCGGATACAGGTCGTTCAGCGTCGTCGCCGTGTGTGCCTTCAGCAGCGCGCGGTCAACCACGTCCAAGAGCACGTCACGCGAGCCGTTCAGGTACTTGTCGACCTGCCGGGGGTCAAGGCCGCACGCCAAGCCGATGGCCGTGGGGCCGTCGCCGAGCGTGGCGAGCCATTGCGCGAACGGTCCGGCTGGCAGCAGGCCACCGGCAGTGGCGCTAGGGCCTCCGGTTCGATACCGGGCTGGAGGGGTGCCGCGCTGGCGCCTAGCCCGCTCGCGCTGCTTGTCGCGATACACCGCAGCGGCCTCGGGGTCCGCGAACACGCGGGTTCGATACCGACGGCCATAGGACGCGTTCTCGGGTCGCGTCCGAGCGCACTCCTTGCAGCGCGACTGCGCGTAGACGCCCCACTGTGTGCGGCGGGCGTAGAACGCGGCGCGAGGCTTGACGGTGCCGCATCCACGGCAGAGCTTCGGAGGGCCCTGGGGGACGATCGGGCTGCTTTGCCCGGGATTCGTCATCGCTTCCGGGCCCATCGCTGCTGCGAGCGCCACGCGCGAAGCAGGCACAAGAAATCCTCGGGCTCGGCGTCAGACCAGCGAACCTCGTACTCGCCGTCAGTGCCGACGCGGAGAATCCCCTGGCGCTCCGTGGGCGGCAGGCCGCACTCGCGGCGTGCCAACTCATAGCCCGCGAGCTGCGGATAGTGGCTCTCCGGGTACACCGCCTTCGACGTCTTCACGTCGATCATCGCGGGCCCGTTCTGCGTGCCCATCACCACAACCGTGTCCAGTCGCCCCGCGAACCCGTGCTCCGCGGACCCGACGACGATCTCTGACTCCGAGCAGGCCGGCTGGTGCTCCATGATGAACTTCGACATGGCGCGGATGTAGCCCCGACGATCCTCGGGATAGTCGCTGGCGTTCGGGATCTCCTTGCGGGAGTTCCAGTTCTCCCACACGGCGTGAACGTCAACGCCCCGGCCCGCGGCGGCATTCGTCTGCGAGCGGTGGTCATACCCGTGGTGTTTCAGGTCGTCGATGAACTGGCGTGACGTGTCGGGCATCTTGTAGCCCTTGCGGTGCGCCATCTTCCACGCGCCCTCAGCGGTCACGCGGGCGCTCCAGTGCGGTAGCGCGGGCTTGTTCAGGATGCCGAGTGCTGTTGTTACGCTGACGGCCGGGCTGCCGTTGACCGCATACCGGCGTCGGGGTGCTTCGAAGTACTCCACATGGATGCCCGGATAGCGGGCCTCAGCCGTAGGCTTGGTGTCGGTCATCGGTTCGCCTTTCGTGACGCCTTCGCGATGCTGGCCGCGGCCCGGCTGCGCACCCGGCGCACCTTCGGGGCCGGCCTCGTGAACTTGCCGCCACCCTGGCGCGCGTTGCGTTCCGCGACGGGGAGGCCGTTGCGCCTGGACTGCCGGATCGTGGGGTTGAGGCGCCGCCGCGCCCACGTCCTCGCCAGACTCACTTGCCACCCGCGTCGTACCGTGCCGCGTCCATGAACGCACGAGCCTGGCCGCGCAGGTGGCGTTTCAGCTCTGTGGCAACGCGCCGGTTGTCCATGTCGTCGTACTCGTCGGCGACGTGGGCGAGGATCCTTTTCGGAGTGTGGAGCGGGACAACCGCGTCGAACTGGCGGCGGCGCTTACCGGCCATCTTCGCCACCCGTATCCCTGCGGTGCTGTTCGTAGTAGGCGAGCATGTCCTCGGCCGAGCCGACGACCGCGGCCCAAGGGCCGTAGAGCAGGTCGAACTGCTCGGGGGTGATGAGGTCACGCATGAGCAGGGCAATTGCGCCCCACGCTGCGCCCCACGCTGCGTCCCGCGCTGCGCCCCACGCTGCGTCCCACGCTGCGCCCCACGCTGCGTCCCGCGCTGCGCCCCACGCTGCGTCCCGCGCTGCGTCCCGCGCTGCGCCCCACGCTGCGTCCCGCGCTGCGCCCCACGCTGCGTCCCGCGCTGCGTCCCGCGCTGCGTCCCGAAGCGCCTTGGCCTCGTCGCGAGTCAATCGCTTGGACCGCTCGATGATCCCGGCCACGTAGCGCCCATTCGGGCCGAGGGCGAGATGCGCGTCGAGTTCGCGCACCACCGTCAACTGCTCGAAGCCACCCTTATGCTCATGGCAGGAGTCGAAGCCAGCAATAGGCCTGCCGGTGACCTCAAACAGGCGACACGGCCAGGCTCCGCTGATCAGGGTCATGGCGGGCACGTCAGCCGCGTGGAGGACCCCCGGCCCACAGATGCTCGCCACGCCTTCGTGCTTGTGGGGACGGGCGCGCATGCCGACCTCATACTTGATGGTCCCGGTATGGAAGTCCGTCGCCGGCTCGGTTGGGCGACACGCCTTGTAGTAGATGGCGGCCATCTACGCCCCCTTCTGCTTGGCGAGTTCGCTCAACTTGATAACCACCCACGTGGCCTGATCCTCCGTCAGCTCGGCCGTTGTCTTCCCCTTGGCGCCCACCTCGGCGACCACGGCCTCGTACCCCTTGCGATCAACGCCGGCCGCCTTGTACGCCTTGCGGAGTTCCACCAGCGTGCCCTCGGACACGAGCGTGGTGCCCCCTTCTGACGCGTCCTGCGGCTCGCTGGGGGCCTCTGCGGGGGCGGCAAGACCGTTCCCCTTACTGCGGGACGCGGCGTTGCCGTCGTCGTCCTCGTCGGCCACGAGCCCGAGGACACTCATGTAGGCGTAGCGCCGGCCGTAGGTGACAGAGGATCCCTGCGCCTGCGGGTCCTGCTTGACCGGGCGCAGCTGCATCGTGTCGGCCATGTACTGCCCCGACTTGTGCAGCAGCCACGTAACGAGCGCGTCCCCGTCCTGCTCGCGGCTGATGAACTGGCTGACGCTCAGCCCATGCTTGGCAAGCAGCGGCGAGGCGGCCTCGACCACGGCGGGGAGCGTCGCGTAGCGGCTCTTGAAGAACGGGTTGGAGGCGCCCTTTGGGATGGTGGTGACTTCCCCTTGGAACGCTGCGAGGGCTGCGGCCAGCTCGCCGAGTTCCCGGGAGCGCCAGCGGCGGCTGGGGGCCGAGACGCTGGGTTCCCAGGAGACGCCCGTCGCGTATTGCCCGCTCAGGCCGCTCACTGCTCACCCTCAGTGTTCACGGCGTCATAGGCAGCGTCCATGCGGTCGATCGCCTGCTTGACGATCGACTGGACCACCTGAGCGCGACTGAGCTCGAACCGGACGCCGGTCTGCTGCTCAATGGCTTCGGCGAGGGTGTCGCCGAGCGTGTCGATGTCCAGGCCGACCTCTTTGGGCAGGCTGATGACGACCTTGCCTTGGGCGGCCCTGGCGGTGTCGGTATCTGACATCGGGTGTCCTTTCTGCTTTGTGTGACTCGTAAGCCCGTGCTCGGGAGCGGGAGCGCGGTACGCGCTCACCAGCCCTCCCCGCGGTTCGCGCCGTCGACCAACAAAGCCGCCTCAAGCTTCATGACGGCACTAACGAGCGGAGGCACAGCAGCCCCCTCGTCGCGGACGCGCTGAAGGTTCTCGTCGCCAGCGGCGACGAGCTCGCACGCGGAAGCAAGCAGCTGCGCATTACGAGTGAGCGCCTTGGCTTCCTCCTCCCTGAGTTCGACGCGGATGCTCATGACCTCCGCCTCACTTCCTCAAGTTCAAGGCACCGTGCCGACAGGCCACGGCATGCCCACTCCCACGCGCGGAACCAGTCGTTCACCGTCTTGCGCTGCACATCGATGACCGCGGCAGCCGCCCACAGGAGTCGACTCATGTCGCTCATGAGTCGACGCTCGCCGTCTGATGTCGGATGACACGCACGTGGGGCGCTGGATGGCGTGTCCCGGCGTTAGCGGCCGGCGCGAACCCAAGCAGCGCCGCGACGCAAATCACAAGCCCGACAAGCACCCTCGTCAACATGGCTGTCATCGACTCCGCTCCTCTCCGATCGTCCACGCGATCGCGGTATTCGGCGCCACGCGGGCGCTCAAGGTCTGGCGTGCCTGGCGACACCGGCCCGTCCACACGTTGCACGCGGTCCCGTGGGCGCTCGTGGAGAGCGCCAGTGGCCGGGTGGTGGTGTTGAAGAACGCGACCGCGCGACCATTCACGAGCGGCTTTGACCACACGTACGGGCTGATCTGACGGGCCTGGATGCCGCGGGGATCCTGGTCTACCGCGATGACTCGCGGGTTCTCCAGCATCCGCAGCGCGCGGGCGCTCATCGTGAGCGGATTGCCGCCGAGCATCAGTGGCGCGGCGAGCATCGACCACATGAGCGTTTGCGCGCGCGCCTCGGTGAAGTTCAGGCCCACCCCGGCGGCGAGATCGTCAGGATCGTTCCAGTGGCCGGGGCGTGCCGCCGCGGGGTGCGTGGTGTCGGCCCGGAAGTTGCGTAGCACCCACGGCCAGCGGATGCACCCGGCGAACCCGATGTCGGTGTCGGTCCGCCACGAGGCCGCGAAACGCGACGCCCACGTGTAGTTGCTGTAGGCGCTGTTGGCGTAGGTCGGGTAGTTGTGGGCGACCTCCCCGGGATCCCACAGGTTCGCGACCGACAGGATCATCGGCCGTCCCGAGGCGCGGATCGCCTGCGCGACCTGGCGGTACTGTGTCGACGGGGTCAGGATCGGCCCGGTGTGGTGCGCGTGACCGGGCAGCGCCCGCGTGTCGCCGCGGTCCAGGTGAGCGCAGGTGGCGCCGGTGGGGGTGGCGTGCTGGCCGAAGGTGACCCGGACGCCCTGCTGCACGCCGCCGCAGTCATCGACCTTGACGGCATCGAATCCCCAGGCGGCGAACTGGCGCATGTCGGCGCGGTAGTGCCCCAGCGAGCCGATCCCGTTGCCGTTGCAGCCCGATCGTCCGGTGTCGGTGTAGATCCCGGCCTTGAACCCTTCGGCGTGCAGCCGGTCGGTCAAGTACTTCATGCCGTGCGGCCACTGGTAGCGGTTGACGATGATGCGGCCCTTGCTGCGCCGCGCCCCCGCCCAGCCCCAGTCGAGCCACACGAGCTTGTAGCCGGCCTTCTGGAGGCCGTCGTCGCGCATACGGCTGGCGGTCGCGAGGATCGCGGGCTCGCTGAGCTGGCCGCCCCCGTAGTACGTGCTCCATCCCATGTACGGCGTCGCGGCAAGCATCAGCGTCGCTCCTCGCTGCTGCTGCGTCCGTATCGCGCGTCGCATTCAGCGCGGAACTCGCGCTGGCGTCGGGCCTTCTCGGCCTCGGCCCAGCGGGCCTCGGCGATCGCGATCTCACGGTCGCGCAGCAGCTCATAGGTGCGACGGATCGCGGCCCTCATGACTTCACCTCGTCGGCCTTCTCCTGCGCCTGCTCAGGCGTGAGCCCGCTGCACGGGCAGTACTCCGCAAGCCCGACCTGCACCGCGTGCATCGTGAGCACGCCGTTGTCAAGCCAAACGGTGCGGGAGCACCACGGGCAGACGTCTTGTTCAGGGGGCGTCGTCGCACGGCTCATGGCGCAGCCGCCTCGACGCCATTGCCGTTGGACTCGTCCCAGCCCATCACGTGCGTCACCGTCGTCTCGAAGACGTCGGCGAGGGCCAGCTTCTGCTCGTCGGGGATCTGAACGTCGCCGCGCTCCCAGCGGGCAACCGTGCGATCCGTGACGCCAAGCCGAGCCGCAAGCTCGACCCGGCTGATTCCGGCGGCTTCCCGGAGCTCCTGGATTCGGTTGGGGTTCGACATGGCAACCAACATACCATGCCGACACGCCATGTCAAGATACTATGCGGGCACGCTGCGTTTGCGCGGCTTGTCTAGGTGAAGGTTGCGCAAGTCTTGACAACGGGACACGACGTGTCTAGGCTCGGCCCAGCTATGGATCGCACAAGCTTCCGACCATTCTTCCGGGCCGCCTGCGTCGAGATCAGTCAACGGAAGGGGCTCAAGCCCTCCCGGGTTGCCAGCCGCGTAGGCGTCGCTGACGCGAGCATCACACGATTCGAGAAGGGGATCACCTTCCCGTCAGAGAACTTCGAGGCGTACGCCGCCGGCTACGCCAGCTTCGACGGCATAGACCCGCGCGCGCTAGTCGCGAAGGCCGTAGAGCAGTGGCAGGCCCTCGGCGACGCACCGCTCACGGCCGAGGAAGCCGAGGGCGTCGAGGAGGCCAAGGGCGCCCACGACGGCAAGAGAGACGACCCGCTGGCGATCCAGACGATCGTGGATCACATCAGACGTGCCGAGCTAGCGCCCGTTCCATCCGCAGCGCAACCCAGCGCCACTCGCAGGAAGCGGGAAGGCGCGCAATAGCGCGCCCCAGGTCGCTCCGCAGCTCTGCGAGTACTTCCTCAGTCGACGCGGCCTCTATGGCCACGACCGCCCCGCTGCTCTCGGCGGACTTCGTTCCTTCGCGCATCGCCACTTGTCCCCACCCGATATGTCCGATGTTGCAAGTTAGCCCCCAGCGCCAGATTACGGTCCGTCGTCATCCGCTGTCAACAGGGAAGGAACGGGTGCGCAGTCCGTGCAACTTCCAGGGCCGCAAAGTCCCCCGAAGCGCGACCCAATAGCGACCCAAACGAGCCGGGAGCACCATCCCGCCACTACAGGCGATCCGCGCCCACGGCCCTAGGAACCTGCTGCAAACCGACACGATCCGAGCCGATCCGACGCGAACGCCACGGGCGCTGAATCGGCCTACGGAACCGAAGGTCGGGAGTTCGAATCTCTCCGGGCGCGCTACAAAGCCCCGTCGTCACGGGGCTTTCGTCGGTCCCGGGCGTGTGCCAGGTCGGTGAAATGTCCCGAATATGTCCCCGGAGCCGGAGGAGGTCATGGCCCTCGCGCGTGCTGCCGGATCGGAGCAGGACGGCGCGATCTTCGTGACCGCGGCATTCACCGGCCTGCGCCGCGAGCTGCTCGCGCTGCGCTGGCACGACGTCGACTTCGCGGGTTCTGGGGTCCGTGTCCGCGCGAGCTACTCCGCCGGCACGCTCACGTCACCCAAGTCCGGCAAGGTCCGATCCGTCCCGATGGCCCCCGACGTCGCCGAAGTGCTCGCCGGGCTCGGCCGCCGCGATCGGTTCGTCGGCGACGACGACCTGGTGTTCCCAGGCTCGGAGGGCGAAAACCTCGACGGGTCCGCGCTGCGCCGCCGTTACGGCGTCGCGCTGCGACGCGCCGGCCTCCGTCCGCTGCGCTTCCACGACCTGCGCCACACCTTTGGCACGCGCATGATCGCCACGACCGACATCCACCGCCTTCCGGAGTGGATGGGGCACGCCGACGTCCAGACGACGATGCGTTACCTGCACTACGTGCCGCGGCCCGACGATGCCGCTCTGGTGGCTCAGGCCTCCGAGCCACGGCGGGTCCGGATGTGCCCGCCGACGCGGCGCCCTGATGCCCCGCATCAGCGCGTTCCACGGAATCACGATCGCGATGTTCTGGAACGAGCGCGACCACCCCATCGCTCATTTCCACGCGGAGCACGCCGGCAGGCGCGCATCGATCTCGGTCGACGGTCAGCTCTTGGCCGGCGGGCTCACGAGGCACGACCTCGCGCTCGTCCGCGAATGGGCCGCGCTCCATCGCGACGAGCTCGTCGCGAATTGGGAGCGGGCACGATGCCAGGAGCCGCTTCTGCCGATCGCTCCGCTTTCGTAACCTGCCCTTCATGGCCAATGTTCCCGCACTCCCCGCGGTGACCTCCGTCGAGGTGATCGACGACTACGTTCTCCGGCTCACTTTCGACGACGGCGTCGTCGGCGACGTCAGCTTCGCCGAGAACGACTGGTGCGGCGTCTTTCAGGCCCTCCAGGATCCGACCGTCTTCGCCCAGGTCCACGTCGAAGAACAGTTCGGCACGATCGCGTGGCCCGGCGACCTCGACATGGCGCCCGAGCCGCTCTACGACGAAGCGCGCAAACACCCGGTCGCGGCGACCAAGGCCTCGTAGCACCGCCGTCCGCGGCCGCCCGTCCGCGGGAAACGTCCCAAAACGTCCCGCACGTCAGGGTCACCACGAAACGTCCCAAAACGTCCTCGGCTCAGAGCTTCTCGAGTGTGCTGAGACACCCGGAGATCATCTCAGTTGGAAAGGGGACCCGGAGCGCGTCGAGCATGGACGCGAGATCGAAAGCGAGATCTTCACGCGCGTGACTCATGCCGTTCGTCAGAGGCAGCTGTGGTCGCGCGCGGTGTGCTGTCCGCGCACGGACGCGCGACACGATCTCCGGTCCGCGCACGGACGCGCGACACGATCTCCGTGCGCCGGCGCGTGCCCGGGTCTTGACCTCCTGATCTCCTTCGATGCCCGTCGGTCACGGGCACCGGCGCGCGCTCGAACATGCGAACAGACGGGGTTGATTCCGGCGCCGCCACGGCCGCTCGCCCGGACGACGGCGTTTGCGGCGGCAACACGATCGTCAGCTCGCGGGCCGCCGGATGAGCGGATTCGTCGCAATGCGAGCGCCCGCCCCGGCCGCTGTCCCTTGATCAACGCGAGCGTGAACCGCGTTTTGCTCCTGTCGGAGTCGCCGATTGCTCGAGCGGCCGGTTACCTTCAGGGAGTGGCCGAGGCGTTCATCAAACGCGTCATGCTGGTTGCCGATCCGGTGGCGGAGCCGCCCGGGCATCCGTGGGACCTGCCGGCGGTGGCGGCGCTGGTCGACGGTGTTGAGCTGCATCCGAAGGTGACGTACTTGATCGGAGAAAACGGAACCGGGAAATCGAGTGTGCTCACGGCGATTGCGCTTGCTGCGGGCATGAGTCCGGAGGGCGGCTCTTCCAATTACGCGTTCCCGGCCGAAGGCGAGAGGTCTGAGGCATTCGCGTTCTCTCGACGCCCCTCCCACACCTGGCTCGCTAAATCGATCCGGCTCGTTCGCGGCGCACGCCAACCCCGGACTGATTTCCTGCTGAGGGCAGAAAGCATGTTCGTAGCCGCCACCTACCTCGAACAACTCGGCCGGGATGCGCTCGCCTCGTACGGTCACAGGTCGCTACACGAGCAGTCTCACGGCGAAGGGTTCCTCGCGATCATGATCCACCGCTTCGGGCCCGACGGCCTCTACCTCCTGGACGAGCCAGAAGCCGCCCTGTCGACCCAGAACTGCCTCACCTGTCTGCGGCGCATGCACCGACTCGTTGGACAGGGTTCTCAGTTCGTCATCGCCACCCACTCGCCGATCATCCTCGCCTACCCCGACGCCACCATCTATCGCTGCACCGCCGACGGGCTAGAAGCGATCGAGTACGAGGACGCTGAGCCCGTTCGGTTGACCACGAGCTTTCTGAGTGCGCGCCAACGATTCCTGAACGAACTGTTCGCCGACTGAGTAGCGCCGACACGGTCTCGGACCATGTAAACGGACGCGCCGCTCCCGGATGCGTCGCCAAGCGCTCGCGCGCCAGCAAACTCGGCAGACCGGCATTCATACGCCGCTGCGGCGGGCGCTGCTGGTAGTGCCGCAGCCGAGGCGTCGAGGCGAGGCGGTTGTGCGCTTACCCGTGCGATGGGATGACGATCTGGTCGGCGACCCGCGAGTGAGCCTCGGCCGCATGGCGCGTCAACGAGCGCTGGGAGCGAGAGCACCCTACTTACGCCGAGTCGGCGGAACTTGGACCAGATGAGCTTTTGCAACTCAACTACGCGTCAGATCCGCAAGATCGGCGCTTTGGCCGGGCTCGAGCAGCAGGGTCGCTGCAGAATCACTGACGGGCACCGTCGCAAAGTGCTGCAGATGAACGGCTGCTGCCGGATCTGACCTCAAGCTTCGGCGGAGTGGAGCCGATGATGATGAGCATGCCTACTCCGCTTCCCCTGGACCGCTCCTACCGCCTGGTGACCCGCAGCGACTTTGACGGCTTGGTCTGCGCTGCGCTGCTCAAGGAGCTTGGCGTCCTTGACGAGATCCTGTTCGTGCACCCCAAGGACGTGCAGGACGGCAAGGTGCAGCTATCTGCCAACGACATCACCACCAACCTTCCCTACCGGCCCGAGGTGGCGCTGTCCTTTGACCACCACTCCTCCGAGGACCTGCGTGTCATCGATCAGCACGCAAACCGCGTGATGTCCGCCACGGCCGACTCTGCCGCACGCGTCGTCTATGACCACTTCGGCGGCGCAGATCGCTTCCCGCGCATCAGCGCGACGATGATGCAGGCCGTTGACCGCGCCGACGCCGCCAAGCTCTCGATGGACGACATCCTTGACCCGCAGGACTGGATCCTGCTCAGCTACCTGATGGACCCGCGTACCGGCCTGGGTCGCTTCCGAGACTTCCGGATCTCCAACTACCAGCTGATGATGCAGCTGATCGACAGCTGCCTGGAGCTGTCGATCGCAGAGATCCTCGAGTCCCCTGACGTCGCCGAGCGCGTCGCGCTGTATCGCGAGCACGCCGACGCGGCGGCCGCCCAGATCCGCCGCTGCTCGACCGTCCACGGCCACGTGGTCATCCTCGACCTCCGAGACGAAGAGATCATCCACCCAACCAACCGATTCCTGCTGTACGCGATCCACCCACAATGCACGGTCTCGATCCACGTGCTCTGGGGCCTGCGCCAGCAGAACACCGTCTTTGCCGTCGGGCGCTCGATCGTCAACCGCTCCTCACGCGTCGATATCGGCGCGTTGATGCTCGCACACGGCGGCGGCGGTCACGAAGCAGCCGGCACCTGCCAGATCGACAACGACCACGCCGAGTCGGTGCTTGCCGAGCTAGTGGCGATGATCACGTCGGCCGAACAGGAACGCGACTGCGCCTCGGTAGTCGCGCCACCTGCAACCGTCTCGGCTTAATCCGAGTCTCGCGCACGTAGGTCGAGCCACGTGAACGCGCAACCTCATGGTGGCTACGCCCAGGCTGGGGATGGCCGCGGAGGCCCTCGAGCGAGAAAACGAGTAGGGGCGCTCTTGTCGTTGCTCCAGTGCTCGAGCGTGCCGTCTGCGGTCATCACCAGGGTTCCTCACAAACTACTCCCCCAGCGTCACGCTCGACACCTACGTCCATCTGCTCGACGCGGATCTCGGCGAGCCTCTCGCTGCGTCGTCTGAACCGCTTCAAGCTTCGGTTCCAGATTCCGAAGGCTCAGTCATCGGTCACCCAGACCAAGAGCTCAGGGCAGCGTGACGGCGATGGTCGCGGCGTCAAGGTGCGAACCCCGTGCAAACCGCCTGACGCCATTCGACGCCGTCGCGGCCTGGCGAGCGCCGCGAGATCGTCGTGTCTTGCAGCAGTTTCGGTCTGGACACCGCTCACCGGCAAAGACACGAACGTGCTACGGAACCGAAGGTCGGGAGTTCGAACCGACGCGCCGCTCGACGCCTCATTCAGGTCTACCCGTGTCATCGCGTTACGGCGAAACCTCCTCGAACCGTCGCCCGCGGGTGTTGAGCGCAAACTGGGCTATCACGGCGGCGACGACCAAGAAGCCGCTCACGAGCAGGAACGCTCCGAGCACGCTTAGATGCGGGATCTCGGGCGCAATCAACAGCACGCCAATCCCGCCGCCGAGGTGGCCAAGGCCGTCGACGAGCCCGAAGCCCGTCGCCCGGGCGCGCGTCGGAAAGCTCTCGGTCGACAGGGCGTAGGTCATCGGCACCCATATGTTAAAGCCAAAGAAGACCACGCCCATTCCCAGGAACGCCACCAGGCTGCTGGTACCGGCCTCAGCGACAAGGACCGAGCCGACGACGGTGATCACCGCTCCGGTGGGCAGCCACAGCTTACGCTCCAGGCGTTCGGCCGACGCCACCGCGACCAGGGCACACAGCAGAAAGCCAAAGGCGCCGACCGCGTTGATCAGGCCCGCTTCTGGCGGGGGATAGCTCAGCGAGGTCAGCAGTGACGTGCCGCCTGCCGAGAACCCAAACACGGTCACGTAGGCAAAGAACCACATGAAGACCAGGACCAAGAACCTGATCAGGTAGGTCCGGTTGCCAAGTACTTGCGCAAACGCGCTGTAGCCGCCTTCGATCTCGGTGTCGACGGGTATGTCCTCGGCGGGGTCAGCCAGCGGTCCCCGGCGCGCCGCCATCTCCTCCATTGCGGTCACCACCGTGTCGGCTTCTCTGAAGCGCTTCTTTCCCACCAGCCAGCGCGGAGACTCGGGCAGCTGGACGCGCAGCAGGATTGCCACCAGAGCCAGCAGGGCCCCCACGGCGTACATCCAGCGCCAACCATCGACAAACCCGGGTCCGGCCTGGGCGAACGAGAGGCCCTTGGGCCACGGCGCCGGGGAAGTGGTCAAGAACAGGCCAAGCCAAATGCCCAGGAGTGCCCCTAGTGACGAGTTGACGAAGATCACCGAGATCCATTTGGCGCGGTCGCGACGGGGAGCGACCTCGCCAACATAAGAATTGACGATCGACAGGTCAGCCCCGACCGCCATCCCGGTCAGGATCCGGGCCAGCACGAAGTTGGTGTAGTCGGGGGCCAACGCCGTCCACAACGAACCGATTCCGGTCAGGACCATGGTGAACAGCAACATGTTGCGACGGCCGATCCGATCCGACAGAGGACTGAGCAGCAGCGTCCCGAGCACGTAGCCGGCGAGATTGAGCGCCACCGGCACACGCAGGGTCGTCAGCGCGTTCTGCGGTGTGCAGCCGTGCTTGAGCGCCACGCACGTTTGAATGAACGATACGTTGATGTCGAACACGTCGTAGAACGTGAACAGGAAGCCCAGCCCGATGATCCCAACGAACAGAAACGGCATCGACCAGACATCCAAGCGGTCAAGGCGCGCAAGTACCGATCCTCCCTCGGACGCCTCGCGTTTGGCATCCCCAGGTCCAGCCGCGCCGCTGGGGTCTGAACCCCGGCTCAGGTTCTCCACCCTTCCCTCCTCTCTTCTACGCACGGCCGAGGCCCCGCCCGGCCCAACATTCTGATGCCTTGTCTGTTCCTCAATCCGAGACGCGACAAACCGCGCAACCTGAACCCCCGCTCGATGCCAGGATCTTCAGCCCTGCTTCCGCGGCCAGCCGTCCGCGCTCCCGCACCCCGGCCCGCCACCGAACTCGCCAGAACCACAAGTCACAGGCCGGCCGCTGAAGCCGCGGCTAACGGTCGCTCTGCTTCGGCTAGAGACAGTTCTCCTCCCACGAGGGCCGGCGGGATTGAGGAGCGCCGCTCGAGCTCGCTGAGATCAACCTCGATGGGTGGCGCGGCGCGGTGCTCGTACCGCGGCAAGGGTGGGAAGCGATAGCTCGGACATCATCCACCACGGTCCACTCGCGACCGACCCCCCTGATCTCGGCCACAGCGGCGTCAGAGCATGGACGAGTTGACCTCAGCGGTCGCGCAACGCGTCCCGCCCATTCTCCGCGCGATCCGGGAACCGTGGTCGGCAGAGAATGCTCGTTCGTGGTGCGCAAGCATCGCGCAGGCCGATCCGACTCAGAGCAGAAGCCAAAGCCGCCCGACTCAGAGCAGGCGAGAGTCGTGCGCTGTTCTGGGAATCCAACGTGGCGGCCCAGAGCCGTTGAGCTAGCGCCTAGGAGGCGAGCGCGGGTACGGCCTGGTGTGCGTGATCGGGTCGGTCGGTCTGATCATCGGTGGTCTCGGGGGAAGGTGTGCGGTGGCAGACCGGTGATTGACGGAGGCGGTCATGGAGGTCGTCGGCGGGGACTGGCCGGCCGAGCAGGAATCCTTGCGCGACGCGAACGCCGAGGCGGCTGAGGAGTTGTCGTTGGGGTTCGCGCTCGACGCCTTCGATGATGAAGTCGTAGCGCAGCGCGCGGAGGAGGTCGATGATCGCGGTGAGGACTTCGGTGGCGACGTCGTTCTCGGGCACGCCTTCTAGAAACGCGCGGTCAAGCTTTATCCAGCGGGCCGGCACCTCGCGTAGCCGGTTCAGCGATGAGTAAGCGCGGCCGAAGTCGTCCAGACTGACCGTTATGCCCGCCTTGTGCAGGCCATGGGCGAATTCGAGGAGGCGCCGATCCTCGCGCAAGGCTTCTGACTCGGTGAGCTCGACGGTGATGTGGTCAAGGCCGAGCCCGCCGTGGCTCAGGCGGACGAGCAACGACTCCAGCGCGTCGGGATGGCGAGCATATTGGGGAGCCAGGTTGAAGCCGACGTAGGGGTCCAGGCCTTGGGTATGCCAGGCGTGGCGTTGGCGTGTGACTGCGCTTGCGACCCAGGCATCGATCGCGGTGATCATGCCGGTGCGCTCGGCGAACGGGATGAACGCTCCGGGATAGAGCAGTCCGCGTTCTGGGTGATTCCAGCGGACGAGTGCTTCCAGGCCAACGATCGAGAGATCGGCGACGTCGACCAGCGGCTGCCAAGGGAGCACGAGCTCGTCATGGGCGACCGCCTGTGGCAGTGTCGCGGTGAGCTCCAGAGCCGCGCGGTCACGGTCGCGGTCGCGCGTGTGCAGCGGACGTCCGCGGCGGATCTGGTTGCGTCCGGAGCCTTTAGCGTCGTACATCGCGGCGTCGGCATTCTCGATCAGCGCGCTTGCATCAGAGCCGTCATTTGGACAGCAGGCCACTCCGATCGACGCGCCAACCCGGACCGTGAGCCCGCGCAACGACACTGGCTGCGTGATCGCGCTGAGCAACCGCTCGGCGAGCCTATCCGCGTCGGGCGGATCCATCGCGATCAGCACAAACTCGTCTCCGCCCTGGCGCGCGAGCAAATCCTCGGGGCCGACCAGGGTCCGCATCGCTGCGGCGACGTGGCGCAGCAGATCGTCGCCGGCGCTATGGCCCAGGGTGTCGTTGACCAGCTTGAAGTCATCCAGATCGACGTAGAGCACCGTGAAGCGACGGCGCTCACCGACGACATGATCGAGGTGAGCCACCAGCGAGCCACGATCAGCGAGTCCGGTCAGCTGATCGAGTTGATCCCCCGCGCTCCGCGCGCCCCGACCGCGACTCCTCCGCGCAGCCGGGATTCGGTCGAATAACGCATTGCGCATCCTGGCGGGCATCGACCCTGCCGCCGGCGGGCTTGACTAAACCGAAGCTCCGCTGGACACCACCCCGAGCGGCGGCGATCGTCGGCGGTGCCGCAACATCTGCACTGCTACCGCCGTTGCTCCGGCGTCGCACGCCGCCACACTGACGCAACCGCCACGCGTCTCCGACGTCGGATGCTGGGCGAGCGACCTGCGAGTCGCGGTCATGAAGGAGACGGCCACGGGCGACCGGCGAGTCGCGCTCGTACCCGACGCGGTGGAGAAGCTGCTGGCCGACGACCACGAGGTGACGGTGCAGTCCGGAGCGGGCGGAGACGTCTATCCCGACGAGGCCTATGCGGCTGCCGGCGCGCGCGTTGCAGCGACGATCCCCTGGCCGACGCACAGGTCGTCGTCAAGGTGCAGGCGCCGACCGCCGAGGAGGTCGACCGCCTGCCCGAGGGCGCCCTGCTTATCTGCTTCCTGGACCCCGCCGGGGCCGAGGATCGCCTGCGGCGTCTCGCTGAGCAGCGGGTGACCGTCTTCTCGATGTCCACGATCCCGCGCACCGGCGCCGCTCAGTCGATGGACGCGATCTCGTCGATGGGCTCGGTGGCCCGACGAGCCCGAGACCGGACGCGCCGAGTCCTTCCTGAAGGCGTTGCTCGGCCTGCCGCCCGAGTTCGGTCGCCGTCGACGGGCCGACCGCTCGGCGGCCAATCGCGATGACAGCGGTGACGAGGACGGGGTCTTCATCAAGCGCTCGCTGTCGCCTGGCTTCGCCGGGATCGACAACCCGCTGTTCTACGACGAGGAGAAGACGATGATGCTCTTCTCCGACGCTCGCTCGGGACTCGATGAGGTCGTGGAGGCCGTGAAGAAGAGCTGACCCCGGCGTTTGGTGGGCGCGACGTACAGCATGATGCGACGGAGTCCGTTTCGTGCCGCGGTCGGCGCTGTCACTCGCGGGGCCAGCGGCGCCAACCCGACAAATGTCGAGTCACACGGCGCCGAGCTTAATCGACCGTCGCGTGGCGTGACGTTCGAGGTTTCGTAACGTTGCCTCGCGTCGGGGACGCCCCCGATACGAACGACGGAGGGGAACTTGTGGCCGCAACCCGCGACGCCGACGCTGCCGGGCAGAGCGACAGATCGCCGCTCACCGACACCGACCGTGCCGGGCTCCTCGAGTACATGATGCTCATGAGGGCCGTGGAGGAGGAGGGCCTGCGCCTGTACAAGCAGGGCAAGGTCCCAGGATCGTTTTACGACGGGCGCGGCCAGGAGGCGGTGTGCGTCGGTGCCACCTGGGCCCTGCACGGCAGCGATCCCATCTCCTCTCCGTTGATCCGAGACTTGGGCGCCCACCTGGTGCGAGGGACGGACCTGGTCGAGTTGTTCCGTCATTACATGGGCCGCTCGAACACCATCAGCCGCGGGCGCGAGGGCAATGTGCACTTCGGGGATCGCACCAAGGGCATCGTGGGGATGATCTCGATGCTTCCCGACATGATGGTCGTGGCGGTGGGGTTCGCGATGGCCTTTCGCATGCGCGGCGAGCGGCGGTGCGCCCTGACGTTCTTCGGCGACGGAGCGACCTCGCGCGGGGATTGGCACGAGGCGATGAACTGGGCGGGTATTGACCAACTGCCGGTCATCTTCGTCTTTGAGAACAATCAGACTGCCTACTCGACCCCGACCTCGCGCCAGTTCGCGGTTGATCCCGTTGACCGTGCTGCTGGTTACGGGGTGCACGCGATCACTATCGATGGCAACGATGTCGAAGCGGTCTTCGCCGCGACGTCGGCGGCGCGGACTCGGGCCGTCGAAGGCGGCGGCCCAACGCTGATCGAGACGCAGACCATGCGTATGCATGGTCACGGCGCTCACGATGACGCCGGCTACATGGAGAAGGATGTCCTTGAGAAGTGGGCTGCTCGCGATCCGATCAACAGCTACGCAGAGAGGCTTCGCGCCGATCGTGTTGACGTCGACGCCATTCAGGCGCGGGTCACGGAAACGGTGAGCGAGGCCGTGGACGCAGCGATGACCGGGCCGATGCCCGAGCCCAGCGAGGCGCTCGGCGACGTTTTCTGCCAGGGCGAGGCCGAGCCGATCGGCGAAGGGCCCACGCGTTGGAGCGGGTTTGCCCAAGAGGTCACCAAATGAGCACCGAGCGGACGTATCTGCATGCGATCTCCGCTGGCCTGCGGCAGGAAATGGAGCGAGATGACCGCGTCTTTCTGATGGGGGAGGACATCGGTGCCCTCGGAGGCGCGTTCAAGGTCACGGATGGGTTCGCGGAGGAGTTCGGGTCCGACCGGGTCCGCGACACCCCGATCGCCGAGGCAGGCATCGTCGGAGCCGCGGTCGGCGCAGCCATCGCGGGACTACGCCCCGTCTGCGAGATGCAGTTCGGCGATTTTGTGGCCTGCGGCTTTGACCAGCTGGTCAACGTCGCTGGCAAGATGCACTACCGGCTCGGTCTCGCCGTTCCGCTGACGCTCCGCCTCCCGACCGGCGGGGGCTTCTCCGGCGGACCCTTTCATTCACAGAACCCTGAAGCGTGGTTCATGCATGCACCCGGTCTGCGGGTCGTCGCTCCCGCGACGGTGCGGGATGCGCAGGGCCTGATCGTCTCCGCTATCAGGGACCCGAACCCGGTCATCTTCCTCGAGCACAAGAACCTGTACCGCCGCGTCAAAGACGATGTCGACGATGGCGAGATCTTCCCGACGCCGCTGACGGCGCGGACCGTCCGCCACGGCAGTGACCTGACGATCATCGCCTACGGCGCCATGGTGCACACCGCGGAACGAGCCGTCGCGGAGCTGGACGCCGACATCGAGATTCTCGATCTGCGCACCCTCGTGCCCCTCGACGAAGGTGCGATCCTGGCCTCCGTCGCACGAACCGGCAAGGTCTTGGTCCTCGATGAGGCCAACTACACCTGTGCCGCGGGGGCACAAGTGGCCTCGCTGATCGCCGACCGCGGGTTTGAGACGCTCGACGGTCCCGTTCGCCGGCTGGCGGCGCCTGACGTGCCCATCCCCTTCAGCCCGCCGCTTGAGCAGTTCGTCCTGCCGGGAGACGACGCCGTCAAGGAAGCCGCGCGTGGGCTCCTCGAGTACTGAGCGACTCATCGACATCGTCATGCCGGCGATGGGGACCTCCGTCTCGGAAGGGACGGTGACCACGTGGTGCAAGGAGATCGGCGATCCGATCGAACGCGACGAGAACGTCTGCGAAATCTCAAGCGACAAGGTCGACGTTGAATGTCCGGCTCCCGCCGCAGGCGTTCTTCGTGAGATCCTCGTCGAAGTCGGCGACACCGTCGACGTCGGTACCGCACTGGGACGCATTGGCGTGGCCGACGAGGACGCCGCGTCCAACGAGCCGGCCGAGGCTGATGAAGCAGCCCCGGCCTCGCGCAGCGAAGAATCCGGAGCTGAGACGGCCGCTGAGAGCGGCAGCGAAGGCGCTACGGGTTCCAATGACGCGCCCACGGACGAGGACGGTAACGAGCCGCATGTCACGCCGGTCGTCAGGCGTATGGCCGACCACCACAATCTCGACCTCTCCAAGATCGAGGGGACCGGACGCAACGAACGAGTGACCAAGAAAGACGTCGAGGCGCATCTGAGGGCCAGCTCGGATGAGCCCGGCGAGGCGCAGCCGCCGCTTGACGGCGAGTCGCGGGATCGTCCCGATCCAGATCAGGCTCCGCCTCCCGAGCCGGTCGCTGTCGCGGCATCCGCGCCGTCGGCGGCCGGCGAGCCGCAGCAGTTATCACGGATGCGTCAGTCGATCGGTCGTGCGATGCTCGACTCGCTGGCCACGGCTGCCACCTGCACGACGATCGTCGAGTGCGATATGAGCGCCGTGGAGCACGCTCGATCGCGGCTTGGGGTCACCGCGCTGCCGGTTGTGGCCAGCAAGGTGATTGAGACCCTGCGGGAGTTCGGCAGCCTCAACGCCACCCTGGACGGGGAGATGATGACCGTCTTCGACGACGTACATCTCGGGATCGCGGTCTCACTGGGCGAAGAGGGCCTGGTCGTGCCGGTGATCCGCGACGCCCAAGATCTCTCGATCGAGGGTCTCTCCAAGACGATCAAGAAGCTCGCGCGCGCGGCTCGGGACAAGCAGCTCGGCCCCGATGACTACGCCGGGGCGACATTCACGGTCACGAGCCCGGGCGCGTTCGGCGCGCTGATCGCGACGCCGGTGATCAACCTCCCGCAGGTCGGCATCCTCGATATCGAGACGATCACTCGTCGTCCCGTCGTCGTCGCCGAGGCGAACGGGAACGAGAGTATCGGCATCCGCTCGATGGCCTACTTCTGCCTCAGCTGGGATCACCGCGCCATCGACGGCGCGTACGCTGCGCAGTTCCTCACCGCGCTCCGTGCGCGCGTTGAGAGCATCTAGAGCGATGCGCGCAAGCGGATCTCCGTATGTCCGCTCAGCTCATCCGTCGTTCGCGCACCGTCGGCCTCAAGACCAAGCTGGTCATAGAAGTCGCGAGCCTGGCGATTCTCGGCAAGCACCCACAACGTCACCCACCGCCAGTCGTCCTCCTGGAGCGCAGCGAAAGCCGCTCGCATCAGCGCCCTACCGATCCCGAGGCGCCAAACCTCCGGATCGACGTAGATGGCCCCGATCTCCGCGACGCGATCATCGCCGGCGTCATCATCGCGGCTCGGGGTGACGAGGGCGCAAAACCCAAGCACTGCTCCATTCTCCCCGGCGGCGACGAACACAGAGCCCTTCCTGCCGGCCAGCACCTCGCGCCAGAACTGCTCTCGCCGGCTGACCGGGAGACCATCCAGCGTCTTGGCCGACATCAGGTCGCGGTAGGCGACCTGCCAGGCGTGGACATGGACCGCGGCGATCGCCGCCGCGTCGTCAGCCACGGCATGCCGGACGCTGACCACCATCATCCCACGCAGCGCGCCCCGGACCGTTGGCCTCTGCGCTCCAGGCGCCGGGATCGCCGATGGGGATCGACGCTGTCACTGTGAATCACCGATGGCCATCGACACACGCGACGCGCTCCGTATCAGCTACACCGGCGAGTTGGTCGGGGAGCCCGTGCCCGCCCGCACGATTCCGCCTTCGTAGGCGGCGAGGACTGCATGCACTCGGTCGCGAAGGTCGAGCTTCATCAGGATCCGCGCGACGTGCGTCTTGATGGTCGTCTCGCCGACGACGAGCCGTCCGGCGATCTCGGCATTGCTCATCCCGGTCGCGAGCAGCTTGAAGACCTCGAGCTCGCGCGGGGTCAGCTCGTCGAGGGCGGGGAGAGCTGCTGGGTCGGGCTTCGGCGCGGTGAACTGCTCGATCAGCCGGCGCGTGATCGTCGGCGCGAGCAGCGTGTCGCCGTCGCCGATCGTCGCAACCGCGCTGACCAGCTGCTGCGCAGGGCCGTCCTTGAGCAGAAAGCCGCTCGCGCCCGCGCGCGTCGTAGACGTACTCGTCGAGGTCGAAGGTAGTCAGGATCACCACCTTGGGAGCGGGCTCAAGCCCGGCCGCGAGGATCCGCCGTGTTGCCTCGATTCCGTCGAGGCCGGGCATCCGGATGTCCATCAGCACGACGTCGGGCTGCAGGTCGCGGGCGGCAGCCACGGCCTCGGTGCCATCGACCGCCTCGCCGACGACTTCGAGCGCGGGCTCGGCATTGAGGATCATCCGAAAGCCGGTCCGGATAAGCTCCTGGTCGTCGGCGATCAGGATGCGGACCGTCATGCGAACGCGGGCTCCGATCCGCGCGGCAGGCGAGCGATGAACTCCGATTCGTCCGGCCTCGATAGCACGTCGCCGTCGCACAGCCACACCCGCTCCCTCATCAGTTGGAGCGGCCAGGCGGGCGTAGCCGCGCCGTCCTGCCGCAGCTCGAGCTCGATGTCGTCCGGCCCGAACCGCAGCGACACTCCCGGCCGCGCACTGGCGGTGCTTGCAAGCGATGTCTCAAGCAACCTGTACAGCCCGAGCTCGATCCCCGCCGCGAGTGTCCCGGGCTCGCCCTCGACGGTCAGCTCGACGGCCTTGCCGGCATCCCGGGCCCCTTGGATCAGCGCGTACAGCTGATCGACCCCGGGCTGTGGCGCGCGCGGCTCTAAGGCGCCGCCGCTGTGCCTGAGCACCCCGAGCATCCGCCGCAGGTCACCCATCGCTGCGCGCCCCGTCTGCTCGATTGCGCCATCGCCTCGTCCGCCCGGTCGCTGGCGACCTCCAGCAGCCGCAGCGCGCCGAGCGCCTGGACGACCATCGCCGTTACCGAGCCGGCGATCGCCGCGTGCAGCTCGCGTGCAACCCGAGATCGCTCGCCGGCCACGGCCAGCCGAGCACGGGCCTCGCGCTCGAGCGCCAGTCGCTCGTTGGTCTGTGAGAGGCTCGCCGTCAGCAGCCGGTAGGAGCGGATCGCGCGCCCGGCGGCCCACGATCCGCAGATCGTGAATGCCCCGCCGGCGAACGTGCCGAGCTGGCCGCGCTCTGCGATCAGTTGCGAGGTACCGGCGCCGCCGATGAACAGCGCCAGGCCGCCGACCGCCTGGCGCCGCTCTGCCCAAACCGCGATCGAATAGGTCGGCACCACGATCAGGTAGGCGCCGATCAGCGGCGAGGACTTCAACTCGACCAGGAACGCGTTCATCACCGCGCCCAGCACGCCGACGACCAGCACGAACACCAGCGGCGACCGCCGCCTCCACGTTGTCGCCAGCGCGATCGCGGCGACGACGATCAGGTTCAGCGCCATCGGCCCTCGGCGGTCGTGGGCGTCCAGCACCGCGGACTCGAGCACCGCGAGCATGACCCCGGCAAGTACCGGGTCAAGCCATGGCCAGCGTAGTCCGACGGCGGGTTGCGCGCCGCTCGCCGCCGCGCGTGTTTGAGATCCCCTGGTCTCGGGCGCCGGCTGAAACGGGATCCGCGCACTGACTTCGAACCCTCCCTGGGGCCCCCGGCCCGGCGTGCAGCTCACCCCCCTGCAGCTGGACGCGCTCGGCCATGCCGGTCAAACCGTGGCCGGAGCCGTTGACCGAGGCGGCGGCAGACGGCACGCCGCGCCTCCGGTGTCCGTGATCCGGAGCTCGAGCTCGTCGGCGCCAATCGACACCGTCACGTGCGCCCGCGCGCGACCGGCGTACCTGATCGCGTTCGTGAGCGCCTCCTGGACGAGCCGGTAGGCAACCAGATCGAGGTCGGCCGGCACGGCCGCGAGCCGTCCCTCGACGGTCAACTCGACGGGCAGACCGGCCGCCTCCGCGCGCGCGATCAGCGCTCCGAGCCGGTCGAGCCCGGGGGGCGCGCCCTCCGGAACGTCGTCCGAGTCGCGATGCAGGACACCAACGATCCGCCGTAGCTCCACCAGCGCCTCGCGGCCGGAACGCTCGACCAGCGCCAGCGCCTCGCGGGCCGCAGCGACATCGGACTCCGCCACCCGCCGAGCGGCAGCGGTCTGGACGACCATCACGCTGACGCAGTGAGCAATGACGTCATGGAGCTCACGCGCCATCCGGCTGCGCTGCTCAGCGGCAGCGCGACGAGCGTCCAGCTCCTGCTCGTCGAGTAGCTGCGCAGCACTGGCGGCGAGGTCGTCGGCCAGCGCCCGACGCTGCGCAAGGGCACGGCCGGCCATGAACGGAAGCGGCCCGATCAACGCCCAGGCGCCGAGCATCGAGCCGACGGTCCCATCGGTCGGCACGAACGTCGCCGCCGCGGTACCGCCCAGCAGGTACGCGAGCGGCGCCACGTTGACCAGCGTCCACGGCCGACGGCCGAGCGTGTAGAAGCCGAGCGCCAACGACGCGACCTCGATCGAGCCGTCGCCGTTGTATCTGCTCGAAAGCTCGAACACGATCAGCCCGGTGACGCCCACAACCGTGCTCAGCACGGGATCGGCGCGCCGCCACGCGACGCTGCCGGTGAGCGCGACGAGCGCCGCGATGGCAACCGGTCCAACCGAGCGATGTGGCTGCGAATTGGCGTCAGCGATCGCGCCCGCGGTCAACAGCACCGCAACGGCACGGTCGACCCACACGAGATCGATCCGACAGATCAGCTCGTCCACCTTGCCCACGAGGGCAAGCTAGCGCCGCAGGCGAGCGACGCATCATCCGCGCGGACGATCGGAAATCGTCCTGGAGTCCACGCGAAATCGCTCGCACCGCCGACGACGCGCGGCCCCGGGGCTGGGACCGTTACAGCCACCTGATCAACCACTCCAACGGGGGTATTCACATGTCGCTCAACCTGACCCGTTTCAGCCGGAACACCTGGATCGCCTACCTGCTCGTGGAGATCGGCCTATTCCTGGTCGCCAACCTTACCGCCAAGAGCGCCAGCCACCCGGGGACCGTGAGCAACGTCTTCTTTGACACTTTCATCGTCGGGCTGGTCATCGCGGCAGCCCTCGGCATCACCGCGCTGGTCCGCTCGCGCCGGGCCTGACAGCACCCCGAGGCCGGAGCCCACGCGACGGCAGGGGCTCCGGCGCCCCTGAGCCAGGTACCGCCCGCAGCACGTGACGCGCAGCCTCCTGATTTGGGCGGCTATTGCGGGCGCGCGCAGCGGACGCAAAGACCGGTGAGGACGAGCTCCGCGCGATCGGGCTGAAAGCCCGCGGAGCGGGCGAGTCCTACCGGGACGCTGAGGTCGACCTCGCCTTCCAGATCCTCGACCGTCCCACAGCAGCGGCAGACCATATGTTGGTGGGGATCGGTCCGAGCGTCGTAGCGCGCGACGCCGAGCCCGACATCGAGCCGACGAATGAGGCCGAGTTCGACGAGCAGCTCAAGGGTGGCGTAGATCGTCGGCGCGGAGGTGCCGGGCAGCTCTTCTCGCACGGCGTTGTAGATCTGCGAAGCGGTGAGGTGACAGACGTGACGCCGTAGCGCCCGCAGGATCATCAGCCGTTGGGAGGTGACGCGCTGGCCGCGCGAGTGCAGCAGTGCGACGAGGTCGTCGGTGGACGTGGAGGGCATGGGCGGTGGGGTTAGGGAAGCCTAATCTTACAGAGTTGCTATAACAGACGCTAAATAAGAGTTGGCCGCCACCTCGCCCTCTGATAGGGGACATCATATGCGTGAAGAACCCGAAGCGACGATCGATACGCGAGGCCTCCAGGCCCATCCGGGCCTCAGGGGGTTTCTCTCGCGCCTGTGCGGCTGCAACGAAGAAGAGGAGTTCGTGCTGCAGGTCGTGCAGCCTTCGCTCGTCGGTCTGATCGACGGCACCGTCTCGACGCTCGCGCCGATCTTCGCCGCCGCGATCTCGAGCAACTCGAAGACGGCTCTACTGGTCGGTCTCGCCACGGCGCTGGGCGCCGGGGTGAGCATGGGCATCTCTGAAGCGCTGTCTGACACTGGTGAGCAAACCGGCCGTGGCTCGGCGGTGGTCCGCGGTGCGATCACGGGCGGCGCGACTGCGCTGGGGGGCGTGTTCCACTCGCTCCCGTTCGTGATCAGCAACGTCAACCACGCGCTCATCGTGGCCGGGATCGTCGTCGCGATCGAACTGTTTGTGATCGCGTGGGTGCGCTATCGATTCCTCAAGGTGTCCCTGCGCTCATCGTTGATCGTGGTGACGCTGGGTGGCGCGATCGTTCTCGCGATCGGGGTAGCGATCGGCAGCGCGTAGCTCCCCGCTGGACCTCCCGCCACGGCTCGGGTCGCCGCCGCTCGACCGCGTGTTCACGAGACGGTCTGGGCGCAGGTGAAACCGGGGCGTCCGGCGGGCGTCGACGACGGTGGCGGCGCGTGTAGGCAGACCACCACGACCGCTGGGCGCTTGGCAGAGGCGGGACGGAGAACCCTCGAGCGTTCGTCGAGGCCAAGGGCGGGGGGTTGAGGCATTCGGCGCCAAGGCCGATAGCGAGACGATGAACGGCTCAGCTGTAGGCGTTCGATCATCCGTCAGCGCGCGACACCGGGGTGGGGGCGCCGCGCGGTGGACTCGACCGTTGCGTCGTCCGACGGGCTCCGGCTGATGGTCGCCAGGACCCGGACTTTCCGCGCAACGCCAGACGAGCGCTCTGCGCGCACCGGGCTCGCGGGCTTACTGCTGGCGCCGCTGCTTGCGCTGGCCGTCATGGCGAGCTCGGCCGCCGGAGCTTCGGTCCAGTACTGCGCCCAGGTCCCGATCGTGGCTGGGATCCCGCCATGGGGCTTTCACACGGGTGCGCCGATCGCCGGCGCGATCGGCAGCTACGCCCGCGGCCACGGTGACGTCAACCTGGCCGCCAACACCGCTTCCGGGATCCTCTGCCAGGTCGACCGCGTCCGCCGCCAGCCCGACCGCCTGATCATCATGACCGTCGAACACCGCCTCATCTACCACTCCCACCACGCGGTGATGTGGGGCGTGCCCGGCAACATCATGAAGATCATCGTCCGGGTGCAGAGCAGCACCGATCCACGGTGCCCGGTGGGCACCCTCGGCCGCGTGACCCTGTTCGCCAGCTACAACGGGGTGCGCAGCGACAGCGTCCAGTTCACGTTCCCGCCCGCCTGCTCAGACCACGACCACCAGTACCACGGTCCGCAGGTCAATAACCAGGTCCCACCGCTGTAGCCCGGTCTTCCCGTCTTCTCGGAACCGGTGCGTCCAGCTGGCCTGACCCGTCCTCCCCGGAACCGAAGGCCACGACTTCGCGTCTCCCCGGGCGCGCTCCCGCGGGTCGCGCGAGTTCTCAAACCTGCGGCAGTTGCAGGCTCAACGCGCGGCTTGTAGAAGAATGCCGGGCGTGTGCCTTCTCGCACCGCCGCCCGATCCGACGCCGGCAGTGATCCCGCGCGCTGCCGAGGCGCACGCCGGCGTCGTGGCCGTCCCAGCCGTCGCCTCCCCTGCCGCCGACGATTAGCATTCTCCGAGGGCCCGTCAAGGAACACGCCATCACAGCGACTGATCACCTGTCCCTGAGCGAGCCCGCAATCGCCGAGCTCGAGCGTCTGCGCCACCAGCGCATGGTGCGCCGGGCGGCCGAGCGTCGTATCGCCCGACGGCGGCGGCGGCGGCGGGCTCGCCGCGCCAGCGTCGCGGCGCTGGTTCTCGCCCTCGGCGCCGTCGTCGCGGTCGTCGTCGGGGCCGGCGAGCACGCGACCGTGCGGGCACGCCCCGATCTCGGCCGCGGGCGCTCCCAACTCGCCGGCCGCGGCGCGCGAACGCCGTCCGGGGTGCGGGCGGCCCACCGGGGTGCGCTCTCGGTCGGCCGCGAGCCCGTCGACGCGCTGCCGTTCGCGCCCAACCCGGCCGATCGCATTCCGGGGCCGCTGGCGGTGCCCTCGATGTACGCCGACGGACTGCCGTGCTCGACGGGATGCCGTCCGTACGGTGCGCTCACGGGCTGGCCGCTGAAGCCGTTTCATGCCGAGCACGGCGTGCGTGCCGGGTTCAACGAGCTGCGGCCCGACTCGCTGCACGTCGGGATCGACATCCAGGCCCGCGACGGCGCGGCCGTCTACGCCGTGCAGCCCGGTGTCGCCACCGTGCTGACCGCGGTCGGTCCGAACGCCCGCGTGCAGGTCGGCAATTACGTGTACTGGCACATCGCGCCCTCGGTCCGGACGGGCGAGCTCGTGCGTCCGTTCCACACGGTCCTCGGACACGTCCTGCCCGACTACGGCCACATCGCGTTCTCCGAGCTCGACCTCGCCGGTGGGTATGTCAACCCGTTGCGCCCGGGCGGAAGCGTGCTCCGACCCTACGTCGACCACGCCCATCCGGAGATCGCGCGTCCTGAGGTCTCCGCCGACGGCCAGGTCGTCGCCGCCGTCTACAGCCCGCAGACATTCGTGCAGAGGACGACCTATCCGACACCCGTCCTCGCTCCCGCCGCCCTCGCCTACCGGCTCGAGACGCCCGCCGGGACGCGGATGACCCCGCTGGAGTGGACGTTCCGCGGCACGCACCTGCTCCCCTTCGTCCAGCGGAGGCTGATCTACGCGCCGGGAGCGCACGCGCCGGGCTTCTGGTGCTTCGCGCGGCGGCCCCTGTGCGTCCCGCATTGGCTCTTCCGGGTCGCCGGAGGCACGACCCCGCCGCTGCCGGCGACGCTCGTGCCCGGCCGCTATCGGCTCACGATCTACGCGTGGAACTGGACCGACAACGTGACCGCGCTCGACACGATGGTGCGACGCACCGCGACCGGGTGGCGGCCGATCGGCCACTTCCCGGCGGCCTTGTCGAACGACCCTGGGTACGGGACGACGCCGCTCGCCGCTCCGTCGCCGTTGCCGTCGCCGTAGCGACCGTAGCGGCGGCTGCGCCCGAGCCTCGGTCACCAAGCGCGCGGAGGCCACCAGCGTGCACGGCACGGCGGCTCCGTCGGTTCGACCGAGTTCGACCGACGAGGCGTTCCAGGGCTATCTCAACGAGCTGGTCTGGCCGCTGCTGCGCATCGTGCGCGCCACGCTGCCCCAGATGATCGAACGCCGGTCGGGCAAGATCGTGGCGGTCACGAGCTCCGGCGGGTGGGCGACGTGACGCCCGTATAGGACTGAGATAACACGGATTTGTGTTATCTCAGCGATACGTGTATGCTTGTCTCCCGTGCCGACCGATGCCGCGCTCACGTTCGCCGATCACATGGGCCGCTTCTCCGCGCGCCGCCATGCCTACCCACCGATGGCGGGGCGGCTGTTGGGCTATCTGGCGGTGTGCGATCCGCCCGAGCAGAGCATCGGAGACCTGTCCGAGGCGCTGCTCGCGAGTCGCAGCGCGATCGCCGGAGCGGAGCTGGGGGAGCTGGTGCGCGAGGGCCTGGACGTCCTCGGCCACGCTCCGCCCGACCGGCGAGCCGCGGTGTTGGAGATGGCCGCCTTCGCCGAGTTCCTGTGCGAACGCATCCCGAGGTTGCAGCAGGAGTGGGAGAGCCACCTCGAGGCGCTGCGCGCTGTCGGTGAGCTGTCCGCAGCTGCGGGCGTGGGAGGCCCGGGGAGACGCTGATGAGCCCGTCCGCTGCGGCGATCACGGCCACCGGGGTGCGTCACTGCTTCGGGCAGACGCGCGTCCTCGACGGCATCGATCTCGAGGTCGGCGAGGGGACGATCTTCGCGCTGCTGGGACCCAACGGCGCCGGCAAGACGACGATGGTGCGAATCTTGAGCACCCTGATCTCTGCCGACGCCGGGCACGTGGCGGTCCTCGGCCACGACGTTGCCACCGAGGCCGAAGCGGTGCGCGCCGTGATCGGCGTCACCGGTCAGTTCTCGGCCCTGGACGACCTGCTCACCGGGCAGGAGAACCTGCGTCTGATGGCTGACCTGCAGCATCTCCCGCGGTCCGAGCGCCCCGCGCGGGTGGCCGAGCTGCTCGAGCGCTTCGAGCTGGCCGACGCCGCGACGCGGCCGGCGTCGACGTACTCAGGGGGGATGCGCCGCCGGCTTGACCTGGCGATGACGCTGGTCGGCTCACCCCGGGTGATCTTTCTCGATGAGCCCACCACCGGCCTTGACCCGCGCAGCCGCCGCACGATGTGGCACACCATCCGCAGGCTCGTCAGCGAGGGTGTGACGATCCTGCTCACCACCCAGTACCTGGACGAGGCCGACCAGCTCGCCGACCGGATCGCCGTGCTTGACAACGGCCGAATCGTCGCCCAGGGCACTCCGACCGAACTCAAGCGCCGGATCCCGGGCGGGCGCATCCAGCTGCGCTTCGCCGACCCGGATCAGCTCGCGACGGCCGCCGAGCTCCTGCAGGCGATGTCACGCGATGAGAACGACCTCACCCTGCAGGTGGCGGCGGACGGGAGCGTGGCCACGCTGCGCGATCTGCTCGGCAGGCTCGACGACGCGGGACTCGACGTTGAGCAGCTTGAGATCCACACGCCGGATCTCGACGACGTGTTCTTCGCCGTCACCGCTCATCCCAGCTCGCCGGACGCCGGCGCGCAGCAGGCCAGCGCGCGATGACCACCGTTGCCCACACGGTCGGCGACTCCGCGACGATGCTGCGGCGCAACCTGCGCCGCCTGCGCCGCTACCCCTCGATGACCCTGATCCTCATCGCCTTTCCGATCGTGTTCCTGCTGCTGTTCGTCTACGTCTTCGGCGGCCAGCTCGGAGCCGGTCTCCGCGGCGTGGGCGCAGCGGCCGGTGCGCCCGCCCGAGGACGCGCGGCGTACCTGAACTACCTCGTCCCGGGGATTCTGCTCCTGACCGTCGCCGCCACCGTCCAGGGCACCGCGATCACCGTCGCCATGGACATGACCGGCGGGATCATCGATCGCTTTCGCACGATGGCGATCGCGCGCGCGTCGGTGCTCACCGGCCACGTGCTCGCCGCGCTCATCCAGACCCTGGGCAGCGTCGCCATCGTCGCGGGCGTCGCCCTGGGCCTCGGCTTTGACCCCACCGCCTCCGCAATCGACTGGCTGGCCGCCGCCGGGATCATCGCCCTGTTCGCATTGGCGCTCATCTGGCTGGCGGTCGCGCTCGGCCTGGCCGCCAAGAGCGTGGAGACCGCGAGCAACACCCCGATGTTCCTCACGCTGCTCCCGTTCCTGGGCAGCGGCTTCGTCCCCACCGCCACGATGCCCGTCGGGCTGCGCCAGTTCGCCGCCTACCAGCCCTTCACCCCCGTCACCGACACCCTTCGCCACCTCCTCACCGGCACCCCGAGCGCAGGCCACGCGATCGCCGCCATCGCGTGGAGCGCCGGCATCGCCCTCGTCTCCTACGTCTGGGCCAGACGCCTCTACGACCGCCGACACGCCCGCTGACCGCGCGGCGCGGGCCGAGAGAGGACGACCTCGCGCGGGCGGCGCAAGGCCGAGGGGGCCGACCCGGCGCGGGAGCTCAGACCGCCGCGCGCCGCTGCAGGATCATGTCGAGGCGATCGAGCGACGCGCGCTGGATCGCCGGCGGTCGCGCCCGGTGCGCGGCGACCGCCAGCCGTCGCGCGATGAGGTCCTTATGGTGCTCACGGATCGACTCGCCGACGTCGTCCCCCCACGCGTCGACGGCGGCCTGGGCACCCTGACGGATCTCTTCGAGGAACTGCGGGGTCGGCTCGGCGTCGACGAGGCAGCGCAGTCCGAACCCGACATGCCACCGCTCGTCGAGCTCGACCCGCTGCACGCCCCGGTACACGCCGGGCAGCGCCTCGTCGGCGAGCTCGGAGAGCAGCGCCGACTGGCCGGCGGCGAACACCGCGCCCTCGAGCAGCATGTGGTAGAGGCCGACGCCCTCGCCGAGCCCGGCGCGTCCCGCCGAGAGCTCGGCCGCCATCGCCGGCAGACGCTCCTCGAAGAGCTCGAGGACGTCGGCCGAGACATGCTCGCGGGCGGCGGCGAGTCGATCGGCGGGAGCATCCCCCGCCAGCCCGACCACCTCCGCCGCGATGCGATCGAAGAGCTGGGCGTGGCGCTGCTCGTCGCGGCGCTGCAGGAACAGCGCCCAGGTGACGAGCGTGTCGTCGGCGGCGCGCCCGAACGGCGTCAGGTGCTCGGCGACCGCCGTCTCGGCGACGCGGAAGCCGCAGAGCAGCCTCGTCAGGCGCTCGCGACGCTCATCGGCGAGCTCCGGCCAAGCGCGCGCATCGGGCGTGAAGTCGATGGCCCGCGGGTCCCACTGCAGCCGAGCCACGATCCTCGAGAAGTAGGCGGGCTGAGCGAGCATCGGATCAGAGGCTAGCGGCGGTGTCCCGCACGGGACGAAACGACTTCATACACAGAGTATGACGCATCGTCGTTCTCGACGCGGATTCCGACGCACCGGCGACCGGCGCACCACGACCAGTCAAGAGAAGGGCCCCACTGTTACATTACGGCCACTGCATCGGTTGGAGAGGAGCGTCCCGGCGCGCGACGCAGGCCGGGCCGGCCAGCGGCAGCTGGCGGCGAACGCGTGCGCTCGTTGACGGGAGGCGGCCTCGCCGAACCACGACCCGGGAGGTTTGCCGTATGACTGGCACCACACAGAACTCCGCCGAGCTGCCGGAGCTGGCCCGGCAGAATGGAGCGACGCTGGGTCGGGTGCTCGGCTCGGGAACGGTGGGACACGCCGAGGAGGGGTCCCCGATGCGCGCCACGGTCAGGATCCCGGAGGACGAGCTGGTCTGGGAGCCCGGAATCCTCATCCTGCCCCATGGGGGCGATCTCGAGCTCACGCTCATCAACGACGACAAGAACACGCACTGCGCGGTCCTGCCGAGCAACGGCGACAGCCAGTTCATCTGGCTGGTCAACCACTCCAAAGGCAAGGCGAACCTCAACCTCGACGGTCCGGGCTACTACTGGTTTGGCTCGCGCACCGGCAACGACGAGGGCCGGGGACTGACCGGGGCGATCATCGTGCAGGGGGACACCCCTGACGAGGCCAAGCTCGACCGCCCGCCCCAACCGCAGCCGTAGGCAACCGGAGAAAGGAGAGCAACCATGGCAGTAGAGGAAGAGGACTATCTGGACGCAGGGGTCGCCGTCCAGAACGCCGCCCTGAGCGATGCCATCGGGGAGGCGCCGCAGACCTCGGAGGTCACCTACGAGCGCCTGCTCAAGGCGCGCTCGGAGCCCGAGAACTGGATGACCTACTACGGCGCCTACGACGGGCAGCGCTACAGCACGCTGGACCAGATCAACACCGGCAACGTCAAGCGGCTGGTCCCCGTGTGGGTCTTCCAGGCCGGCTCGTCGGGCATGCACGCGGGCGCATCGACGTATTCGTTCGAGGCCAGCCCGCTCGTCGTGGACGGCGTCATGTACCTCACCGGCTGGGACAACTGGGTCTGGGCGCTTGACGCCAAGACCGGACAGGAGCTCTGGCGCTACAAGCACGCCGCCCCCTACGACGTGTCGCTGTGCTGCGGCAACGTCAACCGCGGGTGCGCCGTCGCCCATGGCAAGGTGTTCGTCACCACCCTGAACGCCCACGTGCTGGCGCTCGACGCCAAGACCGGCAAGTGCGTCTGGGACCAGGTCTACGGCGATGTTCGGGCCGGCGAGAGCGCGACGGTCGCCCCCCTGGTCGTCAAGGACATGGTCATCGTCGGAAGCTCCGGCGGCGAGTTCGGGGTCCGTGGCCACACGGACGCCTTCAACGTCGAGACCGGGGACCGCGTGTGGCGCTGCTACATGATCCCCAAGCCCGGCGAGCCCGGCTCGGAGACCTGGCCCGAGGACGGCGAGGCCTGGCAGCGCGGAGGCGCGAACTGCTGGATCACTCCCACCTACGACCCGGAGCTCAACCTCCTGTACTACGGGACCGGCAACCCATGCCCCGACTTCGACGGGCAGGTCCGCGAGGGCGACAACCTCTACACGGACTGCGTCGTCGCCGTGGATGCCGACACCGGCCAGATCAAGGCCCACTATCAGTACACCCCGCACGACGTGTGGGACTACGACTCGACGATGGAGAACATCCTGTTCGAGATGGACGGGCGCAAGTGCCTGGCCCACTTCGACAAGAACGGGTACATGTTCGTCCTGGACCGCACCGATTGTTCGCTGATCCGGGTGGTTCCCTTCGTCGACCGGATCACCTGGGGCGAGATCGATGCCGAGGGCAACGTGACGCCCAAGGAGTTCCCGCACGAGGAGGGGGTCCCGTCTCACTTCTGGCCCGGCCCGGCCGGCGCCAAGGAATGGACGCACGCCTCCTACAACCCGAACACGAACCTGTTCTACGTCCCGGTGCAGGACGTCGGCGCGACGGCCACGCGGCGGCGCCGGGAGTTCAAGGAGAGCATCCCCTACTGGGGCGCGGGCGTGGCCGTCGACCTCGAGGACACCGCGGGTTCGATCAGCGCGTTCGATCCGTCCACGGGGCAGGAGACGTGGCGCTGGCACAACGACAAGAACATGCCGATGTGCGCATCGACACTGACCACGGCCGGTGGCCTCGTGTTCGCCGGTGAGCCCTCGGGGAAGTTCAACGCCCTCGACGCCAAGACCGGGGAGCATCTGTGGCAGTTCCAGTGCGGAAGCGGCCACCACTCGAGCCCGTCCACGTACAGCATCGACGGACGGCAGTACATCGCCGTGCCGAGCGGCTGGGGCGCGTGGACCGAGGGGTTCTTCGCCGAGGCGCTCGGCGCGAGGGCAGGCGACGCGCTGTTCGTGTTCGCGCTGCCCGAAGAGTAGGTCTGCCGCTTGCGGCCGATCGGCTCTGCGCCCGCTCCGCGTCCTGCCGGGACGCGGAGCGGGTCGCCCCGCGCCACTGATCTCCGTCGCCATCCGCCGAGGTACGAATGATCGGCAGCCTGCTCATCCTGGGGTTCACGCTCAGCCTCGACAACTTCCGCACGGCGATCGTCCTCGGCGGCCTTCGGCCGACGTGGCGCCGCTCGGTCAAGATCGCCGTGACGTTCGGGATCTGGGACGGAGTCGCACCGCTGGTGGGGATCGTCGTGGGTCACTACGTGGGCGGCGTGATCGGCTCGACCGCCGACATCGTGGGCGCGATCGCGCTCGGCGTCTACGGGCTCTACCTCATCGTCCAGGCTTGGCGCACCGAAGTACCGGACGAGCTCAACGAGCGGGTCATGCTGTTCGGTCTCCCGGTGCCGCTGAGCGTGGATAACGTCGTGGCCGGGACGAGCCTCGGCCTGCTCGGCTACTCACCGTGGCTGGCGCCGCCGCTGTTCGCGACCACCACCGCGCTGATGTCGCTCGCCGGCCTGCAGATCGGCCGCGTCGCGGCTCACCTCATCCCGGTCCGGCCCGACCTCCTCACCGGGGCCGCGCTGATCGTGATGGCCGTCCTGCTCGGCTTCGGCGTACTCTAGGCGCGACCCGCCGCCGCGGCAGACCGACGCGCACGTCAACCGCCGACCCCTGATGTCAACCGTCCTCGGTCTCGCCGCGCTCGCCGCCGGGGTCGCGGCGGCCGTCTGGGCCGCCGACGTGCTCGTCGACGGCCTGCTCGGGGTGGCGCGCGCGCTGGGGATCGCGCCCTTCGTGCTCACCGTCGCGCTCTCGGGATTCGAGACCGAGAATCTCGCCGCCGGCATCGCGGCCGACGTCAAGGGCCTGCCCGACGCCGCCGCCGGGACGTTCCTCGGCGGCACGACGTTTCTCGCTCTCGCGGTGGCGGGCCTGGGCAGCCTGATCGCGCCGATGCGCGTTGGGCTGCCGCGCCGGTTCGCAGCCTGGACGGCGGTCGCGCCGCTACCGCTGCTGGCCTTCGCGCTCGATGGTTATCTGTCACGCCTCGAGGGCGGCATTCTCGTCGCATGGGCGGCCGTGGCGCTCCTCGCCCTCGCGCGCACGGGCCGCGACCTGCTCTCAGACGACGACGAAGCGCCGGCGCGGCGACCGGCCGGGCGTCTGCTGGTCGGACTGGCGGTCCTGACCGGCGGCGGCTGGATGCTGGGCGAGGGCCTGCGTACGACGGTGCGCAACCTCGGCATCTCGGGCGCGCTGCTGGGCAACACCGCGGTCGCCGCCTCCGTGGAGGCCGAGGAGGTGGCCCGGGTCGCCGTCCCGGCGCGGCGCGGCCGTCCGGAGCTCGGTCTCGGGACGATCGTCGGCAGCGTGATCCACTTCGCGGCTCTGAACGCCGGGGTGATCGCGCTGATCCGGCCGCTGTCCCTCAGCCAGGACACCACGCGCTTCTATCTGCCGGCGGCGGCCGCCGGCCCCGTGGTGCTGGCCGGGCTCCTGCTGGCGCGTCCCCAGCTCGGCCGCGTCGAGGGCGCGGCGCTCGTCGCGCTGTACGTCGCCTATGTGGCGGCCGCGATCGCCATCTCGGCCTGACCATCGCTGAGACGGGTGGCGAGCTCGACGAGCAGGCGGACGCCGTAGCCGGTGGCTCCGCGGCCAAACGCGTCGCCGCGATCCTCGTCGAGCAGCGCCGGGCCGAGCATGTCGACGTGCGCCCACGGCCCGTCGCCCGCGAACTGGGCGAGGAAGGTCGCGGCCACGATCGGATATCCGAATCCCTTGCCGGCGACGTTGCGCAGGTCGGCGACGGTCGACTCGATCAACGGGCGGTAACGCGGATGCAGCGGCCAGGGCCAGGCGAGATCGCCGCTGGCGTCGCCGGCCCGCACGATCGCCTCGCGCCACGCGGGGTCCGGCGAGAACACCCCGGCGTACAGGTCGCCCATGCCGGCGCGCAGCGCTCCGGTCAGCGTCGCGAGGTCGACGAGGTGGGTGGCGCCGCGGTCGCGCGCGTACCAGAGCGCGTCGGCGAGGATGAGCCGCCCCTCGGCGTCGGGATTGATGACCTCGACGGTCAGCCCGGCGGCCGTATCGATGACGTCGGTCGGGTGGATCGCGGTGCCCGAGAGCATGTTCTCGCAGGCCGGCACGACGCCGGTCACCGAGATCGGGAGCCCGAGCTCGGCGATCGCGCCGAGCGCCGCGACGACCGCCGCCCCGCCCCCCATGTCGGCCTTCTGACGGATGATGTCGGACTGCGGCTTCAGGAAGTAGCCGCCGGTGTCGAAGGTGACCGCCTTGCCGACGAGGGCCAGCCTCGCGGTCGTGGCGACCTGCGGCGGCTCGTGGGAGAGCACGAGCAGGAGCGGCGGCTCGGGACTCGAGCCGCCGACCGCGGCGAGCGCGGGCAGACCCGCCTGGCCGGGATCGATCGCCTGCACCGTCAGCCGCGGGAGCCGCGCCGCGCGCGCGGCGAGCTCACTCGGGGTGACGATGTTCGCCGGAGCGTCGACGAGCTCGCGCGCGGTGTTCGTCCAGCGCGCCACGAGCGCGGCGCGTTGCGCGTCCGCCGCCAGCTCGGGTGCGGCGCCGCAGATGACAAAGCGCGCCACGCCCGGCGACGGCGGCTCGCGGCGCCAGCGCCGTCCGTCATAGCCGCCGAGAACCGCGCCCTCGGCGAGCGCGCGCACCTGCTCGGCCGCCCCCACGGCAAGCGCGGGGTCGAGCGACCACGCCACGGTCGCGCCATCGCGGCCGGCGCGGACCGCCCGCGCCGCCGCCGTGCGCAGGCCCTCGACGTCCTCGGGAGCGGCGAGCACCGCGAGCTCGAGGGCGTCGGAATAGACGATCGCCACCGGGTCGGCGGCCTGGAGCGCACGCTCCGGAGCCCCGAGGGCGACAGCGCGCGGACCGGCCGCGACGGCGATCAGATCGGCGCCGACGGCCTCGGCCGGCTGGTCGGTCAGCTCGATGCGCACGGCGGGGGATGAGACGTCGAGGAACGGGGGTGGTTCGATAGCATGGCGGCTGTATACCCGAGTAGGAAGGCGCTGCATGATCTGGGTCAAGCCCGAGTTCGAGATTGTCGACCTCTGTTCAGAGGTCACCTCCTACCTCCACACCCGGTAGGAGCGAGAAGCTCGACGTGGTCCCCGGCACCTGCCGGGGCTGCGTCTGCTTCGTGGGTCAGGTGCACGTCCGCGTTCTCGGCTCCGCTGCGGGCGGAGGCTTCCCGCAGTGGAACTGTCGGTGCCCGAGCTGTGAGGCGGCTCGCGCCGGCGCGGCCCGGGCTCGGACGCAGTCGTCGGTGGCCGTCCGCGGCGATCGAGGTCCGTGGTTCCTCGTCAACGCGTCGCCGGACGTGCGCGAGCAGCTCGAGGGGCTGCATCCCGCGGATCCCGACGCGGTTCGCGGCACGCCGATCGCCGGGGTCCTGTTGACCGACGCCGAGATCGACCACACCGCCGGCCTGCTGCTCCTGCGCGAGGCGGGCGCCCCGGTGCAGATCTTCGGCAGCGCCGAGGTGCGCGTCGCTCTCAGCGACGGCTTCCCGGTCCTGACCATCCTGCAGCGCTACTCGGGGATCGACTGGCACACGCTCGCCGACGGCCGCGAGACGACCCTGCCGGGGTCGAGCCTGACCGTCGAGCCGTTCGCCTCGGGCGGCGACGCGCCGCGCTACTGCGACGCCGAGATGGAGGCGCGCGGCTACGTGTTCCGCGATCGCGCCAACGAGGCGGTCCTCTGCTACGTGCCCGGCCTCGCCCGCCTCGACGGGGCGGTGCGCGACCGGCTAGCCGCCTGCGACCTCGCGCTCGTCGACGGGACGTTCTGGCGCGATGACGAGCTGGCGCAGCTCGGGATCTCCACCCGATCGGCGCGCGACATGGGGCACGTGCCGTTGTCCGGTCCCGACGGATCGCTCGAGGTCCTGGCCGGGCTGAGGCGACCGCGCACGATCCTCGTCCACATCAACAACTCCAATCCGATCCTCCTCGAGGACTCCCCCGAGCGCGAGGCGGTCGGGCGCGCGGGCATCGAGGTCGCCCACGACGGGCTCGAGGTCGCGCTGTGACCGACGTCGCCGATCGCGCCGCCGTCGCGTGGTCGCCGGCGGAGTTCACCGAGCGTCTGCGCGCCCAGAGCACGCGGTATCACAACCTCCATCCCTTCCACCAGCGGATGGACGGGGGCGCGCTCTCGCGCGAGGAGCTGCAGCGCTGGGTGACCAACCGCTTCTACTACCAGAAGTGCATCCCGCTCAAGGACGCGGCGATCCTCGCCAACTGCCCCGAGGTCGAGGTCCGGCGCGAGTGGATCGGGCGGATCCTCGACCACGACGGCACGGCCGCGGAGCCGGGTGGGATCGACTCGTGGCTCGCGCTCGGCGAGTCGCTCGGCGTGTCGCGACGCGAGCTCGTCTCCGAGCGAGGCGTGCTGCCGGCAGTCCGCTACGCGGTCGACGCCTACGTCACCTTCGCGCGTGAGCGCCCGTGGATCGAGGCGGTGGCGTCGTCGTTGACCGAGCTGTTCGGTCCGGCGGCGATCAAGGTCCGGCTCGAGGCGCTCGAGCGTCACTATCCGTGGATCGATCCCGCCGGCCTTCAGTACTTCCGCACCCGACTGGTCAAGGCCCCGCGCGATGCGCGCTACGCGCTGGACCTGACGCTCGAGCGCTGTACGACGCTCGAGCGCCAGGAGGCGGCGGTCGCGGCGCTGCGGTTCAAGACAGAGATGCTGTGGGCCCAGCTCGATGCGATCGACCGCGGGGAGTCCCAGCCGCCGGGGCCGCGGGCGTGACGCGGCCTCGCCTGGTCACCGGCGCCCGCCTGCGCTACGACGAGGTCCGCGCCGAGCATCAGATGCTCGTCCCCGAGGGCGTGGTGCGGCTCAACGCGACAGCCGCCGAGGTGCTCGAGCTCTGCGACGGCGAACGGTCGCTCGACGAGATCGTCAGCGCGCTGTCGGAGCGCTACGGCGGCGGGGACCTGCGCGGCGACGTCGTCGGCCTGGTCGAGGGGCTGGCGCAGCGAGGACTGGTCGTCGATGCCGCCGTCTAGGCCCTCCACGCTCATCGCGGAGCTCAGCTACCAGTGCCCGCTGCACTGCCCCTACTGCTCCAACCCGCTCGAGATCGGCGACGCGCGCTACCGCGACGAGCTCGCGAGCGACGACTGGGTCCGGGTGTTCGAGCAGGCGCGGGCGCTCGGCGTGCTGCAGCTCGCGCTCACCGGCGGCGAGCCGATGCTCCGCCGCGACCTCCCGGCATTGTGCGCCGCCGCGCGCGACGCCGGGCTGTACTCGTCCCTGATCACCGCCGGGACGCTGTTCTCCGACGAGCGGGCCCGAGCCCTGCGCGACGCCGGCCTCGACCACGTGCAGATCTCGATCCAGAGCCCCGATCCGCAGGAGAACGATCGGATCGCCGGCAACCGGTCGTTCGCCTCCAAGATCGACGCCGCGCGGCTGACCCGCGAGCTCGGCTTCCCGCTGACCATCAACTGCGTGCTGCACCGCCAGAACCTCGATCGGATCGAGGAGATCCTCGAGCTCGCGCTGACCCTCGACGCCCAGCGCCTCGAGCTCGCCAACACCCAGTACTACGGCTGGGCGGCGGTCAACCAGGACGCGCTCATGCCGACCGCCGAGCAGCTCCAGCGCGGCGAGGAGGCGGTCCAGCGCTTCCGCGAGCGCGTCGGCCCGCGCGTCGACGTCCTCTGGGTCCTCCCCGATCTGCACGAGGACCTTCCGAAGCCGTGCATGGGCGGCTGGGGCCGGACGGCGATCGTCGTCGGTCCCAGCGGCGACGCCCTCCCGTGTCAGGCGGCGACCACGATCCCCGGGCTCGAGCTGCCGAACGTCCGCGAGCACTCGCTCGAGTGGATCTGGACCGAATCGGACGCGTTCGCGCGCTTCCGCGGGACCGACTGGATGCAGGAGCCGTGCCGCAGCTGTCCCCTGGGCCGCCAGGAGGTCGACTGGGGCGGATGCCGCTGCCAGGCGCTGCGGCTGACCGGGGACGCCGCCGCCACCGATCCGGTGTGCCGCCTCTCGCCCCATCACGACCGCGTGGTGGCCGCGCGCGAGCCGGCGCGGACCGACGAGTTCGTCTACCGGGCGATCAGGCGGCCGGCGCGCGTCTGAGACCGGCACCCCGCGCGGTCACCCCGCCCGGCCACCCCTGACGGGTGGCAGCCGAACTGCCGTGCCTGACCGGCTTATTGGCGGCCACCACGTCAGACGCGCGCACGCACCCGGTAGCGCAGGTGCGTCACGCCTCTGGCGGGCACGACGATTGGATCCTCGAAGCGCACCGGCGCCGAGCGCACCGTCTCGAAGAAGGGCCGTCCGCCGCCGAGCACCACCGGCACGAGCATCACCCAGATCTCGTCGAGCAGCCCGGCGTCGAGCGCCTGCTGGGCGATGACGCCGGCGGTGCAGGCGACGTCGGCATCGCCGGCGAGCTCCCGCGCGGCGCCGACCGCCGCCTCGATGCCGTCGGTGACGAAGGTGAACGGCGCCTCGGGGTGTCCGGCGACCCATGCCTCGGGGACCCGGTGGGTGAGCACGACGACCGGCGTGCCGAGCGGGTGCAGCCCGGCCCAGCCGTCGGTGACGTCGAAGGTGCGGCGGCCGACGACCAGCGCCCCGAGGCGCGCGGTGACCTGTCGCCACACCGCCGCGCTCTCGGGCGTCATGTGGAACGTCCGATCCGCCTGTGCCGTGGCGACCGTGACGTCGCCGTTGCCATACCAGGCGAAGAGATGGTCGAAGCCCGACTCGTCCGGGCCCGAGATGTAGCCGTCGAGCGACATGGCGGCGTTGGCGATGACCCTGCTCATGCTCGTCCTTTCGGTCGTGGCGGGTACCGGTGAGACCGCCGGCGGGGCGCCGGTTCATCGATCCGACGCGGGGCGACGAGGCCGCTCGACGACGATGTGCAGCGCGGCGTCGCGGGCGGGGAGCGCTCGCTCCTCGTCGCCCACGCTAAGGGGTCGGGACCTCGAACTGAACGCGGGCGATCCGCTGCGCCCACGGGGCGAGCTCGGCGCGGAGGCGGTTGTGCTGGGCGTCGGCGTCGTAGCCGCGGTAGGCGTCGACATCGACGAAGTCGGCGACGATGGCAAAGCTCCAGGTGCCGTCGCGCAGCCCGAGGTCCGAGCCGACCGTGTAGCTGAGCGTCCCCGGGCAGTCGAGCGCCCGGAACTTCTCCTGCAGCGCGGCGATCGCCTCGGGATCGGCTTCCTCGGTCAGCTCGACCATCACGACGTTGCGCACCACGAGCCGATCATACGACCGGGATCGCGATCAGCTCGTCGCCGCGCGAGGCAGGTCCGGGTCAGCCGCACCGCCCGCCGCAAGTGAGGCGACGCCTAGCATCGCGGGGGTGCAGCCGTCGCTGAACCCCGCGCTCGCCCAGGCGCGCTTCTGCCCTCGCTGCGGCCGGCCCGCGGAGGTGACCTTCCCCCGCCTGCTCTCCTGCCCGGACTGCGGCTTTCGCGAGTACTACAACCCGGAGCCGGTCGCGGCGGTGATCCCGTTTGATGCCCACGGGCGGGTCATCCTTCTGCGCCGGGGCTTTGAGCCGTCGGCCGGCAGGTGGACGTTTCCGGGCGGCTTCGTCGACCTCGGCGAGTCCGTCGAGGACGCCGCACGGCGCGAGACCGACGAGGAGCTGGCGATGGCGATCGAGCTCGGGGCGCTCGTCGGGGTCTACTCGCGCCCCGACGACCGGGTCGTCCTCATCGTCTATCGCGCGCTCGCGCTCGGAGAGCCGTCGACGACGCCAGAAGCCCCCGAGGTCCGCGTCTTTACGCCCGGCGAGATCCCGTGGCAGGAGCTCGCGTTCTGGTCGACGCGGCGGGCGTTGCGCGACGCGCTGGGCCGCTGATCATCACTGGCGAGCTGACCCGCTCGTCGGCGCGGACGCCGGCGTCCCCGGTCGGGACGCCGGCCGCGATCGGCGAGGTCAATGCACGACGCGCCGCCTGTCCAACTGCATCCAGATCAGCAGGACGATGATGGAGCCGATGATCGAGCCGATCCAGCTCGAGGGCTGGACGAAGCCGCCCGGGTGATGGAACAGCAGCCGACCGAGGAATCCGCCGACGAACGAGCCGACGATCCCGAGCAGGATCGTCCGCATGACCCCGAGCGCCTGGCGACCGGGAACGATCGCGCGGGCGATGTATCCGGCGACCAAGCCGATGATGATCAGACCGATGACGGTGCCTACCATGAGCACTCCTCTCGAGCCTCGTGGTTGGTGGTGTGTGGGCGCGGAACGTACCACCGCCGCCCGCGGTGATCGAGCCGTCGCTCCTGCGCCCCGGATCCAAACTTCTGCCGATATCCGGTACGTAACGGGCCGGCGCGAGATGACGAAGGTCCGGTCTCGGCGGGCGGCGCCGGAACGGTCCGGTCGGCCGGCCGGCGCGGGCTGGCCTTCCACCGGGTCGCGACCGCGCCGTCGCTCGGGTTAGCCTTGCCGAGTGGCGGCGATCACTTTCAGGTTCGACGTGAGCGGCGGCTTCCTGGATCTCCGGGGACAGCGAGCCGGGTTCGTGCTGCTCGCCGCGTTCCTCATCACCTTCCTGTTCATCCGCACGAGCGCGCGGCTCATGCGCAGCCCGCGGGTTCCGTGGTGGCCGGGCAGCGTGACGACCGAGAGCGGCCTGCACCTGCATCACCTCGTCTGGGGGATCGTCCTGCTCCTGCTCTCGGGCTTCCTCGGCTTCGCGCTGCGACCGCCGAGCCCTTTCAACGAGATCTTCGCCGCCGGCTTCGGTGTCGGCGCCGGCCTGACGCTCGACGAGTTCGCGCTCTGGGTCTACCTGCGCGACGTCTACTGGGCCGACGAGGGACGATCTTCGTTCGACGCGGTCGTGATCGCCGCGCTCATCGGAGGGCTGATCGTCCTCGGCGCCGCGCCCTTCGACCTCCGCCACGGCGGCACCTCGGTCAGCTCGTGGCTGCTGGTCGTGGTCGTCGATGTCGCCCTCGGCCTCGTGCCGATCATCAAGGGCAAGCCGGTCATGGGCGTCGTCGGGGTCTTCTTCTGGCCGGTGTCGGTCATCGGCGCGATCCGCCTCGCCTCGCCGAGCTCGAGGTGGGCGCGCCGGCGCTATCGCGCGGACGGCGCCAAGCTCGCGCGCTCGCGGGCGCGATGGGCGCGCATCCGGGCTCGTCGGCGCCGCATCTCCGACCTGATCGCGGGCGCGCCCGAGGTCGTGGCCGCGGTCGACGCGGGCGTCGTGGCGTCCACCCCTAGCTCGCGGGCGCCCAACGAGGTATGGTCGTCGGATGCCGCGAACCATCAACCGGATCACCTCTGAGACGCAGCTGCGCGAGCTCCTCGGCGGCCGGCCGGCCGAGCAGGTGGTGGCCAAGCTTGCCGACCGGCTGAACGACCTCACCCGGCGGTTCATCGACGCGTCGCCCTTCCTGTGCGTCGCCACCGCGAGCCCCGACGGCGGCCTCGACGTCTCCCCCCGCGGCGATCCCGCCGGCTTCGTCCAGGTCCTCGACGAGCGCACGATCCTGCTGCCCGACCGGCCCGGCAACCGGATCGCCGACACGCTGACCAACCTCCTGACCGACGACCGGATCGCGCTCCTGTTCCTCATCCCCGGCGTCAACGACACGTTCCGGGTCAACGGCCGGGCGATCATCACCGACGAGCGCGAGCTGCTCGAGCCGTGCGCCGTCGGCGGCAAGGTCCCCAGGCTCGGGCTGCTGGTCACGATCGAGGAGGCCTACACGCAGTGCCCGAAGGCGCTCATCCGGTCCGAGCTGTGGAACCCCGAGCGACATATCGAGCGCTCGGCGCTGCCGAGCTCGGGCGCGATCCTGCGGTCGCTGACCGACCCGGAGTTCGACGCCGAGGGCTATGACCGCGACCGCGCCGCGCGCTACGCCCGACGCGAGGGTCTGTATTAGAACGCCAAACCCGCGCGGGGTGGATCAACCCACCACACCCGGAGTGTGGTGGATCAAACCCACCACACCCCCGGGTGCGTGCTCCGGGGTCGGTGGCGATGTTTCCCAGACGCGCATCAAATCCACCACACCTTCGGCGTGCGCACGAGGGTCGGTGAGAAAGATCCGCCGCTCGCCCACCCCACGCTCACGCCCACGATCACGTCGCGTCCTCCCCGCCCCCGCGCGTCTCGATCACGTCGCGTCCTCCCCGCCCCCGCGCATCTCGATCACGTCG